>WNGA01000949.1_pt1 | contig 44474 bp, 40 predicted proteins | sample 5400061 | NCBI WGS metagenome assembly WNGA01 (sample SAMN13153366, study PRJNA577476) | soil metagenome | isolation source: 100 cm soil or saprolite under grassland replicate 2 | place: USA:California | collected 2016-06-15 | reverse complement strand
GCCCGCGACCGTCGCGGACTGGGAGCCGGCCGCGCCGCTCTCTCCGCGCTGATCGAAGAGGTGGAGTCACGCGGCTACTGGAAGCTCCTGAGCCGGGTCTTCCCGGAGAACGAGGCCAGCCTTGCGCTGGCTCGCTCGCTGGGCTTCCGCGAGGTCGGCGTCTACCGCCGGCACGGTCGCCTCGACGGAGTCTGGCGCGATGTCGTCATCGTCGAGCGCCTCCTCGGCGAGGTGGATTAACCCAGGATCACTTCGGCTGGGCTCCAGTGGGAGCCACGCGAGCCGGGCGCAAGCTCCCAAGTGATGCCGGTAAGGCCCTTTGCCCTTTTCGGCACGCGCATCTGCATGGCGAAGACCGCCCGTTCCCGGGGCGCAAGCGTTTGTACGGCCTCACAGTTGAGGACGTAACGCTGCGAGCGTATGTGAAACCCGATGAACGTTTGCACGTACATGGGGCACGCGTCGAATCGAAACGGTGCCTTCGATGTGTTCGTTATCGCTACCCGGTAGCGGAGTACGCTTCCGGGTTGCCCGTGCAGGTACGGCTCGCCGGGCTTGTAGCCTGGAGGCGCGGGCGAGCCGAGAATGGCGACACGCAGCGGCAGGTGGGTGCTCGGCGGAGGTGTCGTCGTTCGCAGGCGGAAAGGTGTGATCGAAAGCCCTGAGGGGACGGTTGGCGCATCGCACCGCGGGCCGCTCTTCGGGAGTCGAAGGCGGAGATCGAGGGCGCGTTCCAGGGTTACGACAAGGGTTTTCCGCGGCGGGGATGCGCAGAGGTTCGACCAGACCACGATCGCGTTCGCAGCGGCTCCGGGCGGAAGAGCGCGAAGCCGTGACGCGGGATTGGCTCGAGGGTCCTCCTCGGCGAAGGCGTCGGGACTTGTTTTGAGCAAACGCACCGACACCCGGGCTCCGAGGATGTACGCATGGCGGATGCGAGCAGGAAACGCACATGCAGTCCTTCCGATATTCCTCACGATGATCGGCCCGGCAAGGCTGCCCGTGGCGCCCTGCAGGTAGATCCTCGAACGAAGCTGGGCGACCGTGCACGGCGGTGCGAGCCCAGGCATGGGGCTCGCCGGCCGCCGGGCGATCCAAGGAATCACGTTTTCGCTCTTCGGGATAGCCTCTTCGTTCTTCGCTTCACCGGAGCAGCCGGCGAGAACCAGCAGCGGGAGAAGAACGACGGCGCGCCTCATCCACGAATTATCGTGCAGGCATGGCGAACCGGCTCGCTCACGAGACGAGCCCCTACCTCCTCCAGCATGCCGACAACCCAGTCGACTGGTACCCCTGGGGCGACGAGGCGCTTGCGAAGGCGCGCACGCAGGACCGGCCGATCCTGCTCTCGATCGGCTACGCCGCCTGCCACTGGTGCCATGTGATGGAGCACGAGTCGTTCGAGGATGCGCCCACCGCGCAACTGATGAACGAGCGCTTCGTCAACGTCAAGGTCGACCGGGAGGAGCGGCCGGACCTCGACTCGATCTACATGGACGCGGTCGTCGCGCTGACCGGCCACGGGGGCTGGCCGATGACCGTGTTCCTGACGCCGGAAGGGGAGCCGTTCTACGGCGGGACGTACTACCCGCCGGAGCCGCGGCACGGGCTCCCGAGCTTCCGCCAGATACTCGTGTCGGTCTCGGATGCCTACCGCGAGCGGCGGGGCGAAGTCGCGCGCTCTGCCGAGGCCCTGGTCGAGGCAGTGCGCCGCTCGAGCGAGCTCCAGGCCTCCAGCGAGCCGCTTACAGAGATGGTCCTGCACGACGCGGTCCAGGGCCTCCGTGCGGAGTTCGACCCGGAGTGGGGCGGCTTCGGCCATGCGCCGAAGTTTCCGCCGGCCTCGGTGCTGGAGCTCCTGCTCCGCCGGGGCGAAGTAGGCCTCGTCACCGCCACGCTGGACGGGATGGCGGCCGGCGGGATGTACGACCTCGTCGGCGGAGGCTTTCACCGCTATTCGGTCGACCAGCAGTGGCTGGTACCGCACTTCGAGAAGATGCTGTACGACAACGCGCTCCTCGCGTCGACGTATCTGCATGCGTGGGTCGTCACGGGGAACGACCGCTACCGGGAGGTCGTCGAGGAAACGCTGGAGTACATGCTGCGAGAGCTGCGCCTGCCCGAAGGCGGGTTCGCCTGCGCGCAGGACGCCGACACGGAGGGTGTCGAGGGGCTGACCTTCACCTGGACGCCTGAGGAGCTGGCCGAGGCGCTGGGCGACGAGCGGCCGGGGCTCCTGCAGCCCTTCGAGCACGGCCGCTTCGTCATCCGCGGCCAGCTCTCCGCGGACGACCGGCAGAAGCTGTTCGACGTGCGGGAGCGGCGCCCGAAGCCCGAGCGCGACGACAAGGCGATCGCGTCCTGGAACGGCCTCGCGCTCGCCGCGCTGGCCGAGGCGGGACGCCGTCTCGAAAGTAACACTGTGTTACAAGCGGCTCGAGAACTGGCTGATTTCCTGCTCGGCCCTCTCTCCAACGGACATGGCCGGTTGTACCGAAGCTACCGCGCGGGGCAGGCGAAGACGGCCGGCTTCCTCGATGACTACGCGGACGTCGCAAACGGCCTGTACGAGCTTCATGTCGCCACGGGCGAGCTGCGCTGGCTGGAGGAATCGCATCGCCTCGCCCTCCTGGCCGTCGAGCTCTTCGGCGACGAGGAGCGGGGCGGCTTCAACCTTTCCGCCTCTGATGCCGAGCAACTCGTGGCCCGCAAGAAGGACTTCGACGACCACCCCACGCCCTCGGGAAACTCGATGCTCGCCTACGTGCTGCTCCGCCTCGCCCGCATCTACGGAGACGACGAGCTGGAGCGGCGTGGCGTCGGCGTCCTGCGGCTCGTCCAAGGTGCGCTCGGCCGGGTTCCGTCCGCATTCGGCCACGCCCTCTGCGCGCTCGACCTGTATCTGTCGCCCCCGCGGGAGATCGCAATCGTCGGCTTGCCGGAAGACGAGGTCGCCCGCGCCGCGCTCGCGCCGTTCGATCCGAACGCGGTCGTGGCCTTCGGCCCTGCGCAAGGGGTACTCCTGCTGGAGGGCAAGGACAGGGTCGACGGCCTACCGGCCGTGTACGTCTGCGAGCATTTCGCCTGCCGTGCGCCGGTGACGGATCCTTTGGACATTCCGCCAGCTTAGGGTTCGCAGGGCATGGCCCTGCTCTCGGTCGAGAACGTCACTCGGCGCTTCGGCGGGATTGTCGCCCTGGCCGACGTCTCGCTCGACGCCGAGGCGGGGGAGATCGTCGGGCTGATCGGCCCGAACGGCGCCGGCAAGACGACGGTCTTCAACGTGATCACCCGCCTGTATCGCCCGCAGGCGGGCGACGTCGTCTTCGCGGGCTCTTCGCTGCTACGCATCCGGCCGCACCGGATCGTCCGGCGTGGAATCGCGCGCACCTTCCAGAACGTCGAGCTCTTCCGCACTATGAGCGTGCTCGACAACGTCATGGTCGGTACGCAAAGCCACTTCCGCGGCGGCCGCCGCCGCGCGGTGGACGCCCTCGAGTACGTCGGCTTAGGCGGCTTCGCCCACCGGACCGCAGGCGAGTTGCCCTTCGGGACGCGGAAGCGCGTCGAGCTTGCCCGCGCGCTCGCCTCACATCCGCGCCTCCTGCTCCTCGACGAGCCCGCGGGGGGCCTCAACCACGAGGAGGTCGAAGAGCTCGGCGAATTCATCCGCCGGGTCCGGCGCGACTTCGAGCTCACGATCCTGATCGTCGAGCATCACATGAACCTCGTCATGGGCGTCTCCGACCGCGTGCACGTCCTCAGCTTCGGTCGCAAGATCGCCGCGGGGACGCCGGCCGAGGTGCGGCGGAACCCGGCCGTGATCGAGGCCTACCTGGGGGAAGCTTGACCGCGCTGCTCGAGCTCGAGGACGTGGAGGCCCGCTACGGGGCGACGCGCGCGCTCCACGGGGTCTCGCTCACCGTCGCGGAAGAAGAGATCGTCGCGGTCCTGGGGGCGAACGGTGCCGGAAAGACGACCACGCTGCGTGCGATCTCGGGCACCGTGCGCCGCTCCGGCGACATCGTCTTCGCCGGGCACAAGCTCGGCCGGCGCGGGCCCGAGTCGGTGGCGCGGCTGGGGATCGCACACGTTCCGGAGGGCCGGGGGACGTTCACCGAGCTGAGCGTGCGCGAGAACCTTCGGCTCGGCGCCTATACGCGGCGCGGCCCGATGGACGCGGATCTCGCGCGGGTCTTCGGCTACTTCCCCTGGATGGCCGAGCGCTCGCGCCAGCAGGGTGGAACGCTGAGCGGCGGCGAGCAGCAGATGCTCGCGCTGGGGCGGGCGTTGATGCAACGCCCGAGGCTTTTGCTCCTCGATGAGCCCTCGCTCGGGCTCGCGCCCCTCGTCGTCGCCGAGATCTTCCGGATCGTGAAGCAGCTGAACGAAGAGGAGGGGCTCTCGGTCCTCCTCGTCGAGCAGAATGCCAACCTGGCGCTCGACACGGCCAACCGCGCCTACGTGCTCGAAGTCGGGCGCGTGGCCGTCGCGGGCGCGAGCGACGAGCTCAAGCGCAACGAGTCGGTCCGGCGCTCTTACCTGGGCTATTAGATGGCCCAGTTCTGGCAGCAGGTCGTGAGCGGGCTCGCCTCTGGCGGGATCTACGCGAGTCTCGCCCTCGCGATCGTCCTCATCTACCGCTCGACGCGGGTGATCAACTTCGCGCAGGGCGAGATGGGGATGTTCACGACCTTCATCGCCTGGTGGCTCGTCACCGACGTCGGCTGGCCGTACTGGGGCGCGTTCTTCGCCACGCTGGCGATCGCGTTCGTCGGCGGCGTCCTGGTCGAGCGAGTCGTGATCCGCCCGGTCGAGAACGCGCCGGTGCTCACCGTCGTGATCGTGACGATCGGTCTCCTGATTGCTCTGAACGGAGCCGCGTTCTGGATCTGGGGCGGCGAGTCGCGCGGCTTTCCGAGCGCCTTCTCGACCCGGCCGATCCACATCGGCGGAGTGGCATTCTCGATCCAGGACTTCGGAGTGATCGGGGTCTCGATCGGAGCCGTCGTCGTCCTCTACCTCTTCTTCCGCTTCACGAAGCTCGGGCTCGGGCTGCGCGCCGCCGCGCTGAACCGGGACGCGAGCAGGCTGGTCGGAGTTCGGGTGGGCTGGATGCTCGGGCTCGGCTGGGGGCTCGCGGCCGTGCTGGGCGCGCTCTCGGGGATGATGGTCGCCCCCTCGGTCTTCCTCGACCCGAACATGATGCGGTCGGTGCTGCTGTACGCGCTCGCCGCCGCGGTCCTCGGCGGGCTCGAGAGCCCCCTCGGCGCGGTCGTCGGCGGCCTCGCGCTCGGCGTCGCCCTGAACCTGATCGGCACCTACGTCGGCTTCGTCGGCAACGAGCTCAAGCTCCCGTTCGCGCTCGTGGTGATCCTGGGCATCCTCCTCGTCCGCCCTGCGGGCCTCTTCGGCCGTGCGGGGGTGAGGAGAGTCTGATGCGCCGGATCGTCCTCGGCTGGGAGGTGCTCGTCTTCGCCGTCGGCGTGGCGTTCCTGGCCATGCTTCCTCACTGGCTGGGCGATTTCCGTCCGATAAAGGTCGGCTACGTCGGCATCTACTTCATCGCGATCATCGGGCTCAACATCCTGACCGGCTATACAGGTCAGATATCGCTCGGCCACGGCGGCTTCATGGCGATCGGGGGCTACACGACCGCCATCCTCGTCGGCCACCACGGCGTCAAGGACCTCTGGACGATCCCGCTCGCCGGCCTCGTCGCTGGTGCTGTGGGATTGGTGTTCGGTGTGCCGGCTCTCCGCCTCTCCGGCCTCTACCTCGCCCTGGCCACTTTCGCCTTCGCCGTCGCGCTGCCCGCGGTGCTGAAGAAGTTCGACCACTTCACGGGAGGGACGCAGGGCATCCAACTCTTCGGCCGTTCCAACTACACGGGCAAAGGATTCCAGCATGTACACGTGCTCGGCCGGACGTTGACGTTCAACCAATGGATCTACTACCTCACCTGGGCGATCGCTGCATTGCTCCTCGCGGTGGCGTGGGCGCTGCTGCGCACGCGGCCGGGACGCACGTTCCGCGCGATCCGTGACAGCGAGATCGCCGCCACCTCCTCCGGAGTCAACCTGCCGCTGTACAAAACGCTGGCCTTCGGCGTGTCCGCGTTCTATGCGGGCGTGGCGGGCTCCCTGTTCGCGATCGCGACGGGGTTCGTCAATCCCGACACGTTTCCGATCGTCCTCTCGCTTAACCTCGTGATCGGCGCGGCCGTGGGCGGGCTCGGCTCGCTTGCGGGACTTGCGGCGGGCGCGCTCTTCATCCAGTATCTGCCCGACCTCTCGCAACGCATTTCCAGCAGCCCCGGGGCTCCGTCGGTCGTCTACGGCGTGGTGCTGATCGTGGTCATGCTCGTGCTTCCGACCGGCGCAGCAGGTTTGCTGAAGAAAATCGCAGCGCCCCTAACGAATCGGCTCTGGCACAGGTCATAATGGGTACGCCCTTGCGGATTCGGCTCTCACCTGTCCTGCTGCTCGCGCTCGCGGCCCTGATCGCCCTGGCGGCGACGGCGTCCGGCCGTTCCGCCGACCCGGGCGTCACGTCCACGTCCGTTCTGGTCGGCGGCACGGTTCCGCTGAGCGGCGAAGCAGCCTCCGGCGGACTGACGGCCAAGGGCGCGGCCGCGTACTTCAAGTACGCCGGCAAGGTGAACGGGCGCAAGGTCAACTACAAGTACCTCGACGACGCGTACGACCCGGCCAAGACCGTCCAGGAGACGCGCCAGCTCGTCGAGCAGGACCATGTGTTCGCGATCTTCAATCCGCTCGGCACGGCGCAGAACATCGCCACGCGCCCCTACCTCAACCAGGTCGGCGTCCCGCAGCTCTTCGTCGCGAGCGGCTGGGGCGGCTGGGCCCGCCAGTACAAGCAGTATCCCTTGACGATGGGCTTCATCCCGACCTACACGGGAGAGGGGATTATCTACGCCCATCACATCCTGAAGACGCTGCCGAAGGCGAAGATCGGCGTCCTCTACCAGGACGACGACTACGGTCGCGAGCTCCTCGCCGGGCTGCGCAAGGGGCTCGGAAGCAAGGCGAGCAAGATCGTCAAGACGCAGGGCTACGACTCGAGCCAGTCCGACGTCCAGTCCGAGATCGCGTCCCTCAAGGCCTCGAAGGCGAACACGCTGATGATCTTCGCGTTCGGGAAGTTCGCGATCCAGGGGTTCGTCTACGTGAAGAAGCTTGGCTGGAAGCCACAGATCTACGTCAACGCTGTCGCCGCGGCCACCAGCGTGATGTCGCTCGCGAACACGAGCGGCCAGACGCAGGGCGCGATCTCGATCGCCTTCTTCAAGGATCCGGCCTCGCCGCGCTGGGCCAATGACAAGGGCATGGCGTTGTACCGCAAGATCATGAAGAAGTACGTCAGCGGCGATTCGAGCACCATCAAGAACGGTTACTACCTCGCGGGGATGGTGTCGGCGTCTTCGATGGTCTCGGCGCTGAAGCAGGCGGGCAAGAAGCTGACCCGCAAGTCGCTGATGAACGCGATGACGCATCTGAACATCAAGAACAACCCGTTCGTCCTGCCGGGGATCGTGATCAAGACGACTCGAACGGACCGCCGTCCGATCGAGCAGGTCCAGCTCCAGCGCTGGAAGGGCTCGCAGTGGAAGGCGTTCGGCGGGCTTCTCGTCGTTCCCCGCGGATAGTCCCGCCTGCCATAAGCTGGGCGGCGATGAGGGCCGCCGAGGCGTTCGCGCTCGTCGAGGTGCCGGCGAACGAGCTGTGCGAGCAGGCTTGCTCGCTCCGCGACAGCGGCAAAGGGTCGCTCATCACCTTCTCGCCCAAGGTGTTCATCCCGCTGACGAAGCTTTGCCGCGACGTCTGCCACTACTGCACGTTCGCGCGCCCGCCGAGACGCGGGGAGCGGGCGTTCATGAGCATCGAGGAGGTGCTCGAGATCGCGCGCGCAGGTGCAGGCGCCGGTTGCCACGAGGCGCTCTTCACCCTCGGAGACAAGCCCGAGCTGCGCTACCGGGTCGCCCGCGAGGAGTTGGCGGCCTTCGGATGCTCGACGACGCTCGAATATCTCGCACTCGCGGCACGGGCGGTGCTCGAGGAGACCGGGCTCTTGCCGCACGTCAATCCCGGGGTGATGTCCGCCGACGACCTCTCGGCGCTGCGGTCGGTGAGCGCCTCTCAGGGGATCATGCTGGAGACCTCCTCGCGGCGGCTCTCGGAGCGGGGAGGGCCGCACTACGGCTCACCGGACAAGCTTCCGGCGCGGCGACTCGAGACGATCCGCCTTGCGGGCGAGCTGCGCGCGCCGTTCACGACAGGGATCCTGATGGGCATCGGCGAGACCCGCGTGGAGCGGATCGAGGCGCTGCTCGCGATCCAGGAGCTGGGGGAGAGGTACGGGCACGTGCAGGAGGTGATCGTCCAGAACTTCCGCGCCAAGCCCGGCACGCGGATGGAGGGTTATCCGGAGCCGTTGCTCGACGAGCTGCTTTGGACGGCCGCCGCGGCCAGGGTCGTCCTCGGCCCGCGCTGGAACATCCAGGCGCCGCCGAACCTGAGCTATGACGATTTTCCGCGGCTCCTGGACGCCGGGATCAACGACTGGGGCGGCATCTCCCCTGTGACGATTGACCATGTGAACCCGGAGGCGCCGTGGCCGGAGGTCGAGCGCTTGCGCGAGGCGACGGAGGCGCGCGGCCTCCGCCTTGCGCCGCGTCTTCCGATCTATCCGGAGTACGTGGCCGATGTCGACCGCTGGGCCGACGCGCCGGTCGCGCGTGCGATCCGGCTTCACGCCGACGCCGAGGGGCTGGCGCGAGAAGACAGCTGGGCCGCCGGTTCCGCGGAACCGGCCCCACTCGAGATCTTGCCGCGCGAGCCGGTGGCCGCCAACCTCCTCCCCACTGCGAGCGTAGCCGGGAACTCCCTACGCGTGGGTAACGGATCTGCGCCGAAACTCACCCAGCCTGTCGCGGAGGCGCTCGCCAAGATTCACGAGGGAATCGAGCCCGACGAGGAGGATGCGACGGCGCTCCTGCAGGCGCGCGGGCCAGACTTCGCGGCGGTCGTCTGCGCTGCCGACGATCTTCGCCGCGAGGTCAACGGCGACACCGTTACCTACGTCGTCACGCGCAACATCAACTACACGAACGTCTGCTACTTCCGCTGCGGCTTCTGCGCCTTCTCGAAGGGGAAGCTCGCCGAGAACCTCCGTGGCCGCCCCTATCTGGTGCCGCTCGAAGAGATCGTCCGCCGAAGCAGCGAGGCCTGGCAGCGCGGCGCGGTCGAGGTGTGCCTGCAGGGCGGCATTCACCCCGGCTTCACGGGTAACTACTACGTCGAGGTCTGCGCGGCGATCAAGGACGCCCTCCCCGAGATCCACGTCCATGCGTTCTCAGCGCTCGAGGTCTGGCAAGGGGCCGCCACGCTTGGCATGCCCCTCGACGACTACCTCTCTCGCCTCCGTGACGCCGGTCTTGCGTCCCTACCCGGCACCGCGGCTGAGATCCTGGACGACGAGGTGCGCCGCGTCATCTGCCCGGACAAGGTGAAAGTGGAGCAGTGGCTGCACGTGCACGACACCGCGCATCGGGCCGGGCTCCGCTCGACGACCACGATCATGTTCGGGCACGCCGACACGCCGCGGAGTTGGGCGCGCCACCTCATTCACCTCCGCGACCAGCAGAAGCGAACGGGCGGCTTCACGGAGTTCGTGCCCCTGCCGTTCGTGCACATGGAGGCTCCGATCTTCCTCAAGGGAATGGCGCGGCCCGGCCCCACATTCCGCGAGGCGCTCCTCGTCCATGCCGTCGGCCGGCTTGCCCTGCACCCCTGGATCACGAACGTCCAGGCCTCCTGGGTCAAGCTCGGAATGGAAGGCGCCCAAGCGGCGCTTCGGGCAGGCGCGAACGACCTCGGCGGCACGTTGATGAACGAGTCGATCTCCCGTGCGGCCGGCGCTGCGCACGGCCAGGAGCTCCCGCCCGAGCGGATGGAGGACTGGATCTGCGCCCTCGGGCGCGTTCCGCGCCAGCGCACGACGTTGTACGGCAAGCCCGATCCGGAACGGACGCGGCTCTCGTTCGGAGCCGCGCCGCTCGGCGAGCCGCTCAACCCGAGCGTGAGCGACTCGGGCTTGCGAGCGCCGCCGCGGCTCGTTCGCCCGGGACTCGCCCCCGCCGCACCCTAGCCCTCGAGACGCAAAAGGTCATCGAGCAGCTCTCGCCGGCGGATCAGATGCGCCGCGTCGTCTCCCACGAGCACGGTCGCCGGCCGCGGAACGGCGTTGTAGTTCGAGCCCATCGCGAGCGTGTAGGCCCCGGTGACCGGGACGGCCAGCAGATCGCCGCGCTTCGGCTCCGCCAGCTCCACGGAGTCGATCAGGACGTCCCCGGACTCGCAGTGCTTTCCGGCCACGCCAAAGGTTCCGGTCGGAACGGCATCGGCGCGATTCGCGACCAGCGCGGTGTAGCGGGCCCCGTACAGCTGCGGGCGGGGATTGTCGGAGAGCCCGCCGTCGATCGCGACCCAGGTTCGGTCGCCCGAGCGCTTGACCGAGCCGACGCGATACAGCGTCACGCCCGCCTGCGCGATCAGCGAGCGCCCCGGCTCGAGGATCAGGGACGCGTCCGTTTCGAGATGGCCGAGCAATGTCGCTACGAACTCGGCGATCGTCGGCGCCGTCTCGCTGGGAGAGGTCGAAACTCCGAGCCCTCCGCCCAGGTCGACCACTTCCGGCGCCCAGCCGGACTCGGTGAGGAAGCCGTTCAGCCATGCCACTGCCTCCTGCGCGGAGTCGCTCGAGAGCAGCTGCGAGCCCACGTGGACGTGGATTCCGGCAATCGCGCCGCGGATCGAAAGTGCTTCCGCGGGCGACATGCCGAACTTCGACCCGACGTGCCCGGTGCGGATCGCCTCGTGGGTCTCGGCCTCGATCCCGGGCGTCACCCGCGCGAGCATCCGCTCGATGCCGGCCTCGCGAGCACGGTCGAGCTCTTCGACCGAATCGAGGACGACAAAGCCGGCGCCGGCTTCCGCCGCCGCCCGCAGCTCCTCGTCCGACTTGTTGTTGCCATGCACGACGATGCGCTCCGGTGGCACTCCGGCTGCCTGAGCAAAGCGAAGCTCGCCGAGCGTGGAGACGTCTGCACCGACTCCCTCTTCGGCGAGCAGTCGCATGACCGCGACGTTAGGGAACGCCTTCGTCCCATAGACGACGAGGGCCGCGGGCGCGGCCTGGCGATACTCGCCCGCGCGTGTGCGGAGCGTCTGCTCGCAGTAGGCGACGAGCGGTGTCCCGAATTCTCCGGCCAGTGCGGAGGCAGAGATTCCCCCGAGCGTCAGCTCACCCTGGCGAATCTCTGCGCTGTCGGGAAAGAGGGCTAGTCCGTCCACCAGCCCTGCGTCATCGGCCCGTCCCCCGGGCCGGTGCTGGGGGCGCCGAACGCAATCACTTCTGCTCCCTCGGGCCCGCCCTCGAAGTTGCGCATCGTCTCCTTGGCGACTCGCACCGCGTCGAACGGCTTCAGCTCGATCACCTCGTCGTCGAGCTTGAGCCGGGCGCTGCCGCTGACGAGGACGTAGACCTCCTCCTGCGTGTTGTGGTGATGCCCGAAGGGAACGCGGAAATCGGGCGCGACCCGGAGGTAGCTCACGCCGGCGTTCTCCATCTCCAGCGGGACGCGTGCGCTGCGAAACTCGAGATCGGGAGACATGTCGAACTTGGGCGCCTGGTCCTCGACGTGCTCCTTCAGGTTCACGTGCGTATAGCCGGCCATGTGTGCCTCCTTTGATGGTTTGGTACAGTCCTTTCTAATGCACCAGCTGCTCGAGTAGCGTAGGAAGCGAACGCGGCACGCGCCGCGGCAGCTTCCCACGGCCTCTCTTTCGAGAGGCTTTTTTGTATCCGGAGGACGGTTTGATGGAGCATTACGACCCACACGAAGTCGAGGCGAAATGGCAGCGGATCTGGGAAGAGACGCGCGCTTTCGAGGTCCCGAACCCCGCGCCGGGAACGCCGTCGAACCCGGACAAGCGCTATGTCCTGGAGCAGCTCCCGTATACGTCGGGCAGCCTGCACATGGGGCACATGCTCGTCTACACGCTCGGCGACGTCCGCGCCCACTTCTACCGCCGGACCGGCCACGAGGTCCTGCGGCCGATGGGCTTCGACGCCTTCGGGCTGCCGGCGGAGAACGCCGCGATCCGGGGCGGCGACCCTCCGCGCGAGTCGACCGAGCGGAGCATTGCGGTCATCCGCGCCTTCATGAGGCGGGTCGGCTGGGCGATCGACTGGAGCCGCTCGTTCTCCACCCACGAGCCCGAGTACTACCGCTGGACGCAGTGGCTGTTTCTGAGGCTGCTCGAGGCCGGGCTGGCCTACCGGAAGGAGGCGCCGGTCAAGTGGTGCCCGAACGACCAGACGGTGCTCGCGAACGAGCAGGTCAAGGACGGACGCTGCGAGCGCTGCGGCGCGGTGGTCGAATCCCGCAGGCTCCCGCAATGGTTCTTCAAGACGACCGCCTACGCGTCCCAGCTCCTCGACTTCGAGGGGGTGGAGTGGCCCGATCGGATCGTCACGCTGCAGCGGAACTGGATCGGACGCTCCGAAGGCGCCGAGATCCTGTTCCGGATCGACGAGCTCGACATCGACATCCCCGTCTTCACGACGCGCCCGGACACGCTGTTCGGTGCGACCTTCTTCGTCTTCGCGCCCGAGCACGAGCTCGTTCCGAAGCTCGCGGCCGGTACGCCTCGCGAGCAGGAGGCCCTGGACTATGTGCGTCGCACCGCCGCCGAGAGTACGCTCGAGCGGATCGATCCCGAGAAGGAGAAGACGGGGGTCTTCACCGGCCGTTTCGCAACCAATCCGGCCACCGGCGTCAGCATCCCGGTGTGGGTCTCCGACTACGTGGTGATGGAGTACGGGACCGGCGCGATCATGGGCGTCCCTGCCCACGACGAGCGCGACTTCGCGTTTGCGCAGCGGTTCGACCTGCCGGTCAAGACGGTCGTCGCCCCGACGGAGAGTGAGGAGGAGATCCCCGCCGAAGGGGCTTTCGTCGCGCACTCGGACAGCGAGATGCTCGTCAACTCCGCCCAGTTCTCCGGCCTGCCCGCCCCTGAGGGCGGACGGGCGATCGTCGAGTGGCTGGAAGGAAGAGAGGCAGCGCGTTTTGCAGTCGGCTTTCGCCTGCGCGACTGGGGCTTCTCGCGCCAGCGCTATTGGGGCTGCCCGATCCCGATCATCCACTGCGTTCGCTGCGGGATCGTCCCGGTGCCCGAGGAGGACCTGCCGGTGCTGCTGCCCGAGATCGACGACTACCTGCCGAAGGGGAAGCCGCCGCTCGCTTCAAACGAGGAGTGGATGCGCGTCCCCTGCCCGAGCTGCGGCGGGGAGGCTCAGCGGGAGCCCGAGACGATGGACACCTTCGTCGACTCGTCGTGGTACTTCCTCCGCTACTGCGACGCGCACAACGACCGGGCGCCGTTCGAACGCGAAACCGTCGACTACTGGGGCCCCGTCGACTTCTACCAGGGCGGCGTCGACCACGCGACGATGCACATGATCTACGCGCGCTTCTTCCAGAAGGCCTTGGCCGACCTCGGCCTTGTTGGGTTCCGCGAGCCCTTCCTTCGCTTCCACGGAAACGGCTGGGTGCAGTACGGGGGCTCGAAGATGTCGAAGTCGAAGGGCAACGTGATCGCGCCGGACGAGGTGGTCGACCGTTACGGCGCCGATCCCGTGCGCTTGTACATGCTCTTCATCGGCCCGGCCGACCAGGACATGGAGTGGAGCGAGGCCGGGATCGAGGGGATGGTGCGGTTCGTGCGCCGGCTCTGGCGGATCGTGGGAGAGGTCCTGAAGGCGGAGCCGCGCAGTGACGGCGCCGGGCCGCTGACGCGCAAGGCCCACGAGACGATTGCGAAGGTCACCGACGACATCGGCCGGCGCGAGTCGTTCAACACGGCGATCTCAGCCGTGATGGAGCTGATGAACGAGCTGGGGAAGGACACGGCCGCGGAGGACGCGCGCTTCGCGGCCGAGACCGCCGTCTCGCTGATCCAGCCCTATGCCCCGCATCTCGCCGAGGAGCTCTGGGAGCGGCTGGGGCACGAGCGGCTCTGGGAAGCGCCGTGGCCGGAGGCCGATCCCACTCAGCTCGAGCGCGAGACGTTCGAGCTGGTCGTGCAGGTGAACGGGCGCGTACGCGACCGCATCGAAGTGGCGACGAGCCTCTCGGACGACGAGCTGGTGGAGCAGGCGAAGTCGTTGCCCCGCGTCCAGTCGCACCTCGACGGCAAGGAGATCAAGCAGACGATCGTCGTCCCGCGCAGGCTCGTGAACCTGGTCGTCTAGCGGATGCCGGTGTCCGCCACGAGGTCGAGCCGGGCGTACTTTCCTGCCGTGACGCGGACGACCGTCGGCCTGACGCCGCCGATGCCGATCTTCGCTTGCACGACGTACGTCCCAGGAGCAAGAGCGATCCGGTAGTCCCCCTTTGCATCCGTCGTTGGCCGCGCGACAGGCTTCTGTGCGGTCTTTCCGCCGCTCGAGAAGGTGAGCGTGACGTTCGGAGCCGGCCCGTAACAGGAGGCGCCCCGCGTGCATATCGGCTTTAGCGGGCCTCGCTTCACGGTGCCGTAGACCCCTGAGCTTTTGGGCTCCGCCGCGGGTTTCCCTCCGCACGCTGTCGTGGTCGCTGCCGCAACGCCGGCGACGAGGAGGAGAGCCACGAGCCTGCGCATGTTGTGAAGTGTGCCAGGAGTCGGTGCACTTCCGGCACAGATTGGAGAGCATGCTGTTGTCATCATTGACGACATGGAGCTTTTCTCGGCTTCACGCCGCCGGATACTTGTTGTGGCGGCTCTTCTGCTCGTGGCAGTCGTCCTCGGTGTCCGACAACTCTCGCGCCGGCCGAACGGAGCGTCCCCTGCGCAGGCTGCGGCGGCCGCGAAGATCGTGCGGAGCGGCGGCACGTCCAAGCTCGTCGTTCATGTCGTCGGGGCCGTTCGGCGCCCAGGCCTGTACCGATTCCCGGCTCGTGCACGTATAGCGGACGCGGTTCGGAGGGCCGGCGGCGCCACCCGCAAGGCCAACCTCGAGGCGATCAATCTTGCCGCTCCGCTCGAGGACGGTCTGCAGGTGCTCGTGCCGCGACGCGTTCCGCTCCCGGCTGCATCGGCGCCCTCGGCGGAGGAACCTGCCGCGGCGCAGGGGCCGCTGCATCTGAACACCGCGACGCTCGAGCAACTCGATGCGCTGCCGGGGGTCGGGCCGGTCACGGCCCAGAAGATCCTCGACTACCGGCAGGAGCACGGCCCGTTCGTCTCGATCGACGATCTGGACGCGATTCCCGGGATCGGGCCCGCTCGCATGGAACAGTTGCGGGGGCTCGCGGCGCCGTGACGCAAGCGCTGCAGCGGGTCGGCCCGCATGTGGCCCTCGGCGCACTCTGCGTCGGACTTGCCCTCGCGAATTTCGTTCGAGTGCGGCCCATGCTCGCGGCCGTGATGGTTCTGGTCGCCGCCGCGGGTGTGATCGGGCTCCAAGGGCCGGCGCGGACCCTCTCCGTCGCCTCGCTGTTGCTCGTGCTCGGTCTCGGCTGGGGAAGCTTCCGGCTCACCGTCATGGACCGAAGCGTCCTCAACCGCTACGTCGGCCACGCCGGCCGAGTGCTGGTCGAGGTCACGGGCCCGTCCCGGCGCGGGGAATACGCGTTGCGGATGCCGGCCCGGGCGCTTCGCTTCAACGGGCGGAAAGTGGGAGAGCCGGTTTTCCTGAAGCTTCCGCTTGGTCGTTCGCCGCCTCAGGGGGCACGACTCGAGCTGACCGCACAGGTTGAGGCGCCGCGTGGCCCCAAGGACGGCTTCGACGAGCGCGCGTGGCTTCGCCGCCAGGGAATCCACGTGGTCCTGAGCGCCCGGGACTTCCGAATCGTGGGCCACAGAGGCGGAATCGGCGGTCTCGCCGACCGACTGCGGCGCTGGCTCGGCCGCGGAGCGGCCGCTGGCGTGGACGGTGAACGCCGAGCGGTCATCCTCGGCGTGGTCCTCGGCGCCGACGAGGGCCTCTCGAAGCCCCTCCGGAATCGCTTTCGCAGCTCGGGGCTGTACCACCTCCTCGCCGTCTCAGGTCAGAACGTCGCGATCATCGCGGCCGGCGTGCTCCTGCTTGCCTGGTTCGCAGGCGTGCCGCGCTGGCTGGGAGAGCTCGCCGTGCTGGCTGCGATCGCTGGATACGTGCTGGCAGTGGGGCTGCAACCTTCGGTCGTGCGCGCAGGGATAGCGGGCGCGCTCGCGTCGCTCGCCTGGCTCGCGGCCCGCCCGCGCGACCGCTGGTACTTCCTCTTGCTGGCCGGCGCGGTGCTCCTTGCCTGGAATCCGTACAGCGTGTTCGATCCCGGCTTCCAGCTCTCGTTCGCCGCGGTGGCCGCCATCTTTGTGGCGGTGCCCCGCTTGCAGCGATGGTTCGAGGGCTATCCAGTGCCGCGCTTCCTCGCAGCCGTGGTCGCCGTCTCGACGGCGTGCGGGCTCGTCACCGCGCCCCTGCTGTGGCTCGACTTCGGCCGGGTGCCGATCTTCTCGGTGCTCGGGAACGCGCTCGCCGAGCTTGCCATGGCTCCGCTCCTGGGCCTCGGGCTGATTGCCGCGGCCGTCTATCCCGTCGCACCCGGCGTCGCCGCCTCGATCGGCTGGCTCAACGGGTGGGTCGCCGCCTATCTCGCCTGGTGCGCCCGGCTGGTCGGGAGCCTCCCGCACGCGCAGGTCACGTCACCGCGGGTCCTGCTCGGGCTCGCCGCTTCGGCCGCCGCCGCGTGGGCCCTGCTCCGGCTGCGCGCGTGATTATCCTTGGCTCGAGTGGCCTCCGAGCTGAAGCCGGTCTATCTCCTCTCCGGTAGCGACCGTCCGAAGATCGAGCGGGCGCTTCACCGACTTCGCGCCCGCGTGGGCGAGGACGCCGTCGAGCCGCTCTCGGGCCTCGAGGCGAGCGGGGAAGACGCCGTCGCGGCTTGCAACGCGCGCGGGCTCTTCGGAGACGGCGGCCGGCTCGTGCTGGTCGAGGCTGCCGAGAAGTGGAAAGCGCAGGACGTAGCGGCGGTCGAGGGCTATCTGTCTGCTCCCGCGCCGGAGACGATCCTGGCTTTGGTGGGAGACGGGGTGAAACGCGACTCCCCTCTTGCAAAGGCTTGCGCCAAGGTGGGGGAGCTTCTCTTCTTCGATGTGTCACGGACGAAGCTGCCGGCGTGGGTTGCGGAGCAGTTTCGGCGGCTGGGCGCCAACGCCGACGGCGAGGCCTGCCGGGCGTTGGTCGAGCTCGTCGGCGACGATCTGCTCGAGCTCGAGGCTGAGATCGAGAAGCTCGCGGTCTGGGCGGCGGGGGAGACGATTGGAACCGAGGCGGTCGAGCTCCTGGCGGCCGGGCGCGCGGAGGCCTCTGCCTTCGCATTGACGGACGCGTGGGGGAATCGCGATCCGGCTCGTGCGCTGGCCGCATGCGAGTCGATGCTCGATCGCGCGAGCGGGACGCGCCGGGACGAGATCCCCCGGCTTGTCGCCCGTCTCGCCGCGCATGTGTCCCGCGTGCGTGAGTGCCAGACCCTGGCGGCGGACGGGCTCTCTGCCCGCGAGGCGGCCGGGCGCATGAAGAAGAGTCCCTACTACGTGCAAAAGCTCTTCGCCCAGGCAGGAAACTTCAGCCCCACCGAGCTCGACGAGGTCACGATTCGGCTCGCGGAGCTCGACGAAGCGGTGAAGGGCGGCTCCCGGCTTCCGGCAGACCTCGAGCTCGAACGGGCGCTTGTGGACGCGACCCGGCGCCGCGGCGCCGCGGCTGCAGGCTGACGCCTATTCGCCCGCGATGAGGCGCGCGGCCTGCGCCTTCTTGCGCGCAGCGGCGTTCTTGTGCAGTGAGCCCTGCGCGGCCGCTCGGTCGATCCAGCGGACGAGCTCGCGGTGCTCCGCAGCCGTCTGCTCGTGGTCGCCGTCGGCGACGGCACGCTCGAGGCGGCGCGTGAGGGTCTTCACCGTCGAGCGATAGCGCAGGTTCTGGAGCCGCTCCCTGGCGGCGATCCCGACGCGCTTCTTCTGTTGCTTGATGTTCGGCATGAAGTGAAAACGCCCGCACTGCGGGCGAGCGCGATGGTAGCAAAGGCGTCCCCGGCGTCCTTCCGGCCGGGCGGTGGCCACCAACCTCCTCCCCACTGCTGACCCTATCGGCGAAGAACGCACTCATGGGTGCCGACTTCGAACCAGAATCGACCCAGCCCAGAGGGCCCTGCCGCTGCGGAGGCCGACAGGGTCGGTTCCTATACTCGGCTCGTGGAGGACGCCGCCCGCGGCCGCCGGCTTGCCGTGTCGACGGCGATCTTCTCGCTGGCCACGGGGCTGTCGCGGATCCTCGGGCTGGTTCGGGAGATCGTCACGTCCTACTTCTTTGGCGCCTCGGGCCGGATCAACGCGTTCACGGTCGCCTTTCAGCTTCCGAACCTCGTCCGGGCGCTGGTCGCCGACGCCGCGGTCTCGTCGGCCTTCGTCCCCGTTTTCAGCGAGCTGCTGGAGAAGGGGGAGCGGAAACGCGCCTGGCGCGTCGCCTCGAGCCTGTTCTGGCTGCTGCTGCTCGGCCTCGGCGGCCTGACCGCGCTCTTCATCGTCCTCGCGCCTTGGGTGATGGCGCCCTTCGGCGACCCGGGCGGAAGCAGGAGCCTGACGATCGCGCTCTCTCGCATCCTCTTCCCGATCGTGGCGCTCCTCGGAGTCTCGGGGATCGTCGTCGGGATCCTCAACAGCTACGAGCACTTCTCCGTGCCGGCGCTGACACCCGTCTTCTGGAACTTGGCCATCATCGCCGGTCTCGCGGTCGGAGTTCCGCAAGCTCATTCGGTCGACACGAAGCTCTACATCTATGCGTTTGCCGTCCTGGCGGGCACAGTCATCCAGGTGCTCCTGCCGGTGCCCTGGTTGCGTGGCCGAGACGGGCGTCTCGAACTGGTCCTGGACTGGCACGATCCCGCCGTCCGGCAGGTGCTCAGGCTCTTCGTGCCGGTGACGCTCGGACTCGGGCTGATCAACTTCAACGCCCTCGTCGACACCCTGTTCGCCTCTCGCTTGCTCGACCCCGAGCTCGCCCCGACGTCGATCGACAAGGCCTTTCGCATCTACATGCTCCCCCAGGGGATGTTCTCCGTCGCGGTCGCCACGGTGCTCTTCCCCTCTCTGTCGCGACTCGCTGCCCGCCGCGACCTGGACGGCTTCCGGCACACGGTCGGGCTTGGGCTGCGGCAGATCGCATTCATGCTCGTGCCCGCCAGCGTCGTCTCGGCTGTGCTGGCAGAGCCGATCGTCCGCCTGCTCTACCAGCGCGGCCAGTTCAACGCATCTCAGACGATCGTCGTTTCGGGAGCGCTCGCGGCCTTTTCAGCGGGGCTGATGTTCAACGGCGCGATGCTGATGCTGAACCGAGCCTTCTTCAGTCTGCAGTCGAACTGGGTGCCGACGCTCGTGGCGCTTGGCAACCTCACGCTCAACGCCGCCCTCGACGCAGCCTTCTACCACCTGGGGATCTGGGGGATCCCGCTCTCGACCTCGGTCGTCAACATCGCCGGCACGGCAGTCCTGATCGTGCTGCTGCGGCGGCGCGTCCACAGGATCGAGTTGAGAGAGACCGCCCGCGCGACCTGGTTGATCGTCCTCGCCTCGGCAGCGCTTGCCGGTGTCTCCTTCGGCATCTGGTACGGCCTCGACAACCTGCTCGGGCGGTCGTTCGGCGCCCAGGTCGTCTCACTGGGGACGGCGTTGCTCGTGGGTGGCGCCACCTACCTTGGTTGCTGCCGTTTGCTCGGGGTTCGCGAGCTGAACGCGTTGCTATCGTTGCGAGCCCGCCTCCGCCGGAGCTGATCTTCCATCTCGCAGGACCGTATTCGCAACTTCTCTATCGTCGCGCACATCGACCACGGCAAGTCGACGCTGGCCGATCGCATTCTCGAGCTGACCGACACGGTCTCCGGGCGGGAGATGCGCGCGCAGGTGCTTGACTCGATGGAGCTCGAGCGCGAGCGCGGGATCACCATCAAGGCCCAGGCCGTCCGCGTGCCGTGGAAGGGCCACCAGCTGAACCTGATCGACACGCCCGGCCACGTCGACTTCACCTACGAGGTCTCGCGCTCCCTGCAGGCGTGCGAGGGTGCGCTCCTCCTTGTGGACGCCGCCCAGGGCGTCGAGGCGCAGACGCTCGCGAATGCTTTCCTCGCGATCGAGAACAACCTCGAGATCGTTCCGGTCGTCAACAAGATCGACCTGCCTCAGGGCGATCCGGACGCAGCCGGGGCCGAGCTCGCCGAGCTCCTCGGAGGCGATCCGAGCGCCGTCCTTCGCATCTCGGCCAAGACTGGGGAGGGAGTCGAGGCCGTCATGGACGCGATCGTGGAGCGAATCCCCGCGCCGAGCGGCGATCCGGCTGCTCCGGCGCGCGCGCTGATCTTCGACTCTTCCTATGACCAGTACCGGGGCGTGGTCGCGTTCGTGCGCGTCGTGGACGGATCGTTCCGGAACGGGCAGCGCCTGCGGGCGATGGCGCAGGGGACCGACTTCGAGGCGGAGGAGCTGGGCTTCTTCTCGCCCACGATGCGCCCTACCGACAGGCTGGAGGCGGGCGAGGTCGGCTACGTCATTACCGGGCTGAAGGACGTCGGCAGGCTCCGTGTCGGTGACACGATCACCTCGGAGGAACAATCTGCAGCCGAGCCGCTTCCCGGCTACAAGGACGTCAAGCCGATGGTGTTCGCGGGGCTCTTCCCAACCGATTCGGACGACTATCCCGAGCTCCGTGACGCGCTCGAGAAGCTGAAGCTGAGCGACGCCTCGCTCGTGTACGAGCCTGAGACGTCGCAAGCGCTCGGCTTCGGCTTCCGCTGCGGCTTCCTCGGCCTGTTGCACATGGAGATCGTTCGCGAGCGACTCGAGCGTGAGTTCGATCTCGACCTGCTCGTGACCGCTCCGAACGTCGCCTACCGAGCGACGTCCAAGACGGGGGAGACGGTCGAAGTGCACAACCCGGCCGAGATGCCCCGCGAGGTCGAGCGGGTCGAGGAGCCCTACATCAAGGCTTCGATCATCGTCCCCAAGGAGCACGTCGGCGCGGTCATGGAACTGTGCACCGACCGGCGGGGCCGGTTCGACCATATGGAGTACCTCTCCGAGGACCGCGTCCTGCTCAGCTACGAGCTTCCGCTCGCCGAGGTCGTGATCGACTTCTACGACCAGCTCAAGTCACGGACGCGCGGGTACGCGAGCTTCGACTACGACGTGATCGGCTTCCGCGAGGGTGACCTCGTCCGCGTCGACGTGCTGATCGCCGGCGAGCCGGTGGACGCGCTCTCCCTCGTGGCCCACCGGTCGGCGGCCTACGGGAGAGGAAAGCTGCTCGTCGAGCGGCTGCGGAAGGAGATCCCGCGCCAGATGTTCGACGTCGCGCTGCAGGCGGCGATCGGCCAGCGGGTGATCGCGCGCGAGACGGTCAAGGCCAAGCGCAAGGACGTGCTGGCGAAGTGCTACGGCGGCGACATCACCCGGAAGCGGAAGTTGCTCGAGCGGCAGAAGGCCGGCAAGCGGCGGATGAAGCAGGTCGGGGCGGTCGAGGTGCCGCAGGAAGCCTTCCTCGCGGTCCTCAACCTGGACGGAGGCTCGAAGTGAGCGGCGCCAAACACCTCTACCTGCACCTCCCGTTCTGCGCGCATCGCTGCGGATATTGCGATTTCGTGACTGTCGTCGGACGGGGGCGCCAGCACGCCGCTTACGTCGAGGCGCTGTTGCGCGAGCTCGAGCTGGAGCGCGAGGCGCTCGCACCGGAGCTGGAGACGATCTTCCTCGGGGGAGGGACGCCGACGTTCACCGAGGCGCCGGCCCTCCAGCGGCTGCTGGCAGCGCTGCCCCCCGCGGAGGAAGTGACCGTCGAGGCGAACCCGGAGACCGTGACGCGGGACCTGGCCGAGCTTCTGCGCGCAAGCGGCGTCAACCGGGTCTCGCTCGGTGCGCAGAGCTTCCAGCCGCATCTTCTCGACGTGCTCGAGCGCCGTGCCGGGCCCGACGACGTCCGCCGTGCCTTCTACCATCTCCGTGATGCCAAGTTTGACAACATCTCACTCGACCTCATCTACGGCATCCCCGGCCAGAGCCCCGCCGATCTCGATCGTGATCTGAGCGAGGCGCTCGCGCTGGAACCGGAGCACCTGTCCTGCTACGAGCTGGAAGCGAAGCCGGGCACGCGCTTCACTCATGCGCACGGCGCCGAGCTCGCGCGTCAAGCAGAGGCGATGGAGGACTACTTCGAGCAGGTCGTCGACGGGTTGACGCGGGCCGGCTATCGGTGGTACGAGACGGCCAACTTCTGCCGCTCGCCGGAGCAGGCCCGAGGGCGCGATCTTCGCGCTCGGCACAACCTCGGCTACTGGCTCGGGCGGGACTACCTCGGGCTCGGCATCGGCGCGGTTTCCACGATCGAGGGGATCCGCCGTCGTAACACCCCGAGGCTCGGTCTCTATCTCGCGTCCCTGGAAGGAGGTGGGCGGCCGCCTCGCGAGACGGAGCCGCTCGACGGGCCCACACGGCGGCGGGAGCGCGTGCTGCTCGGGCTGCGCCTGGACGAGCCGCTAAGGCTGGACGGCCTTGACGATGTGGTGGACGCAGATGCCCTCGCGAGGCTCGAACAGCTGGGCCTCGCGCGTCGATCCCGCGACACGGCGGAGCTCGCGCTGACGAGGCGCGGCCGCTTCCTCGGCGGCGGCGTGACCGCGGAGCTGCTCGTCTGAGCTGGGAGCATGGCAGCTAAAATCCCTGCAAAATGAGCCCGAATAAAGTTGAGCTGACGCCTCGCCAACGGGAGGTCCTGCGCCGGGTCGTGCAGGAACACGTGGCGACGGCGCGACCGGTGGGATCGAAGACGCTCGTCGAGCGTGGGGCGCTGAGCGTCTCGGCATCGACGATCCGCAGCGAGCTTGCCGCGCTCGAGAGCCGGGGCCTGCTCACGCATCCCCATACCTCGGCGGGCCGGATGCCGACCGAGCTCGGCTACCGCATCTATGCCGGCCAGCTGCTCGAGCGCCCGGACCCGTTGCCGAGGCCCTTCCCCCTCGATCTCTCCGCCCTGCGAAGCGAGGTCGACGCTGCCCTGCAGGCGATGTCGGAGCGGCTGTCGCAGCTGACGCGGCTACTGGCGCTCGTGTCGGCGCCGCCGCTCGACACCACGACAGTCCGGCATGTCGAGGTCCTCCTGCTGCAGCCCGAGGTCGTCGTCGTCGTCGTGATCACCTCCACCGGGGGAGTCACGAAGCAACTCGTGGCCTTCGACCGGCCTGTCGATCCGGGGATCGCAAGCTGGGCGCGGGAGTTTCTCGCGGAGCGCGTCACGGGGCTCGAGCTCGGGAGCCATCTGCTCCGCCACCGGCTCGACGACCCGAGCCTCTCGGAGCGCGAACGGGCGTTCCTCGAGTCCATCCGGCCGGTCTTCACGCAGACCGTGGGCGAAGCTCAGCGTCTATTCGTGGGTGGCACCGCCGGCCTGCTGGACGATGTCCGCCGGGACGAGCTCGACGCCTATCGCGGGATGCTGGAGCTGCTCGAAGAGCGGGCGGGGCTGCTCGAGATTCTCCGCGAGTCGCTGGACCCGAGTCGGCCGTTCGTGCTGGTGGGGCGTGAGCTCGACGATCCTGCGCTGCGGGATGCTTCGCTCGTAGGGGCCTCCTACGGGCTGACGAACCGGACGCTTGGCGCAGTGAGCCTGCTGGGCCCGCTGCGGATGGACTACCAGAAGGCGATCGAGGCGGTTCGGGCGGCCTCCCGCACGCTCTCCAGCTTCGTCCAGGACGTCTACTCCGGCAACTGAACCCGCCGTGCGCGGCGCTACATTTGGCGCAATGGCTACGACCGAGCGCGACTACTACGAGATCCTCGGCCTCGAGCGGACAGCCGAGGGAGCGGAGATCAAGGGAGCCTTTCGCCGGCTCGCGCGCGAGCTGCATCCGGACGTCTCGGATGCGCCGGACGCGGAGCAGCGCTTCCGCGAGGTCGTCGAGGCCTACGAAGTGCTGTCGAAACCCGAATCGCGGCAGGTCTACGACCTGCATGGGCATGCGGGCCTCCGCCGCGGTGGCTTCGAGCCCCGGTTCGACTTCAGCGATCTCTCCGACCTCTTCTCCGCCTTTTTCGGGGACGACCTCTTCGGCGTGGGGGGAACGCGACGCAGTCGCCGCGGCGCCGATATCGCGGCCGAGGTGGAGATCGAGCTCGTCGAGTCGGCGCGGGGGGTGACGAAGGAGGTCAGCTTCGGCGTCACCGCCGTCTGCCCCGTCTGCGGAGGGGACGGGGCCGAGCCGGGAACGAGCCTGAACACGTGTCCCGACTGCGGTGGTACGGGCCGGCTGCAGGAGGTCTCCCGCACTGTCTTCGGAGAGTTCCTACGGTCTCAGGCCTGTCCGCGGTGCGGCGGCCGTGGCCGTGTGGTCGAGCATCCGTGCCGCGAGTGTGGGGGGGAGGGCCGCGTGGTCGAGCAGCGGACGCTCGACGTTGAGATCCCGCCGGGCATCCACCATGGGCAGCAGATCCGGGTCTCGGGTGAAGGCCACGCCGGGCCGCGAGACGGTCGGGCCGGCGACATCTACGTGCTTGTCCGGGTGAAGCCAGATCCTCGCTTCTCCCGCGAGGGCAACGACCTCTTCTCCGAGATCGAGCTGACCATGACGGAGGCCGCGAGCGGGAAGACCGTGAACGTTCCGACGATCGACGGCGACGTGGCGCTCGAGCTCGAGCCGGGCACCCAGCCGGGCGAGATACATCTACTGCGCGGCCGAGGCATGCCCGTCTTGCAGGGATTCGGGCGAGGTGACCACCGTGTGCTCGTGAACGTCTTGATCCCTCGCCGCTTGACCGACGAGCAGCGCCGGCTCCTCGAGGAGTTCGACAGGTCTGCGAGCGAGGATACGTACCGCGCCGACGAGGGGTTCTTCGACAGGGTGAAGAACGCGTTCCGCTGACCCCGCTACGCCGTGTGTCCGTCACGGTGCCGCCCGATCGTGGGGAGCAGGCGCGCGCGACGATGCTCGAGCTCTTCCCGGAGGGCTTCGAGGAGGTCGAGCGTCCGAGGGCGCTCGAGCTGGCCGCCTACACCGACGCCGCCGGAGCGACCCGGCTCTGGCGCGCGTTCGGGGAGTACTCCTGGTCGGAGGTCCCGGAGGACTGGCAGCACCGTTGGCGTGAGTTCCACCGACCCGTCCGAATCGGGAGGCTCTGGGTCGGCCCTCCCTGGATCGACCCGCCGGCCGATGCCGTGCCGATCGTGATCGATCCCGGTCGTGCATTCGGTACCGGCGCGCATCCGACCACCCAGCTCTGCCTGGAGCTGATCTCCGAGCTTGCGGGCGCCGGCGGCAGCCTCCTCGACATCGGCTGCGGCTCTGGGGTGCTGTCGATTGCAGCGACCAAACTGGGCTTCGAGCCCGTCATCGGCCTCGACCACGACGAGGTCACGATCTCGACCGCGCGTGAGAACGCAGCCGCGAACGGCGTCGCGGTCGACCTGCGCCTGCTGGAGGCGCTCGAGGACGAGCTCCCGGGCACGGACCTCGTCGTTGCGAACATCTCTGCCACGGTGATCGAAGCGCTGGGGCCTCGCCTCGAAACCCGCCGGCTCCTGACGTCCGGTTACCTCGCGACCGAGTCTCCACGGGTCGAGGGCTTCAGGCTCGGCGAGCGCCGTGTGCGCGACGGCTGGGCGGCCGATCTCCATCTCCGCAGTTAGCCTTCGGCTCCATGGCGACGTTCTCGGTCCAGTTTCTCGGCTGCAAGGTTTCGCACACCGACGCTCGAGAGATCCGCGAGCGATTGCTGCACGACGGCCACCGGCAGCTCGACGAAGAAGCTGAAGTAGCGGTGATCAACACCTGCTGCGTCACACACGAGGCCGTCCGCAAATCGCGCCGTGCTGCAGCGCGCGCCGCGCGGACGCACCGGCGCGTGTACGTGACGGGATGCGCTGCGAATCTCGCGGGAGATTCGTTCGCGGGCCTTCCGAGCAATGTTGTCATCGTCGCCAGGCCGAGCGAGGAAACGCCCGAGCTCGTCGCCGGGGACGTTGGCGCCATTGGGTGTGTCCAGGCCGACGCGCGGCTCGATCGGGTGCGCGCCTTCGTCAAGGTGCAGGACGGCTGCAGCTTCTCGTGCAGCTTCTGCGTGATCCCGCTCGTTCGGGGCCGCTCGCGTAGCCGGCCGGCCGGTGCCGTTCTCGGGGAGATCGGCAAGCGCGTCTCGCAGGGCCACAGCGAGGTCGTACTGACCGGGATCAACCTTGGCTGTTACCGCGATCGTGAAGCCGGGTTCGGGCTCGCGCGCCTGATTCGAGCGGCCGGCGCGGTGCCAGGGCTCGCGCGCCTGCGGCTGTCTTCCCTCGAGGTCAACCATCTGAGCGACGAGCTCGTCGCGGCGATGCAAGAGACGCCTGCCGTGTCGAGGCACCTGCACGTGCCGCTCCAATCGGGCGACGACCGCATCTTGCGGGCGATGGGGCGTCGTTACGACAGCGCGACGTACTTGCGCCGCGTGGGCCTTGCGGATGGCTTCAACCTCACGAGCGATGTGATTGTCGGTTTTCCGGGCGAGGACGAAGCGGCGTTCACCCGGACGCTCGAGATCGTGGCGCAGGCGGGGCTGACGAAGGTGCACGTCTTCCCGTACTCGCCGCGGCCGGGCACGCGGACGGCTGCGAAGGATACGGTTCCACCGGCCCTCAAGAAGGAGCGGAGCGCGCGCCTGCGCGCGGCCTCGCAGGCGGCCTGTCTTGCGCACTGGCGGCGGAAGCTCGGCCGGGAGGATGCCGTCCTGGTCGACCGCCCGGGCCGGGGCTACGGCGACGACTATTCGCCGTGGTTCGTCCAGGGGCCGGTCGGCGAGCTTCTCCAGGTCCGGGCGGCAGCGGTCACGCAGGAGGGGATCCTCGCTGCCTGAGGATTGCCTTTTCTGCAAGCTCTACCGCGAGGGCGAGCACGTCCGCACCGGCGAGGGTTTCGTCGCCATCCGGGACATCAACCCGAAGGCGGAGACACACCTGTTGATCATTCCGGAGCGCCACGTCGAGACATTTCGCGAGGTCGCGGAGTTCCCGCCGGACGAGGCGAAGCGGATGCTCGAGTTCGTGGCCGACACCGCCCGGGAGCAGGGGCTCGAGGACTATCGCGTCGTCGTAAACGTCGGCGAGGGCGGAGGCCAGACGATCTTTCACCTCCACTGGCACCTGCTCGGAGGCCGGATGAGCGGGATGTCGGCATGAGCTTGATCGGGCGCATCGAGGGCGAGCTGAAGGACGCCATGCGCGCGAAGGACACCGCGCGCCGCGACGCTTTGCGCCTGATCCTGGCCGCGCTGCGATCGGCCGAGAAGGAGCTCCGACGACCGCTCCATGACGACGAGGAGCTGCAAGTGCTGCAACGCGAGCGGAAGAGGCGGCACGAAGCGGCCGAGGCCTTTCGCGCCGGCGACCGTGAGGAACAGGCCGCAGCCGAGGAGGCCGAGCTCGCCATCCTCGAGGAGTTCATGCCCGAGCCGCTTGCCGAGGAAGCGCTGGAAGAGATCGTCGACGATGCGATCGCCGAGGTGGGAGCGACCAGCATGCGCGACTTCGGGCGTGTGATGGCCGACGTGATGCCCCAGGTCGCAGGGCGGGCGGACGGCTCTACAGTGAGCCAGCTCGTCCGCGAGAAACTCGCCTGAGCCGGCTTTCCGGACCACCTACACTGGACCGGGTGCAGGAGGTTTTTCCCGTCTCGAACGACGTCGCGGCAGAGCTGGCCGGCGTCGGCGACGGCGTGCTCGACTCGCTCCGCGAACGCCTGCGTTGCACGATCAGGCTACGCGGGAATGTCCTCACGATCGAAGGTGAGGACCAGCATGTGGCAGAGGCGCGGGCCGTCGTCGACGAGCTGGTCGAGCTCGTCGAAGGAGGGCACGACATCGGCCCCGACACCGTGGGGGCGGTCGTACGCGCCCTGGACCAGGCCGAGGACATCCGTGACGTCTTCGAGGATGTCGTCTGGCGTCACCGCGGCAAGAAGATCGCGCCGAAGACGGTCACCCAGAAGCAGTACGTCGACGCGATCCGCGACCACACGGTCACTTTTGCGATCGGCCCGGCCGGCACCGGGAAGACCTACCTTGCGATGGCGCTGGCCGTTGCTGCGCTGTCGGAGCGGGAGGTCGGCAGGATCATCCTCACGCGCCCGGCGGTCGAGGCCGGCGAGCGGCTCGGATTCCTTCCGGGCGACATGCTGGCGAAGGTCGACCCCTACCTGCGCCCCCTCTTCGACGCGCTGTACGACATGCTCGACGCGGACCGGCTGAACGCGTACATGGAGAAGGGCACGATCGAAGTTGCGCCGCTCGCCTTCATGCGCGGCCGGACGCTCAACGACTCGTTCATCATCCTCGACGAGGCGCAGAACACGAGCCCCGAGCAGATGCAGATGTTCCTCACCCGACTTGGGTTCGGCTCGAAGGTCGTCGTCACGGGCGACGTAACTCAGATCGATCTCCCGCGCGAGCAGGCCTCGGGCCTGATCCAGGTTCCGGACGTACTCGGCTCGATCGACGGGATCGCGTTCATCCGCTTCACGCACGAGGACGTTGTCCGCCACAAGCTCGTCCAGAGGATCGTCGAGGCGTACAAGCTGCATGCCGAGGAGACCGGAACGCAGCGGCGCCGATAGCCGGATGGTGGTGACAATCGAAGTCGTGAACCGGAGCGGCGCAGAGGCGGAGGAGGAGGCCGCGGTCGAAGTCGCGCGGGAGGTGCTCTCAGAGGAGGGGCTCGACGAGGGCGAGCTCGGGATCGCTTTCGTCGCCCCGGAGGAGATGCGCGGACTGAAGCGAGAGCACCTGGGCGTGGACGAAGTGACGGATGCATTGGCCTTTCCGCTCGACGGCCGCGACGAGCTTCCACCGGGCCTTCCCCGGCAGCTCGGGGACGTTGTCTTGTGCCCGCAGGTCGTGGGCGCAGACTGGCGCGGGCCGCTCGTGCACGCTCTGCTCCACCTGCTCGGGTACGACCACGGTGACGCGATGGAGGCCCGGGAGCTGGCCCACGGAGAGACGCGATGAGCGTGCCGACGAGGCCCCGACCTCGGCGGCCCTGGCGCCGCGATGAGGCACGCCAAGCCGCCTCTGCCCGCGACGGGGCGCCGGCGCCACCCGCCAGGCAGACGCTCTCGATCGTCGAGAGCTTCAACTACGCGTTCGAAGGCGTCATCCACGTGTTGCGGACACAACGGAACATGCGGGTCCATGTCGCGATCGCCACGGGAGTCCTGATCGCCGCGCTCGCGCTCGGCGTCTCGAAGCTCGAGCTCATCGCCCTTTTGCTCTCGATTGCATTCGTCCTCATCGCGGAGATGATCAACAGCGCAATCGAGGGAGCGATCGACGTCTCGACCACGTCCTTCGACCCCATGGCGAAACTGGCGAAGGACATCGCTGCGGGCGCTGTCCTCATTGCCTCGGTGAATGCGATCGCAGTCGGCTATCTGGTCTTCTCGGGTGCAATCGCAGATCGGAGCTCGCGGCTGCTCAACCGGTTGCGCGATGCGCCCTCCGAACTGACGCTCATCGCGCTCGTTGTGACGCTCATCATCGTGATCACGACGAAAGTGATCACGCACCGCGGGACGCCGTTGCGCGGCGGCCTGCCCTCCGGGCACGCGGCGCTCGCGTTCGCAGGCTGGATGGCGGCGACGCTCGTCCTCGGAGGGTCGGAGCACCAGTTCCTGATCTCGTCTCTGACCTTCATCATGGCGCTGCTCGTCGCTCAGACCCGCATCGAAGCAGGCGTGCACTCGACGCTCGAGATTGTCTACGGCGCGCTGCTCGGCGCTCTCGCGACCCTCGTGCTCTTTCAGATCGCAGCGTGAAGAGCGGTTTCGTGGCGGTGGCGGGCCGCCCCAACGTCGGAAAATCCACACTCGTGAACGCTCTCTGCGGAGGGAAGGTCGCGATCGTCTCCGACAAGCCGCAGACGACGCGGCGCCGGATCCGCGGGATCGTCAATCGGGAAGATCACCAGCTCGTGCTCGTCGATCTTCCCGGCTTCCAGCGGCCGCGCGATCCGCTGACCGAGCACATGCAGCGCACGGTGGACCACTCCCTCGAGGATGTGGACGCCGTTCTCTTCGTCCTCGACGCGACGGAGCCGAGCGGAGGCGGCGACCGCTTCATCGCCGAGCGCGTCTTCGGCCTCGGAGTGCCCGTCGTGATCGTGGTGAACAAGGTCGATCGCGTCGACCCTGCTCGCATCGCGGAGCAGATCCAGTCCGCGGCGGCCCTCGGCGATTTCCACGCGCTCCACCCTGTCAGCGCGCGGACGGGCGACGGGGTCGATGCGCTGCGCGACGACCTGCTCGAGCTCATTCCGGAGGGGCCGCTCTACTTCCCGGCCGACGAGAGCAGCGACCTGCCGCTCGAGGTCCGGATCGCGGAGCTTGTTCGAGAACAGGCACTCGCGCTGACCCGCGAGGAGGTTCCGCACTCGATCTCGGTCGAGACCGAGGAGGTGGGAGACAAAGTGGTGAGGGCCGTCGTCTATGTCGAAACTGCTTCCCAGAAGCAGATCGTGGTCGGGAAGGGCGGTGGGACGATCAAGCAGATCGGGATGCAGGCCCGGCCCGAGATCGAGGCGATCCTGGGGCGGGAGATCTTTCTCGAGCTGATCGTGAAGGTGAAGAAGCGCTGGCGGAGGGACGAGGGAATGCTCCAGCGGTTGGGCATATGAGTTACCCGCGCGCGTTGAGTCGGAACAGAACTGGTGCTCGAACACGAATATCCCCACCCGGGTGGGGAGTCGGTCTGCCCGCCAAACAGGCGTGCGGATGGCTAAGCCCTCCTCCGCACTGTTTTTTAAGGCTCGAGTGACGCGTGGAGGGCGAATTGCGTACGCCTACCGGTACCCCGCGCTCTAACCCGTCGAGGAATCGGACCCCTCAGTGGGAGCGTACAGCGGATTTCCGCGTACGTGTGAGCCCGAATCGAGTCAACTCCGTGCCAATCCAGGCTACGATCCCGGCGTTTCCGATGGCATTCGAAAGCAAGCCTTCCTCTCCAGCATCTCTGTGCGCCGTCAGTCCGCGGACGTCGGCGTGACAGGATCTCGTCACCTCAGCCAGGCGATCTCGGAGGGCGACGGGATCTCGCTTCTCGCACCCGTTGGCGACGCAGCCGCGGCGACGGCCGCCGAGCGCGACGGCGCCGAGGGCATCGTCCTCGCGCACGAGATCCCCGGCGTGCGAGACGCGACCACGCTGCCGATTCTCTGGAGCGCCGCGGCCTCGGCTCAGACGGCGGCCCGCGCGGGCGCGGACGCTTTCGTCCTCCGCGTGGAGACCGACGACGGCGACCGGCTGCACGAGCTCCACCTCGAGGCGCAGGAACTTGGGCTCGAATCCGTCGTCTCGGTGAGCGACGAGGAGCAGCTCGCGCTCGCGCTCGAGCAGGTCGATCCGGAGATCTTTCTTCTCTCGGCACATGGGGACGACGAGCATGACCCGCTTGAGGGTGTCCTCGACCTGCTTCCGGACGTCCCGGCCGGAAAGCTCGCAATCGCAGAGGTCGTGGCCCCGAGCCGCGAGTACGTCCTTGCACTGGAGCGCGCCGGAATCGACGGAGTCATCGTTCGCGCCGGCGACGTTTCCCGCTTCGTCGGCGGATCGCCACCCGAGGTCTAGTAGTGGTCACCCAACGGGGGGCCGTCGCGGAGTTTCCACCCCGTCGAGCGGCGCTGCTGGTACCGCCGCTCGTCCGCCGGCACCCCTGGGCCCTTGCATTTGTCCTGGTCCTCGGCCTTGCCGCCGCGCTTCGCTTCATCGGCATCGACTACGGCACTCCCCTTCCGCTCCTGAATCCGGATGAGAAGTCCATCGTCCCGCGGGCCTGGGAGATGGTGCACGGCGGCGGGGTCAATCCGCACTGGTTCGACTACCCGACGCTGCTGCTCTACGTGCTCGCGCCCTTCCAGGCCTGGCAGGCGGCCCCTTCCTACCTGGATGCGCGGATCGTCGTCGCCCTTCTCGGGTTGGCCTCGGTCGCCGCCTGCGGATGGCTCGGCCTCCGCGCCTACGGGCGAACCGCGGCTGTCGTCGCGGCGTCGGCGGTCGCGGTCGAGACAACGCACGTCGCCTACTCACACGCCGCCGTGACTGACGTCCCGCTCACGCTCGGAGTCGCCCTTGCCCTCACTCTCATGGTCACGAAGCGGATCGAGCTGGCGGGGCTCGCCGTCGGCCTCGCCGTGGCGACGAAGTATCCGGGGGTCTTCCTTCTCGTCCCGCTCGTCGTCGCCGGTTGGAGGCAGTGGCGCCGGCTCGGGCTTGCCTTCGTGCTCGCAGCTGCCGCGTTTGCCGCGTCCAGCCCCTTTTTCCTGGTCGACTTCGGACAGGCGGTCGGCGACGCCTGGCGCGTCCAACGCCTGGCCCATCAGGGATGGCTCGGATTCGAGCACGACGGGATCGCGCCCGTCGCATTCCTCGACCGTCTGTGGGAAGGCTTTGGGCCGGCGCTCGCGATCGCCGTGGTCGGGCTCGCGATCGCGCTCATCCGCCGTCGCCGCGCGGATCTCGTCCTCGGCTCGTTCGTGGTCGTCTACTTCCTCGGCCTGATCCCCGTGCACGCGCATTTCGATCGCTACGTCCTGCCTCTGGTTCCGCCCCTGGCCGTCCTGGCCGGCCGTTTGCGGCGGCTGGCTCCCATCACGCTCGCGCTCCTGGCTGTGCCGCTCGTATGGTCGATCCAGGACGACGTGCGGCTGACCCGGACGGATACGCGCGCGGTCGCTCGAGCCTGGATCGACGGGCACCTTCCTCGCGGCGCGAGGATCGCGGTCGACCCTTCGACGCCGCCGCTTCCGCGCTTCCGCGTCCTTCCACTCGAGCTTCCCGGCCCCGGCCGCGAGACCGACCCCAACCGCAGCGTCGCCGGGCTCGAGCAAAGAGGAGTGCGGTACGTCCTGGTCACGGGGGCGGTTGCGGACCGTGTCCTCTCCGCGCCGCGCCGGTACCCGGCCGAGGCGCGCTTCTACGCTCAGCTGCGGTCCCGCGCAACGCTCGAGTACTACCGCGGCCCCGGCAAGGGTCTCGAAGGGCCTTGGATCGCCCTTTTTCGACTGTACTCTTAGGCGGTGAGCGGACGCAGAGCATTGCTTGGCGCAGGCCTAGTAGCGGCCCTGGCGCTCGCCGCCAGCGGATGCGGCGGGGGCGGTCAGAGCCCTGCCGCAGAGGCTTCGAAGGCCGGGAAGCCGTCGTGTCCGGCTACCTGGCGTCCGGGCTGGCAGAAGCTCGCGAACCGAATCGGCGTCACCGTCTACTGCCCGAGCTGGATTCCGAGCCCGCTGACGGGCGACATCAAGGGCCGGTGGAGCAGCGGCGCGCAGGTCGACAAGGATCGCAGCTACCTGGCCGGGTTCATCTGGGTCGAGCACGGCGACGAGGTACACGTGAACCTGCGCGGCTATCCAGGCCGGACGTCTGTCCCGAAGTGCTTGAACGAGGAGCAGGTCGGCAAGCGGCTCGCCCGGACGAAAGTCCCGTGCTTCTCCGATCCGAAATGGACGAGGCGGATCAAGGGGAGCGCCGTCACTCTCTACACCGTCAACCGTGACGCCGACCAGTGGCACCTGCTCTTCGCCTGGCGGCGCAACGGCTCGCTCTACGCCCTGAGCGAGCACGTCGCCCCCCCGTTCGGCTACCGGCGGGTGGTTGCAAATCTCCAGCACATGTATCGAAGCCTGGTCTCGATCGAGCCTCGGACCTAGGGATGCGACTGACGCGACGGGAGCTCCTCGCCGGCGCCGCGGCGAGCGCGGTCGCGGGTGCCGGAATCTACGAGCTCGTCGACCGTCTGGCGAGCGCGCCCAAGCGCGCAGCAGCGGCCCGGCTTGCGAAGGAGCAGCATCTACTCCAAGGAGTCCGCGTCATCCGCGATGACGGCGTCGAGGTGGTCGTGCCGCCCCTTCATCACCGGATCGTGACCGCGAAGGTTCGCGCCGGCTCGGACCGCGCCTCCCTCGTTGCCGCCCAGGAGGAGCTGGAACATGCTCTGGCCGGGCTCGAGTCCCGCTACGAGCCCACTGCCGCAGGGCTGGGCGTCACGATCGGATGGGGGCTTCCGTACTTCGACCGCTACGTTTCCGCGCCCGCGAGAGAGCACATCCCGGTCGACCTGCGCGCCACGCGAGCGCGAGGGCGCGAGGTTCGCGCGCTCACCCAGTCGACCCGCTTCCCGAGCGATCCCCCGTCGATGATCCTCGAGCACAACGATCTCGTGGTTCTCCTGCGAGGAGACGATGGCTCCGCCGTCGAGGAGGGAGCGAAGAGGATCCTCGGCGTCAGCGTTCTCGAGCCGACGAGCGTCCGGGCCGGCTTCGCCGGCGGCGGGTTCGACGGAGCGGAGAGCTTGCCGAAGCGGATGGCGGTTGCCGCCGGCGTTCCGGGAGCGGACCTGATTCCCAAGACGGCCGAGCTCTTCCTCGGCTTCACCTCCACTCAGAAGCGAGGCCTGGGGCCGCCGCGGATCGCCAATCTGGAGACGCTCGGCTACACGAACGCACGCGGGGGTTACTTCGAGGGAGGCACCCACCTGGCGCTCTCCCACATCCTCGAGGACCTCGAAGGCTGGTACCTCACCTTCAACTTCCAGGACCGCGTCGACACGACCTTCAGGCCGGGGCTCACCGTGCGGGACGGAACGCAGACCGTTCCGCAAAACGAGCCTCAGTCTTCTGCGCAGGTCGTCCACGGATACCGGCGGACGGGGACGATCGGGCACAGCGGCGCGATCCAGACCAGCTCACGGCTAACTGCCGACGTCCGCGGCAGCGACGGGACGCTCTACCGCAAGGGGACGGCGATCCCGCACCGCGCCGACTTCAACACCCTCGACAACCCATTCGCCTGGAGCTCACGGCCCCGGCTCGACAAGATGCGCCACGAGCCGGCGGCGGGCGTCCACTTCGTCGTCTTCAACCCCTCGAGCGACGACTTCCGCCGCAACCGGCTCGCGATGGACGGGATCCTGCCCGACGGAACGCGGCTGCCGTTCGTCCGCGGCGCGCGCGGCCAGGGGCTGAACTCGCTGCTCGTGACCACCCATCGCCAGAACTTTCTCGTGCCCCCGCGGAAGCACCGCTCGTTCCCTCTCGTAGAGCTTCTCTAGCCGAAGAACGCGCTCGCCACTGAGTACCACTCTTCGGGCACCATCTTCAGCTCGGCAGTCGCCTCCTTGAGCGAGACGTCGACGATGCTGTCGCCCTGGAGTGCTGCCATCCTGCCGAAACGGCCTTCGTGGATGAGGTCGGCGGCCTTGAGGCCATAGCGGGTGGCGAGCACACGATCGCGCGGGGTCGGCGTTCCGCCTCTTTGGACGTGGCCGAGCACGGTCACTCTCGTCTCGTAGCCCGTTCGCTCCTCGATCTCCCGGCCAAGCGCCTCGCCGACGCCGCCGAGCCTTACGTGCCCGAACTCGTCGGTGGCAGCCTCCGCCACCTGCCTGCGCTCGCCCGATTCGTACGTCATCTCGTAGCCCTCGCTGACGACGACGATCGAGAAGTCCTTGCCGCGGTCGTGCCGGTGCCGGATCTCCTCGCAGGCCTGCTCCACTGTCACGGGGTGCTCGGGAATGAGGATCACGTCTGCGCCGCCCGCGATTCCGCTCATCACTGCGATCCAGCCGGTATGGCGGCCCATCACCTCGACGACCATGACGCGGTTGTGCGACTCGGCCGTCGTGTGCAGGCGGTCGATCGCCTCGGTCGCGACGAAGACCGCAGTGTCGAAGCCGAAGGTGTAGTCGGTGGCGGAGAGATCGTTGTCGATCGTCTTGGGGACGCCCACGACCGGAAGCTCGTGCTCCTCGTGGAGGCGCGCCGCGACGCCGAGCGTGTCCTCGCCTCCGATCGCGACGAGCGCGTCGAGGCCCTCGCGCCCGAAGTTCTCGAGCACGCGCTCGACCCCGCCTTCGACCCGGTAGGGGTTCGTCCGCGAGGTCCCGATGATCGTGCCGCCGCGCGGGAGGATCCCCGAGATCTCGCGCTGCCCGAGCGGTTCGAACAGGCCCTCCACGAGCCCGCGCCAGCCCTCGCGCACGCCCACGACGTCGTAGTCGCGGGCGAAGGATCGGCGCGCCACCGCCCGGATGACGGCGTTCAGGCCGGGGCAGTCCCCACCGCCCGTGAGCATTCCGACCCGCATCGTTCCTCCTATCATGGCCTAGCGCCGGAGTGGTGTAACTGGTAGGCACGCGAGATTCAAAATCTCGTGGGGCGTAAGCCCCGTGTGGGTTCGAGTCCCACCTCCGGCACTCCTGTAGAGGCGGTGCCGTACGCTTGTCGGTTGAAATCCGCGCCTCCAGCACTAATACTGCCCGGGTAGCGGCGCGATCCGTAGGCGCCGCCGATCGGCAAGGGCAACGGACAGAGGGAGGAAGAGTGAGAAAACGACTTGTGTTAGGAGCGCTCATAGGCGCCGTCGGTTGCCTTGCGCTCGTCGCCACCGGCTGCGGCAAGAAGAAGCCCGGAGGCGGGGGGACGACGACGACGGCGACGACTACCACGGGCGGCGCGACTGCGCTCCCGGCGTCGTCGTGCAACCCGATTGAGGGCGGCGGCGGAGGCACGCCTCAGTTCATCGTCGCGTCCGACCTGCCGCTGCAGGGATCCGGTCGCACCCAGACCATCCAGATGGTCAACGCGATCAAGTACGTCTTCTCGCAGAACAACTACAAGGCCGGTAACTACACGGTCGGCTATCAGTCCTGCGATGACTCGACGGCTCAGGCCGGCAAGTGGGATTCCAGCAAGTGCTCGGCGAACGCGAATGCGTACGCAAGGAACTCGAGCGTGATCGGCGTGATCGGAACGTTCAACTCAGGCTGCGCCGAGATCGAGATTCCGATCGCGAACAGGGCTCCCAACGGTCCGCTCGGCATGGCCAGCCCGGCGAACACCTACGTGGGCCTCACCCACAAGGGGCCGGCGATCGCGCCCGGTGAGCCGGGCAAGTACTACCCGACCGGCACACGCAACTACATCCGTCTGGTTGCGGCGGACGACTTCCAGGGCGCCGCGGACGCGATGCTGACGAAGCAGCAGCTCGGCTTCAAGAGCGTCTACGTCCTGAACGACAAGGAGGCCTACGGCCTCGGAGTCGCAAACGACTACAAGAACGCCGCCAAGCAGCTCGGGATCAACGTCATCGGCTTCACGGCCTGGGATCCGAAGGCGTCGAGCTACCAGGCGCTCGCGACCAAGATCCAGCAGTCCGGAGCAAGCACCGTGTTCCTTGGCGGGCTGATCTGCGAGAACGGCGCGAAGCTGATCAAGGACCTGCGGAGCGTGCTCGGCGCGAACTATCCGCTGATCGGGCCCGACGGGTTCAGCGACTTCACCGCCAACGGACCGGCCGCTGCAGGGATGTACATCAGCGTCGCCGGCATTCCGCCGGAGAAGCTGAGCGGTACGGGCAAGGACTTCATCGACAAGTTCGGAGCCCAGATCGGCACCAAGGTGAACCCGTACGCCGCCTATGCGGCGCAGAGTGCCGAGGTGATGCTGACCGCGATCGCCAACTCGGACGGAACCCGAGCATCGGTCACGGATCAGCTGTTCAAGACCAAGGTCACGAACGGGATCCTGGGAACGTTCTCGATCAACAAGAACGGAGACACCACGAACAACCCGGTCACGGTCTACAAGCAGACCGGATCCGGTAAGAGCGGCGAGGGCACGACGTACAAGACGATCACGCCCCCGCAGAGCCTGGTGAAGATCTCCTAGAGCTCAGACAATCGCCACATAACTGGGGGAGGCTGAAAACTCGGCCTCCCCCAGTTACGCTTCAGCACTTCCGATGGTGAGCGAAGCGCGCCCCCAGCCCTTCCCGCTTCTCCGGCACCGCCCGAGCTGGACCGCGGTTGGGGGTCTCAGCCTCGTGCTGCTCCTGCTCGTGTGGCTGGCGATCAACCTCGCCAAGGCACCGGCGGACTTCATGAATATCTTCCTGATCGGTCTGACGACCGGTGCGATCTACGCGCTGATCGCGCTCGGATACACCCTCGTCTACGGGATCCTGGAGTTGATCAACTTCGCCCACGGCGACGTCTTCATGCTGGGGGGACTGCTCTCGGCCACTCTCGCCGGGGGCCTCTTCGGGCTCACGGACGGCCAGCGCGGGATCGTCGTCTGGCTGTCCGTCTTCGGAGTCTTGGTGATCGCGATGGCCTTCTGCGGGACCCTCAACGCGTCGATTGAGCTCGTCGCGTACCGACCGCTCCGCGGAGCCCCACGGCTCGCGCCGTTGATCACGGCGATCGGGATGTCGTTCATTCTCCAAAACGTCGGCCTGATCTGGAAGGGGCCGAACTACATCAATGTCGTGGACGTGCTTCCGCACTCGAACGTCTTGAGCGTCGGCGGTGTGCACTACTCCTGGGACAAGCTGATCGTGATCATCATCACGGTGCCTGTGCTGGTCCTCTTGGTCTGGCTCGTCGAGCGAACGCGCCAGGGAAAGGCGATGCGCGCCACCGCCCAGGACGCGGACGCGGCCGCGATGATGGGAATCAACGTCAACCGGACGATCTCCTTCACGTTCCTGATCGCCGGCTGCCTGGCCGGCGCAGCAGGTCTCGTCTATGTGCTTTGGGAGACGAACATCCGCTTCGACCAGGGCTTCCAGCTCGGGCTGATCGCCTTCACCGCCGCCGTTCTCGGCGGAATCGGGAACCTGCCGGGGGCTGTTCTGGGCGCGATCCTGATCGGACTGATCCAGGCCTTCAACGAAGGCCTCTCGTGGCACGCGCCGGGCGGCGACTGGACCCAGTCGATCGTGTTCGCGATCCTGATCCTGATCCTCGTGTTCAGGCCGGAAGGCCTGCTCGGGGAGCGAACTCCGGAGGGCGGGTAGAGCCATGCGTGTCACGCAGTGGGTCCCGTCGGCGAAGCGAGCTTGGCAAGGCCTCCCGGAATTGGAGCGGTACGGGTCGATCCTCGGCGTCGAGGCCCTCGCGGTCGGCCTGATCTGGGGCCTGCTCGATCGATCGCTTGCGGTTGGCCTGGCGGTGCTCTTCGTCGTCCTCTGGCTGCCGAGGCTGGCGCCTCTCCACCGCCTCGGGGTGCAGGTCGTCGTCGTTGTCGTGTTCCTGGTCGCGATGATCTCGAACGCTTCGGTCAGGGCTGTTCCCGTCGTCCTTGCCGTTGCCTTCGCTCTGTCGTGGATCCCATGGGTGAGGAGGCTGGAAGGTGAGGCCTCGCCGGGCGCGCGTAGGCTCGTGATCCGGCCGGTCTCGAAATTCGGTCTGGCGGCGGGCGTCCTCGCGCTGGCAATCGCGTATCCGTATTTCGTCGGGCACATGTTCACGATCCCGCTCTTCGGCGCGTTCCCGGACGTCGCCACCGGTGTCGTGATGCTCGTCTACGTGATGATGGCGATCGGCCTGAACATGGTCGTCGGCTATGCGGGCCTCCTTGATCTCGGCTACGTCGCTTTCTACGCGATCGGCGCCTACACCGTGGCGTGGTTCGCCTCGGTCCAGTTCGCGCACCACACCATCCACTTCGGAGCCGTCGGCGTAGGCCCCACCCTTCCGGGCATCCATGTCTCGATCTGGCTCCTTCTGATCCTGGCCGCGATCCTGACCGCGATCGTCGGGATCGTCATCGGCCTGCCGACGCTGCGACTTCGCGGCGACTACCTCGCGATCGTCACCCTTGGCTTCGGCGAGATCCTCCCGCAGGTTGCGCGCAACAGCGACAATTTCTTTGGAACGGGTTTCAACCTCACCAACGGGCCAAACGGGATCACGCCGATCGACCCGCCCGGTTTCGGGAACACGCTCCACGACATCACCGGCGGCGTGCTGCCGAGCAACTATTCCGCGGCGGCGAACAGCGACAACCTCTTCTTCTGGACGGCGATCCTGCTCGTCCTGTTCACGATCTTCTGCAGCATCCGCCTCCGTGACTCACGGCTCGGCCGGGCCTGGATCGCGATCCGTGAGGATGAGGTGGCGGCCTCCGCCATGGGAGTGCCGCTGATGCGCACGAAGACGTGGGCCTACGCGGCCGGCGCGTTCTTCGGCGGGATCGCGGGCGCCTACTACGCGGCCTTCAAGAGCGCGACCTTCCCCCAGGACTTCTTCTTCAACATCTCGGTCTTCATCCTCTGCATGGTCATCCTCGGCGGGATGGGCAGCATCTGGGGCGTGATCCTCGGTGCAAGCTTCCTCGCCTACCTCAACCAAGCCGGCCTCGCGAACATCGGTGCCTGGATGAATTCGAACCTCGGAACCAATCTCGACGTTCCGGCCTACACGTCCGGGATCTTCGGCGTGATTCTCGTCGTCGTGATGCTGTTCCGGCCCCAGGGTCTGATACCCAGCGCTCGGCGCAAAGCCGAGTTCGAGGAAGGCGTGGCGGACCAGCCGCTCTACGACGTGAGCCATTAAGTGGTCGCCGCCGCGAATACGCCCAGCATGGCCGGCTGCGAAGCGTCGCATGCCGGCGTCCTCGGTCGCGCCCGCATTTCGTCCAATGCGAACGCTCCCTGCGTCCTTGGCCTGCTCGCTTCTCGCGCGGCCAAGCCAGACCGTACGCACGGTGGCGACCACTGATGGCGGATCTCATCGTTGCGCAGAAGGTGCGGAAGGAGTTCGGGGGGCTCGTCGCCGTCAACGACGTGGACTTCAGCATCCCCGAGGGCTCGATCGTCAGCCTGATCGGGCCGAACGGCGCGGGCAAGACGACCTTCTTCAACATGCTGACGGGCGTGTACAAGCCGACCGCCGGCCACTTCGTCTTCGCGGGCGAGGACATCACCGGCAAGCCGCCCCACGCGATCACCGAGAGGGGCGTCGGGCGCACGTTCCAGAACATCCGGCTCTTCCAGAACATGACGGCGCTCGAGAACGTCCTCGTCGGAATGCACTCGCGCCTTAAGGGCAGTCTGATTCCGAGCATCCTGAGAACCCCCGGCTGGAAGCGGGAGGAGGCGCAGGCTCGTGAACGGGCAAGAGAGCTGCTCGCGTTCTCCGGTCTGGGGAACGTCGAGGAGGAGATGGCCAAGAACCTCTCCTACGGCGACCAGCGGCGGCTGGAGGTCGCCCGCGCGCTCGCCACCCAGCCGAAACTGCTCCTCCTCGACGAGCCGACCGCCGGGATGAACCCCCAGGAGACGGCCGACTTCACAGACTTCGTCGCCCGGCTGCGCAAAGAGGAGAAGCTGACCGTGCTCCTGATCGAGCATGACATGCGTGTCGTGATGGGAATCTCCGACCGGGTGAGCGTGCTCGACTACGGCGAGAAGATCGCCGAGGGAACGCCGCAGGAGATCCAGAAGAATCCGCGCGTGATCGAGGCTTATCTTGGAACGGGGGCGAGCGCGGCGTGACTGAGACTGACGGCAAGATCCTGGAGCTGCAGGACGTCCACACCTTCTACGGGACGATCGAGGCGCTGAAGGGCATCTCGATCGACGTCCGGGAGGGCGAGATCGTCACGCTGATCGGGGCGAACGGCGCCGGCAAGTCGACCACGCTACGCTCGATCAACGGGCTCAACCATCCGCGAGAGGGCACGATCCGCTTCCAGGGCCGCGACATCACCACCGACTCGCCGCACAACATCGTCAAGATGGGGATCTCGCAAGCGCCGGAGGGGCGGCGGCTCTTTCCGCGCATGAGCGTCTACGAGAACCTCGAGATGGGGGCCTTCCAGCGGGAGGGGCGCGCAGCGATCCGGGAGGACATGGGCCGCGTGTTCGACCTCTTCCCGCGCCTGGCCGAGCGCAAGAGCCAAAAGGCGGGGACACTCTCGGGCGGGGAGCAGCAGATGTGCGCGATCGGGCGCGCGCTGATGGCGAAGCCGAAGCTGCTGATGCTGGACGAGCCGTCGATGGGGCTCGCGCCGATCTTCGTCGAGAAGATCTTCGAGATCGTCCGGGAGATCAACGAGCAGGGAACCCCGATCCTCCTCGTCGAGCAGAACGCCCTCATGGCTCTCGATACCGCCGACCGCGGCTACGTGCTCGAGACCGGGACGATCGCGCTCGCCGACGATGCGAAGGCGCTGCGCCAGAACGAACAAGTACGCAAGACGTACTTGGGCGAGGACTAGCCCGAGAGTCGAAGGAGGGATGAGGGCGTCGGCTTTGCCGCGCCCTCCGGTCTCAGGCAGTCCCTCCGATTAGGGGGAAGTATGGAGGCGCAAGCAAGAAACCGATCCGAGCGTCGCCTCCGGCACGTCCGCGGGCCATCTCCAGCGCTGCCCCGAGCCCATGAGTTGGCACGAACCCGAGCTGCCTCGCTGCGGCGGAGTCGCGGCAGCCTGCGACGAGAACCGCGCCGAGCCGGGAGATAGCGGGCGCGCAGCCCTCCCAGTCCGCATACGGAAGCACTGGATGGCAGCTTCGGCCCGACCGGTAGGCGTCCAACGCGTGCTCGTCGCGCGCCGCGAATCGCTCGGTCTCTGCGAGCCGCTCCGCGTCCAGCCCGGAGCGGCTGGCGCGGAAAAAGGCCCTGTACGGCTGCTGCGTGCCGTGGGCGAACCGGCGATGGAAGCGGTGGAGGAGGATCGCCGTTCCACCGTCCACGATGGGGAAGGCTCCGCGCCAGAGCCGCAGGGCGAGTCCGAGCGCCAGGTAGGCGGCGAGTAGCGGGTTCGGCCGCTCGCGCGGAAGATGAGGTGTTGTCCCGGGAACGGGGATACAAAGCGCGTCCAGCGGCGCGTCCAGGTTGACCGAGCGGGCTTCCACGGCTTGGAGCAACGCCTCCGTGTGTGCCACCGACGGCGGGCCGGCGTAGGCGGCCGAGGCTGTCAGCTCCAACGGAAGCGCGTGCAGAACGCGCCGGCGGGCGGGGGCGGGGAGCATGCGAAAGAGCGCGCGAAGGGGCGAGCTCGAAACTCGCTCGACGGCTTCCCGCTCGTACGGAAAACCCCGAAGGGCGCCTTTGAGCGTCGGGTGGTGAAGGGCGAGTGAGATCCCGACCAGGGGAACGCGTTTCGAGAGCGCAGCCTCGAGCGCAACCGCGATCTCCCAGCCCGGCGCGGCCGAGGCCTCGAGCAGCGAATCCGCGCCGCTCGCCCTCAGCGCCTCCGGCCCTCCCGCGGCGACGAGTGCAGCGGGGCCGCCGTCGAGAACGGTCTCGGCTGCGCTGACGACGAGGACGACGTCCGCCTCGAGCAACTTCGGGTTGACGCGCAACGGAATGCCGGCGGTCTCGCCGATTTCGACGAGCGTCGGGTCCTCCACATCGTGGATCTCGACCCGCCCTCGGAAGCGGCGCGCCAGCTCGGGCGTCACGAGCCGCTCGAGGTCTCGCTGCCGCGCGCGGCGCGTCAGACCACCTGTCACGAGCAGCGTCTGCCGTTCCCCCGGAACGCCCAGCCGCTCGAGCTCCTCGACCGCTGCAGCGAGCGCCTCCTGGCGCGGATCGGCCGTCGAACCGAGGAGCGGGAGCGAAGGATGCTCGACGACGATGGTCGCCCGGCCGCCGGGGACGACGAGGGTCTCGGCGGGCTCGCCCGCAAGCGGAAATCTCAGGGCGTCCCTGACCGCAGCGGCGACGTCGGCCACGGCCTCCCCGGGCGGCGGGGGCGCGAGCACGACCGCATCGTCCGGCGCGTTGACGACGGCCAGCCGCGAGCCGATCAAGAGGGGCAATCTCACGAGGCCGCAGGACGATACCGTTGACCTATGCCGAAGACGCTCACCGGAGCCGAGCTCCAGCTCGACGACGCGCCCGCACGCGAGAGCGAGCTCTTCCTCGTCGACGGCAACAACCTCGCCTACCGGGCCTTCTTCGCGCTCCCGGAAGAGCTCGCAACGACGGAGGGCTTCTCGACGAACGCCCTGCTCGGATTCACGAACATGCTCTTCAAGCTCCTCACCGAGTATCGGCCGAAGGGCGTCGCCGTCGCCTGGGACACGCGCCCCGTCCACCGCACCGAGATCGCGGAGACGTACAAGGCCGACCGGCGCCCGATGCCCGACCTGCTGCGCGAGCAGTTCCCGTATCTCCGCCCGATCGTAGAGGCGTTCGGCTATCGCAACCTCGAGTTCGAGGGTTGGGAAGCCGACGACGTGATCGCGACACTTGCGACTCGTGCTGACGAGGCGGGCGTCAAGACGTGCGTCGTCTCCACCGACCGGGACGCCTTCCAGCTCTGCTCCGAGAACGTCTGCCTGATGATGACGCCACGCGGGATCGCGGACGTGCACGTCTACACCCCCGAGCGCGTCGAGGCCCGTTACGGCATCCCGCCCGAGCGCGTCCCGGACTTCATCGGACTCAAGGGCGATCCCTCCGACTCGATCGAGGGCGTCCCGGGGATCGGCGACAAGACGGCCGGCCAGCTGATCGCCCAGTTCGGGACGCTCGAGAACCTGCTCGAGAACATCGACGAGGTGTCGGGCGCGAAGAGGAAGG
>WNGA01004215.1_pt1 | contig 44486 bp, 45 predicted proteins | sample 5400061 | NCBI WGS metagenome assembly WNGA01 (sample SAMN13153366, study PRJNA577476) | soil metagenome | isolation source: 100 cm soil or saprolite under grassland replicate 2 | place: USA:California | collected 2016-06-15 | reverse complement strand
CATCTCGTGGCGCACGTTGTTGACGCTCGCTCTCATCTGTCGCCCTGGGCCGGCGCGTCGGCTTCGAGAACACGCTTGAATTGCTGGTCATAGGCGGCCGAGCGTCGCCGGATCAATGGCCCGGCGATCCAGAAGAGCGGCTTCAGCAGTGGTCGCGGCTCGATGTCGGTTCCTCTCACCAGCCTCGTCCCAGCCTCGGTTGCCTCCAATCTCGCGCGAAGCAAACCGGAACCGATTGCACCCCGCACGGAAAACGAGCCACCACGAGGCGGATCCCAATCGACGATCTCGGCGTTGAGCCGGAGTTCGAAACCGAAGAGCCTCATCCGGGCCTGAAATTTCGAGCCGAGCCCGAGCGGAGTAGGCGACGCCGGACGAATTCCCAGCCAGCTGGGGTTCCAACGCGGAATGTTGAATGGGTTTACCAGAGACGCCCAGACGTCCTCGATCGGACGGCCGATCATCACGCTCGTTTCATAGCGCATCGAACGATCGGTCGGCCCTAGCCGCCAGCGGCGGGGGCGCCGAGGAGATTCGGGAGGACGCTTCCGAAGAAGTAGCCGACGATGCCGGCCAGGGCGCCGATGACCAGGATCTCGATGCCCGACCACATTGGGTTGGCCTGAGTCCAGCGCGTCTTGACGACGCCGATCCCGAACAGGACCGCGCCGGTGGCGAACATCGATACGTAGACTGCGATCCCGACCGGCAGGAGCAGGTACGGCAGCACCGGCGCCAGGGCGCCGAGGCCGAATGCCACGCCCATGACGACCGCGCCCTGCAGTGGCGAGCCATGGGCTTCCTCGACCGCCACCCCGAACGCCTTTTCGGCCTTCGTGTTGAGGAGGACCTCGGGCTGGCGCCCGATGATCGAGGCGACCTGCGCGGCCGCGTCATCCGGCAGCCCATCCTCCTCGAACATGAACGCCACCTCGGTCTCGACCTCCCCCCTGCGCCGGGCAACCTTCTCGCGCTCGTCGGCGATCCGGGCGAGGGCGATCTCGCGCTGGCTCTTGCTGGAGAGATACTCGCCGGCCGCCATGCTGAAGATGCCGGCCAGCGACGTGGCGATCCCGGCGATGAGCACGGCGTACCGGTCGCTCGTGGCACCGCTCACGGTGCTGACGACCGCGAGCGTGCTCACCAGGCCGTCCTGGGCGCCAAAGATCGCCTCGCGGATGTCGCCCAGGAGGCTCGCCTGGCGCCGCTCGCTCTCGAGCCGTGCGCCGAGCTCGGCCCGATCGGCGGTGGTCCTCGACACCGGACCCGGAATGGCTGCCTGGTCACTCACGCCTGTCCCTCGCGATGCCAGCCGTGCCGAGATGCTATCGCTCGAACGAGCCATCGTCGACCCCTCGATTCGCTGCGGGCCGAGCGCGACCCGGGATTCGTCCGGGAGGGGTCCGTCGGTGCTCAGCCCCGGATCTGGTTCCTCGACGATGACGACCTGCGGCCCGCACGCGATCGCCGCACTGCCGAAGCCTGCTGGTCCTGGCCCTGCAATCCCAACGACGGTCGGCTGTGGCGTGCTCTCAGCCGAACGTACAGTCGACGATGACCTTGTTCAGGGCGCTCTCGAGAGCGGCGAGCTCCCGATCGTCCAGTTGCGCGACGAACAGCTTCGAGACCCCCCGCGCATGGACGGGCGCGGTCTCGGCCAGCCGGGCCACGCCGGCGTCGGTCAGTGCGACCACGACGCCACGTCCGTCTGCGTCGGCGTTCGATCGGCAGACGAGGCCTTCATCGACGAGCCGGGCGACACGACGGGTCATTCCCGATCGTGAGATGAGCGCCCGGGCCGCGAGCTCCGTCATGCGCAAGCCGCCTCCGGCGACAGCCAGTTGAGCGAGCACGTCGAAGTCGGCCAGGGCCAGGCCGGTTTCGCTTTCGAGATCCGCCTCGAGCTGGCGCACGAGCGTGGCGTGGGCCCGCAGCAGGGACCGCCAGGCATCCAGCCCGCGCCGGCCCGGCAGCTCATCTGCCACCAGCCGATCGAGGAGGGCAGTTACGTCGGTTTCAGAAGGTGCCTGCATGCGCAACCAACTAGGCATAGGGTAATTGCGGCTGCAACTATAGCAGTGAGACGACCCGGAAGGAGCACCAATTGATGACTCGACGCAACCTCGACCTCGATCCGTCGATCAGCCCTCGGTTCGGGGACCCCTGGCGAGCGACGCCCGCGAGAAGCGGAACCCCGCCTTTTTCGCGAGGAACGGAACGTCGCCCGGGTGTTCGGCGCGCCGTGAGCGTACGTCGCAAAGCCGGCGCGAGGGCCTGACGGAGGCGCCCTCGCCGCCGATTTTCGCCTGACCGAGGCGCCCTCGCCAGCGTGTATTTCGCCAGCCGGCGCCTATGGCGTGACAGTCGTTCCGCGCCGGTGGTCGTCGCCGATCGGGTCGCGAGAGTCGGCCCCGAACCGGATCGCCAGCGCATCGAAGAGGACCAGCAGGCTGATCCCGCCGAAGAGTGCTGCCAGGGCTTCCATCATCTGTCTCCAATCACTTTGGGTTCATCCACGACGAGATCATGGCGCAGAACCGGCCCACTGATAAGGTCCAGTCCGATGCAATGAGGGAGGACCAGTTTCGCCACGCCGCGGTCACGCCGACGGCTGAGCGGGCTCTTGTCGAACCGCCCGGATGGCCAGGAGCGCGACGTCGCCGGCGAGCATGAGGATGAGCCAGGCGGGGATGAGCCAGTCGGGGTAGGCGAGGCGGAAGGCCGCGTCCAGCGACCAGCCGCCATTGCCGATGAGGGCTACCGCCAGGGCGCCGGCCGTGATCGGAATCGGGAACTCCACGCCGGCGGTCTGCTTGCCCCCGCCGGCCCAGAAACCGGCCGGCCAGTGGGCGACGATCGTGACGATGACCATGTCGCCGAACACGAGCCCGGGCCCGATCGGGCCGCCGAGGCCCAGGATCATGAGCAGGCTGCCGCCGATCTCGGCGACGATCGCGGTCAGTGCCCAGAACATCGGCGGCCAGAAGCGCAGGCCACCGAAGAAGCCGGCGACGCCCCGGACGGCCGCGGTCCCGCGCATCCCCATGGAGACCGGCCAGCCGATCTTGAGGAGTCCGTGCGCGAGAACGACGCCGCCCACCGCGACGCGGAGGACGAGCAGTCCAAGATCAACATTCATGTTCGGTCCTCATGCCCTGGCGGTCGTGATACCGGTTGTAATACCCCACTTTGCGTCCTGCCGTCGCGGCCACGGCGGGGCGATCCGACCGAGGTCACGTTCCACCGGTACTTCGGGGGGATGGTGCGTGCGGCCACCGCCGAAGAGTCTCCCCGGGATAGCCCGTCGACCGACGATTCGGCAATCCCTTGGAGCACGTCCCGGATCGCATGGAAGCCGCAGATACCGCGCTCGCGACGCGACTCGCGGGGCGAGTCGCAGGGCGAATCGGGGGAGTTGCTGCCCTGTGCCTGGTCGCCGGCGCCGGCGCCGTCGTGCTTGCCGCAGTGCTGGGGCCGAGCCCGGTCAGCACCCTGACGGCAGCGTCGCTCGGCGCAGTGTTCGCCCCGGTCGTCGTCGTGGTCTGGCTGGCCGGTCGCCTCCGTCACAGCCAGGCGCGCCTCGTCACGCAGCGGGAGCAGGGCCTCTCCACCTTCGTTGCCAGCGCCACCGACCCGACGCTCGTCCTCGACGGACGCGGCACGATCCGGGTCGCCAGCCTCTCGGTGACCGAGCGCCTCGGCTACGCCGCGGAGGATCTCGTCGGCGTGGGTATCGAGCACATCGTCTCCCCGCCGGACGTCGGCCCGATCCTGGACATGCTGGGCCCCTCCGTGGACACGACGGCACCCGCGGAGTGCCAGGTGCGCCACCACGACGGGCGCTGGCTGACAGTAGAGGCCGTGGGCATGCGCCTCACCGACAGCCCGGGGCGTGGCGACCTGGTGCTGACTCTGCACGACGTGACGAGATGGAAGGCCCTCGAGGAGCAGCTGACTCAGCAGGCCTTTCACGACGCATTGACCGGCCTGCCGAATCGTGCATTCTTCATCGACCGGCTCGAGCATGCGCTTGGCCGGCGCCGGTACCACGCCCGGGGTGCCGCCGTCCTGTTCCTGGACCTCGACGACTTCAAGACGGTCAATGACTCCCTGGGGCACGTCGAGGGCGACATCCTCATCGTCAAGGTGGCCGAGCGTCTCGCCGAGGCCGTCCGCCCGGGCGACATCGCGGCCCGGTTCGGTGGCGACGAGTTCGCCCTCCTGGTGGACGACGTCGACGAGGACGCCGCCGTCGGGGTGGCGACGCGCGCCCTGGCCGCCCTGAACCGTCCGTTCGAGCTCACGGACCGCGCGGTGCGCATCGGGGCGACCGTGGGCATCGTCCTGAGCTCGTCGGCGCTGCCGACGTCAACCGAGATGCTGCGCGCCGCCGATATCGCGATGTATCGGGCCAAGGAATCGGGCAAGGGCCGCTTCCGTGTGTTCGAGCCGTCCATGCTCGACGAGGCCGCCGAGCGTCTCCGGCTGGGCGTCGACATCCGGGGCGCGGTCGAACGTGGCGAGTTCGTCGTCCATTACCAGCCGACGGTCGAGCTCCCTGGTGGAACGGTGGTCGGCATGGAAGCCCTCGTCCGCTGGGCCCATCCCGAGCTTGGCCTGCTCCAGCCGGCCGATTTCATTCCGCTCGCCGAATCGACCGGACTGATCATCCCGCTCGGCGAATGGGTGCTCCGGGAGGCGTGCGGCCAGGCGCGAGCCTGGCAACGGGCACGGTCCGAAGGGCCACCGCTGGTGATGACCGTGAATCTGTCCGGCGGACAGCTCCTCCACCCGGGCCTGGTCGCCTCCGTGAGCCTCGCGCTCGAGGACAGCGAGCTGCCGCCCGAGCTGCTGACGCTGGAGATCACCGAGAGCGTCATGGCCCACGAGACCGAGGAGACGATCCGGCGGATGCGCCAGCTCAAGGGCCTCGGCGTGGGCATCGCGATCGACGACTTCGGCACGGGCTACTCGTCGCTCAGCTACCTGCGCCGGTTTCCGGTGGACACGGTCAAGATCGACAAGAGCTTCGTGGACGGCCTCACCAGGGGCGCCGATGAGATCGCGCTCGTGCGGGCGATCGTCCGGCTGGCCCACAGCCTCAAGGTGAACACGGTCGCCGAGGGAGTCGAGGTAGAGGTCCAGGCCAAGCGCCTCATCCGGATGGGTTGCGACCAGGCCCAGGGCTTCTACTTCGCGCGGCCGATGGACGCGCGAGAGGCCACCGCCTTCGTCGTCGGCCACACCACGATCAGCCTGTGGGTCGGCCACTCGGGCCACGAGCTGGAGGTCATCAAGGACGTCGTCGTCGACTTCGAGGAGCAGAACCCGGGCCTGCGGGTCGAGGTCACCGGCAGTGTCTCCGATGCGCGGATCATGGCCGCCCTCCGTGGCAGCGACGGCCCCAACGTCGTCTGCTCGGTTGAGTCCGACAACTTCGGCTCATACGCCTCGGCCAGCGGCTTCGTGGACCTTCAGCCGTACATGACGCGCGACGGCCTGGACGTGGACATCCTGACCGAGGCGACCCAGGCCTACACCAGGCACCAGGGCAAGCAGTGGGCCCTGCCGCTGCTGGCCGACACATACGGCCTGTACTTCAACCGCAAGCTGTTCGCGGAGGCAGGCCTGGGCGGGCCGCCCAGGACCATCTCCGAGCTCACCGAGTACGCCAAGAAGCTGACCAGGCGGAACCCGGACGGCTCGTTGCGGGTGGTCGGCTTCAATCCGATGATCGATTTCTATGAGAACTCGGTCGGCATCTTCGGGCACCTCTTCGGAGCGACATGGACCGACGCGGCCGGCCATTCGTGCGTCGCCTCGGATCCGGCGTGGACGAAGATGCTCACCTGGCAGAAGGAGCTCGTGGACTGGTACGGCTACGAGGACCTGGTCGGGTTCGGCGAAGGGGTGGGCCACGAATTCACGCCGTCGAATGCGTTCCAGATGGGCAAGCTCGGGATGAGCCTGGATGGCGAGTGGCGGGTCGCCTTCATCGCGGGTGAGGCGGCCCATCTCGATTACGGCACGGCTCCGCTCCCCGTCGCCGAGTCGCTGTCCTCCCTCTACGGCTCGGGGTTCATCAACGGCAGCGTCATCGGCGTCCCGGCCAACGCGGGCTACTTCGAGGAGAGCTGGACGCTTGTCAAGTACCTGGCTCTCGACGACGGCGCCATCGCGAAGCTGTCGAATGGCCTGCGCAACGTCCCCTCCACCAAGAGTGCCCTCCGATCGCCCGAGCTGGTGCCCGACGATCGCTTTGCGGTGTTCCTCGACATCTTTGCCCACCCGCGCTCGGGATCCATGCCGATCACCGCAGCGGGCTCGGCCTACCAGGAGCTGCTGGCGATCTTCGCCGCCGAGTGGCAGGCCGGCCAGGTTGCCGACCTGCACGAGGCCCTGCGCGCGGTCGATCGCGACATCGACGCCCAGCTCGTGCAGGCCATTCGCGAGCACCAGCGCATCCAGCGCTCGGCGGCCTAGCCCGACCGCGACAGGCGCCGCAGCGCCGAGCGCGCCGCGAGGTGGCCGCACATCCCGTGAGCCCCGCCGCCCGGCGGCGTCGACGATGAGCACAGGAAGATCGCCGGGTCGGGCGTCGAGTACGGGTTGAGGCGGAGCGTTGGCCGCGTGAACAGCTGGCGGAGGTCCTGGAGGCCGCCGTTGATGTCGCCGCCCACGCAGTTCCCGTTGTGTGCCTCCAGCTCGGCTGGCCCCATCGTGTGCCGGGCGATGATCCGATCGCGAACTCCGGGTGCGAAGCGCTCGAGCTGGGCGACGATCCGCTCGGTCATGTCCACCGCCGAGCCGTTCGGCACGTGGCAGTACGCCCAGACCGTGTGCTTGCCGGCCGGTGCCCGGCTCGCGTCGAACATGCTCGACTGGGCCACCAGCACGAATGGCCGCTCCGGGAGCCGCCCGGCCTGGACGGCGGCCTCGCCGGCGGCGATCTCTTCGAGCCGGCCGCCGAGATGCACTGTTCCGGCTCCTACCAGCTCCGGGTTGCGCCAGGGGATCGGCCCGTCCAGCGCCAGGTCCACCTTGAACACACCCGGCCCGTAGCGATAGCCACGCAGGCGCTGGGCGTACCGGCCGCCCAATCGATCGCCGGCGATGGCCAGCAGCTGGCGGGGCGTGACATCGAACAGGGCGACCCGGTGGGGCGGCAGGTCGGCCATGCCCGCGACCCGCCGGCCGGTGAGGATCTCGCCGCCCAGGGCGGTCAACTCGGTGGCCAGGGCGTCGGCCAGCCGGCCCGAGCCTCCCTCCACGAGCGGCCAGCCGATCGCGTGGGCGGTGCCGAGCATCGTCAGCGCGAACCCTCCGCTGAGGATCTGGTCGAGGCGCAGGAACGAGTGGGCCGCGCAGCCGGCCAGGAGGGCCCGGGCGAGATCGCCCTCGAAACGGCGCGCGAGCAGGGTCGACGGCTGGATCGCCTGGAGGCCAAATCGGGCGAGGCGGATCGCGCGCGGCGGCTGCCAGGGGATGTGGAATGGGGCAAGGATGTCGAGGCTCAGCGCCGGCCACGCCCGGCTGAGCGGGCCCATGAGCCGGCGGTACGACGCACCGTCGGGGCCCAGACGCGCCGCCGTCTCTGCCACGTCGCGGCTGACCATGGCGACCGATCCGTCGTCCAGGGGATGGCCCAGGCCGAAGGGCGGCTCGATCCAGCGCAGCCCGTGCCGCTCGAGTGGGAGTTGGCTGAAGAACGGCGACCCTCGGGCGAGCGGATGGATCGCACTGCAGACGTCGTGGACGAAGCCGGGCAGCGTCAGCTCCGCCGATCGGACCCCGCCGCCGACGGTGGGCTCGGCCTCCAGCAGGGCCACCGAGCGTCCGGCCCGGGCGATCGTGATCGCCGCGGCGAGGCCGTTGGGCCCGCCGCCGACGACGACCGCGTCGAACGCCGTTCCGCGTTCGGGGGACGTCATCAGGCCAGGGTCCCGAGACGGATCGGCGGCAGGTAGTCGTCGACCAGGGTGCGCACCCACCAGGCGCCGGTCTCCCGGTGCTCGCGCCAGCTCGTGTAGCGATAGCGGTAGAACCGGGCCCGGACGTAGCGAGGAGGCGAGTCGGGGAACGGGTTGTGGCGGATGAGGCTCAGGGCGCCGCGATCGGCCAGGAGCAGCCGCTCCGCGAACCGGATGAACCACGGCTCGGCGTAGGCCGGCGAGAGCGCAGCGAACCACATCAGCCAGTCGAGGCGGAGGTGATACGGGGCAACCTGGGGCGGGCGACGCCGCGGGTCGCCCGGTTTGCCCTTGAACTCGTACTCGCGCCAGACGGCGTCCGGGCCCAGGTCCTCGGCATTCGTGCCCTCGAGGACGATCTCGTAGCGGACCTTGGTCACGCTGCCGAACGCCCCATACGTGTTGACGAGGTGGAGCGAGTTGAAGGTGTAGTTCATGAGCTGGCGCCGGCCGAGTAGATTCCGCACGGGCCAGTAGCTGAGTGCCAGGACCAGGACGGCCAGCGCCACGACGGCGGCCTGGAAGGCCAGTGGCGTCGGCTGTGGCATCGGATCGAACGCGGGCTGCCCGAGCGGGACGAACGCGCGAAAGAGCCAGTCGGGCAGCGCGGCGAATGCAGCCACGATCGTGATGGCGTTGAGCCAGGCGTAGTTGCCACTGACGATGAGGTAGCCCTGGGTCAGGATGATGATGGTCGCCGCGACCGTGCTCACCGGCTCGGGCGCGAACAGCCCGAATGGGACGATCAGCTGGGCAACGTGATTGCCGAGCACTTCGATGCGGTGGAGTGGCTTCGGCAGATGGTGGAAATACCAGCTGAGGGGGTTCGGCATCGGCTGGGTCTCGTGATGGTAGTCGAGGCAGGTCAGGTCGCGCCAACAGCGGTCGCCGCGCATCTTGATGAGGCCGGCACCGAATTCCACACGGAACGTCAGCCAGCGGAAGAGGAGCAGCACGAGGGTCGGCGGGGCCGTCTGGGCGTTGCCAAGGAAGATGGCCAGGAAGCCGGTCTCCAGGAGCAGCGACTCCCAGCCGAAGGAGTAGAACGCCTGGCCGACGTTGACGATGGACAGGTACAGCGCCCACAGAATCACCCAGGCGAGCATCGTCAACGGGAGGGGCCCGGCCTGAGGGAGGCCGGCGATCATGGCCACGGACAGGACGACCCCGATCCAGCCGACGATGGCCAGATCCCGGTCGCTGTACCGCCAGTGGAACAGGCTGGGCGCCTGGCGGAAGCGGACGCGCCGGAGGTAGGCCGGGACGGGCAGCAGACCGCTCTCGCCCAGGAGGGGCCGGAACTGGCGAACGACCGCCACGAACGCCATGAGATAGACGACCGCCAGGCCGCGCTCGATCAGGAGCCGGCCGATGGTGTAGCCAGGCGCCGACATCCAGTCCACCGGGCCTCCTGCCACCGTCGCTCGTGTGCATACGCTAGCCCAGATCGAGGCCCATCTGTGCGTGCTCGAGGCCCCCGTCGTCGCGTGCCACCGAACGGCACCGGCGAAAGCCAAATGCAACTGCCTCCCGGATGGAGGTTGTGCCGCCGCCACCCGTCGAGGGCTACGCTGGCAGGCGTACGAGGAGGCCGCATGCCGAACGATGCACAGCGAGCCAGCGAAGTTCCCGCCCGTGATGCTCGGGAGGACGAGCCCGCCGAGCCCGATGCTGGCGCCTACATCGGGCGTCTGCCTGAACGCGAATCCGAGACCATCCCGGGCGGACTGAGCCGCAAGGACGAGCGCGTCGCGGGCGTCGCGTCGCAATCGGGGCCCAGGTCACCGGAACCGGAGACGCCGAGCGGCCACCGCGAGGGCGATCCGGCCGATGACGACGCGATCCGGGAGGCCGGTCAGGACCGCTGATGGCGGCCATCGATACCGAGCAGGCCCATCGGGCCCGACCTGGCCGGGCCCGGGCGGCGCATGAGCGCGCGGCGCGCCTGTTGCGGAGCCTGTCCGAACGAGAGTCGACCCGGTTCCCGTTCCTGACCGTCTATCTCGACGTGAGGCCGCCGGCCGACGCCCAGGAGCCGCGGTCGCGGGCGGCGCGGGTGATCCTGACCGGCGCCCTGCGATCGTTCGATGCGTTACTCCCGGCACACGGCCCGGAGCGCAACTCCTTCACGGACGACGTGCGACGCATCGAGGAGCTCGTGGCCAGCGCCGAGGCCGCCGATGGAGAGCGGGGCATCGCCGCCTTCGCCTGCGGCGCTGAGGGCCTGTTCGAGTCGCTTCGGACGTGGAGCCCCTGGGAGCAGCGGGTGGAGGTCGGGGCGGTGCCGGTCCTGGGTCCGCTGGCGCGTTTTGTCAGCCACGAGCCGGCGATCGTCGCGCTGGCCGACACGAATTCTCTCCGGCTGTTCGCCGTCCAGCCCGGCCGGCTCGAGGAGCTCCCTTCGATCGATGATGAGCCCGACGACTACCGACGGACGGAGGCCGGCGGCTGGTCGCAGGCACGGTACCAGCGCCATGTCGACGACCATCGTGCCGGTTTCGCCCGCCGCGCTGTAGCGGTCATCGATCGGGCCGTCCGAGCCGAGCAGGCCCGGCGTGTCATCCTGGCGGGCGACGAGGTGGCCATCCCCCGCCTCCGCGACGAGCTGGCCACCGACGTCGGCGAGCTGGTCCGTGACGTCCTCCGGCTCGAGCTTCGGGCGAGCCACGACGAGATCGAGGCGAAGGCGCTGCCAGCGATCGAGCGGGCCGAAGCGGCCGACGGCCGCCAGGCCGCCGACCGGCTGACCGATGCGGTTCGGGGAAACGGCCTCGGAGCAGGGGGCCGGGAGGCGACCAGGCTGGCGCTCGAGATGGGCGAGGGGATGGAGCTGCTCCTCGATGGCTCGGTCGTTGCCGAGGCCGACGTGGAGGACCTCATCCGGCTGGCCGCACGAACCGACGCGCGAATCACGTTCGTCAGCGACCACGAGGGGCTGCAGAGCATGGAGGGTGTCGGCGCGCTGTTGCGATTCCGCGCGTGATCCACCCGATCCCAGCCGCCGCCTGACCCGGACAACGTATGAGCTGACCCCTCCGCGGTGCCCTGCCGCCCCGCGCCGCCAGTCACGAATCGCGAGTCCGGCGGCGATCGGCGCTGATAGACTTCCCACGTGGAAGTGTTCCTCAACAACTTCCCGCTGCTCGTCATCGCGGGGGTGGCGCTGCTCCTCCTGATTCTCCTCGCCAGGTCGGTCCTGGCCGGGCGTCGACAGGTCGAAGCGAGGACCATCCGCGTCGTTGGGGTGGGGGGTGCCGGCGGCAACGCGGTCGACGGGATGATCCGGGCAGGCACCCGTGGCGTGGAGTTCGTCGCCTGCAACACGGACGCCCAGGCCCTCCGCCGATCGCTCGCGCGGCACAGGATCCGGATCGGTCAGGCCATCACCGGCGGGCTGGGAACGGGTGGCGACCCCGACGTCGGCCGCCGAGCAGCCGAAGAGGACAGCCACAAGGTTGCCGACGCGATCCGTGGTTCGGACATGGTCTTCATCACGGCCGGCCTGGGAGGCGGCACGGGCTCCGGCGCGGCGCCGGTGATCGCGGCGATCGCCCGGGAGCAGGGAGCCCTGACGCTGGGCGTCGTCACCAAGCCGTTCGCATTCGAGGGGGCCAGGCGCCGGGTCGTGGCCGAAGAGGCTGCCGATGAGCTGAGGCAGCGGGTGGATGCGCTGATCGTCATCCCCAACGATCGGGTCCGCGGCGTCGTGGAGCAGGGAACGTCGATCCTGGACGCCTTCCAGGTCGTCGACGACGTCCTGCGCCAGTCCATCCAGGGCATCCTGGATGTCATCACGATGCCTGGCCTCGTCAATCTCGACTTCGCCGATGTCAGCGCGATTCTCAAGGGCGGCGGCAACACGGTCATGGGCGTCGGCCGGGCCGGCGGCGAGCAACGGGCTCTCGTTGCGGCTCGCCAGGCCATGTCGGGCCCGCTCCTCGAAGGGAGCATCAACGGGGCGCGCGCCATCCTCTTCAACGTGGCGGGCTCGTCGGGCCTGAGCCTGTTCGAGGTGAGCGAGGCGGCCGAGGCGATCCGCGCGGCTGCCGATCCGGAGGCGAGCGTCATCTTTGGCGCGAGCTTCGACGAGGACCTGGCTGACGAGGTCCGGGTGACGGTCGTGGCGACGGGCTTCGAGCAGGCACGGGCAGTCGAACCCGAGGCCGGCGATCGCCTGCCGGAGATCGTGGCTGCCGGACCGGCGACGGCGGCCAATCCGGGCGTGGTTGGCCAGCCCATGGAGCCGGCCGCGCCTGTCTCCGGCCGGCTCCTCGCGGAGGAGGACCGTCGCGCCGGCCGGCCGCGCGCGCGTCGTCCGCCCGCGCCCGGTCGAGGACCCGGCGAGCCACGCGAGGCCGGTGCTGCGTCCGAGACATCGCCCGCCCAATCGCTCGAGGCGACGCCGGACGAGGTGGCGATCGCCGGCCCGGGCGACCTGGAGGTCCCGAGTTTCATCCGGCGGCAGCGGCGCCCACCGACGAACGGACTGGAGGCCGGCTCGTCCGAGGCCGGCTCGTCCGAGGCCGGCTCATCCGAGGCCGGTTCATCCGAGGCCGGCTCGTCCGAGGCCGACCGCGATCGGTAGCCGCGGAGCGGGGCGCAGCACTCTCCCGAGGCCGTGAATGGATCGCCGGCCATGCATTGCCGGCCCGCGACGGTGGGCGACGCGGCCGCGATCGCCCGGATCTACAACGAGGGCATCCAGGAACGGATCGCGACGTTCGAGACGCGACTCCGGACCGCGGCCGACATCGAGCCTTGGCTGGCCGATGGGCGTCCCCTCGTCGTCGTCGAGAACCACCCAGGCGATGTCGTCGGCTGGGCCTCGGCGGCCGCCTACCGGCCAGGCCGCGATTCCTATGCCGGCGTGGCCGAGTTCTCCGTGTATGTCGCTCGCGAGGCGCGCGGCCGGGGAGCGGGACGCCTCGTGATGGAGCGGCTAGCGGCCGAATGTGAGCGACGAGGCATCTGGAAGCTGGTCTCGCGCGTGTTCCCCGAGAACATCGCCAGCCTGGCCCTTTGCCGTGCGACCGGCTTCCGCGACGTGGGCGTCTACCGCCGGCACGGCCGCCTGGACGGCCAGTGGCGAGACTGCGTCATCGTGGAGCGCCTCCTCGGTGAGGCGGCCGCCGCGGACTGACGACGCCAAAACCGCGCCGGCCTGCGCCGACGTAGGGGAGGGTGTCGGAACCGCGACGAACGACCGGTCCGGCCGACAGAGGAGGCTCTACCCCATGATCGACGGACCACACGGGCGGTTCCGCATCCCCCGCCCGTTATTCGGCGGGCTCGCTGCCGCGGTGCTGCTCCTCGCCGCCTGCTCTGCCGCGGCCACGCCGTCACCGAGTCCGGCCCCACTCAGTGCCGCTCCGCCGTCGGCCACCGCATCGGCCGCCACCTCCGCGGCGCCCAGCCCCTCTGCCGCCGCGGCGGAGACCTACGAGGTGACCGTCGCCACGGACGCGAAGGTCGGCAAGTACCTGGCCGGCGAGGACGGCAAGACCCTGTACGTCTTCAAGAAGGACACCGCCAACATGAGCAACTGCACGGCCGGCTGCGCCCAGACCTGGCCGCCGTTCACGCTCGATGACGGCGAGAAGGTGAAGGCAGGGGCCGGCGTCACGGGCAAGCTCACGACGTTCGCCCGCTCGGACGGCAAGATGCAGGTCGCCTACAACGGCGCGCCGCTTTACTACTTCGCCAGCGATGCCAAGGCCGGTGACATCATGGGCCAGGGCATCGGCAACGTCTGGTTCGCGGCGAAGCCCTGAGCGATCGCGTCAGAACGCGATGACGCTCCTGACGCCCTCGCCGGCGCGCATCCGATCGAACGCGCCCTCGACCTCGTCGAGGGCGATCCGCCGGTCGACGAGCCGATCGATCGGCAGGTGGCCGTCCATGAACAGGCCGGCGTACCGCGGGAAATCGACCGCCGCCACCGCGAAGCCGTAGTTCGAGCCGAGGATTCGGCGGCTGCCGTCGACGAACGGAAAGACCTCGAACGACGCCCTCGTGCCGAATGGGGTGAGCCCGACCAGCACGGCCGTGCCGGTCGGCGGCAATACGGCGATCGCCTGCTCGATGGTCGCCGCCAGCCCGATCGCCTCGAAGGCGAAGTCCGGTCCGCCGTGGCGCGCCGCTGAGCGAACGGCCGCCACGGTCGCGTCGGGATCGGTGGCCATCACGCAGTCGGTTGCGCCCAGGTCACGGGCGAGGTCCAGCTTGTCGGCCATGCGATCCACCGCAACGATGCGACCTGCGCCCGCCACGACCGCACCCATGACGACCGACAGGCCGACACCGCCCAGCCCGAACACGGCGACCGAGGCGCCCGCCGGGACCTCGGCCGTCTTGAGCACCGCCCCGACCCCGGTGCTGACGCAGCAGCCGATGAGCGCGGCGACCTCGGCCGGGACCGTGTCCGCGATGGGTACGGCTGCCGCCTCCGGTACGACCGCCCGTTCGGCGAACGTGCCGATCGTCAGGTAGGCCATCACGTCCGTGCCGTCTCGCCGGTGGAGGCGCGTCGTGCCGTCGGGCAGGCGATGCCGGATCGACGCCGAGTCGGTGCAGGCCCACTGACGGCCGAGCTGGCAGTTCCGGCAGTGCAGGCACGGGTAGTACCAGGACAGGGCGACCTGCTGGCCGATGGCCAGGCCGGTCACGCCGGTCCCCAGGCCCTCGACGATGCCTGCTCCCTCGTGGCCCAGCACGAGCGGGCCCGGCCGCACCCAGTCGGCGTCCCGGACGTGGAGTTCGGAGTGGCAGACCCCGCTCGCGGTCAGCCGGATCGCGACCTCGCCCGCACGCGGCTCGTCGACCTCGATCTCCTCGATCCGGAGCGCGTCGCCGGGTCGCTGGAGGACTGCAGCGCGCATGGTCGACACTCTCGCGCGATGTCCGCGCTCAGCGCTCGGCGAGCCAGCCGGCGGCGTCGGCCGCCAGGTACGTGACGATAATGTCCGCGCCGGCCCGGGCGATCGCGGTCAGGAGCTCCAGGCCGGCGGCCCGGCGATCGAGCCAGCCGCGCTCGGCAGCGGCCTCGAGCATGGCCAGCTCACCCGAGACCTGGTACGCGGCCAGGGGCAGGTCGAACCGCTCGCGCGCCCGCGCGAGGACGTCGAGCGACGTGATGGCCGGCTTGACCATGAGGATGTCCGCGCCCTCCGCCGCGTCGAGTGCGAGCTCGCGCACCGCGTCCCGCGCGTTGGCCGGATCCATCTGATACGACCGCCGATCGCCGAAGGCCGGCGCCGAATCGGCGGCATCCCGGAAGGGCCCGTAGAGCGCGGAGGCATGCTTCGCCGCGTAGGCCAGGATCGCCGTGTCGCCGTGTCCTTCGGCGTCCAGCGCGGCACGGATCGCCGCGACCTGTCCGTCGAGCATGGCCGAGGGCGCGACGATGTCCGCCCCGGCCGCCGCGTAGGCCAGCGCCGCATCGGTAAGCGGGCCAAGCGAGGCGTCGTTGGCGATGCGGTCGCCTTCCAGCAGGCCACAGTGGCCATGGGTGGTGTACTCGCACAGGCAGACGTCCGCCATCAGCACCAACGGGAGATCGGCCGCGCGCAGGGCCCGGAGTGCCCACGGAATGGGGCCGTCCGGGTCGGCCGCGGCTGCGCCTTCGGGATCCTTGTGATCCGGTATCCCGAACAGGAGCACGCCGCCGACGCCGAGTGCGGCGAGCCTCCGGGCCTCCTCGACCACGAGGTCGGGGCTGAGCCGAGCCTGGCCGGGCATCGACGCGATGGCCTGGCGGACATCGCTGCCCTGGACGACGAACAGCGGCGCGACGAGCTGTCCGGCCGTCAATCGGGTCTCGCGGACGAGCGCCCGCATCGCGGGGCTCGTTCGAAGGCGGCGAGGACGGGATGCCGATGCCCCGGCGACGCCAATGCCGGGCGGACTGGCGCGACGCTCCAGGGTCACGGCGTCCCCGCGGGGACCGCGATCGTCTCCACCGCGGCGAGCATGCCGTCCACGGACGGAGATGCGGCTTCGGCGACGACCTTGAGGCCCGCTCCGCGGGCGGCCGTCGTGGTCCTCGGCCCGATGGTCACGACGGGCAGCTCGCGAAGACGCTCGACGGCGTCGGTATTGGCGCCCGCGAGCCGGACCAAGCCGCGGACGGCCGAGCCCGACGCCAGCACGATGGCCCGCACCTCGGGATCGGCCAGGGCGTCGAGGAGCGCGTCGCGCGAGGCCGGCGGTCCTTCGACGGTCCGGTACACGGCGAGGTCCTCCACATCGGCGCCCGCCCAGCGCAGGGCGTCGGGCAGGTCGGGAGCCGCCGCAGAGGCCCGGCACAGGAGGATGTGTCGATCTCGGATCGGCCCCTGGCGCAGGAGGGCGTCGGCCAGGGCGACGCCGTTGGCCGTTGTCGCTTCGATCGGCTGCCCCATGCCGGCCCGGACCATCGCCCGGGCGGTGCCCGGTCCCACGGCCGCCGTCCTCGGCAGCCCGGTCCGTCCCAATCGTTCCGCGATCCGGAGGCGGTCGGCGACGAAGCGCACGCCCGTTGCGCTCGTCAGGACCAGCCAGTCGTCGGCCCCCAGGCGGGCCAGCGCGGCATCCAGGCCGGAGGGGTCATCGACGGGCTCGGTGGCGACGGTCGGCACCGCGTGCACCCGCCACCCTCGCGATCGGAGGCCGTCGACGAGCGGGTCTGCCGTCCCGGCCGGCCGGGTGACGAGGATCGCGACCATCAGACGGCAACCGTGCCGGCGGGGACCGGGTTCGGTGGGCGGAGCCAGGCGGAGGCACTCGCCGCGAGGGTTGTCGCGTCGGCGGTGGTGCCGCTGATGGTGATCGTGCGGCGGCCCGTGCCATCCGGAGCGACGCTGCCCGCCGTGAGCTCGAGGCTCCCATCGGAGGTGGCCGCCAGCGCCCCGATCGGCGCCCGGCAGCCGCCGCCCAACGACCGGAGGATTGCCCGTTCGAGGGTGACGGCCAGTCGAACCAGCGGGTCGTCGATGGCGCCCACGGCTTCGCCCGCACGCCGATCGGAGGCTCGGACCTGCACCGCAAGCGCGCCCTGGCCCGGTGCCGGCGGCACGACGCTGGGGTCGAGCCATTCGTCGATCCGGTGCCCGTACCCCAGGCGCTCCAGCCCCGCCGCGGCCAGAACGAGCGCGTCCACGATGCCGTCATCGAGCCGGCGCAGGCGGGTGTCTACGTTGCCCGTGAGCGGCACGACCTGGAGGTCGGGACGGACCGCCAGCACGAAGCCCGTTCGCCGCGGGCTGTCGGTGCCGACGCGGGCGCCGCGCGGCAGCGTTGCGAGACCGGCCCGGCCGTTCGCGGTCACGAGCACGTCGCGCGGGTCGACCCGCTCCGGATAGGCTGCCACGACGAGGTCGGCGGTCTCCGATGGATCGTCGATCGGCACCTCGATGGGCATGTCTTTGGCGGAATGGACGGCGAGGTCGAGCTCGCCGTACCGCAGGCCCCGTTCGAGGGCTGCGACGAAGATGCCCTCACCGAAGGTCGTCTCGGCGCGACGCCGATCACCCTCCGTGACGACGTGGACGAGCTCAACGGCGACGCCCCTCGCCCGGAGCGTATCGGCCACCAGCTGTGCCTGCGCCACGGCGAGCCGCGAGCCGCGCGTTCCCAGCCGGAGCGTTCCCAGCCGGAGCGTGCGCTGGCGGGGCGTGCGCTGGCGGCCGCCGGTCGCGTTCTCGTAGCCGTTCGTCGCTGGCACCACCGCATTGTCGCCCGGTCAGCTTCGGCTGTCAGGCGGTCGCGAAGGTGGCGTGCGCTGCATGCTCCGCAGGCCGTCCGCGAGGGCGTCCGGATCGACCATCGACGCGACGCCGCCCGCGAGCCGAACCAGCCCGATGACCAGGGGAGATCTGGACCCAGCCGCCATGAGGGGAACGTCTCTGAGGGCCGAGCTTTCCACGGTTTGAGGCTCTCCGACGGCATCGACTCGAAACGCCACTGGCCCGCTCCGTGTCTCGGTGACGACGAGCCGGCGTCCCTGATCATCCACCTCCTCGAGGCCCAGCCGGTGCCGGAGATCCACGACCGGCAGGAGCTCTCCGTCGAGATCGACGATGCCCGCCACCGAGGACGGGGTTTCGGGCACGGCCGAGACCGGAGCCTCTGGCACCACTCGCCGGATTGCCGCCTCGTGCATGACGAGCTGGAATGGTCCGACGTCGACGGCGACCAGCCTGAGAGGACGGGACCTCTGGATCGGACCCGTCGATGGGCGCGGCTTCCTGGCCCGACTCATCTCGCTGGTCGGCAGGGCGGGCGCGTCCTCGTCATCGATCGGCAGCCCGGCAGCTGCCAGCCAGGCCATCACGGGCCGTGTTCGCTGCGGGTGGAGCATGTACAGCCGGACGCGCCCATCGCGAGCTACCCGCCCAGCGCGGACGATTCCGCCGTCGCGGAGTAGCCGGAGGTGCCGACTCGTCGCCGCCAGGCTCATCCCGAGCGCCTCCGCGATCGACGAAGCCCGCCTCGGCCGTTCGGCGAGCATGCCCACGATGGCCCTCCTGGTCGGCTCTGTCAGCAGGTCCAGGTCCGCCCGATCGTCGCCCATCAGCCCTCCTTCGCCTACCCGTTCAGCTCATGGCTCGTTCGGCGCGGCCAAACCCGACCCGGCGGAACCGTGACCCGGCGGAATCGTGACCCGGCGGAACCGTCTCTGGCGGAACTGTGACCGGCGGAACGGTCCCGCTTGGCGACGACTTTCAAGCTATCACTCGATGCTTATTCGATTGACTATCGAGCGGTACCCGAAGGCGGACCGCGGCCCGCCCGGCTCGGCGGAACCGTCGGCCAGTTGGACGACCTCAAACTACCAATCGATGCTTAATTCGATTGACTATCGAGCGGCATCCGAAAGAGCATCGTTTGCGGAGGTGCTGCCGGCCACCCCGCGAATTCGGCCCGCTGTCCGGCCCGCGCCACGAGGATCAGGGGCGCGAGCCGCCGGGCCAGGCCGAGCGGGCGATCAGGAGGGCGCCGACGATGATCAGGCCGATCGGCCAGAGGCGGCCCCAGTCGAAGCCGGGAATCATCTGCGTCGCCAGCGCGGCGGCCCCGATGAGAACGAGGACGACGCCACCGACGACCGCGCTCGTATCGGGCCGCCCTGCTCGTTGCTCCGCACGCCATTGGGCGCGTTGGGCCCGGAAGCGCGCCTTCTCGGCCCGGCGCTGGTCGCGCCAGGCGCTGGAGCCCGGCACCCAGCCAGGTTGGCCTGCCGATGAGCCACCGCCCGGACCGCCGGCCTGCGCCGGACCGCCGGCCTGCGCCGGACCGCCGGCCTGCGCCGCAGCGCCCGGCGGACCCCCGGCCGGCGACTGACCGAGATCGGAGGCCGGGCCGCCGACCGGTTCCTCGGGAACGACGATCGCCATGATCAGGTACACGAGGATCGTGAAGCCGGCGGTGAAAGGCGTGAGGACGACCCAGGCGATCCGCACGATGGAGGGATCGACGTCCCACAGCTCGGCCATCCCTCCGGCGACGCCGGCCAGCACCCGGTCATCGACCGATCGATACAGACGATCCATCACCGACATCCTTCCGGCGGGTTGAGCGAGAAGCTTCCGGCATTGGCGGTCGTGGACAGCTCGAGACGCTGGGTCGCGGTCGCGAAGTTGGCGGACGTCCACGTGGTCCCGTCGCGGACCATACCGGCCCGCGCGTAGTCGAACGATGCGGTGATGCTGTCGTTGGTCCGGATCCGCAGGCCGGCCTCTGGCGGTACGCAGAGGTGGACGGAACCCGCGTTGACGGTCCAGCTGCCTTCGAGCGAGGACGCAGGCAGGGCGATCCGCACGTCGCCGGCATTCAGCGTGAGGCCGATGCGCTGCGGCGTCGCGCCGGTCAGATCGAGCCGCAACGACCCGGCATTGACCGTCCCGTCGATGCTCGCGAACCGGCCTTCGCGCAGATCCAGCGTGCCGCGACCGGCATTCATCGTCAGCCGTAGGGCGATCTCGGTTGCCCGCGGCAGCGAGACGTCCCATCGCTCCGGGCCGCTGCCGAAGCCGGGCAGGAAGAACTCTCCACGGCCACCGCTGTCGATCGACAGCGACGCGGCGGAGGACTCGATGTCCGGGACCCGATCGCGGTCAGACACGATCTGCGCGGTCCACGTCGATCCGGCCGCCGACGACACCGTCAGGTCGCCACACCGGAAATCCAGCTCGACGGTCGACGGTCCCTCGAACGTTCCCCGGCGCTCGATCGACTGGCCGCCCGCTGTCCCGCCTCCGCACGCGACCGAGCCGATGTCGACCCCGCCACCCGCCAGCAGCCCGCCGCCGATGAGACCGACCGTGATCGCCACGACGAGACCACCCACGAACGCCAGGCGCGAGCCGCGCAGCAGCAACCCGATCCCGGCGCCGACGAAGACGAGGGGCCACAGGCGCCAGGCCTGTACCGCGACCGACCGATCGATGATGCCCGCCTGGACCGCGAGGGGAATGCCGCCCGCGAGGATGAGGACCAGGCCCCAGCTCAGCAGGCCACGATCGACGCGCATGGCGTGAGGGTACGCCCCGCCATGGGCGTGTGCTAGCCTCGCCGGAGGGTCGGCGGCGTTCTGTCGCGCGGGTGGAGCCCGGGCACGCCAAGCGGAGGAACGAATGCGACTGAGCGACTGGCGGGCGGCCGCGAAGCCTCGCGAAGCGCTGGGTCCGAAGGTCACCGACGTCCTCCAGTCGGTGCTCAGCACCCTGGGCGCGGAGGACGACCCTCACGCCTGGATCGCCTGGGGCGACGATCCGGCATCGCGCTACACAGTCTTCGTGCCGACGCCGCCGGGCCTGGTCGTTGCGGCGGTTCGGGTGAGCGTCCCGCAGGAGGGCCCGCGGGTCTCGGCCAGGGTCATCCGCTGGTCGAAGTTGCAGCCGGGTGAGCTGTCGGTCGAGGCCCAGGCCGGTCATCGCCTGGTGAGCTTCCAGCTCGAGCAGCAGGTCATGAAGGGCATCGACGAGGGTGCCGACCCGGTCGCGCGCTTCATCCTCGTCGTGCTGGCGGCGATCGACGGGCGGCCCTGGCCATCGTTCGACCCGCCGGCACGCGCAGCCGCCCGCGAACCCACCGGCCGGGCCACCCGGCGCCTGGCTGAGCGCAAGACTGCCGCGACCGCCACCGGTCCACGCACCGCGCGCTCGTGAGGGGCAGGATCCGTCATCGAGGCGAGGTCCGGGGCGCGATCCCGGCCCGGCGATGACGGCCGACGCTCGCCCCGAGCTGCCCGGACCGGCCGTCCACCCGATCCGCAGGACGATCCGCTACGTCATCGCCCGGCTCATCGCCACCGCCATCGTGCGTTCCATCTTCCGCGTCCGGGTGGAGGGACGGGACCGCATTCCCTCGGGCCAGTACCTGCTCTGCTTCAGCCACGAGAGCTGGGTTGACCCGTTCGTGCTCATGGCCGTCCTGCCATGGCGGCCGCGCCTCTACTTCTTTGGACCAAAGGAAGAAGACATGTCGAAGGGCGGCCGGAACCGCCTGATGAGCTGGACGGGCAACACGGTTCCATACCGCCCCGGCAAGAACGACCTGCTGGACGCGACCCGCCGCGTGCAGACCGTCTTCGCCGCTGGCGGCGTCCTGGCGATCGCGGGGGAGGGCCGGATCCACGCACACGAGGACGAGGTGCTGCCCATCAGCGAGGGCGCCGCCTACTTCGCCCTGCGGGCCAAGGTGCCGATCGTGCCCGTCGCCATCAACGGGCTCACCTGGTTCACGATAGGCAGCCGGGTTCGCATCCGGATCGGCGATCCGATCGCGGCCGAGGGCAGACGCAGCCGGGAGTCGGTCGAAGCCCTGACCGCGGCGACGTGGTCGGCCCTGCGCGGGCTCGTGAGCGGCTATCCCCAGCCGAAGCCGCCGGGCCGCTTCGGGCGCTGGCTGACCGAGGTGTTCAACGACTGGCCGGAGGGCGAACGACCGGCGTAGCGTCTTCGCACATCCGTTCTATTTCGATCGAGGCGGTTGGTGATCGACATCTGCGATACTCGGGCCGGCCGGATTCGCGAGGAGGTGCCGTGGTCGCGACGGGGCTCGCCGCAAACCCCAAGGAATACCGGGAGCGGCTCAACGAGCAGACGGACGAGCAGATCGACGCCTGGGCGGCCGAGCTCATGCGCGACGTTGCGATCCGCCGCGGGGTGCTCACGGTCATCCGCGATTTCATCAAGGCGGCCGGCATCGACGAGCAGGGTTTCGAGCGCGTGTTCGCGGCCGGAGGCGGGCCGCCGGCGGTCATCGGCCGGGACGGCCAGGGGAGGCTGCTCGTGCCGGCGATCACCCTGTACGCGCTCGTGCCGGGCATCCGGGCGTTGCGAAACGACGGCCGCGGACGCCTGATCGAGTACCTGGTCGCGAACTTCGAGGATCTCGTCTACGTCTGAGACCTCCGCGGGGGACGACCGTCGGAAAGGACCTCCGAGCCCGGCGCTCCGCGTCGCGGGATTGATCCGCCTCGGCCACCCGTTTCCGTCGCTGCTCAACACGCTGGTCACCGCGACTCTCGCAGTGCTCGCCGGTGCCACGATGGACGTCGCCGCCCGCCTGGCCAGCGCGATGCTCGCGATTCAGGTCGGCATCGGGGCCGCGAACGACGTGGTCGACGCGGCACGGGATGCGGCGGTCAAGCCTCGCAAGCCGATCCCGGCCGGGCTGGTCAGACCGGGAGCGGCCCGTTCCGTGGCCGTGGCCGCGCTCGCGATCGGTCTCGCCCTGGCCGCCTCGCTCTCGCCGGGAGCGCTCGCCCTGGCGGCGGCAGGCGCGGCCACCGGCCTCGTCTACGACCTGCGCCTGAAGGGCACGGCGCTGGCCTGGCTGCCGTTCGCCATCGGGATCCCGGTGCTGCCGTTGTTCGCCTGGTGGGGCGCGCGCCAGGAGCTCCCGCCGGCTCTCCTGGTCGGCGCGGCACTCGCGATCCCGGCTGGTGCCGCCCTGGCCATCGCCAACGCGCTGCCGGATGCCGAACGTGACGCCGGATCCGGCGTTCGGTCGGTCGCGACGACCCTGGGCCGGCCGCGCGCCGGCCGGGTCGTCGCGGGGCTCCAGCTGCTCGTCGGCGGGGGAGCCGTCGCGTCCTACATGACCCTGGCCGGAACGGGCTCGTCCGCGCCGACGGCCGGCGGAATCGGGCAAGGTGGTGTGGCGCTCGCCGGCGTTGCGCTGGCCGGGGCGCTCATCGTGGCGCTCGTCCTGTTGGCCATCGGCGTCTTCCTCGGATCGGGCGATTCGGTGGCCTGGCGTCAGCGCGGCTGGGAGATCCAGGCCGTGGGCCTCGGCGTCCGAGCGCCGGTCGGCTGTAGCGATCACGCGTGGCTGACCCGGCGGTTGTCATGCTTCTGCAACCCGTTCTGCCTAACGAACCCTGGCTGCCGGTCGTTGTCCGAAGACAGGCGCCGTCCCGAGGAGGGCTCTGCCCGGCGCCGCCGGCGTGCTGCCGCGCATATCCAGGAGGTGCACCGATCGTGCGACGCATTCGCAGCCTGCTCATCGCGCTCGTGCTGCTGGCCCTTTCGGCCGGCGCCGTGTTCGCGTTCCGACCCCTGCCGTCGGCCGCCACGGACGGTCTCTCGACGGCCGGCGCCGCCGCCGGCATGAGCGTTCCGGCCCGTCCAGACGCGCCTCCCGCGGTCGGCAGCCAGCAGCCGGCCGCTTCCGACGAGGACGCCGATGAGGACACCGGCCCGAGCGAACAGGCGACGCATCCGGACAATCACGGGGCAGCCGTGTCCGAAGCCGCCCGGGCAGCGACACCGGACGGAATTGCCAATCACGGCGTGTACGTCTCGTCCATCGCCCTGGATAACGCCGGCCAGGCCACGGCGAAGCAGCATCGCCAGACGCCGACGGTCCCCACCCCGGCGGTTCCAACTCCGGCCAATCCGACGGGCCGCTGATCCGCCGTCGCTAGAGACCAGACGCTGCGAAGCCGGCGCCGCAAGGCGCCGGCTTCCGTTCTTGTGCAGGGCGCTACCGAGGTCCAGCCCGATCGGCCTACCTTTCGGGCGACTCGCCGCTCCGCACGAGAGCGATCGCGTTCTCCAGCTTGAGCTTGGCGATCGTCAGGTACTTCGCCAGGTTGGCTCGGTCGACGGGGCCGATGGCCTCCATGACGGTCGGTGCCCGGAGGACGTCGACGAAGTCCTCGACGGCCGTCGCCAGCTGTTGCTTGGCGGCCACCAGCGAGTCGTCTGCCAGGGGCCGGAACGGGCGCGTGCCCGTCCAGGCCGTCTCGGCATCGGCCGTCGCCTCGTCGGACCCCTTGGCGTCAGCGCTCAGGCCGTTGCCGTCGCCGTCGACCGCTCCGCGCGGGCGAGCCGGCCGACCCTCGATCTTCTCTCGCAACTTGACCAGGGAGAGCTCGCCGCGGGCCACCTGCTCCGCCAGGCGGCGCCGCTTCCTGGGGTCGTTGACCTTGAGCAGCTCGTAGGCATGGGACAGCGTGTCTTTGCGTACGGACACCAGCTCCCGGACCTCGTCGGGCGCGTCGGCCAGGCGAAGCCGGTTCTCCAGGTAACCCTTGTCCTTGCCGAGCTTCTCGGCAAGCTTGCGGATGCTGTAGCCGTGGTCGCGAATCATTCGGTCGTACATCGCCGCCTCATCGAGCGGCGATAGATCCTCGCGCTGGAGGTTCTCGATGATCGCGATCTCCATCGCGGTCTCGTCGTCGAGCTGCTCGACGAGGGCCGGGATCGTGTCGAGACCGACCTGGCGCGAGGCTCGCCAGCGGCGCTCGCCGGCCACGAGCTGGAAGGTGCCCGGACGGATGGGCCGGACGAGGATCGGCTGGAGCACGCCATGCTCGCGAATGGATGCCGCCAGCTCGTCGATCGTCTCCTGGACGAAGGTGACGCGCGGCTGGTCGGGGTTGGATTCGATCCGGTCGAGCGGAATGTTCTGGACCGTGCCCTGCCTGCCGGCGACGTCCGGCGACAGGAGACTGACGATGGCCGGCGAGAGCTCGCGCTCCTCCGACAGGCGGCGCGCAGCCGCCGCGCGGAAGTCTGGCCTAGCCAAGGTCGATCACCTCCCGGGCGAGTTCGCGATAGGTGCGGGCGGCCTCCGATGCCCCGGCGTACACGGTGATCGGACGTCCGGCCAGCGGCGCCTCGCCGAGCTTGACCGTGTTCCGGACGATGCTGTTGAAGACGTGGTGGTCGCCGACGACCCGTATCTCGTCGAGCATGTCCCGCGCCAGGAGCGTCCGTCCATCGTAGAACGTGGGCAGCAGGCCGAGGATCCGCAGGTCGCGGTTGAGGCGCGTCCGGATCGTGTTGATGACCTTGACCAGGTTGCTGAGGCCCTTCATCGCGTAGTACTGCGTCTGGACCGGAATGATGACGCTGTTGGCGGCCACCAGCCCGTTCACCGTCAAGAGTCCCAGATTGGGCGGGCAGTCGATGAGGGCGAAGTCGTAGCGATCCTCCAGGCGCCCTTCGAGCGCGTCGCGCAGGGTCTGCTCGCGCCCGAACGCGGTGAACAGCTCGCCCTCGGTCGCGGCCAGATCGATGTTCGCGGGCGCCACGTCGATGCCCGGCGTCTCAGTGGGCAGAATGATCTGGTCGATCGTCGCCCGGCCGTCGGCGAGGACATCCGCCATGGAACGGTCGACGGTGTTGAGGTTGATCCCGAGCCCGGCCGTGAGGTTGGCCTGCGGATCCATGTCCACACAGAGAACCCTGAATCCTTCCTCGGCGAGCGCCCCGCCGAGGTTGATCGCCGTCGTCGTCTTGCCGACGCCCCCCTTCTGGTTCGCGATCGCGATCACATTGGTCACGGGAACACACCTCGAAACGCTGTACCAGGTCGATGGGGACGGGGTTCGGCCGCGTGGCGGAAGCCCATGCTACCGCAGGCCACCGTGCCCCGGACACGAGGTTTTCCACAGATGGACCGAGTTGTTCACCGATTCTGTGGATATGTGACCGGTTTGCGCTGACCGTTGCGGGTCCGCACGATCTGCCCCGGTCGAGCCGATGGCGGCGACTATGATGGCGGGCGGTCGCGGCGGACCGTCCGTGCGCAAAGACGGCGCGGACGCCTCCAGCCTGACGATAGAACGAGGAACTGCCCCGTGGCGACGAACAGCGAGCGGATCGATCGGCTCGAGGCGATGCGGGCGGAGGCTCGACTGGGTGGGGGCGCCGAGCGGATCGCGCGCCAGCACGCCGCGGGCAAGCTCACCGCACGTGAGCGTCTCGACCTGCTGCTCGATCCGGACTCCTTTGTCGAGCTCGACGCGTTCGTCACCCATCGGGACATGGGGTCCGACCTCGACACCGAGCACGTCCTCGGCGACGGCGTGGTCACCGGCCACGGCACGGTCAACGATCGGCTCGTGTTCGTTTTCAGCCAGGACTTCACGGTCTTCGGCGGCTCGCTGTCGGAGGCCTATGCCGAGAAGATCTGCAAGGTGATGGACCTCGCGATGAAGGTCGGCGCACCGGTGATCGGCCTCAACGACTCCGGCGGCGCGCGGATCCAGGAGGGCGTCGTCTCGCTCGGCGGCTATGCCGACATCTTCCTGCGGAACACCCTGGCATCCGGGGTGATCCCGCAGATCTCGGTCATCCTGGGGCCATGTGCCGGGGGCGCGGTGTATTCGCCGGCGATCACCGACTTCACGATCATGGTCGAGGGCACGAGCTACATGTTCGTCACCGGGCCGAACGTCGTGAAAGCGGTCACCCACGAGGACGTCGATTCCGAGCGACTGGGCGGCGCGACGACGCACACGACGCGCAGCGGTGTCGCCCACCTGGCCGCCCGGGACGAAGGCGAGGCGCTCGACATCGTCCGCCGCATGCTGGCGTACCTGCCGCAGAACAACCTGGAGGATCCGCCCGCCATCGAGGTGAGCGACCGGGCCGAACGAAGCGATCCGGAGCTGGACACCGTCGTACCGGACGATCCACAGCGGCCGTACGACATGCATTCGGTCATCGACCGCGTCGTGGACGGAGGCGTCTTCCTGGAGATCCAGCCCGGCTACGCCCAGAACATCATCATCGGCTTTGCGCGCCTCGGCGGCCGCAGCATCGGCATCGTTGCCCAGCAGCCGGCGGTCCTGGCCGGCGCGCTCGACATCGATGCGTCCCTCAAGGCGGCTCGCTTTGTCCGGACCTGCGACTGCTTCAACGTGCCGCTCGTGACGTTCGTGGACGTTCCCGGCTTCCTGCCCGGGGTCGGCCAGGAGCATGGCGGAATCATCAAGCACGGCGCCAAGCTGCTGTACGCCTACTGCGAGGCGACCGTCCCGAAGCTCACGGTCATCACCCGCAAGGCGTATGGCGGCGCATACGACGTCATGAGCAGCAAGCACGTCCGGGGCGACATGAACTTCGCCTGGCCGAGCGCGGAGATCGCGGTCATGGGCGCCGAGGGCGCGGTCAACGTCATCTTCAAGGACGAGATCGCCGCGGCCGCCGACCCGACCGCGGAACGGGCGCGGCTCGTCGCGGAATACGAAGCCGAGTTCGCCAACCCCTACATCGCCGCGGCGCGCGGCTACGTCGACGACGTGATCGCGCCGTCGGAGACCAGGCCGCGACTCATCGCCGCACTCCGCATGCTCCAGAACAAGCGGGACACCAACCCCCGGAAGAAGCATGGCAACATCCCGCTCTGACGCCGCCGTCTGGGTCGGCTGGCCTCAGCCCGGCGCGACGTCTTTGCGCAAAGACGAGCCCGTGACGTGAGCCCGCCCTTCCGACGCGTTCTCGTCGCGAACCGCGGCGAGATCGCTCTCCGCATCATTCGGGCCTGTCGCGAGCTGGGCATGGAATGCGTCGCCGTCTACAGCGACGCGGACGCCGGAGCCGCCCACGTCCGAGCGGCGGACCTTGCCGTGCGGATCGGACCGGCACCCGCCTCCGACAGCTACCTGCGAGCCGAGGCGATCGTCGCGGCGGCCGTCGCGACCGGCGCACAGGCGATCCATCCCGGCTACGGCTTCCTGGCGGAACGGGCGTCGTTCGCCGAGGCGGTCGAGCGCGCCGGGTTGGCCTTCGTCGGGCCCGACTCCCGGACCATCGCCCGGCTTGGCGACAAGCTGGCCGCCAGACGAGCGGCTACCGAGGCCGGCGTTCCGGTCGTGCCCGGAACACTCGAGCCCGCCGCGGTGGATCGTGCCGACCGGGTCCCGGCCCTGGTTCGCGAGGCGGAGGCGATCGGCTTTCCGCTCCTGGTCAAGGCGGCTGCCGGCGGAGGCGGACGCGGCATGCGCCGCGTGGAGCGCGCGAAGGACGTGCCTGGTGCCGTGGTGGCCGCGGCCCGAGAATCGGCCGCGGCGTTCGGAGACGGTGCTGTCTACCTGGAGCGCGAGATCGCGCCGGCCCGCCACGTCGAGGTCCAACTGCTGGGAGACGACACGGGGGCCGTCGTCGCCCTTGGCGAGCGCGATTGCACGATCCAGCGCCGCCACCAGAAGCTCGTCGAGGAAGCGCCGGCACCCGGCCTGACCCCGGCCGTGCGGCGAGCGCTCCACGAGCTTGCGGTGCGTGTCGCCGGCGCGACGGGCCTCCGCAACGCGGCGACGGCCGAGTTCCTGCTGGACGCCGACGGATCCTTCTGGTTCCTGGAGGTCAACACCCGCCTCCAGGTCGAGCACGGCGTCACCGAGTTCGTCACCGGTCTCGACATCGTCCGGGAACAATTCCTGCTGGCGGCGGGCAACCCGCTGTCCGCCGAAGCGCGCGCCGTCGCCGATCGGGCGGCAGAGCCCGCCGGCCATGCGATCGAGGTCCGGATCGCAGCCGAGGACCCAGCTCACGACTTCACCCCGACGCCGGGTCGCGTCGGCCGCTGGCGGATGCCATCCGGTCCAGGCGTCCGGATCGACACGGCGATCGAGGCGGGGGAGCGGGTCCCGCCCGAATACGACAACCTCATCGCCAAGCTCATGGTCCACGCGACCGACCGGCCGAGGGCGATCGAGCGGCTGCGCCGCGCCCTTGACGAGGTGGAGATCGGCGGCATTCAGACGACGCTGCCGTTCCACCGGGCGTTGGCGGTCGACCCGGCCTTCGCGGCCGGATCCCTGTCGACCGGCTGGGTCGCCGAGCGGTGGAACGGGTCCGCGGCGCGGGCGACCGCCTACCGGCTGGCGGCGATCGCGGCCGGGCTCGCGGCCGGGCTCGCGGCGATGGACGGGGCGATGGACGGGGCGACGGACGGGGCGATGCGCGGAGCGACGGGCGGGACGGTCGGCCGGCGCGGGTCCGCCGCGACCGGCTGGCGAACCGCGGGCAGGGCGGCGATGGTCGACCGCTGGCCGGTCCGCGGATGACGTCCCCCGCAACGCTTGACCGGCGGGTCAGGGTGACGCCTGCGCCAGGCGCCGGCCGGGAGGGCGACGAGCCGGTCGTGGTCGATCCCGGGGAAGCCGACCTCCGGATCGTGGCGAACGGCCGCGGGAAGCTCATCCTGCCGAGCGATGATGGCTCCACGGCCATCGCGACGGCCGTGCTCTTCGCTCGGTCGCGAGCGACCGATCCGGCCGCGAAGCCGCCGCTGGAGGTGATCGTGGACGGCTGGCGGTTCGCCTTCACGATCGAAGCAGAATCGCGGGCGGGCCTGCGCGAACGCGCCCGGCGCGGGGCCGAATCCATCGGCCATGGCGGGCCGACCGAGATCAGGGCGATCATTCCGGGACGGGTGGTCGGGGTATCGGTCGCCGACGGCGACGCGGTCGGCGCCGGCCAGGAGATCCTCGTCATCGAGGCGATGAAGATGCAGAACGAGCTCCGTGCACCGCGGGCTGGGACCGTGGAACGGTTGGCGGTCGGTGCCGGTTCCACGGTCGAGGTCGGTGACCTGCTGGTCGTGATCCGATGAGCCGAAATCCGGGCCGGGCTCCGAGCCGGAATCCGGGCCGCGCAGCGGGCCGGGATCGCGGCACGCCTGGCGCCGATCCCGGCCGCGAGGCGTGGCGCGCGACGGTCCGGGCCCGGGCCCTCGGCCAGGCGCCCGAGCGTCGAGAGCGGTTCGAGACGAGCTCCGGGATCGAGATCGCCGACCTCTACAGCCCCGCGGACCTGGCCGGTTTCGACGAGGACCGTGATCTGGGCCGGCCGGGCGAGTTCCCCTTCACGCGAGGCGTCCAGCCGACGATGTACCGGTCGCGCTTCTGGACGATGCGCCAGTACGCCGGCTTCGCAACGGCCGCCGAGACGAACGCCCGGTTCCGCTACCTGCTCGAGCAGGGCCAGACGGGACTGTCGGTGGCGTTCGACCTGCCGACCCAGATGGGCTACGACCCCGACGCGCCGGAGGCGGCCGGGGAGGTGGGCCGGGTCGGCGTGCCGATCAGCTCGCTGGCCGACATGGAGACGCTGCTGGGCGGCATCCCCCTCGGCGAAGTCAGCACCTCGATGACGATCAACGCGACGGCAGCCATCCTGCTCGCGCTCTACGTCGTCGCAGCCGAGAAGCAGGGAGTGCCGGCGTCGGCGGTCAGCGGGACGACCCAGAACGACATCCTCAAGGAATACATCGCCCGCGGGACGTACATCTATCCGCCGCGGCCCTCGATGCGGCTCGTCACCGATATCTTCGAGTACTGCTCTCGCGAGCTGCCCCGCTGGAACACCATCAGCATCTCGGGCTACCACATGCGCGAGGCAGGAGCCACCGCCGCCCAGGAGCTCGCCTTCACTCTGGCCGACGCGCTGGCGTACGCAGAGGCCGCCGTCGCCCGAGGGCTCGACATCGACGAGTTCGCCGGCCGGCTGTCGTTCTTCTTCGCCGCCTGGAGCGAGCTGTTCGAGGAGGTCGCCAAGTTCCGGGCCGCCCGGCGGATGTGGGCGACGATTGTCAAGGAACGCTTTGGCTCATCGAACATCCGTTCGATGATGTGCCGCTTCCACGTTCAGACGGCCGGCTCCAGCCTGACCGCCCAATCGATCGACAACAACGTCGTCAGGACCACGATCCAGGCCCTCGCGGCGGTGCTCGGCGGCACCCAGAGCCTCCACACCAATGCCCGCGACGAGGCGCTCGCGCTGCCCACCGCCGAGGCCGCCCGGCTGGCCCTGCGCACCCAACAGATCCTGGCCCACGAGAGCGGGGTCACCGAGACGCCGGATCCCCTGGCCGGCTCGTACTACGTCGAGACGCTCACCAATGAGCTGGAGGCCGCCGCCTGGGGCTACCTCGACGAGATCGAGGCCCTCGGCGGCACGCTGGCCGCCATCGAGCACGGTTTCCAGCAGCGCCAGATCCAGGAGTCCGCCTACCGGACCCAGCAGGCCGTCGAGAGCGGCGACCAGATCGTCGTCGGTGTCAACAGGTTCGTCGACGCCGCCGCGGAGTCGATCGCGCCGGCCCTCCAGCGGATCGACCCGGAGGCGGAAGCGGGGCAGGTGGCCGCGGTCCGCCGCGTGCGCGCCGAGCGCGATCCGGCGGCGTGGGAGGCCGCGCTGCGCCGTCTCGGCGAAGCGGCCCGCGCCGACGAGAACCTCCTGCCGCCGCTCATCGAGGCCGTGCGCGCCTACGCGACGGTCGGCGAGATCAGCGATCGCCTGCGGGTCGCATGGGGCGAGCACCGCGAGCTCATCACCGTCTGAGCCATCGAAGGGAGGCCGTCATGACGCCCGCGAGCCCCAGGCCGGAGGTCCCGGAGCATCTCCACCGGCTGGGCCGCGTCCACCACGTCGCCGTCGTCGTGCGCGACCTGGAGGCCGCCCTGCGCTTCTATCGCGACGTCCTGGGGCTCCAGCTCGAGGTCGTGGAGGAGATCCCGAGCGACCGGGTGCGCATCGCGTTCCTCCCCATCGGCGAGACGAAGATCGAGCTCGTCAGCCCGACCGACGACACGACCGGCGTGGCCCGCTTCCTGGCGTCGCGGGGCGAGGGCTTTCACCACGTCTGCTTCGAGGTGCCGGACCTGGCAGAGGCACTGACCCGTCTCGGCATCGAGGGCATCGAGCTGATCGACAGCGCGCCGCGGCGGGGTGCCGAGGGACCGGTCGCGTTCCTTCACCCGCGCTCCTGCCATGGCGTCCTCGTCGAGCTCATCGAGGCGCCCGGCGGGCCCGCCTGGGATGCGCTCGGCTACCGCTAGCGGACCGATGCCGCGCTGCGGGCGCGCTCGGCTACGGCTCGACAGCGTCAGGGTCGCCGTCCGGTGCGGGCGCCCAGGGATCGATGAGCGGCGGCATGCCCTCGATCACCTCGACGTTCCGCCCGGGCAGCCCCGCGCGCGCTTTGACCTCCTCCTCGATTGCGGCGTACTCGAGTTCCGACTCCGCGCCGCTCCGACGGGAGCCGGCGAGGTCGTGCAACGCCGCCTCGCGGGCGTGCGCCGCCGCAGCATCCCCGGTCAGCTCGATGTACGTGTCGTCGTCGAGGCCGCCCTTCTGAAGGCGAGCATCGATCTCGGTGGCCTCCTTATGAACGATCGTCGCCTCCGTCTCTGCTTTCCTGGACATCTCGAGACCCTGCGCGACGCTCTTTCGGTGGTGGATCGCATCGTCGAGGAGCTCGGCCCGATGCTGGAAGTCGACCGCATTCTTCTCCAGCACCTCGGCGTCCTTCGTGTACTTGTCGGCCTCCGCTTTGAGACCCATGCCCCGGAACTTCGTCGCCTCGTCTCGATCGTGGGCGGCTTCCTCGCGTATCTCCGCGGCGTCCGCCCGGAACTTGGCCGCGTCCGCGGCATCCTGGCGGCGGCTGGCCTCGTTGAGCTCGGGATCGGTCTCGTCAACCATTCCGTCATCTCCGCTGCAGGCCGCCAGACTAGCGCGGCGGTGTTGCTTTGACGTCACCCGCCGGTGGCGGCAAACGATCCAGCGTCGCGCTCGCCGGAACCTGACGCGGCTTGGCGAACCGCGGGTGATCAGATCGACCAAGCGAAGACGACGTCGGGCGCGGATCTGGCCGCCCTGGCGAACCCGACGAGGTCCGCGGCGAGGGTCCTGATCCATGGCTTGTCCTCGCGGCTCATGGGCCCGAGCTCCTCTTCCAGGAGATCGATCCATCTGGCGGCAACCGGGCCAACGTCGTCGTCGGCCAGTCCGGCGATCGCGGCGACCCAGCCGGCGTCCACACGCTCGACGGTCCGATCGCCAACGTCCCGGGGCTCGTCGACTTCTCGCCGGGCGTCCAGGAAGTCGCGCGGCTCGGCCAGGTCGGTGACGGACCGGCAGGCCTCGGAGAACAGGTCCAGCCACGTTGGGTCCAGCCCGCCGCCCAGGGCCAGGTGGGCAGGGAAGCGGGATCGATCGTCCAGGCCGTCGAGGTCGTCGACGCTGATCGCGAGCAGGATCTCCTTCAGATCGCCCGCGACCAGGTCCATGAGCGAGCCCACTTCTCAGCCCACTGGCTGGTGTGCCCGTTCCTCGAGGAAAACCTGGAGGTCGAGGTCGCCCGGCGACAGGCCGAGCCGGGTCAGGAGGACCGCTGCCTCGCTCCGGTGCTGTGTCCCGTGGTTGATGACATGGGTCATCGTCTGCCACACGGGAAGATCGTCCACGGGCCCGTCCAGGTCGTCGTCGAGGAGGCCGTCGAAGAAGGCCGCCAGGGCCGTCCATTCGATGTCCCAGTCGGCTCGCAGCTCCTCCGGCGTCAGGAGCGGCTCGAGCTCGCGCTGGGCGACCTCTTCGATGCCCTGCCAGGCGCATCGCCAGCGCTCATGCACACCCAGGGCATGGACGAGGATTCCGCCCAGCCCCCGACGGTCGATCCGGTTGCTGTCCGACCACTCGAACGGCGGCACGGCCACGGCTCGATTGAGGATCCTGATCGTGGCCCAGCGGTCATAGTCGTAGAGAATTCGAAGATCGTCGACCCGCATCGCCTGTTCTCCCGCTCTCCATCCTGGCTGGAATTGATGGCTCAGTTGACGCCGGCCGCCCGAAGGAGGGCCGGGATCTCGGTCGGAGAGGCGGCGACCCGGATGCCCGCTTCCTCCAGCGCGGCTACCTTGCCCGCGGCCGTGCCGGCACCTCCGCTGATGATCGCCCCGGCGTGGCCCATTCGCTTGCCCTCTGGCGCCGTTCGGCCGGCGATGAAGGCCGCCATCGGGACGCCCCGCAGGTGCTGCGCGGCCCACCCGGCGGCGGCCTCCTCTGCCGCTCCACCGATCTCGCCGATGAGCACGATCGCGTCCGTCTCCGAATCTTCCGCGAAGAGCTGGAGGATGTCGAGGAACGTCGTGCCGATGATCGGATCGCCCCCGATCCCCACGCACGTGCTCTGGCCGATCCCCGCATCGGTCATCGCCTGGACCGCCTCGTACGTGAGCGTTCCGGATCGGCTGACCACGCCCACCCGTCCGACCCGATGGATCGAGCCCGGTATGATCCCGACCTTCGCCTGGCCCGGTGAGGTGACGCCCGGACAGTTCGGCCCGATGAGGCGGACCCCGGCCTGGGCCACCGCCTCGGCCGTGGTGAGCATGTCCAGGGCGGGGATGCCCTCCGTGATGCAGATGACCGTGCCAATTCCTGCGCCGGCCGCCTCCAGGATCGCGTCCGGCGCGCCGGCGGCCGGGACGTAGATGCACGAGGTGTTGGCGCCCGTCTGGCGGACCGCTTCGGCGACGGTGTCGAAGACCGGTACCCGGCCGTCCAGCGCCGTCTGACCGCCCTTGCCCGGCGTCACCCCGGCCACGAGCGGGGTGCCATAGTCGAGCATCGCCCGGGAGTGGAACTCGCCCTCCCTGCCGGTGATGCCCTGGACGACGAGCCGGGTCTCGCGGCCGACGAGGATGCTCACGATGCCGGGCTCGCGACGCCGGCCGCGGCGACCGCCTTGGCGGCTGCCTCGTCCAGGCTTGCGGCGGTCTCGAACTGGGCCTCGGTCAGCAGCCGGGCGGCCTCCTCGGCGTTCGTGCCGACGATCCGGACGACCATCGGGACGTCGCGATGCTGGAGGGCTCGCGCCTCGATCAGGCCGTGGGCCACCTCGTCACCGCGGGTGATGCCGCCGAAGATGTTCACCAGGATCGCCCGGACCTTCGGATCGGACAGGATGAGCCGCATCGCGGCCGCAACGCGGTCGGCGCGGGCACCGCCGCCGATGTCGAGGAAGTTCGCCGGCTCGCCGCCGGCTCGCTTGACGAGGTCCATCGTGGTCATCGCCAGCCCGGCGCCGTTGACCATGCAGCCGATCGTGCCGTCCAGCTTGATGAAGCTGATCCCCTCGGCCCGGGCCGCGATGTCGGCCGGGTCCTCCTCGTCGAGGTCGCGCAGCTCCTCCAGGCCCGGATGCCTGTGGAGAGCCGAGTCATCGAGGGTGATCTTGGCGTCGAGGCACTGAAGCGCGAGCTGTTCGGCGCCGTCTGCGGCGCGGGTGCGGACGATCGCCAGGGGGTTGATCTCCACCAGGTCGGCGTCGTTGGCGAGCATCGTGCTGACGAGCCCCTTGGCTATGGCCGCGGCGGCCTGGCGATGGGCGCCCAGGCCGAGCCCGAACGCCATCTGGCGGGCCTGCCAGTCGAGGAGCCCAAGGAGCGGGTGGGCGTGGATCCGGACGATGGCGTCCGGCCGCTCCGCGGCGACCTGCTCGATCTCGACGCCGCCCTCGGCGGAGCCCATCAACAGGATGCGCCGCTCGCCGCGGTCGAGGACCGCGCCCAGGTAGAACTCCTTGACGATATCGGCGGCTTCCGCTACGAGGACCTTGCGGACGGTGATCCCCTTGATCTCCATGCCCAGAATGCGGCCGGCGACCTCCTGTGCCTCGTCCCCGTCGCCGGCCAGCTTCACCCCACCTGCCTTGCCTCGTCCGCCGACGAGCACCTGCGCCTTGATCACGACCCGCTCGGCGCCGGCGGCGAACACCCGCTCGGCGGCCGCTCGCGCCTCGGCGGGCGTGCGCGCCACTTCCCAGGGCGGCACGGGCAGTCCCTGCGCGACGAGAAGGGACTTCGCGTCGGCTTCCTGGATCTTCACCGGTTGGAGGCTCCTGACGGCACGGGGGAGCGGGGAGTCAGATGGTATCCGCAGCCGTCCCGTACCGTGGCATGTGCGGTCGACGCAGCGCCAGGTCTCTCGGTCAGTCGCGTCGAGCCAGCACCCACAGGAAGGTCGCCTCGCTCAAGGTCCCATCCTCCTCGGGCTCGCGCATCGTTTCCAGGCGGCGGCGCGCCACGCGGTAGCCGGCGTCGGAAAGGAGGCCGACCGTCACGTCCGGGTCGAAGCCGCTGAAGAACATCGGCACGCCCAGCCAGCGGCCCGTCCAACCCGGATCGTCATGCCCCGAGAGGGCGGCCAGGAACCAGCCGCCCGGCCGCAGCCAGCCGGCGATCCGGCCGAAGAGGGCGGCATGGCGCTCGCGCGGCACGTGCAGGATCGAGTAGAACGCCGCCACGCCGTCGAAGGACGCATCGGGCAGCTCGATCGTGGTCATGTCGCCGACGATCAGCCGGGCGGTCGGGACGAGCTCCCGGGCACGGGCGATCTGACCCGGCGAGACATCAACGCCGGTAACCGTGAACCGCTCCGCAAGGCGCCTCGTGACCGGGACGCCCGCGCCGCAGCCGAGCTCCAGGACGTCTCCGCCCGCCGGCAGGCGCGCCGTGAACGCGTCGAGCCAGCGCAGCCGCGGATCGCCTTCGATCCGCCCGATCCAGCCCAGGTGCCGATCGACGATCGCGTCGTAGCCGTCCGCCACGAGGCGCACTCGCGGATCGTCGGTCATGTCGCACCCACGTGTAGTCCCTCGCAACGTACGCGGCACCGTGACTGGCGGCAACGAGACTCCGGATCGTCCGACCAAGCATACCGCTGGGTCCGTTGCCCTCCAACCGCCGCGCCGGCTGCCCGCTTCAGGTCGCGCTAACGCCATCCCTGGCATTGCTCGGAACACGGACGCGCATTGGCCGCGCTCGGCCCGCCAGAATGCCCATCCGTGGCGTTGCTCGGACCGTGGTGGGCTCGAGCGGGCGAAGGCCCCGTTCGGCGGGCGGCCCTCCGCTCCGGCTAGAATTTCCCGGGCCGAAGCAGCCACCCCGCTGCCGCCACCCGCGAGGAGGCCGAACCGAGGATGACGGCAAGCAGCCAGGCCGCGAGCAAGCCCGTCGGAACGGCCAGGCGCGGCCTGGGCGCGACGGCTCGCCGGGACCCCTGGTGGCTGGCGCCCGCCGTCCAGGGAGCGCTCTTCACGGTCTGCGCGTTGTACCTCTTCTTCAGCGGCATCATCTGGACGCCGCTCTTCGGTACCGCGTACGAGGTCGACGGCTACCTGTCGCCGCTCTTCTCGCCGTTGATCGCTCCGGCCTTCCTGCCGAGCTGGATCAGCCCCGGCCTGCTCATCCTCTGGATTCCGTTGGGCTTCCGGGCGACCTGCTACTACTACCGCAAGGCCTATTACCGCTTCTACTTCGCGGACCCGCCGGGTTGTGCGGTTGGCGAGCCGACGATCCATCGCGGCTACGCGATGGAGACGGTCTTTCCCTTCATCCTCCAGAACCTGCACCGCTACTTCCTCTACCTGGCGTTCATCCCGCTCTTCTTCCTGTGGCTGGACGCGTTCTATTCGCTCCGCGTGTCTGACCACTGGCGGCTCGGCATCGGGAGCGTCCTCTTCTTCGTCAACGTGACCTTGCTGACCGGCTACTCGCTGTCGTGCCATTCACTGCGGCACATCGTCGGCGGCCGCCTGGACTGCTTCTCGTGCAGCCGGCGGCAACAGGTCCGCTACGGCCTCTGGCGGCGGCTGACGTCCCTCAATGCGCACCACATGGCGTGGGCCTGGTCCAGCCTGATCTCGGTCACGCTCGCCGACCTCTACGTCCGGCTCATGGCCCTCGGCATCCTGGTCGACCCCCAGATCCGCCTGTGATCGACCAGATCGAGACGCATCCGCACGATGTCCTCATTATCGGAGCCGGTGGAGCCGGGCTCCGCGCGGCAGTGGAAGCGGCCAGCCTGGGCGCCTCCGTGGGACTCGTCTGCAAGTCCCTCCTTGGCAAGGCGCATACGGTCATGGCCGAGGGCGGGGTGGCCGCTGCCCTGGCCAACGTCGCCGAACAGGATTCGTGGGAGACGCACTTTCGGGACACGATGGTCGGCGGGAAGATGCTCAACAACCCGCGGATGGCCCAGCTCCATGCCCAGGAGTCTCCGGAGCGGGTCCGGGAGCTGGAGCGCTGGGGTGCGGTGTTCGACCGAACGGGCGACGGTCGCATTCTCCAGCGTCCGTTCGGCGGCCATACCCACCCCAGGCTGGCCCACGTCGGCGACCGGACCGGCCTGGAGATGATCCGGACGCTCCAGGACCGGGCGGTCGCCACGGGGATATCGGTCTACATGGAGTGCACGATCACCCGCCTCGCGACCCGTCCCGATCGAGTGACCGGCGCGTTCGGCTACTGGCGGACGACCGGTCGCCCGGTCGTGTTTCCGGCGAAGGCCGTCATTCTCGCCACGGGCGGGATCGGTCGGGCCTACCAGGTCACCTCCAACTCCTGGGAATACACCGGCGACGGTCACGCCCTGGCGTATCTCGCCGGCGCCGAGCTCATCGACATGGAGTTCGTCCAGTTCCATCCGACCGGGATGGTCTGGCCGCCCGGGGTCCGTGGCCTGCTCGTCACCGAGGCGGTCCGCGGCGAGGGCGGCATCCTGCGAAACCGTGACGGCGAGCGCTTCATGTGGACGTACCTGCCGGATGAGCGAAGGCACGAGTATGCCCAGTCGGACGCCGAAGCCAGGACCTGGGTGGAGGCGCTGACCGCCGGCCGCCAGACCGAGGCCCGCCAGCCGCCCGAGCTGTCGACGCGCGACAACGTTGCCCGGGCGATCTACACGGAGGTCAAGGAGGGCCGCGGCTCGCCGCACGGCGGCGTCTTCCTCGACATCAGCTACCTGCCGGCCGATCGCGTGCGGCGCAAGCTGCCGTCCATGTACGACCAGTTCAAGGAGCTGGCCGACGTGGACATCACCTCCGGCCCGATGGAGATCGGACCGACGACCCACTACATGATGGGCGGCGTTCGCGTCGACGCCGACACAGGGGCAAGCACGAAGCAGGGCCTGTTCGCCGCGGGCGAGGTGGCCGGCGGGATGCACGGCGCCAACCGGCTGGGCGGCAACTCCCTGTCGGATCTCCTGGTCTTCGGTCAGCGGACGGGTGCGGCCGCGGCGGCCGCCGCGGCCGCCGAGCCCGAGGTACCCTGGGTCTCACCCATCCAGGTCGGCGAGGCGATTGCCGAGCTGGACGCGCCACTCGAGCGCTCCCAGGGAGAAGATCCGTACCGCATCCAGGCGGACCTGCAGGCCACGATGCAGTCGCTCGTCGGCATCTTCCGCACCGAGTCGGACCTGGACGAGGCAATCGGGCGGATCGACGACCTGCGTCGCCGCCTGTCGGCCGTCCGGGCCGACGGCGGCCGTGCCTACAACCCGGGCTGGAACCTGGTGACCGAGCTGCGAAACCTTATCATCGTGTCCGAGTCCATCGTCCGCAGCGCCCGCCTCCGGACGGAGAGCCGCGGCGCCCACAGCCGGCTCGACCACCCGGCCGCCGATCCCGACTGGGCGAAGGTCAACACCGTCACCGTCCGCGACGGTGAGGCGATGCGCGTCGATACGGCGCCGCTGCCGACGCTGCCGGCCGAGCTCGGCGCGCTGGCGGCCAGGGGATAGGGAAGGGCCAGCCGGTGGCCGAGGCCCGCCTCAGCGTCTTTCGCGGCTCCCCGGGAGAGCCTGGGGAGTTCGTCGAGTACGTCGTCCCGGTGGAGGAGGGGATGGTCATCCTCGATGCGCTCCACTGGATCCAGGCCAACGTCGCCCCGGACCTGGCGGTCCGCTGGAACTGCAAGGCGGCCAGATGCGGCTCCTGCAGCGCCGAGGTGAATGGACGGCCGTCGCTCACCTGCAAGACGAGGTTGTCCGACTTCGAGCCCGGCGAGACGATCACCGTCGAGCCGATGCGGGCGTTCCCCCTCATCCGGGACCTGGTCACCGACGTCTCGTGGAACTACGAGGTCAACCGGCGGATCGCCCCGTTCCAGCCGCCGGCGGACGTGCCCCAGGAGGAGTGGCGCTGGCAGCAACGGGACATCGAGCGGGTCCAGGAGTTCCGCAAGTGCATCGAGTGCTTCCTGTGCCAGGACGTCTGCCACGTCCTCCGTAACCACACCACCGAGAACGAGTTCATCGGCCCTCGCTTCCTCGTCCGCGTGGCGGGCCTGGAGATGCATCCGATCGATGAGGCCGATCGCCTCGAGTTCCTCAAGGACGACGGGGGCGTCGGCTACTGCAACATCACGAAATGCTGCACCGAGGTCTGCCCCGAGCACATCAAGATCACCGACAACGCGATCATCCCGCTCAAGGAGCGGGTGGCCGACCGCTACTACGACCCGATCCAGATGGTCTGGCGCAAGGTCACCGGCCGTGGCCGGCCGGGAGGGGCGCCAGCCGACGGATCGCGGCCAGCCGACGGATCGCGGCCAGCCGACGGATCGCCGCCGGCGGGGCAGTCGTCAACGGAGGGCCGGGCCGGTCCGACCGGATCGTCCGGATAGAATGGCGCCATGTCCCACCGCGTGACGCTGATCCCCGGCGATGGCATCGGGCCGGAACTGGCGGAGGCGGCTCGGCGGGTTCTGGACGCGACCGGCGTACCCCTCGAGTGGGAGGTCGTGGACGCCGGCGAGGCGGTCATGGCCCAATTTGGCACGCCCCTGCCGGACCACGTCCTGGAGTCGATCAAGCGCAACGGAGTGGCGCTCAAGGGGCCCATCACCACGCCGGTCGGCGCGGGCTTCCGGAGCGTCAACGTCGCCCTCCGCCAGGCGCTCGGGCTCTATGCCAACGTCCGGCCGGTCCGCAGCATTCCCGGCGTCGAGTCGCGCTACGAGGACGTGGACCTCGTCATCGTCCGGGAGAATACCGAAGACCTCTACGCCGGCATCGAGCACATGGTCGGGCGCGACGCGGCGGAGAGCATCAAGATCATCACCCGCGAGGCATCCGAGCGGATCGCCCGCTACGCCTTCGAGTACGCGGTGGCCAACGGCCGGCGCAAAGTGACCGCGGTCCACAAGGCCAACATCATGAAGCTCTCGGATGGGCTCTTCCTGGAATCGTGCCGGACGATCGCGGCCGGCTATGAGGGCCGGATCGAGTTCGAGGATCGAATCGTCGACAACATGTGCATGCAGCTCGTCCAGAAACCGGAGCTGTACGACGTCCTGGTGCTGCCCAACCTGTACGGCGACATCGTGAGCGATCTCGCCGCCGGCCTGGTCGGCGGCCTCGGTGTCGCGCCCGGCGCCAACATCGGGACGGAGGCCGCGGTCTTCGAACCGGTCCACGGCTCGGCGCCCAAGTATGCCGGCCAGGACCGGGCGAACCCGACCGCGCTCATCCTGTCGGGTGCGCTCATGCTCCGCCACATGGGCGAGCTCGAGGCCGCCCAGCGGGTGGAGTCCGCCCTCCGGGCCGTGATCGCCGAGGGCCGGATGCTGACCCAGGACCTGGGCGGGACTGCCGGCACGAGCGGCTTCGCGGACGCCATCGTGGCCCGCCTGGGCGGCACGCCCGCCGTCGCGCCAGCCTGACCCGCTCGACGGTGGAGCGACGCTGAGCGAGCCGCTCTGGCCAGATCTGGTGTCCGAGGAGGTGGCCTCGGCCGGACCCTCGACGAGGCCCTCGACCGTTCGGGAGCGGGCGAAGGGCCGGGCGTACGTGATCCGCTGCGACGGCGCCTCCCGTTCCAATCCCGGTCACGCCGCAGCCGGCGCGGTGCTCATCGATGCCAGCAGACCGGACGCCTTCGACCCCTGGGCGCTGCCCGACGCATCGATCTCCGAATACCTGGGCATCCAGACCAACAACGTCGCGGAGTACACCGCGGTGGTCCGCGCGCTCGGCCTGGCCGCGGAGCTCGGGGCGCGCGAGGTCCATCTGCTGCTCGACTCGATGCTCATCGTCGAACAGCTGCACGGTCGCTGGCGGATCAAGAATCCCACGCTGGCTCGGCTCCACGCGGAGGCGCGCCGGCTCCTGTCGGGCTTCGAGGGCTGGTCCGCAGCCCACGTGCCACGCGCTCAGAACCACGCCGCGGACGCGCTGTGCAACGCCGCCATCGATCGGGCTCTGGCCGGCGGCCCGGCTGTGGTCGTGGTGCGCCCCGGCCGCTGAGACCGCATCGAACGGATGGTCGATTCGGCCGTCGACAGGGCACCCGACGGCCGGTAGAATGCGGTCGTCAGAGAGGCGATCGGATGGCCGCGCGCCGCACGCGGCTTCGGCCATTTGCGGCTCGAGGAAAGTCCGAGCTCTCCAGCGCAGGGTAGCGGGTAACGCCCGTCCGCCGAGAGGCGAGGACCAGTGCCACAGTGACGATGCCGTCCGGACCGGCCACCTGTCGGTCCGGGCGGAGTGAAACGGGGCAAACTCTACCCGGAGCAAGGCCAAGTAGGAGGGTGCAACCCCGGTTCGCCGGGGGGAGAGGCGCGCTGCCCAACCCTCGGGTCGGCCGCTAGAGCCGCCGGGCGACCGGCGGCCGAGATGGATGGCCATCGCCGCGATTCGGGCAACCGGGTCGCGGTACAGAACTCGGCTTACAGATCGCCTCGCTGACGCTCCACGTTCGGACCGCGTACACCCGCCTGCGGAGCGCCGAGTCAGTCCTCGTCCGGCCGGAAGATGTGGGCCGCGGTGCAGGCGTTGCAGATCGGGGTCGCGGTCTCCAGGTCGCCCAACGGGATCGGCAGGCGGCGCTCTGGGAAGAGGCACTCGACGTCGTAGATGGGCGCGGGCGCGCTGTCGACCTGGATGAGCCGGCGGAAGGTGCAGCGGCGGATGCGCACCTCGGCCAGGTGATACGACTCAGGTGCCGGCGGAATGACCGGAAGCTGGAGGACCATGCGGGACCCGTGAACCTCGAATCCTGTTACCCGGCGGGATTCGGATCTCGAATCGTGTGAGCCCGCGCAGACTAGCATCGTCGATCGTCCGACAGCAAGCATCGAAAGGTACTAGACTCCCGCGAACGAAGTCGCGGGCAGCCGCGAATCGAGCACGGGAGGGTGCGTGCGGGAAGACCGGGGGGCTGCCGAGGCGGTCGACGGCGCGATCGGCGAGGGGCCCGAGCCGAGCCGGGACGATCGCTCGATGGACCCCGATGGCCTCGCCGGCCTGGCCCACGCACCACGCGGCCTGGCGATCCCCAGCGAGGCTGTGGCCAACGTCGCCGAGCCCTCGCCGGCTTCCGCTTTCCCCGTTCTGTCGCCGCCCGGTGCCTGCCGCTATCTCCAGCTGGACGGGGTCCGACAGGCCTCCTGTCACGCCCTCGTCCCCACGATCGCGCTGGCTCCCCGCCAGGTCGAGCTGGTCTGTCTGGGAGCGGCCCATGTGGACTGCCCGAGATTCGTCGGGGCCGGTGGCGACCAGCCGCTGCCGGTCGCTCCGTCAGAGCCGCCTGCCCGATGGGGCGGTCCGGACGCCCCGGATGCGGCACCGGGTCTGGCAGACCTCGCTCCGCGAGCGCCGGTCGAGATTCCGTCGGTGCGGCTGGGCCATACGGTCGGGTCGCTGCACCTGCGACCGCAGGCCAGGCGATCGCGCAGGCCGCGTCCGGCCATGATGGCGGCGATCGGTGCGCTGGCCGCGGCTGTGGTGCTCGCGGTCGGGTTCGCCGCGCTGCGTGGCGGCCTCGATCCAGCCGGTCGGGCTCCGGCCATGTCGATCGTGGCAGTGGCAAGCCCGAGCGTGCCCACCGCGCCGTCGGCCAGCGTCCTCGCAGCCACGGCCAGCGCATCGCCGGCGGCAGCCACGGCGACAGCGCGACCAACTGGCCAACCCTCGGGCTCGCCGTCCCCGGCTGCCTCACCCGACCGGCTGGCCCTGCTGACGCCCTGCCCCAACGAGCCCGACTGCTATCAATACCGGATTCGCAGGCACGACAACCTGCGCGGCATCGCGTCATTCTTCGGCGTGCCCTATCAGACGGTCCTGGACCTCAACCCGCAGATCGAGAATCCGTCGATCATCCACGTGGGCGACATCGTGATCCTTCCGCCGCCGGGCGCCTGAGCGCGGCCTTTCCATCGCCCGGGCGGTGCTTCGTCGCGACGACGAGTGCCTCGGCTGTGCCAGAACCTGTGCTGGTGCCAGATACGAGTGGAGTTCGTACCCGCGGCATGTCCCGCCACCTCCGGGCTCCCGCTCAAGGGATCAGCACGCACGGGATCTCCGAGCGACCCGCCAAACGAGGCCGTCACGCGCGGCCGGTCCCGCCAGATACGAACCACATGCGTTGATGGCAGGACTCTCGTGCCACTCACGAGCCGGCGTCGTATGTGGCAACGACTGGACGTTGTCCCGGGCCAAGTCACGAACAGGGCTCGTATGTGTCAGCGATCGGCGTCGTCACGCGCGGGAGCCACGAGCCGGGCTCGTATCTGACAGGCGAACCGCCCGCTACGGTCCCCGCCTCAGCGCCGCAGCCGTTCCTCGCACGCCGCGGGGGCGACGGGCCTCATGACGTCGGACGTCGCCTCAGAGCACGGTCGAGCAGGACGCCGATGACGAGACCAAGCAGCCCGCCGACGAGCACAGC
>WNGA01001628.1_pt1 | contig 44604 bp, 26 predicted proteins | sample 5400061 | NCBI WGS metagenome assembly WNGA01 (sample SAMN13153366, study PRJNA577476) | soil metagenome | isolation source: 100 cm soil or saprolite under grassland replicate 2 | place: USA:California | collected 2016-06-15 | reverse complement strand
CGCTCCTTGCGCGCAGTAAAGCCACCCTGCTCACTGGTAAAGGCGAATGAGGTCGCCTGCTCCAGCCAGGCGTACCAGGCTGGCTGCCGACCGCAATCGCACTGGCCTGGCCATCCAGGCCGAGCAGAGTGCCGCCCTCCACCCGTGGGGTGCTGCGTGCCACCACTGCCCCCTTCCACCGGTATGGTGTTGATTGGGGAACCGCTGGCGGTACTCTACTGCGAATTAGGGAACTTTGCAAGTGCTCGTGTCAGTATATTGTCGGCAGTCGGCAATCGTTCGTACAGTGATCGCTTTGCCAAGCTAAAAAAGTGCTACTGGTACCCGAATAGACTGCTTGATGCCACGTATTCGCGCACCTTCAGGTCGAGTGCGGCGATCGTGCCAGCGAACGGCGCCGTGAGCGTTGCCTCCGCAATCGCGTGCTGCGCCGCCTTCACGGCCAGCTCAGCGCGCGCGACGGCGGCCGCGGCCTGCGCCAGCGCGCTGACGTCCGGGTCGGCGCTAAGCTGCGCCAGCCCGGCTTCGGCGATCGCGACGTTGGCCTGCGCGGCCTCCAGGTCGCCGCTGCGGCTGGCGCCGGTCAGCCGGTTCAGATCGGCCAGCGCGGCAGCCACCTGGGCGTGCGCCGCCGCGAGTTGCTGCGCATCGCCACCGCCGCGCAGCGCGTTCAGCTGGGCCTGCGCGCTGGCCACATCCTGCTCGGCCACCTGCACACCGCGCGCCTCGGCCTGGCGCGCCGCGTCGTAGGCCACCTGGGCCTGCTGTACACTCACCTCGGCGCTGTGCATCGCTGCCTCGGATTGTACGAAGGCGTCGTGGTACTGCTGCCGCTGCACGTTGTTCAGCTTGAGGTGTTCCTGCTTGCCGGTCTTGGGATTCAATGCGACATTGGCGGGGTCCCGGCCGGTGTCCTGAACATACCGCCAGTTCTGGAGCGCCGTCGCGTAGGCCGACTGGGCCATGGTCAGTTCGTTGACACGCTGCTCCATCTGCAGCTGAGCGTCGCTCTTCGCGGCCGAGAGCTGGTCGCGCCTGGACTGCAGCTGCGTCTGCGCTCGTTGCAGGGCCAGCTCGGCGTCATGCGCGCCGGTGTGGCCAGCTTGCAGCGCGGCCAGGCGCGATTGGGCTGCAATCAGATTTGCGCCTGCGGCGGCGATGTCGGCTTTGGTGACGCTGCCGGCCGCGCGCTGGTAGTCGCCCTGGGCCTGGGCGATCCGCGCTTTCGCCTCGGCGATCTGCTCGGCTGTGGCGCCACACATCAGCGCCTGCTGGTCGGCTTGCGCCTGCTTGAGATCGATCTGCGCCTTTTCGAGTTGGAGTTGCAGATCGCTGTCGTCGAGGCGCGCCAGGACTTGCCCGGCCTGCACCTGGTCGCCCTCTTTGACCAGCACCTCGGCGACGATGCCGCCGTTCGAGAGGCTCAGCGTGGCGCTGCGGGCCGGCACGACCCTGGCCTCAGCCACGATCTGGTCGCTGGGGGCTACGGCCGGCGCCGCCTGTGCCGCTGCAGGAGCCGGCGCGTCCGGCTGGCCGCGGCCCAGGTAGAAGTAGGCGCCGCCGCCAAGCAGCGCCAAGAGAATGATGCCAATGATGAGCTTTCTCATGAGAATACCCCTTTCGTAGTGCGTATTACGTGTTGTCTATTACCTGTTGCTAAGTACGTCCGTCGTCGTTGGACACTGGTCATTCTCGGTTCTCCGTTCGTCATTCATAGGCCAATACATCCCGCACGGTCAGCCGCGAGGCGCTCCAGGCCGGCAGGAAGCTGGCCAGCGCCGCCAGCGCGACCACGATCGCCAGCCAGAGCAGCACACCGATTGCCGAGAAGGTAAAGCTGAAGTTGATCTTAAAGATCAGTCCCACACCATCATTCAGCAGCTTGCTGACAGGAAACGCGATCAGCGCTCCAATCAGCCAGCTTAAGACGCCCACCAGGATGCCCTCGGCGATCACGATCCGCAGGATCGCGCCGTCGGATGCACCGATCGCCCGCATGACCCCGATCTCGCGCGTGCGCTCGATCACATTGATGCTCATCGTGCCCATCAGTCCGAGCCCACCGACGACAGCTAGCAGCGCGGCCATCATCAATAGGAAGACGACGATGATGTTGAGGCCCATCCCAGCGCGCGCACGTCGATCGTTGTCGGTCTGGATGTTGGTGATCGCCAGATCCTGGCGCTTGAACTGAGCTTCGACCTGCTTGGCGACCTGCGCCCGGAACGCTCCGTCGTGCTGCTCGGTGATCAGGTGGATCTGGCTGCCCTTGCCCACCTCGCCGACGACCCGGCTGAAGTAGGGTTGATTCACATACAGCGTCGGTTGATCGAGCAAGATGTCCGCGATACCAACGACGCGCAAGCTGGTTTCCCGGCCTTCGACCTTGAGCACGATGTCGTCGCCCACCGTGATATCCGGTTCTTTCTTGAGCAGCTCGGTGTTGACCACCACGGCATGCGCATCCTCCGGGAGCAGCCAGCGCCCGGTGATGATGCTCGGGTTAAAAGCAATCGTTTTGGCGGGCAGAGACGTCAGGTTGATGCTGTCGCTTTCGCTCGTGTCGGCGCGCAGACGATAGGCGTTGTAACTGCTCCAACTCTCCATGCCGACCACGCCAGGCACGCGCAGCGCCACATTCAGCGCCTCGATCCGGTAGGGACGCTTCATGGATACGGTGATATCGGCATTGTAGTAGGCGAAGATCCCTTGCAGGGTCAGGTTGAACGATTCGCGCACGCTCAGCACAGCCATAAAGATCGATCCCGCCAGGATCAGCGTGATTAGCGTCAGCGCCAGGCGGCCCTTGCGCCGGAACGTGTTGCGCAGCGCGAGCAGCATCGGGCGCGACAGGAAGCGCACACGCTCGATCAGCCGATCGATCCGGCTGCGCCCGAAGCGTCCCTTGCCCAGGCCATAGCCGCTGATCGCCTCACGTACGGTGATCCGTGCGCCGCGCAAGACCGGTGCCAGCGCGGCCAGCAGCGGCATGATGATCCCAGCGGCGACTTGGAGCGCGAGCACGCCGGGCGGGACAGTGACGCTGGTGATGTCGAAGTTGAACAGGCCGGCGAAATAGTTCGCGAGCGCCCAGGCGCCCAGCACACCCAGCGGCACCGCGATCACCAGCGACATCAGCCCGAAGACCAGCACCGTGACCAGGTACATCCCCACGATATCGGCCGTACGCGCACCGATCGATTTCATCACGCCGATCTGCCGTGTTTGCTGCGTGAGCAGCGCGCCGATCGTGTTGATCACCAGGAAGCCGCTGAGCAGCAGCGCAAAGAATCCGATTACTCCCAGCAGCATGATCAGCGCCTGGATGGGCTGGTCCACCGGGTGCTTTCCCGGTTCGAGGATATTCGTTCCGAAGACTCTTCGCCCGCTCTTCTCGATCTTGGCCTGCACCTGGCTGCTCGTGGCCTTGATATGCGCTTTGTCGAGTGCCTGCTCGGCGACGACGATATTCAATTGGTTGAATTCGCGCGGTTCGCCCAGCCATTCCAGCGTATCGAGCGAGATATAGCCGTAGCCGCGGCTCGCGAAAAATGCCGGCGGTTGGCCGGGGTCGTGCACCGTGCCGTTGGTATGCAGCGTGCGCTGCTTGCCATCGGGGGTCTCGATCTGTAGGCGCTCGCCAGTAATACCAAGAAAACCGGGCGTGGCGCGCTCAAGCAGCACCTCCTGTGTTTTTGGCGGCCTGGCAGCGCTCAGCCAGCGCACCTGGTAGATCCGCATATCTTCGAAATCAGGGATGGCGAACAGCATCAGATCTTTCCACTGCTCGGGCCCGACCTTGACGCGCACAGTCACCGCGCGGCGCGCCTCGGCATCGGCCACCCCCGGCATGCGGCGCACCACCTGCACCAACTCGTCGTCCAACCGCTCGGTCGACAGTGTCGCGCTGGCCGGATGCACCGATTGCCAGGTACCCGCCAGGTCGCGGAGCATGATCACCCGCGCGCCGCCGATCATGCCGATGGCGAAGACGCCAATCGCGATCGAGAGCACCACCAGCAGCGTACGAGTCGTGTTGCTCCACAGGTCGGCAAGGACCTTGCGCCAGCGTGGCTTAAGCATGCAACACCTCCCGCTCGCGTGCGGCGAGGTTCTCACTGAAGCGCTGGCCGGCGACACGGTCGAGTGCGACCCTGGTCGGCTCGGACTCGCCGATCAGGCTGGCGAAGGTCACGCGGTCGAGCGCGGCGACCTCGACCGATGTGTCGGCGGCGCGCACGGTGGCGATGCGCGGCCCATCGCGTAGCAGCCCGATCTCGCCGAAGTACTGGCCCGCGCGCAGCGTGGTGACGACAACCTCCTGGCCATCCGGGTGATGCAGTAGGATATCGACGGCGCCCTGGGTGATAATGTAGAAGCGGTCGGACGGCTCGCCCTGTGCGATGATTGGCGCGCCTGGCACGTAGCGGCGTGGCTCCAGCTTCTGCATCACCCAGGCGAGCTGGTCGACACTCAGGGTGGCGAGCGCCTGTGCGACGTACTGGTTGACGATCGCGCCGTCGGCGACGATCACGGCGCGGCTGACGCGCTTGGCCAGGTCCATGTCGTGCGTCACGATCACAATCGTCTTGCCACCGCGTACGAGCTCCTCGAACAACTGGAAGACCGCGCCCGCGGTTTTGGAGTCGAGGTTGCCAGTCGGCTCGTCGGCGATCAAGATCGGCGGGTTGTTGGCCAGCGCACGAGCGATCGCCACACGCTGCTGCTGGCCGCCCGAGACGGCGGAGGGCAGCTTGTGCGCCTGCTCTGCCATCTCGACCTGCGCCAGTAGCTGCATCGCGCGCTCGCGCCGCTCGCGCGGGTGGTACATGTTACAGAAATCCATCGGCAGCATCACGTTCTCGACGATCGAGAGCGACGGCAGCAACTGAAAAAACTGAAAGATCACGCCCAGATTGCGCCCGCGCCAGGCGGCGATCTGGCCCTCGCTGAGGGTCTGGACGGCGGTGTCGCCGACCAGCACCTCGCCGGAGGTCGGGCGATCGATACCGGTGATCATGTTGATCAGCGTGGACTTACCGCTGCCCGACTTGCCGATGATCGCCACGAACTCGCCGCGCTCGACTCGCAGATCAACACCCTTGAGCGCAGTGAAGCTCCCGCCTGCGCTCTGGTAGGTCTTCACGGCCTGGCGCAGTTCGATCAGGTGCTTGCCGTCCTGGCGCTGGCGCCCCTGCGGCTGCGCGCCGCGTTTCAACCAACGTTCAAACATAGATGCCTCCATCGCGATGCAAAAGATGCGTGGCCTTGCTCGTTACCGGCATGGCCGGGTGGCCCAGGCCACGGTGTCGTGATGGGGCGAGCATAGCAAGTGAGCGGGTGGAGCCGCGTCAACCCATAGGGGGACAAGCGGGTGGACTTCTGAGGAATAGAACGAGTGCTGAGTTATGAGTGTTGAGTTGAACAACTACAACACGTAAAACTCATAACTCATACCTTACAGGAGGTGAAGTTCGCGCGCGCGACGGCCTGGGTGCGGCTGGCCACGCCGAGCGGGGTGATTGGCTACAGCTATGATAAGACCGGCAACCGCCTGAGCCGCTCATCGACGGTGGCTGGCATTTCAGCCGCCTCCTACAGCTACGACAACAACGACCGCCTGAACGGCAACACCTACGACAACAACGGCAACACGTTCACGGCGAATGGTGTCACCTATACCTACGACTTCCTCAACCGCCTGACCAGCGCGACGGGTGGAATCGCGCTGGTCTATGACGGCGACGGCAACCGCGTGTAGGAGACGGCTGGCGGGACGACCACGCAGTACCTGGTGGACGACAACAACCCGACTGGCTACCCGCAGGTTGTGGAGGAGATCTCGGGCGGGGTGGTGCAGCGCACCTACACCTACGGCCACGCGCTGATCAGCCAGACGCAGTTGAGCGGGACGCCAACCACGCGGTACTACGGCGACGATGGGCTGGGCAGCGTGCGCTTACTGACCGACGCCAGCGGCACCAAGACCGACAGCTACGACTACGACGCCTTCGGGAACGTGATCGCCAGCAGCGGCACAACGCCGAACAATTACCGCTTCGCCGGCGAGCAGCCTGATGCGAACCTGGGGCTGTATTATCTGCGCGCCAGGTATTATAATGCCGGCACCGGGCGGTTCTGGAACCGCGATAGCGCAGGAGTGGATCTAGAGAATCCGGGTGAACTCAATCGGTATGTCTACACGGCGGATAACCCGGTCAATGCGATTGATCCGACAGGTCTTTCGATCTATGAATATCGGGCAATCACTGAAGCAGTAGCCCAAAATACTCAGAATGTCGCCGGAGAACTTGGAAAACAAACTCAGCGGCTCTTTGCTATCGTCGCCGCAAATTTCCTTGCACAGCGGGCTCGAGTTCTTGAACGACTCGCTAAAGCGCTATATAAAGCGCGTCACAACGGACAAGACTTCGTCGAACGAACCCCAGGTGAAACAAGAGTGGGCCTCGCGGAGTTCCAGGACGCCAACGGCAATATCCGTAAAATTGCCGCCCTCAACGATGTTGGTCTGAGTACTCGTTACAACGAACTCCAGCAGAGCTATAACGAGTACTATGAAGCTCTCCGGGAGGTGGTTTCTGAGGAGTATGACATCATCGCTGAAGGACAAGTCACAAATGGTCCTAAAAATGCCATACACCAAGAGCGACACCTCTTTCGCTGGCTTAAAGACCATGTGGCCGAAATACAGGAAAAGACGACCGTCGTAGGAGGAGTGCCACAAACCACAATTTGCGGTACCTGCAATGCGGAACTGACGGGCAGCAAAGAGAATGTTGCAAGTCTGATCGCTATACTTGATGAGGGACGGGAGATCGATTTCGCCGTGGGGGCCCATTCAGCTATAGGAACGATCCCCTTTGAACCGATACCTTAGCCAATCGGTGAGGTCATTGCCGATCTATCTTCTGCAACGCCATGGATAATGCGATCCTACCTGTCCATGGCGTTGTGGAATATCGCTCGGATAGCATATAAGGGCACTCCTATGAGTCATAATGATAACGAAACAGAAGCATCTTCGCTCTCCAATAATCTTGCGCGGACTCCTGATAGGTCGTCTCAAGCTAGTATACCGTCTGCGTTACAGAAAGCACGGCTGCTGCTTTTCCCAAAGCATAGAAACCTGGGGCGACTCTACATACACGCGCGGCAAGATCCTCCTGCCCCTCTCTTCCTGGCGCACCGTAATTGGATTGCTTTCACGAATGCGCAAGGCGCTGTGACCATCCCCGCCAATCACGAGGTTCGCCTCATTGTGAACAGCGCGGCTGCCACTGATCTCTCGCCGCTCAGCGATCTTGCACCATATGACATCCAAGAGATCAACCTCTATTTTGCGCGGAACATCCTCCGCGACGAGCAGCTGCGCTATCTGTCGGCGCTGACGGGATTGTATGTCCTGGCTCTCTACGGCGATGAAATTACCGCTCATGGCCTAAGCAAGCTGCTGAGTTTATATGAATTACGCGAATTGCGGCTGGGTGGTGTTGATGGTCGCTCGAAACTGCGTGAGGCTGATCTTGGCGTATTGCAAACCTTACCTCACCTCAAATCTCTCTCTATTGCTGATGTTCCACTCGATGGCTCAGGATTAGGACGATTAGAGCAACTTGAATCTTTGGAAATAGCGCAACTTTATCGTAATGAACGTTCAGGTCAGCGGGGGATTATGAGCATTGGCAACTTGCAGACATTGAAATCGCTGCGTCTGAATATTGATTGGCTGCGCGACGATGATCTGGCCTGCCTGCGTGACCTCACGGCCTTGGAGAGGCTTGACCTTTCTTGGAACAAAATCGATGGACGTGGCTTCGCCTATTTGAAAGAGCTACATCAGCTGCGGGTGCTGGATTTAGGCAGAACCGCTACGCGGGATGCTGGTCTTGCCCAGCTTCGCACACTCCCGCGGCTGGAGGAGCTAAACCTCTGGGATACTCCGGTCGGTGATGCCGGGATGGCCCATGTGGCGGCCATGCCGGCGCTCCGCATCCTGCATCTGGATCAGCATGTCCTGGGGCGCGATGGCGTTGCGGCGTTGTGCGCAGCACGTCACCTTGAACGACTGTTTCTGTCTGTGGCACAGTTCGACGAAGGCGGCTTGGCAGGCATCGGCAAGCTGACCAACTTGCAGGAGTTGCGCTTAGGTAGCTCGACGATCAGCGATCGAGGGATGGGCTACATATCCGACGTACCGCGGCTACAAATTCTCGATCTCAGCGAAACCCAGGTCAGCGATACGGGTGCGGCGCACCTCCGGCGCTTGACCGATCTTCAGGAGTTGGATGTGTCGGGTACCACTACCGGCGATGTGGGCCTGGCGTACATCGCACAGCTGCCCCGGCTCCAGCGGCTTGATCTGATCGGCACCAACATCAGCAATCATGGGTTAGCGCACCTCGGCAGTGCCGGGCAGCTGCGTGAGTTATATCTTGATACTAAGCAGATAAGTGATACTGGTGTGGCCTACCTCCGCGATCTAGCACACCTCCAGGTCTTGCAAATTGATGGGACGAACCTTACGGGTGTAGGGCTCAGTGTGCTCAGTACACTAAAACAATTGCGCCATCTATCGTTAAGTCATAGCACCGCAAGTGCCTTGGCAGATCTCAAGGGGTTGCCGATGCTGGAACAGCTTACGCTATGGGAGAGCGACCTCGACGCAAACTGTATCCACGCTTTCGCCCAATTATCCGCTTTAAAGGCACTTTCACTAGCGCGCACAGCGGTGAGTGAAACTGGCTGGGCGGCATTCGGCATGTTATCGCAGCTGCACACCCTGACCCTTAGCGAGACTCCTATCAGTGATGCTACGCTCGCGTATCTTGCTGGATTAGCACAGCTCCGGCGCCTCGATCTCGCAAACACGCACATCAGTGACGCCGGACTGCGTTATCTGGCAGAGCTGCACAATCTCGAAGAGCTGAATCTTTCAGGGACAGCTATCAGTGATACAGGACTCGCTTGGCTTGAGAATTTGCAATCCTTGGAAACACTCCGTCTTTCGAAAACGAATGTGAGCACATCAGGGAAAGCAGCGCTCAGATCGAAACTCCCGAATTGTTGGAGCTTATACTCGTAGTTCTCGACTGAGCATGGCAGAACACGACGCGGACGAACAAAGAAGTGGATTGGCCTAACGAGCATGATCGTTGGGCCAATCCCTTTTACCGTAAAGCCAAGGGAATCCAGCGAATGTTAGTAGGCATGACAAACTCCATCGTAGCCAGAAATGAGGTGTGGCGTGTCTTCTCATCAGCAGCCTACTAACCAATCCCTTGGCTCTAATCCGCCAACACCGACGCGCCTATCGCGCGCGCCTGACCTACGTATCATCGCCAGTAGGGATATCACCCAGGCTGCGCCCGATGTGAACAGCGTCGCGTTCAGCCCAGATGGCACAGCGTTGATCATGGCGACCGGTGATGACTACGAAGATGAGGATGCTACATGGGTGTGGGATGCAACTACCGGAGAGCTTCTTGCCCGGATACCTAGCGAGACCGACATCGTCCAAAGCGCAGCATTCCATCCTGATGGGAATCAACTTGTCTGTGCGTATGGCAATCACTTTGACGTTTGGGTAGCAGATCCATACTATGTTGGCACAGCGGCGGAGCGTTGGCGCCGAACCGCCACTCCGCAGCGCCGGTTCACGCAGACTCTTCCGCGTCCTGTTGGCGACCCCACAGGCCGCTGGGACCCGGCGAAATGGGGGCCGCGTCGCTGGGATCGTGAGCGCTTTGGCTTCCAGCGGTCGGATCAGGCTTTCTTTGTTCTCGACCCCACAATCTTCGCGGTGGAGTGGCATCCTGATGGCACGCTGCTGGTGACCGCAAGTAGCGATGAAGTGGCTCGTATCTGGGATGCTCAGCACGGACAGCTGTACCAGACTCTGAGCGGTCATACGGCAGCTGTACGCAGTGCTCGCTTCAGCCCCGATGGCAACCGGGTGCTCACTGCCAGTGCCGACGGCACCGCGCGGATCTGGGAGGTCGCCAGCGGCACATGTCTGCGGGTGTTAAGCGGGCACGCCGAGGCGCTCCATAGTGCCGAGTGGAGCCCGGATGGCGCCCAAATTGTTACGATTTGTAGCGATGGCACCATCGGGCTATGGCATGCCAATGATCCTGATCGCCTGCCGCGATTCATTACCAACGCAGAAGAGGTTGCCTCCTGTTGTTTGACAGGTAAATTGGCGGATTTCTGCCAGATAAATTGGTTCGGTCGTCAACGCGAGTAAGAGTTGGTAGGTGTTCGGATGTTTCTTGCGGGTATTCATGCGGGCAGTCCGCGTCAAGACGCGCTGGATCGTCTCCAGCACCTCGGCGAGACGATCGCTCCGCGCCCGCGCACTTGCCAGTTCCACAGCGTGGTCGCGCACCACTTGGGCCGCCTTGACCAGGCTGCGATCGGGGTAGGCCCAGCAGCTGACCACCAGCACCCAGTGTTGCAGCACCAACGCCAGCAACTTGGCATATACCTCGCACAAGATGCGCTCGGGCTTGCCAGTGCGCCAGGTAGACAGTTGACCGTGCGACTTCCAGAGTTTGAACAGCAGTTCGATCTGCCAGCGCACCTTTGCCACCACCAACGCTTCTTCCAGGCTGAGCAAGTCGGGCGGGATGTTGGTCAGCAGGATGGTCCAGGCCGCCAGTGCCAATGCTGCCGCGCTTGGTGTCACGCCCTTGTCGCGGGCACTCTTGCGGATGCGGCGCCGCCGCCCATCAGCGACTTCTTGTGGCACGCGCATCACCAGCAACCGACCACGCACCCTGCGCCCTTTGCCCACCCAGACCTGGCCCTCCCACTGTCCCACCTCGCCCAAGGCGCTAACAAAAGCCAACAACGGGCAGTCGCTGTGGCTTGCCTCACTGATCACGGCAGTCGGTTCGAGTTTCGAGAGCCAATACACCTCCGCCGCACTCAGGCTGGCCAGGACGCCCAAGTCATAGAAGCCCAAGTCGGCCAAGCGCAGGCTGCCTTTGGGCAAGCGCGCATGTTGGACCGCCAAGCGGTGGTCCGAGGCACGCCCATCGGCGAGGTCGAGGCCACTCAGCGCGCGGGTCAGCAGGTCCAGTTGCACCCCGCACTTGAGCGCAGCCGAGGTGCGCTCAGGTGTGGTGCCACCACAGCCGACCCACACCTCTGCCAAAGCATCCGGCAGCACAATGGTGGTGCTGTCATGGATGCGCACGCCGCTGAAGCGTTGCAAGATCGGGATGGCGACCCCATCGCTGGCAATCAGGTGGTGCATGCTGGCGCTGAGGACCTGTTGCAACAGATTGGCGGTGGCTGGGGTGAAACGCTGGTCAATCGCCTGCGCCGTGACATCCACGCCGACGCGGGCCGCGCTCTGCGCCAATTGCTCGACGGTGGCATCCGGATGGGCCAGGACGCCCAGGACCAGCGTTTGGGTGAGCGTAGAGGCGGTAAACTTGGCGCGGTCAGGACGCCTGGTATAGTGCAGTTTGGTGTCGGCAGTCTCGGCCGCCGTGGTCAATACCTGTTGCATGGCGTGGCTGACCTGTGGTATCGTTGTCATGTGGAAGCTCCTGGCATCATCTGGTCGTGTCGTAACGCCATGATGCCACAAGAGCTTCCTTAACTTTTTACTTGATGTGGATGGGGGGACCTGCAAAACCCCCATGGATACGAGAGCATCACAAACCGGGGGCTAGGGCGCGCAGCTCGGCACCGTCGTCAATTCCGCCCTGAATCAGCTCATTAGCACGATACGCAATTGCTGTTGTGGCCTGGTAAAAAACGAGGCACCCTGGTCTTCCGGTACCGTCGGCCCCCGGTTTGTGATGCTCTCCAGGATGCAGCGAGTGACGCACCCTGGCGACCGGGTGCCGGTCGCGGATATCGACTTCACGGACTACTTGTGCCATCCCTCTTCGTCGCACTCTGGCGCTGCACAGAAAAAGGGTGGCCACAGAGGGCCTGCCTTACGGGCGGCCACGGAAGCGTGACTGCTGGGCCGTATTAGCCCTTCACCTCGCGGCGCTGGAGCCAGGCTGCGCGCGCGGCTGCGGCTTCCTCCGACGCCAGACACTCGGCCAGCAGCTGGCGCGACTCCTCGTAGATCATCTCGAACGACTTGTCGAGCGCGCGTCGGATCAGGCGCTTGGCGGCGACCGCCGCCGTGGCCGGGGCGGCGAGATACCGCCGCACGACATCGGCCACACCCGCCTCAAAACTGTCCACGGGCACCAGATGGTCGATCAGCCCGAGCCGCAGCGCTTCCTCCGGCCCGATTACTTCGCCGGAGAGGATCAGCCGGCGGGCCGGTGCCAGCCCGATCAGCTGCACCAGGCGCAGCGGCGCCATCCCCGGAAACAGGCCCTCGTTGATCGCCGGCAGCCCGATGCGACAGCCGCTGGCGCACACACGGATGTCGCAGGCGATCGCCAGCTGCACCCCGCCGCCGAGGCAGTGGCCATGCAGAGCGGCGATCGTGATCTTGTCCATCAGTTCCAGCCCGCGGAAGGTGCGCTCCTGCAGCTCATAGAAGCCGCGCGGCATCCCCTCACGCGCGTACATATCCAGGTCCAGGCCGGCGCAGAACGCGCGCCCGGCGCCGCGCACCAGGACAACCCGCACATCGGGCGCGGCGGCCACCGCGCGCACCGCCGCGTCGAGCCCTTCCACCCAGTCCATGTTCATGGCGTTCAACACAGCCGGGCGGTTGAGAGTGATTTCCGCGAGCGGCCCATCGTACGCCAGCAAGACAGCGCTCTGGTTCATGGCCTCCTCCACGCGGTTAGGGTTTGGCAACATATAAGTTCCGCTCGTCGTGAGATTAGAGATTGGTGATTGGGCTGCCGCCATCAATCACCAATCTCTAATCTCTAATCTCCAAAACGGGAAATTATTCTTTAACAGGCCTTTACACCCCGGCGACGCGCCGCGACTGGCCAATCCAGTACAGTTCGCGTAGGACGCGCTTGAGCACTTTGCCGGTCGGCGTGCGCGGCAGCGCGTCCACGAAGTCCACCGCGCGCGGCCGCTCGAAACCGGCCAGCTTGCCACGGCAGAACGCGATCAGCTCGTCCGCGCTGGCAGCTGCTCCCGCGCGCAGCACCACGATCGCCTTGACCGTCTCGCCCCAGCGCTCGTCCGGCACGCCGATCACGGCCGCCTCGGCGACCGCCGGGTGTTGGTAGAGCACATTTTCCACTACGCTTGGGTACACGTTCTCACCGCCCGAGACGATCATGTCTTTGAGCCGGTCCTGGACGTACAGATAGCCCGCGTCGTCAACCGTGCCTGCGTCTCCGGTGTGCAGCCAGCCATCGCGCAGCATCGCAGCGGTCTCCTCGGGGCGGTTCCAGTAGCCTTTCATGAGCTGCGGCCCGCGCACGACGATCTCGCCCAGCGCGCCGTTGGGCAGCGGGCGGCCGTCCAGGTCGATGATGCGCACCTCGGTGCCCACCGCCGGGCGCCCGGCCGAGAGCAGCAGCTGCGGCTGGCCGGACAAGGCGCGGCGGTGGTCGGTGGGCTGCAGAAACGTCACCGCCTGGGTCGCCTCGGTCATGCCATAGGACTGGATGAAACCGCAGGGGAAGACCTCCATGGCGCGCGCCAGCGTCTGCTCACTGATCGGCGAGGCGCCGTAGTAGATCGTGCGCAGCTGCTCGTAGCGGCGCTCGGCGACGTTGGGCACACCGAGCAGACAGGCCTGGATCATGGCCGGAACCAGCGTTGCGAAGCTGATCCGCTCCTCGCCCAGGGCGCGGACGACCTCGGCCGGGTCGAACTGCTCCAGGATGTACAGCGCGCCGCCCCACGACAGCGGGCTGAACGTCGTCGGCACCGCGGCGGCGTGGAACAGCGGCAGCACGACCAGGCTGCGCTCGCCCATCGCGCCGCGGTGCGCCAGACCGATTTGCGCCATGTTGGCGATCACCGAGCGATGTGTGAGGACCGCACCCTTGGGCAGGCCGGTGGTGCCGCTGGTGTACATCTGGTAGAGATCGCCATCCGGGCCAAGCTGAAGAGCCGGCGACTCCCCAGACTGATTGGCCGCCCACTGGCGGTGCTCCTCCCAGCCCGGCTGGCTGGCCGCATCGAGGGTCACAAAGCGCTCCACGGTGCGGAGGTCGCCTCGGATCGCGTCGGTCGTGCCGATGAACTCCTGCTCGGTAATCAGCAGCCGCGGCTGGGCGTCGGCGAGGATGGCCGCCCACTGGGGCGGCGAGAGGCGATAGTTCAACGGGACCAGCACGACGCCGGCCTTGGAGGCGGCGAAGTAGGCCAGAACGTATTCCAGGCGGTTCTTGGCCAGGATCGCGATTCGATCGCCGACTTGCAGCCCGGCGCCGAGGAAGGCGTTGGCGAGCCGGTTGGCGGCGTCGAGCGCCTGGGCGTAGGTCGTGCGCCGGTCGTGCTGGGCCGCGAACTCGGCCTCGGGCTGCTCGCGCGCCCAGTAGTCGAGAAAGCTGTGGAGGAACATCGTCGCACCTCGGTTCTAGCTGGAACGACGTCGCTTTCGAAGCACGATCACCTCGGCGGCGGGCGGCTCGTCGTACAACTTCGCAACCAGGTCGGCGCGGTGGGTCAGCACGGCGAGCTGATTGATGTAGCCCTTGTCGGTCGTCTCGTTGTGATCGAGACGTGGCGGTGTCGTCAGGAGCATACAGCGCAGGAATCGCTCGCTACTGCCTTCATGCTCACGATTGTGCTGCTCGAAGATCTCGGTGAAGAAATCCCGCACCTCCTGGCACTGGAGAAATGCGACGTCATCCGTGTAGCGCGCGCTGGCCTCTTCGAACCGGGCACGCAGCGGTTGCAGATTGGGGAAGACCAGCGCTGCCAGGTAGTCGCGGTTCGGTGCTGTAACGACGACGTCCAGCAGAAATGGCTGCCCACGCTTGTTGATGCTGGCGCGTAGGCGCGCGTTGTGGACCCATGTGCCACTCGTGAGCTTGAAATCCTCGCGCGTACGCCCATCGAAGATCAGGCCCGCCGACGGGTTGTCGGGGTCGAGAAACCGGCCGGCATCGCCGGTGCGGTAGTAGCCCTCCACGTCGAAGGCTGCGGCGGTCGCCTCGGGATTGTTGTAATATCCGCGGGTCACGTTCGGGCCTTTGACCCGCAGCTCGCGCTTGCCAGACGGATCGCCCGCCAGCTTGATGCTTACGCCCGGGATCGGCAACCCGATCACCCGTGCGTCGTCGATCGGCCAGTAGACGAGCGTGGCATCGGGTGCTGTCTCTGTCGAGCCCCAGGCCGACAGGAAGGGTACTGGCTCGCCGCGTATCTCGGCGCTCATGGCCCGCAGGCGATCGAATGTCTGCTGGTCGAGCGCCGCGGCACGCCAAAATACAGCGTCGGGGACACATCACGGATGTTCTTGATGGTCGTCTCCAAACCCTGGGGCGAGGGGTTGCCACGGTCGATGTAGAAGGTGCCGCCGTACATCAGCAGCATGTTGAAGACGAAGTTGCCGCCGAAGGTGTGGTTCCATGGCAGCCAGTCGACCACCAGATCTTCCGAGTCGACGAACGGCCACATTTGCGCGATACCAACCTGGTTCGACAGCTGCACGCCGTGTGTGACCTCGACGCCTTTGGGCAGATTGGTCGAGCCGGATGTGAATTGGATCTTGGCCAGCGTCTGCGGCGTGACAGCGGTGAAGCGCCGCTCACCCTCCTGCGTCAGCGCGCCGCTGCCGAGCTCGAGCTCGGCCAGCGGGAGCATGCCGTCGTGCCTGTCACTGTTGGAGCTAGCGTAGAGCCGCAGGCCTGAGATGTCCCACTGCCGAAGCTTAGGCATGTGGACGTTGGCGTCGGAGATCATCAGCAGCGGCGCGCCGGTGACGTCTAGGATATGCTTGATGTGCCCGCCGGTCTGCGAGAGCACCGAGTACGCGTAGCTGATCGGCGCGACCGGGATGCCAACCTGCATGGCCGCGAGCTGCAGCAGGGCCATGTCGACACTGTTCTCGGACAGGATCGCGACTGCGCGCGAGCCATCCAGCCCCTGCGCCAGTAGGCCGCTACTGAGGCGGTTGACGCGCGCAAGCGCCTCGGCGTAAGTCGGCCCCCGCCAGGTTCCATGAGTGTCGCGCTGCAGAATGAAGGGTTTGTCGGGCCGGCGCTCGGCATTCTGGCGCAGCCAGATGCCGATGTTGTGGGGGTAAGCGTCGAGCCGGACCTTGTTCTCTAGGATCAGATCGCCGTGCTGCTCGATGACTTCAATCTGCGGTGTAATCCACGCAACTGCTCGTGACATCGTTGACCTCCTTCTGACAGGACTTACGTTGTAGCAGTCCCCGTTAGCCATGCGTTCATGACCCGCCTTGATGGGGCACTCACTCCGTCGGGCGAGCGGCCTCAAGCGCAACCTTCACCCGCTCGTACTCGGCGGCCGCCAGCTCAGTCAGGTTGTACGCGTCGGCCAGCGATCCGCTCTTGCCGAGCTCCTCCAGATTGCGGGCGAGGGCCGCGAGGGCGTGGGCGCCGAAGTTCTCGCTGTTTGACTTCAGCGAATGGGCACCTCGACGCAGCAACTCGGCATCTTCGGTGTTTAGCGCCTGGCGCAGATCGGCGAGCAGCTGTGGGCTGTCGGCGAGGTAGGCGTCGATCATCTCGGCCAGGAACGCGGTGTCGCCGCCCACCATCTGGAGCATCGCCTCCAACGCCTGGAGGTCAATGGGGTTCGAGTCAGCCACGGCGGACAAGGCTTTTCCTTCCATATGGTTCCTCTCTCAATTCACAGCAGTCTGCCACATCACTCGGCCGCCACCTGCACATGCACTTCGCACGCCTTGCCATCGAACGGCACCGTCGTCCACGCCGTGGATGGCCCCAGTTCCAGGCGCAGCGTCTCGCCGCCCTGCGCTAACTCCACCGTGGCCGCCATCGGCTCGGAGGCGCCGGTGGCTGTGACCCGGTGGGCCCAGAGCTTCAGCTCGCGGGCGCCGGTCGCCGGCAGCGCCACGCTGGCCTGGCGACCGTCTACCCTCGCGTCCACGGCGAGGGCCGCCCCACTGGCCACGACGCTCAGCGCCGTCTCGCCTGCCTCTCCCGCGCGCAGCTCCACGACGGCGCGGGGGGCGAACAATCCACACCGGAACGTATCTGCGGCGAGCAGGGCCAGGCCCACGGCCACGGCGATCGCCGCGGCCCGTTCGAACGGTCGCTGCCAGATCACGAGGCCGTGCAGCAGCAGGACGCCGAGGAAGAAGGCGAGCACCGCGGCCAGAACCACCGGGTGGCCGAGGCGACCCAGTGGCCGGCCCGGTACGTACTCGCCGCGCCGCCTGGCCGCCAGCAGCAGCAGCGCCGGGAAGGCGCCCGCGAAGAGCGGGGTAGTGAGGGCGCCGAACAAGCCCACGATGCCGACGAACGACTGCTGGCCGGTGGCGAGAAGCCAGGCGACGCTCAGAAAGATCGCCAGGCTCGGCACGGCGGCCAGCCAGCCAGCGGACCTGGTGCGCAGCCGCGCCGGGAGCCACTCCTGAAACTGGTTGGTGAACGCCATCGTGACATGGATAGAGGCGAGACCCATCGACAGCACTACGAAGATCGCACCCAGCAAACGCACGATCGGGCCGGCGACGACGGCGAGTGGTGCGAGCGGGGTACCTGTCTCAGCCGCGAGGGCATCCGGAGCAACTGCCCCGCCGATGACCAGCACCCAGAGTGCATAGATGCCCATCGCCGTCGCCATTGCTGCGATGCAGCCGGCCATGAGCGACCGCCCGCTCGGGTCGCGGCGCAGCACCAGACTGGCGCAGGTCGGCGTCGAAAGATGCCCGACGTAGCAGAGGAGCAGCGTGCCGAAGACCGCCCCGAGCAGCGCCGGGTCGAGCGGCTGCTCGCCGACGAAGGGAATGTGGGCGACGAGCAGGTACTCGACGTGCAGGTGGGGGAGAGCCAGCAGCATCAGGGCAAAGAGCAGCAGAAGATTCACCGCCCCGATCATCAGCGCCGAGGCGACGGTGGCGCCCAAGCCGCCCCGGCGCACGAAGAAGAGCTGAATGCCAAACAGCCCGGCGGCCCAGGCCAGCGCCGGCACGCCACTCACCGCCGCCAGAGTGCTGGCGATGCCGATCATCAAAGCGAGCACCACGGCGCCGCATAGGACAAACAGCACACCGGAGAAGACAACCGCCGCCCTACCGCCGAGGTAGCCGCGCACCATGCCGCCGAAGTAGGCGCCGCCGTAGCGCACCGGGCCGCTGCGGATGGCCGCCTCGGCCAGGGCGGCGATCGTCAGCATGTTGATCAGGCCGAGGACGAGTACCACGGCCACACCGGGCAGCGGCCCCATCCCGGCCGTGGCGATCGGCAGCGCCAGCATGGTGCCGCCCACCAGCTCGGTCAACGTCAGGGCGAAGCTGGTCCAGAACGGCGGCAGGTTCTCAATCCAGGCTGTGGCTCGGGCCCAGAGCAGGCCGACATCCCGCGCCTGACGCGCCCCCGGCGTGTAGATGCTGTCGAGCGGCAGGCCGTAGGCCCGCTCGAAGGCCGCGCGCACGTCCAGCGCGTCCAGGCCGAGGGCGGCGCGCACGCCCGGCACGTCGCGGGCGTCGAAGTGCTCGCGCTGGCCGAGCTGGCGCGCCGCGGCCGCGCGCACGCCGGGATCGATCGGCACCAGGCCAGCCCACTGCGGGGCGTAGCGCTCCAGCTCCCAGATGCCCGGCCGCTCGCGGACCTCGCGCCCCCTGGCCAGGGCCGACAGGAAGGCGCCCTCGCGCGCGGCAGCGGTCGCCTCGTTCAGCAGTGGCACGGCCGCACGGCGCGACTCAGCCGCCAGGCTTGCGACCAGCGACTCGACCGCGAACAGTAAGGTGCTGGCCCGCCGGGCGGGCTGGCCGCCGAGCAACTCCGCGCGCGAGAAGAATGCGGTGGTGTCCAATGGCTACTCCTTGCCGTCTCTGATTTCGCGCAGCCGGTCGGCCTGGCCGCGCAGCTGCTTGAAGTAGTCGGACTCGGTGATCTCGGCGACCTTCTTCGCCTGGCGGGCCTCGTCGATCTCGATCTTGAGCTCCTGCACCTGGCACCGCAGCCGCTCCTCGCGGGCCTGGACCTCGCGGGCCATGCGCTGGAACACCCGCGCCAGCCCGCCCAGGGCATCGTGGCGAGCAGCGACCCCGTCCAGGCTGCCGGCGTCGAAGCTGGCGGCCTCCACCGCCGCCGCCGCCGCCGTCACGCGGCCGACCTGCTCGAGGTACTCCAGCTCCAGGTCGCGCAGGCGCTTGCCGGCCAGCGAGGCGCTGACGCGCGCTCGCAGGATGGCCGGGTTGAACGGCTTGGGCAGGTAGTCGGTGGCGCCCAGCTCGATGCAGCGCACCACGCTGTCCAGCTCCTCCACGGCCGTGATCATGATCACCGGGAGGTGGCGCAGCGCGTCGGCGGCTTTGATCTGGGAGAGGGTCGCGTAGCCATCCAGGTCCGGCATCAGGATGTCGAGCAGCACGACGTCTATGGGCGGTGCGGCCCCGGCGAGGGCATCCAGCGCGCGCCGGCCGTCCTCGGCCAGCGACACGCGATAGCCCTGCTCCTCCAGCGCGCGCCGCAGCAGCTTGCGATTCAGCAGGTTATCGTCGACGACCAGGATGTGGCCTTGTCGGGTCATAGGTGTGCTCCCTCCCTTGCGCCTTCCTCTTCCGTCGTGGCCGGCGCGGTTCGGATCTGGCCGACCTCCGCCCCGTACTCGGCGCTCAGCACCGCCGCCCGCGCGCTGAGGTCCAGCGACGCGCTGAAGTAGCGCAGAGCCTCCTGGTGGTCGCCGCGCAGCCGGGCCGCCTCGCCGGCCTGTTCAAGATACTGCACGGCCCGGCCTACGTCCTCGGCCTGGCCCCAGTGGTGGGCCAGCAGCGGCGCGTAGGCGGCCAGATCATCGCCATGCGCCCGCTCGTACCACTCGGCCACGGCGCGGTGCAGCTGCCGGCGCTGGGCGAAGAGCAGGCGGCCGTAGATGGTCTCGTGGGTCGCGGCGTCGGCGAAGGCGAACGACCGGCCGGTGTCGGTGGCCGGCAAGGGAGCGATCAGGCCGAGCCGTGCCAGCTCGGCCAGCTCCTCGTCCAGCCAGGTGGTGGCGGCCGGGTGGACCGCTCGCAGCACGGCCTCGGCGAAGATTGGCCCCATCACGCTGGCGACCTTGATCGTCAGCTGGAGGGGCGGCGCCAGGCGGTCAACTTGGCCGACCGCGGCTAGGCTCGTCACCGCCACTGGCCGGTACACTGTCACGGGCTCCGTCTTGCCTTTGACCGTGAGCGGCGGGAAGGCGGTGAAGGGCACCCGCGTGCGGGCCTGTTCGTAGACCGCCTCGTCGCACAGAATGTCCGCGGCGGCCTGCATCAGTCGCGCGGCGAGGTTGGTCCGGTCGCCCAGCACGCCATAGGTGCGCCGCGTCGTCCCGCCGTAGGCCCCGGCGCGCATTTGCCCGTGCGCCACGCCAGCGCGCAGCTCGCGGATGAAGGCCAGCTCGGCCGGCGGGGCGACGAGCTCGCCGGCGGCGCGCACCGCGCGCAGGGCATCGTCCTCGTGTGCCACCGGCGCCCCGAACGCAGCGTAGAGATAGTTGCCCTTCTCGCCGATGCTCACCTGGAGCAGTGCCGCGCCGTAGCGCGCGAGGACCGACTGCACCCAGCGGATGAACGCGTCGAGCCGCCGGCCGACGCCTTCGTCTGCGTCGAAGTCGAGGCCCGCGAAGTGCAGAAAGAGCGCCGCGGCCGGCCGTAGCTCGGAGAGGAAGGCGCTCGCCCCGCTCCGCACGCCGGCATAGACGGCTGGGAGCAGCCAGGGTTGCAGCCGCTCCTCGTCGAGCTGATCGGGAGACAGCGCGGGCCAGGGGGCGAGTGATGGTGTGCCGGACAAATCGGTCACCAGGGCGAAGCGTCCCTCCGTGGCCTCATCGCTCCGCCAGCCTGCAACCGTCACGCCAGCGCCGGCCGCGGCTAGCGCGGACTCGTGGACCAGCACATCCCCCGGGCGGGCCAGCTGCTCGCCCGCGCTTAGGGTCTGCATCAGCGCCCCGGCGAGTACCTCGAGCTGCTGGACCGCCGAGTCGCCCACCAGCAGACGGCGCACCGGGCCGGCAGCCACGGCCACCTTGATCGCCAGCCTCAGCTCCGCGCCCGCCGGCGTCGTCACCGCGCCGAGCTCCTGCATCGCCCGCTGCATCACGAGCGCGCAGGAGACCGCGCGCCGCGCAGCGGACGAAGGATGAAAGACCAAAGACGAAGAATCCGTCGATGGCATCCTAGCTTCGTCTTTGGTCTTTCGTCTTTGGTCGTCCTGGTCAAACCAGCATGTGATCGCGTCGCCGCTGAAGGTGATCACGCTGCCGCGGTGCTGGTCGACCGCGTCGATCAGCGGGCTGTAGACTCGGTTGAGCTGCCGGGTGATCTCCTCGGCGCCGCGCCGCAGGCCGAGCTCGCGAGCCAGCGCCTCGGTGAGGGGCGTGAAGCCGGAGATGTCGGCGACGAGGGCCGCGCCACGCGTGTGCTCCGGCAGCTCGGTGCCGCGGGCCAGGGCCAGGCGGCGGTCCATGGGCACGTAGGCGGCCACGGTCTCGACGGCAGCTTGGCGCCGCTCTTCGGTGTCCAGGCGCAGCTGCTCGATCTGCCGGCGCAGGCGCTGCTCGCGGGCGTAGATCTCGCGGGCCATCTGCTGGAAGATCCGCGCCAGCTGGCCAAGCTCGTCGCCGCGGGCCGCGACCGGAGCCAGGCTCTCGGGGTCGAACGTCGCCGCCTCGACCGCGGCCGCCGCCGCTGTCACCTGGGCGACGTTGTGCAGGTAGGCGCGCTCTTTGTCACGCATGTGCTTGCTTGCCAGGGAGGCACCGATGCGCGCCCGTAGTAGCGCTGCGTTGAACGGCTTGTGGAGATGGTCGTCGGCGCCTAGGTCAATACAGCGAATGGCGCTATCCAGCTCCTCCAGCGCCGTAATCACAATCACTGGCAGGTGCCGCAGCGCCGGGTCGCCCTTGATCTCGCCCAGCGTCGCGTAGCCGTCGAGCTCGGGCATCAGAATGTCGAGGAGCACCAGGTCGTACGCTGCCGGATCGGCGCGCAGCAGATCGAGTGCTTGGCGGCCATGCACCGCCGCCGAGGATCGGTAGCCAAGTTCGCCCAACGCCCGGCTCAGCAGCCGCCGGTTGATCGGACTGTCGTCGACGATGAGAATGTGATCTCGCTGGACCATGGGTGCGATCCTTCTCAACGATTCGCTGGACCCGGCACATCCAGCCCAGGGTTCTGCGCGAAGAATCCGGCCGGGATGAGCCTGAATCCGGCGTGGGTAGTTGGCATCACCGGCCACTCTTCGGGGCGCGGGATGTGCGTCACGCCCAGCGTGTACCACAGCACCAGGTCCTGATCGACGAGCGAGGCATCGTCGGCGCTGTATTTCACGAGCCCATCGCTGCCTTTGCTTTGATTTGGGTATGGCCCGGCAGCGGCAAGCTCTTCGGATTGGTATCTGGTCGCCCAGAGATGATGGTTGAGAAACGCCGCGCGCCGCCGGATCGGCGAGTCTGGCAAGGCGTATGGAACGGCATTCTCACCCGGCGCCCAGACGTCGAGGTAGACATGCTCGAAGTCGGCGATGCCGCGCCTGCGCATGGCCGCCTGCCAGCGTGGGTCGGATCGGACCAGCGGCGGCACCTCGTAATACTCGGTGTTGGTGATCAGCGGCTGGACGCCGGGCAGCTCGCGGAGGTCGAGCAGCCGGGCGTTTCTTACGTCGACGATCGCTTGGTAGGTCTTGTTCTGGCTTCGGTTGAAGGCCGTCACCGCCGCCTCGCGCCGCAATGGCTGGCCAGGGGCGAAGCGCAGCACCTCGGCCTTCGGCGGCTCGTGCAGCCTGATCACAGGGAATATCGCGTCGGGGGCGAGCTTGCCGTCCTGCTTGAGCACCGCCACGGCCGTCCGCGTCTCGGCTGCCGAGAGCGGGTCGAGCGGGAAGCCCGGCTCGGCGAACGCGCTCTGCGGCGGGCCAGCGGCGGGCAGCGCCCACCCGCCGAGGATGGCCACCACCGCCGCCAGCGCGCAGGTCGTCAGCGCCGCGGCCGGGCGCCAGGGCCGCGCGCGTGCGGCCGGCGAGGGCGGCGCGGCCGGCCGCACCGCAGGCAGATTCACGAACGTCAGTTGGGCCTGGTAGGGCGCCTGGCCGATCGGCACGATCGCCTGCCCATCGGATTCCGGCAGGTCGCACCGCTGGATGGCTGTGCCGTCGTGGATGGCCAGGCGCGCGGGCAGCGGCCGGGTGTCGCCCGCGGGCGTCAGCTGGTGCGCCCAGACTTTCAGCTCGCGCGCGGCCGAGGCCGGCAGGTGAAACGCGGCCGATCGGAGGTCCCCGAAGACTTCGATCACGCCGCTGGCGGCTCGCAACCGCCGCTCGCCATTCGCATACACCAGCCGCACGCTCGCCGTGGCTGGCCGTCCGGCGACCGTGACGTTGAAGTTCGCCGCGCCGCCGGCCGCCCGATCCAAGCGCAGCTCGATCGCCGCGCGCGGGCGGAGCACGCCGCGCCGCAGGCTGGCGACGGTGGCCGCGAGGGTGAGCAGACCGACGAACAGCGCCGCCATGCGCTCGAACGGGTCACGCCAGATCAGCAGGCCATGCAGAAAGATGCTGGCCAGAAACAGCGCGTACAGGCCGACGATCACCGCCGGGTGGCCCAGCAGCCGGAACACCAGGCTGGGCGTGTAGTCGCCGGTGCGCCGGCTGGCGGCCAGCAGCAGCAGCGGGAAGATGCCGCCCAGCAGCGGGGCCGCGATCGTACCGAGGAAGCCGATCGACCCGGCGAACGAGGCGCGCTCGGTCAGCAGCAGCCACTCGACCAGCAGAAAGATCAGCGCCACCGGCGCCACGCCGAGCCAGAAGCGGCCGCGCCGATCTAAGAACCAAGAGCGGGCACCCGCAGGGTCAACTGAGAACCACGGCCTGGTCGCCACTTCCTGACCGTTAGCGGCACGCTCCTCTGGTTGGATGGGCCGTTCCGCCGGCAGCCACTCACGCACCTGGAAGAACAGGCTGAGCGACTCATGCACCGAGCCGAGGCCCAGGCTGAGCACCACATACACCGCGCCGAGCGCCAGCACCGCCGGCTCGACCTGGGCGGCCAGCGGCTGGAGGGCGGTGCCGGTGGCGTGCGCCAGCAGCTCGGGCGCGACCGCGCCGTTGATCGCCACGATGCACAGCGCGTAGAGCGCTGTCGCGCAGCCCAGCGCGGCCACGCTGCCCCAGATCAGCGCGCGCCCGCCTGGATCGCGGCGCAGCACCACCTTGGCGCAGTTCGCGGCCGAGGCGTGCCCGAGGTAGGCCACCAGGATCACGCCAAAGATCAGCCCCAGCACGCTTGCGTCGAACGGCCGGCCGCCGACGAACGGCACGTTCGTGTACAGCAGGTTCGCCGCGCGCACGTGCGGCAGCGCCAGCAGCGACAGGATGATGATCAGGGCGACATTCACGCCGCCGATCAGCAGCGCCGAGGCGACCGTCGCGTCGAGCGACTCGCGGCGCAGCACGGCCAGGTTCACCAGGAACAGCGCCGCGACCCAGGCCACGGCCGGGATTCCGGTGGCGTCGGCCAGCGTGGTCGCCAGGCCAACCCCGCAGGCCAGCAGGGCGACCACGCTGAGGATCAGGAACGCCATGAACATCAGCAGGCTGCCGGCGCCGCCCAGGTAGTCGCTCACCAGGCGGCCGAGGTAGGCATGCCCGTAGCGCATGTTGCCGTTGCGGACGATCGACTCGGACATCGCGGCGATCGTGAGCATGTTGATCAGCCCGAAGACCACCAGCAGCACAACGCCGGCCAGCGGGCCGACGCCGGCCAGGGCGATCGGCAGCGCCAGCAGGCCCTCGGTCACCGTCTCGGTCAGGGTGAGGGCGAAGGCGGTCCAGAACGGCGGCAGGTTCTCCAGCCGACCGGCCAAGTTGGCCCAGGCCCAGCGCAGCCGCTCGCGCCGGCCCACCGCCGGGGCGAAGATGCTCGCGAGCGGCTGGCCGTAGCTGCGCTGGTAGCTCGCTTGCACCGCTGCATCGTCCAGGCCTAGCGCCTGCCGCAGCTGCGGCACATCGCGTGCGGTAAACGTGTATTTTTGTCCCAGCAGCTTCGCGACCGCGGCGCGGATGCCCGGTTCCTCGGGCGCGAGGTCGGCCCAATCCGGGGCATAGCGCTCGAGATCCTGGATGGTCGGCTGGATGGGCGGGTTGCGGCCCTGAGCCAGCGCCTCGAGAAAGGCGCGCTCACGCTCGGCGGCGGTCTTCTCGGTCACGAAGCGGGCCATGGCCTGCCGGGCCTGCGCCACCAGGTGCGCCCTGCGACTCTCGATTGCGAACAGCAAGGTGCTGGCGCGCCGGGCAGGTAGGCCGCCCAGCAGTTCATCGCGCGAAAAGAACGTGTCAGCGGTCATGGCATCAACCCTCCCCCTCCACGCGTAGTCGCCCCACAGGCTGGCAGAGCGCGCGGCTGGCGCCCAGGGCGTAGGCGAGCTCGGGCGGGGCGCTGGCGGGCAGCAGCGCCAGGGCCTCGGTGGAGCGGGCGATGGCCGTCTCGTGGTCGCCGGAGGCGCGGGCCACGTCGACGGCCCGGCGCAGGGCCTCAATCGGTGCATCAGTCACGGCTGCGTACCTCCACGCCTACCTCGCACGGCTCCCCGTCGAACGGCACGGCGACGAACCCGGCCGGCGGCCCCAACGCCACCTGCTGTGTCGCGCCGCCCTGCCCGATCGTTGCCATCGCCGCCAAGGGCTCGGACCCGCCTGCCGGGGTGAGGCGATGGACCCAGAGCTTCAGCTCGCGCGCGCCCGTCGCCGGCAGGGCGACGTTGGCCCGGCGCGCTGCCACCTGTCCCTCGGCGGCCAGGGCCTCCCCGCCGCTCACGACGCTCGGCGCCGCGACCTCGCCGGCCTCGCCCGCCCGCAGTTCCACCACGGCGCGCCGCCGCAGGGCGCCGCGCGCGAGCACCAGCGCGGTGGTTGCCAGCACCGCCACGCCCATCAGCAGCGTGACGGCGCGCTCCAGGGGCGCGCTGAAGATCACCAGCCCGTGCAGCAGGATCATGGACACGAAGAGGAGATAGAGCCCTGCCAGCAGCGGCAGGCCGCCCCGCCAGCGGGCCGCACCGGGGAGCGCGAGGTCGCCGCGGCGCCGGGCTGCGGCCAACAGCAGCACGGGGAAGACCCCGCCGAGGAGCGGCAGGGCGATTACGCCGCAGAAGCTGAGCAGCCGCGCGAACGAGCCCGACCCGCTGATAGCCAGCCACTCGGCTGCAAGGAAGACTCCGGCCAGGGGCGCGAGCCCGATCACGAGGCGGCCCCGCGGCCCGAGCGGCCCGGACGCGCGGATCGGCAGGCGCTCCTGCACCAGGAAGAAGGTGCCGAGCGAGACGTGCACCGTGGCGAGCCCGAGACCGAGGACGACGATGACGGCGCCGAGCAGACTCACGACCGGCCCGACGAGCGCCGCGAGCGGCGCCACGGCCGTGCCCGTCGCGCGGGCCAGTGTATCGGCGGGCACGGCGCCGCTGATCGCGGCCACGCTCAGGCAGCCGATCAGCAGCACGGCGCCGATTGCGGCCACGCTGCCCCAGATCAACGACCGGCCGCTCGGGTCACGGCGCAGCACCTCGCGCCCGTAGGTCGCCACCAGAAAATGTGAGAAGAAGGTGCTCAGCATGATCCCCGCAATCAGCTGCAGGACGGCGGGGTCGAACGGTGCCCCCCCGACGAAGGGGATGCGCGCGTAGGCCAGGCGCTCCAGCCGCACGTGCGGCAGCGCCAGCAGTGGGATCGCCACCATGGCCGCGACGCAGACCATATTGATGATCAGGATGGTGGCCACGGTCGTGTTCAAGGAGCGCCGCGCGACCATGGAGACGCCCACGGCGAAGATCACGGCCACCCAGAGCGCCGCCGGCAGCGCCGTCGCGCCGGCGAGGGAGTCCGCGACGCCGAGGTAGAAGGCCACGAGCACGAGCAGGTTGTTCACCGCCATCACCGCCGTGAGCGCCCGCGAGGCGAGGCCGCCCAGGGTGTCGCCCACCAGCTGCCCGAGGAAGCCAGTGCCGAAGCGGGTGATGCCGCTGCGAGTCACCGACTCGGCCAGGGCCGCCACCGTCAGCATGTTCACCAGGGCGAAGGCCACCAGCAGGGCCACGCCCGGCAGGGGGCCGATCCCCGCGAAGGCGAGGGGCAGGATGAGCGGCACAGGGCCGACCGGAAGGGTCAGCCAGAAGGCCGCCCAGAAGGGCGGCAGCCCCTCGGCCCAGCCGGCCAATGCCGACCAGCGCCAGCGCAGGCGCTCCCGCGGCGGCTCACGGCGCGCGAAGATTGTGTCGATCGGAGCGCTGAACTGCCGCTCGAAGGCGGCCCGCACCTCCGGCTCGGCAAGGCCAATGGCCGCGCTTAGCCGCGGCACGTCGGCGGCGGCGAAGGAGTACTTCCTCCCGAGGAGCTGAGCCAGGGCCGCGCACAGGGCCGGGTCGCGCCGCTCGGGCAGCAGCACGGCCCAGGCGGGCGCGTGACGCTCGATCTCCTGGATGCTGACCGCGGCGGCGTCGCGGCCGGCCGCCATGGCGCCGAGGAAGGCCTGGTCCCGGTCCGCGGGGAGCGCGGCGATCTGGTAGGGCGACGGCAGCCGTGCCGCGGCCACAAGCTGCGCCGTGTGGGCCTCGATGGCGAACAGCAGGGTGCTGGCGCGCCGGCCGGGGCTGCCGCCGAGCAGTTCCTCGCGTGAGATCAGGGCGATCCGCTCCATGTAATGGTTCCTCCGTGGGAGGGTGTCAGGGAGGGCTTCGGCCCCCCTGAAAACCCACCCTCATCCGTTGCACGCCTCCACCAGCCGCCCCACCACCAGTTCGGCCTGCTCCGGCGGGAGGCGGGCCCACACGCTGCTCTCGGTGCCCACAGGCGTCGGGCCGATGTCGGGGTAGAGCAGACGGATCGGCGCGGCCTCCTCCTCGCGCCAGTGCGAGATCGCCAGCAGCGCGATGCCGTCTCCGTCTGGCCAGGTTGCGACGGCGTACGGCACGTGGAAGCGCACCCCCCGCGCGGGCGCGCGCCCCTCGCCCTCGATGGCGCCCTCCATAGCCCAGTAGGCCGCCTGGGGCAGCGCGGCCGGGCAGCCGTCGAAGCGCAGTACCCGCCCCTCGACCCGCCCGAGCGCCCGTGGCGTCGCGTAGGCCGCGAGCGCCGCCGCCTGGCCGGCAAAGAACGCTTGGTCGTCGGCGGCGATACGGTCGAGCAGCGGCGCGGCTAGTGCCGCCCAGCCCGCCGTGTCACCCGGCGCGCCCTGGGCCGCCGCGTACACCGCGGCGAGCAGGCCCCGGCTCACGTCCTCCTCCTCGGCGCCCAGCCCCAGGACCGGAAGCAGTGTGTCGCGCGAGCAGAGCGCGGCGACCCGGCCCCACGCCACGTCGCTCTTGCTCACCGCGTCGCCCCAGAAGTACGCCCCGTCCCCGCCCAGTGTGACATCGGCGCCATGTGCGCGTAGCTGCGGCAGGCGCCCCCAGGTGCCCTCGTGGCGGTTCAGCACGCTGACCGCGCAGCCGGCCTCGCGCCAGCGCTCGACCGCCCGCAGTGCCGCGGGCGTCGCCCCCTCGTCGGGCCGGTCGCCGATCACCACGAGCCGCCCGTAGCCGGCGGGGTCGCCCCCGGCGAGGGCCTCGTCCCAGAGCCAGACCGGGCCGTCAGGCGTATCGGGGTAGCAGAGCAACTCCACCTCGAGCCCGGCCGCCGCGAGCTGCCGCCGGCTGAGGGCCGCCATTACCAGGCTGTGGGGCTCGAACGGGAATGCCAGGAGCGCCCGCCCGCCGCCGTCGCGGGCCAACGGGGGCTCAGCGGCCACCGCGAGCTCCACCACCCTCCAGTCCAGCGGCGTCGTCGCCAAGTCGCCCCGCAGCATCGCGATCTGGTTATTGTCGGGGGCCGGCTCGCGCGTGAGCACCTGGAGCTCGACGTCCGCGCCGGCTCTGATGCGAACGCCCAGGATCTGCTCCAGGCTCGTCCAATACTTCAGCTGATTGGGGAAGAAGCGCTCGATCACCGCGCGGAACCGGCGGTCGTAGTCGGATCGGCGGTGGTCGATATCCATCGCGTCGGCCACGCGGATAATCGAGCCGAGTAGCCCGGTGCGTACCTGCTCGCCGCGCACGGTGTCGACGCGGGCCGGGTCGTACTCGCGCCGGTGCCAGCGGCAGAGCAGGGCGATGACCTCGGCCTCTTTCGGCGCCAGGGGCAGGGAGCCCTCGGCCGCCAGTTGCTCGACCGTCTCCTGGCTAATGATGTGGTGCCGGCCGCGGTCCACCACATTGCCGATGTCGTGGAAGAGGGCCGCGGCGCGCAGGGCCTGCTGCTCGGCGCGGCTCAGGCCCATGAGCGAGCCGAGCTGGGTCGCGAACGACTTGACGCGCAGGGCATGGGTGGGGCCGTGGTCGGCGAACTCGCTCAGGCGGGCGCGCGCGAACTGGAGGAAGGGCAGGGCGGTGCGTAGGATGGCCACCTCTTGCTCCGAGTAGAGCCGGCCAGTTGTGAGCAGGGCCGGCCAGAGCTGGGTGGGCAGGGTGGTGCGGCTGGCGATGCGGCCCATCCGTGCGTCGGCGCTGCCATCGGCGCGGAGCTGCAAGCGCCCTTTGCGCGCCAGGCCATCCAGCGCGGCGCGGATCGCGGCCGGGTCGTGGCCGGTGTCCGCGGCTAGCGTGGCGGCGTCGGCCGAGCCGCCGCGCGCCAGGCATAGAAACAGCTCGCGCTCGAGTGGTGGGAGGTCGAGCAGGTCGAGCACGCTGAAGTTCGCGTCGGTCATTGGTATCCTCGCAGTTTGGTCATGGTGGAGCGCTGGATCCAACGACGCTTCCATGTCCTGCTTCCCCGCAGGGAAGCATCTCTTCCTATTGATGATGATGGTCCTCGACATTTCGCTGTCATGCTGACCGCAGGTACGCCCCCTGCATTCCAATGCGAAATACACTGAACCCGATGAGCTCGTTCGCTGCGCTCACGATGATAATAGCGATCATTGTGTACGGCGCCGCCAACGGTTTTACATCGTCAGCTGCGCCGCCACCACCCGTAGCGCCGCCGTCAGTGGGTGGTCGGGGTAGCGCAGCGCGAAGATGCCGCTGCTGGCCAGGGTCATCATCTCGTCGGAATGCGGCAGCACCGCGGCGACGGGGCAGTCATAGGCCTGCTCGACCCTGGCCTTGACCGCCGCGGGATCGAGAGCCTGCGGCATCTTGTTGACCACCAGCAGCAGGCGCGGCACCTGGAGCCCCTGTGCGATCTTCAGCGTGATCCCGGTACCCTCGTAGTCCTGCTGGTCGGGGCGCATCACGATAATGAGCGCGTGCGAGATCACCAGCGAGAGCAGCGTTTCCTCATTCAGGCCGGGGTGGGTGTCGATCAGCAGCAGGTCTAGTCCGAGCTCGGTTACCAGCCGGCGCAGCCCCTGAGTCAACCGTTGGGCGTCGTAACCCTCGCGCAGCACGCGGGTAATCTCGCCTGGCTTGACGCTGGAGGGGATGAGGAACAGCCGCCCCGATATCGCCGCGTCCAGGTTCGGCGTCACGTCCAGCGCGGCATCCTTGATGTCGCGGCCGTGCCATAGGTAGTCGTTGAGCGAGGCGCTGATCTCTTCGCCGACCAGGCCGAACAGGATGTGAATACCGGGCGACTGGATATCGGTGTCGATCACGCCGACGCGCTGCCCGCTGGCTGCCAGCAACGCAGCGAGGTTGGCCGTGGTGTTCGACTTGCCGGTGCCGCCGCGGAAAGAGTGGATCGAGATGATTTGCGCCATGGTCGTCGCTCCTTAGTGCAATTGTCGATTGCAGTTTGTGTCTAGTGCCTCTCAATCAGTGGATACGGGACGGGTTATCGAATAACCTCGGCGATGCCATGGGCGCCATCCATATCCGCCTATTTAGCGCGGCGCGCCAGTGGCGTGCTCAAGGCGCCGGGCCCGATCGAGGGCTCCAATGAGTTCCTCGACCTTAATCGGCTTGGAAATGTAGTCGTCCATGCCGGCTTGCAGGCACAGCTCACGGTCGCCCTGCATGGCGTTGGCCGTCATTGCCACGATGTGCGGCTGGCCCGCGGCCAACGTCAGGGCGCGGATGCGCCGCGTCGCCGCCAGCCCGTCCAGCTCGGGCATTTGCACGTCCATCAGCACCACGTCGTAGGGCTGCCGCTCCAGGGCCGCCACGGCCTCTAGCCCGTTGCCCGCCACATCGGCGCGGTAGCCCATCTGCGCGAGCAGCCGCAGCGCCAGCTTCTGGTTCACCGCGTTGTCCTCTGCCAATAGGATGCGCAGCGGGTGCCGGGCCGCCATCCCCGCATCGGTCGTTACCGCGGCCGCCTTCTTCGCCGGGGCGATCAGCGCCGGCCCGCCAGCGAACAGCGTGATGAGCGCGTCGAACAGCTGCGAGGGTTTGAGCGGCTTGGTCAGGTACGCCGCGAATGTCGCCCTCGCCGTCCCCGCCTCACGCCGGCCCAGCGACGAGCATAGGATCAGCGGCAGCGCCCGCTCGTCGCGCTGCGCGCGGATGGCGCTGGACAGGGCGAGCCCGTCGAGCTCGGGCATCATCATGTCCAAGATCGCCAGGTCGAAGGGCTCGCCAGCCTGCACCCACGCCAGCGCCTCATGCGGTGAGGCCGTATCACGCACCTGCATACCCCACCGCGCCAGCTGCAACGTCAGGATGCGCCGGTTGGTGGGGTTGTCGTCCACCACCAGCACCGTCTTGCCCACCAGGAACGGGGCCACGCCGTCGTCGAGATACGGGCGGGCCTTCAGCGGAGGCGCCGGCAGGGCGGCGATCGTGAAGTGGAACGTCGTTCCCACGCCCACCTGGCTCTCGACCCACATCTGCCCGCCCATCAACTCGGCCAGGCGCTTGGAGATCGCCAGCCCTAGCCCGGTGCCGCCGTACTTGCGGCTGGTCGAGGCGTCGACCTGGCTGAACGACTGGAACAGGCGCGCCAGCCCCTCGGGCGGGATGCCGATCCCGGTGTCGTGTACCGAAAAAGTGACCAGGACTGAGGACTGAGGACTGAGTTGGGCCAGGTTCGACTCACTCCTCAGTCCTTGGCCCTCAGTCCTGACGCTTACGACGACCTCGCCCTGCGCGGTAAACTTGACGGCGTTGGAGAGCAGGTTGAGCAGGATCTGGCGCACTCTGGTGACGTCGCCGACGATCGCAAGCGGCACATCCTCCTCGAACAGCGCGGCCAGGTCGAGGTGCTTCTCGGCCGCTTTGGTGGCGACCAGGTCGAGGGCGCTCTCGACACAATCGCGCAGGTCGAAGGGCTGCTGTTCCAGGTCCAGCTTGTCGGCCTCGATCTTAGAGAAGTCCAGGATGTCGTTGATGACCGTAAGCAGCGCCTCGGCGCTAGCGCGGACCATCTCAGCATACTCACACTGCTCGGCCGTCAACTCGGTGCCGAGCAGCAGGCCGGTCATACCGATCACCCCGTTCATCGGCGTACGGATCTCGTGGCTCATCGTCGCGAGAAATGTGCTCTTGGCCTGGTTGGCGGCTTCGGCGGCTGCCCTGGCTTGTTTGGTTTCTTCCAGCAAGCGCGCCCGGCCCAGCGCCACCCCGGCCTGGTTGGCCGCAGCGGTGAGCACGTCCAGATCGTCTTGGCTAAAAGCGTTCGGCTGGCGGCTCTCGACGACCAGCACCCCGATCACCTCCGATCCTATCTTCAGCGGTACATCTACTTCCGAGCCGCTGCTGAGGGTCGGCACGTAACCCGCGGCCTGGGTTACATCGGGGGTGTAATGAACTAGGCCGTCGAGCAGCGGCTGCTCACTCAACCCCTGACCAGGCCTGAGACGTACGGGTGCGGCATCACCGGATACCCCGACGCTTGCTCGCTCAACACGCTCGCCGGTCGACGGGTCCAGCAGGAAGATGGCGACGTAGGCATAAGCGAGCGCCTCATCGTGCAGGCCTTCAACCACACGACGGCAGATCTCGTCTTCGTCTCGGGCGGCGGCGATAGCGGCGCTGAGCCGGTACAGGGCAGCCTGCCGCGCAGCCTGGGCCCGTTCGGCCTGGAACAAGTGAGCGTTATACAGGGCCACGGAGGCAAGTTGAGCAAACTGGCTCAACAGTTCAATTTCAGCCTGCCCAAAGGTGCGATTCGATCCGGCATCGTAGGCCATGCCGATCACCCCGACCACCTGCGAGCCGGGGGCGCCTGTATCTCCACTTTGGGTCAGCGGAACCTCCATTAAGGCTCCGATCACCCCATACTCGAAATCGGGCAGACGCTCTAACCAGGTATCGTAATCGTCAACTAGTAATGGTTGGCCGGTTTGCCAGACTCTGCCCGCCAGGCCCTCACCTGGTTTTATCTGAAAGCCAAGCTCTTGACTGAAAACCCCCAGCCCCACCTTGCGCTCGAGTACCCCGGACCCCGGCTCGACTAGGTAGATCAGCCCATGCGGCGCTTCCAACAAGTGTGCGGCCCGCGTGACCAGGGCTTCGAGCAACTCATTCAGATCAAGCCGGCTCATCAAGCCCAGGCTGGTTTCTTGCAGAGCGGCCAGATATTCATTTTGCCGGCGCAGGGTTTCAGCGCTATCTTGCAGGTCGCTCCGGCGCTGTTCCAGGTCGTCCAGGGTTTCGCTCAGACGGCCAGTCATCTGATTAAACGTCTCGGCCAACGTACCGATCTCATCGCCGGATTCGACAGGCGCCTGGGCGGCCAGATCTCCAGCCCCGATCCGCTCGGCTACTGCCGTCAACCGGCGAATCGGCCCGGCGATGTTCTCCCGAAAGATGAAGGCCAGACCCAGGCCAAGCAGTAGAGCGGCCATCCCGCTCACTGCGGTCTGCCACTGGGCTATCGCCAATTGCTCACGTCCCTCAGTGAGATCGGCCTGAAGTAACTGTTGTTCGGCGGCAGTCAGTTCATCTAACAGCTGTAAGGTGGTTTCGGCCAGGGGCACGGCCTGAGTTCGGAAGAGGAACAGGTCTTCGCGGGCGTGTTCGCCTCTGACCGCCTCGAACATTTGGGGCGGGAGGGCCAGGAACGCTGCGCGCGTCTGGCTGATGTTACGCAATGTATCCCGCTGGTTGGACTCTAATTGAGCTTGATTTTTAACGAGTTGCTCCCAGGCTGAGTTGTTGACGGTCAAGTTGGAGGTATATTCAAATTGGAAGCTGTCCCGACCCGTGGTCACGTAGCCGCGCAGGCCGGCGACCATCGCGAAGAAAGACGCCTGAAAGTTCGCCAGATCGCCCAACAGGGCCATGTTCTCCGCCGAGGGTTCGCGCTGGCGTTGGTCAGTAATGATGGCGTTAATGTCAACCAGGATGGATACAATCAGTGGGTTCGCTTCTTCGATCAACAGGCGTAGGGCCGGTTCCCGTTTTAACTGGTCGTCGCGTAAGTCAAACAACTGCTCCGGCAAGGCTGACCATTGGGTATAGCTGCTCCGCAAGGCGTCGAGGCGGCGATCAAACTCCGGGTTCGAGACGGATGCTTCGTGTCGGCGCGCCAGTTCGTCCAACCTGGCTAAATCCACCTCAAAAGCCTGCTGTGCTTGGTGAAAGCTCGATCGATAGGCTTGATCGCCCAGGGCCAGATACGCCTGCACAGCGGCCTGCATGCGGAGCAAGTTGGCCTGAGCGCGCGCCGAAGCGAGAGCGGTCGGCACGCGCACATCAGCGGTGCGGTTGATATTGCGGGTGGCCCGGTAGCTGCCCAGGTAGCTCAGGCCAATGACCAGCATCGTCAAAGCGCCCAAGATGCCAAAGCCTATCGTCAGCTTGCCGCCGATTTTTAGCCTGTTGAAGTATTTGCCACACATATAAGGGCTACTTCCGTCGCCAATCCTTGATATTCCACACCTCCACATCCCAGGGTGTGAAATCCAGACCTGTTAGCGTGGTGCTGACGCCGGCAGGCAAAGTTATGTGCACCAGTGGAATCAGGGCCACATCCTCGATCAGTAGATCGTTCATCTGAATGAAGAGGTCTCGACGTTTGTCGGGGTCCAATTCCGTTTTGGCCTGCTGATATAGCTTGTCATAGGCCGAGTTGCAATAGCGCGCCCAGTTGGACAAGGCCCAATCATTCGACTTTTGCGCGATTTCAGCACAGGTCCAGCCGGCCATGTACGCGTCGGGGTCCGGGCTCTTGTTGCTGAAGGCATATTCTTCCAGGTCGGCATAGAACTGGCGGCGGGTATCGGTGGTGTCTTTGGGCGGGCCGAGGAACAGGCTGGCGTCGATGTTTTTCAACTCTACCTCAAAGCCAATTGCTTCGAGATTCTTCTTGACCACCTCCTGAGCGAGTTGACGCAGCGGTTGCACCGACGTTTGAAACAAGACCCTCAGCTTGATCCCATCCTTGTCCCGCACGCCGTCGCCGTCGCTATCTTTCCAACCGGCCTCATCCAGCAGCGCCGCCGCTTTCTCTGGATTGAACTCGATCGCAGTATTGGATGAATTATAGCGGGGGGGTTCCACCAGCAGATTTTGAGTCAATTTCCCCCCGCGGCCATAGGCCGTAGCGATGGCCTGCCGATCAATCGCCTCGGCGAGCGCCTGGCGTACCCGCTTATCGGTGAGGGAGGGATGCGGAAACTGCCCGCTAGAACGTTCGCCATCGGAGGTTTCTTTATTCGGGTCGGTGAAATTGAGCATAATCCGCTCGACAAAAGACGTGGGGACAGGCAAAACGATCGATTTCCCCCCGGCCTCGACCTCATCGAACACCTTGTCCTCCACCGCCAGGTTCCAGGCGAAATCAACCAGGCCATCCTGCCCGGCCCGGGCCGCCATGGTGACATCACCACCACCCAGCAGCTCCACCCGGCGGAAGAAGGGCTTGTCTGGTTCCCGAAAGTAGGGGTTGGCTTCGTAGATGATTTTAATCGTATTAACGGCAGAGCTGCCGACGATGATAACGTCTTCCTTCTTATACTCCACGGCCTGGTACGGGCCGGTACCTACGGCCTTCAGATTGGCCGGCGCCTCCGGCGCATTGGCGCCGTTGTAGGCTTCAAACATGTGGCGGGGGATAATCATGCCCTGAACGCCTGTAAATGGCAACGCCCAGGCCGGGTTGACTTCTTTGAAATTGATTTTGACCGTGTAATCGTCGATGACTTTGATGCTCTCGATGCCAGTGTACGAGGCTGCGCTGGTGGATTTGACCTTGGGGTTGCTCACGTACTCATAGGTAAAGAGGACATCAGCAGCTGTAAACGGCTCACCGTCCGCCCACTTGACGCCTTGCTTGAGTTTCCAGGTAACCGATTTTCCATCCGCCGCCAGGCCGCCGTTTTCCAGGGAAGGGATTTCGGCAGCCAGAAAAGGCACTAAGCTGCCATCCTTGTCAAAACTGGCCAACGGTTCGTACACAATGCGGCTGGCCGACAAATCTTTTGTGCCCGCAGATAGATGGGGGTTAAGAATAGTCGGCGCTTGAAAGTAAATCAGGCGGAGAGTGTCGCCCGCGCCGCGTTCGCTGGTGGCAGCCGCTAGGGGAGCCGTCGTAGCTGTGGCCTGTGTGGTTAGGGTTGGGGGAACCGTAGACTCGACGGTTGGTTCCGGCCGGGCAGCCGGAGCGCCGCCGCAGGCGTTTGCAATGATTAAAAGGAGTGATAGGACGATCAACAACGCCGGCCGGGCACGAACGCTACCATCGCGATGTCGAGTATTATTGAACATGCCTGTTGCCCCCTTCTGACGAGCAAAGCATTTACACAGCTCACATTGCCCATCGCTACGACGTCAGCCACCATCGTCCGATCATCCCTCGCCTGACGGCCGCAGCTCGCGCTGCCACAACACTTCACCGGTCTGCTGCTCAAGAAAGGTGCAAAAGGCCACCAAGCTGGCGAAGTGTTTGGGCTCTGTGCCGTCGGGAAACTCTACCGATACGCGCCAGGGTGTGTCGACTCCGTCGCGCCATAGTCGCAATAAGTAGGCGCGGTACTTGAGCGGTTCGGTCGGCATCACAGGACCTCTTGCTTTTCGTCCACAGCGCTACGCAGCTTCTCTACGCAGGCTGCCCTCGGTGCGGCCAACCCGGAATCAACGGCGCGGTGAGTCGCGGTGAGACCATTGATCGGCATCGCGTGTATACATCGCCGATGTTAGGCTTGTGTGCTATGATAGAGAACAACGATCAGCAAACTATCAGCACACTATCAGCATAAGGGCAACGTGCTCGAGCACGCGTTGGGTTGCTGCGCGTGCCGCGTGGATTCATCAACCTGTGCCGTTGGGTTGCCGATGAGGCGATTCTGCATCCTTGTCATGGAAGGAGGGCGCCATGCCCCCTTTGCGCCTGATGTTGCTGGGCGCGTTTCAGGTGGCGCTAAATGGCACGCCCGTCACAACGTTTCGCAGCGCCAAAACGCAGGCGCTCCTGGCCTACCTCGCGGCTGAATCCGAGCGTCCGCACGGTCGTGAAGCACTCGCCGGGTTGCTCTGGCCGGATCAGCCGGAATCCGTCGCGCTGCATAACCTGAGCCAGACACTCAATCAGCTGCGCCTGGCGATCGACGATCGCCACGCCGATCCGCCCTTCCTTCTGATCAGCCGGCGGGCGATCCAGTGGAACCGGGCCGCCGACTCGTGGCTGGACGTGGCCGCCCTCACCTCCTATATCGCCGGCTCGCAAACGCATCCGCATCCCGATCTGCTGGGTTGCCTAAGCTGTATGCAGCAGTTGCAGCAGGCGGTCGATCTCTACCGTGGGCCGTTATTGGATGGCTTCTTCGTCCGTGACAGCGATCTGTTTGAAGCGTGGATGCTCCTGAAGCGGGAATGGCTGCATGGGCAGGTGCTTCAGGCGCTCGACGCGCTGGCGGTCTATTACGAGCGGCAGCGCGAATGGGAGGCTGCGCTCACTGCTGCCCGCCGTCAGATCGAGCTAGATCCGTTCCGCGAAGCGGCGCACCGGCAGGTGATGCGCTTGCTCGCGCTGCGCGGGCAGCGCAACGCGGCGCTGATGCACTACGAGACGTACAGGCGCTGGCTGGCCGACCAATTGGAGGTGGAGCCTGCGAATGAAACAACGATCCTGTACGAGCGCATTCGTGCCAGTGAATTAGGAATTGAGCATAAACAATTGAGCAAGCTAGCGAATGGGGTTGCTCAATTCTCCGTGCTCAATTCTCAATTTCTGCACGAGACTCCTGACCTGGCTAACTTCTACGGTCGAGCAACCGAAATCGCCATGCTGCAGCGCTGGGTTGTCGCGGACGGTTGCCGAGTGGTAGCGGTGGTAGGTATCGGCGGCGTCGGCAAAACGGCGGTCGCGGCGAAGCTGGTCGAATCGGTGACACACCATTTCGCCCGTGTGCTTTGGCGCTCCGTCTTGAATGCACCGCCCCTCGATGAAGTGCTGTGGAACTGGCTGGAGGCACTGGTCAACGCGCAGGTCACCGGGCTACCACGGCGTTTCGAGGAGCGGTTGAGCCTATTGCTTGACTGCCTACGGCGGCAGCGCTGCCTGCTGGTCCTCGATAATGTCGAAAGCCTCTTCCAAGCTGGCGAGCCAGCTGCTAGCTACCGCACCGGCTACGAAGACTACGGATACCTGATCCAGCGCATCGGGCAAAGCCGGCACCAAAGCTGCCTCCTGCTCACCAGCCGTGAACGACCAATGGAGCTTGCGCGTATGGAGCGGGAAACCGCGCTGGTGCGGTCACTGCGCATCAACGGGCTTGACCTCGATGCCGGACAAGCGCTGCTGCACGAGCGCGGACTGATCGATCGGTCCGAACAGAGCACGGATCTTGTGCGGCGCTATTCCGGCAATCCCCTGGCGCTCCAGCTGGTTGGCGAAACGATCCAGGAGTTGTTCGCCGGCAACATCGCCGCCTTTCTGCGCGAGGCGGCGCCGATCTTTGAGGATATTCGGAATGTATTGGACCAGCAGTTTGAGCGCCTCGTGCCATTGGAGCGCGAACTCCTACTGTGGCTCGCGATCGAGCGCGAACCAATCTCGATCGTAGCGCTACAGGCTGATCTGGTACAGCCTGAGGCACATAGTTCCGTTCTTGAAGCGCTGCGCTCTCTGCAACGGCGGTCATTATTGGAACAGCGTGGCGATCGATTCACCTTACAGAACGTCATCATGGAGTACACCACCGAGCGCCTGATTAGCGAGATCGGGCAGGCGTTTGTGAACGAGGCGCTGGATAGCGTGAATCATTATGCGCTCATCAAAGCGCAGGCGAAAGAATACATTCGGCAGGCCCAAGTCCGCCTGATTCTTGATCCGGTTGCCCAACAACTGGTCGCGCGGTTCGGGCCGCCGGGTATCGATACGCTTTTTCGGCGTCTCCTGTCGCGTCTCCGTGAAGAAGCGCCGCTTGCGCCCGGGTATGCCGCCGGCAACATCCTCAGCGTGCTGATTCATCTGGGCTATGATTGCCAGGGCTATGACTTTTCGCACCTCAGCGTTTGGCAGGCGTATCTTCGCGGCGTTGCGTTGGGCGCTGTGAACATGGCCCATGCCGATCTATCGGGATCGGTGTTTACCGATGCGTTTCGCGCAGTTACTGCTGTAGCGGTGAATCCCGCCGGCGATCTGTTGGCTGCTGGCACTACCGATGGAGCGGTACGCCTGTGGCGGGTGAACGACGGACAGCTGGTCGGCATCTGGGCTGGACATGCTGGACTTGTTCCATCCATCCGATTCAGCCCTGACGGGACGACGCTGGCAAGCGGGAGCCACGATCAAACGATCCGCCTATGGGGTGTTCCAACCGGGCAGGCGCAGGGTATATTGGAAGGACATATGGGTGCCGTCTCGTCAATCGGCTTCAGCCCCGATGGAGCGTCGCTCATAAGCGGCAGCTACGACCAAACGGTGCGCGTATGGGATGTTGCGACCAAGGCGGCGATCCGGGCCCTACACGGGCATACAGCATTCGTTAGCGCGGTGGCGTGGAGTCCGGATGGCACAACGCTCGCCAGTGGTAGCCATGATCACACGGTGCGGCTATGGGATGCTGTGACCGGACAGCTCGTCCGTGTGCTGGCAGGGCATACCAATACCGTGTTCGCGGTAGCCTATGGACCTGACGGTCGTATCCTTGCAAGCGGCGGCGGTGATCGCACGGTGCGGCTCTGGGATGCGCGGACGGGGCAGGAGCTCCAGGTCTTACAGGGGCATAGCGACTGGATCAGTAGCCTGGCGTTCAATACGAACGGCGACTTGTTGGCAAGTAGCGGGGCGGATCGACCGGTGCGCGTGTGGGACGTAGCACGTGCGCAGTGCCGGCATGTCCTTTATGGGCATACAAGTTGGGCAAGTTCCGTTGCCTTTGGCCATGATCCTGCGCTGCTGGTGAGTGGGAGTTGGGACCAAACGGTTCGGATATGGAACGCCGACACCGGGCAGGTGCTCACCATCTTGCGCGGGTACACCGGTTGGGTCCGGGCATTGGCCTTCAGTCCTGAAGGGACAGTCCTGCTGAGCGGAGGACATGACCAGATGGTGCGGCTGTGGGATGCTGCGACGGGACGTCTGCTGCAAACGCTACGCGGTCATAGCGATGCAGTCTCCGCAATTGCCTGGTGTCCTGACGGGACAACGCTCGCCAGCGCCAGCCACGATCACACAGTGCGGCTGTGGAACCGGCAGACCGGGCGCACCGAGCGCATGTTGCGCGGGCATACGGATGCTGTCAATGCAGTGGCGTATAGCCCGGATGGTGCCGTGCTCGCAAGTGCAAGTTCGGATCAAACCGTGCGGGTATGGGACGCAGGCAGCGGTCAGTTGCTCCACAGCCTGCACGGACACACTGATTGGATAATCACACTGGCCTACAGCCCTGACGGGCAAACGTTAGCCAGTGCGGGTGGGGACCACACGATACGGGTGTGGGATGTCGGCACCCAACAGCCGGTTCACATCCTCCGCGATCACAGCGATACCGTTTCAGCCGTGGCCTACAGCCCAGATGGTCGACTGCTGGCGAGTGGGAGTTGGGACCTAACGGTGCGGGTGTGGAATGTTCACAGCGGCAAAAACATCCAAGTGCTCCTAGGCCATTCGAACCTGCTCCAGAGTGTTGCGTTCAGCCCTGACGGGCGCCTGCTCGCCAGCGGTGGAATGGATGAAACGATACGTGTCTGGGACACAGCGACGGCACAATGCGTTCGGGTCCTGGAAGGCCACAACGGTGCTGTCTTTGTTTTGGCCTTCAGTCCGGATGGGGCCACGCTTGCTAGCGGCAGCGACGATGAAACGATCAAACTATGGGATGTGCAGACCGGCGAATGCCGCCAAACAGTACGGTCCCGGGGACCTTACGCGGGAATGCAGATCACTGGCGCGACGGGTGTGACCGAAGCGCAGAAGGCGGTGCTCAAGACCCTGGGCGCGGTGGAGTAGAGTGTAACTGCGAACAGGTCGGACGGTCCCTCGATATGGCGTAGATGTTTGATCTTCTAATGTGCCTTCGACATGCTGGCGCGGCTCTGATAGTGGATTCGCCACCAATATCTACCTGCGTAAGAGCCAAGAATCTGCACAGTCAGCACGCCAGGGTTCGGTAGAATAGTCGCATGAAAAAGTCTTACACTGCCACCTTCAAAGCCCAGGTCGTACTGGAGTTGCTGAAGGAAACCAAGACACTCAGTCAGCTCTCGTCTGAGTATGGCGTTCACACCAACATCCTGCGTGAATGGAAGCATGCCGCCATCAAGGGACTACCGGACCTGTTCGAGCGACGGGATTCTTTGACCGAAGTCAAGGCCGCCCACGAGCGACAGTTGGAGGACCTGTACGCCGAGATTGGCCGCCTGACCACCCACGTCAACTTTCTGAAAAAAAAGCTACCGTCCTGAGTCACACCGAGCGGCGCGCGCTGGTCGAGCACGACCGGGACGCGCTCCCGCTCAGCACGCAGGCCGACCTGCTTGGTATCAGCCGGCGGAGTTTGTACTATCAGTCGGTGCCGCCACCGCCACACGAAGTGGCTCTCAAGCACCGCATCGACGAGATCTACACCGCCCACCGTTTTATGGCTCCCGCAAGCTGACGGCGCTGCTGGAGGAGGACTTCGCGCCCATCAATCGCAAGCGGGTGCAACGGTATATGCGCGAGATGGGCATTGCCGGGATTGGGCCGGGCCCCAACCTGAGCCGGCGCGCCTTGGAGCATCGGGTCTATCCCTACCTGCTGCGCGGCGTGACCGCTCAGGCGCCCGATCACATTTGGGGGTGCGACATTACGTATATCCGGTTGCGGCACGGCTGGCTCTATCTGGTCGCCATTCTGGATTGGTTCTCGCGCTATGTGGTCAGTTGGGCTTTGGATGATACGCTCGAAGTGCCATTCGTGCTCGACGCGGTCCATCAGGCGCTGGGCACGGCTACAGCGCAGATCTGGAATACCGATCAAGGCAGCCAGTTCACCAGTCCCCAGTTGACCACACCAATCGAGGCGGCGGGGGTACGGATCAGCATGGATGGGAAGGGGCGGGCTTACGACAACATCTTCACCGAGCGCTTGTGGCGCAGTGTGAAGTATGAAGAAGTCTATCTTGCTGACTACGGCAGCCCACGCGAGGCGCGAGTGGGGCTCGCCCGCTATCTCACGTTCTATAACACCGAGCGGCCGCATCAGGCGCTCGACTATCGCCGCCCAGCCGATCTGTATCACGGGTAAGGCTGGGCGAGGGCAGCAACCGATTTTTCGGCGCGGGCGGGGCACAGCGGCCCCGGCCGGGGCCGCTGTGCCCCGCCCGCGCCCTTTGCCCGAGTGTCAAGCGTTTCAACAGGGTGACTGGAGGCACCCACACTGAAAACTGGTCCAAATGTTGTGCTTGACATTGGGTCCACCTTACTGAGCCGCGTATTTCTCCTGAAACTGTGATCGGCCAACTCTGCCCGAATGATCAGGTGGACTTTCTCTCGCAGCAACTGGTTGGTGCAGATCGGTGGTATCGTGTTCGTCTGACGCAACGAGCGAAGGATTGTGTTAGCACACACGTAGCGCTCGGCGCGGAAGGATGGGCAAGCACTATCCTGGTGTCAGATCCGTCGTATCCTGTTGAACAGTATGCACAAGTAGCAAATATCACCTTACCGACGGCAATCGTCCTTCCAACTGCAACACCACGACCCACGGCAACGCCGAAACCAACGGCAGTACCAAGACCGACAGTAGCGCCAACGGATGTGCCGGCATTGCCTGCCTCCGGTGGTGTGCGTGTCGGAGCGATCTGCCGCGATGGTACACGATCATATGCGACTGGAAGAGGTGCGTGTTCGCATCATGGTGGGGTTGATCATTGGCTGGTTCAGTAGATCGGACCAAAGCTGAGAGATATCGTGGGTGATCTTGATCGACAACCAGAAATCGAGCCATCAATGTAAGCTGAAACAGAGCGAATCGCACCGCGTATATACCCAAATTTGGCCCCAATTAAGGGCCACTTGCTCGACCGAGCGGACTTGGACAAGAGGCGGTGATGAACCTACACTTTGATACGACAGCTAACCCGACCAAAGGAGGTTCATCACCATGGCACAGTTTACCAGTTCTGAACTGACGCAGCACTTTTCGCCCGCCGCGAGCTTGGCGGCCCTGGGCGTGCATTTGCGTCAGATCGATTTGTTCGGCCCGATCCGCGAGCGCGTTAAGATTGCCCAGAAGACCGTGAAGTATACGCCGCTCGACAAACTTACTGACGCTTTCATCTCCATCCTGGCCGGCGCGCAGGGTCTGGTTGAAATCAACACGCGTCTGCGCAGCGACGTGGCCTTGCAGGCCGCCTTTAACCGCGAGGCCTGTGCCGACCAGTCGGTGGTGCAAGACACCTTGAATGCCTGTAAGGCCGAGCAAGTGACCCAATTGGAGAGCGCGCTGACTACAATCTATCGCCAGCACTCTCAAGGCTATGCCCACGACTACACGGCGGCCTGGCAAATCCTGGATGCCGACCTGAGTGGCATGCCCTGCGGCAAGAAGGCGGCCTTCGCCTGCAAAGGCTACTTTCCGCAGCAGCGCTATCGGCGCGGGCGGCAGTTGGGGCGTGTGCTGGCCTCTCGTTATCACGAAATCGTGGTCGATCAGTTGTTCAACGGCAACACCTATTTGCGCAGCGCGCTGCGGCTACTGATCATGGCTGCCGAGCAGATCTTGGATCTCTCGGAAGAGAAACGCGCGCGCACGATTGTGCGCGTCGATGCCGGCGGCGGCTCTCTCTCTGAGATCAACTGGCTGCTCTCTCAAGGCTATCAGGTGCATGCCAAGGATTATTCGGGCCAGCGCGCCCAACGGCTCGCGCGCAGTGTCAGGCGCTGGCTGGATGATCCGCGCATTGAGGGTCGCCAAGTCGGCTGGGTGAGTGAGCCGACCAGCGCCTACACGCGCCCGGTGCGCCGCATCGCGGTGCGCTGTCGCAAGAAGAACGGCCAGTGGGGTGTTGGGGTGATTATCTCGACCCTGGAAGGGGCGGACGTGCTGAACCTGGCCGGCCAGGGGTGCTCCTATCGGATATGGTGGCTAATTCCCTTCTCCCATTCTGGCCGGATTCCGGCTCGTTTTTACCGCATCCGGCATCCCTGACTACCGTCAGACCGCCCAGGTGACTCGCTCTTGGCTCTACCAGGCCCCTTCGGGCCGACTG
>WNGA01001135.1_pt1 | contig 44665 bp, 39 predicted proteins | sample 5400061 | NCBI WGS metagenome assembly WNGA01 (sample SAMN13153366, study PRJNA577476) | soil metagenome | isolation source: 100 cm soil or saprolite under grassland replicate 2 | place: USA:California | collected 2016-06-15 | reverse complement strand
GTTCCTTGACGGGATTCCCATTGCCTGGGTGAGTCCCAATCGAGAGCAACTCGTGCAAGGGCCGCTCAAGGGCCGTTATTCGCTGCAATGGCGGACGTTCCTCAGCGACGTCGTCGATCTCCCCACCAACGTCGAGCTGCCCGCACGTGTTGCCACCGGTCTTCCCGAAGTGGGCCGCGATCGATAATTCCCCACCCGGGAGTCCTCATTCGTAATCGGCCAAGGAAAATCCGACGTCGCCGAGACCGGCCTCGATCATTCTCGCCTTGATGGCGTCGGCTGAGATCTCGAGCACCTCGAGCCGCAGCGAAAAAGAGTAAAATTCCTCCTCCTCGGCGGGCGGGAGCTCGGCGAGGCGGGCCTCCACCGCTTCGCGATCCTCGTCGTCGATCTGAAGATGAGCGGTCGCCCCGGCTTCGTCACCATGGGTGATGGCGTCGTAGGCGACGGCGAGCGGGTTGAAAGCGAGATACACCGGCTCGAGACAGAGGTCCCAGTCACCGGGATCGTCGGAGGCGATGCGCCAGAAGGAGCTCACCCGCCGCCGGACCACCTCTCCGAAGTACGCTCCTGCCGCTCTCGCCATGAGGGCCATCGTTTCCGGCTTGGCCAGGAGCTCTTCGCGCCGGGTCGCGATGTAATGATCGAGCACCGGCAGTGTTTCGGGTTCGAAGTCGAGGCTTACGCCAAGCGCAGCCTCGACGAAGCGCACGCACCCGCGTGCGAGGTCGGCTACGGGCTCCGGCGGCTCGGGGACGGTGACGTCGTCGTCTGAAGCGTTCATTCGAACCCACATGTATAACCCACGCGCCGGCCGGGCAAGGCACGGGCGGGCCGAAGGCCGCGCCCATAACTCAACCCGGGCCGAAGGCCGCGCCCATACCTCAACCCGGGCCGAAGGCCGCGCCCATAACTCAACCCGGGCCGAAGGCCGCGCCCATAACTCGACCCGGGCCGAAGGCCGCGCCCCCTACCTCAACCCGGGCCGAAGGCCGCGCCGAGTCACACCGACCAGCCGAGGCTGCCGACCACAACGATAGGGCAGCGAGAGTCCGGCAAGTAGTGCTAAGATGGCCTCTATATGCGCCTGGGCATTTTTAGCGACGTGCATGCCAACTACGAGGCGCTGAGCGCGGTGCTCGAGGCCTATCGCGCGGAACGCATCGACATCTACTACTGCCTCGGGGACACCGTCGGTTATGGCGGTTCTCCCAACGAATGCGCCGACCTCGTCCGCACGATCGCCCGGCGGACGATCCTCGGCAACCACGACGCTGCCGTCGCCGGTCGCATGGACTATTCGTATTATTACGAAGCCGCTCGCCACGCACTCGATGCGCACGCCGCGGTGTTGTCACCCGACAACATGGACTGGCTGCGGCAGCTCCCGTACATCGACAAGCTTTCGGAGCTCGACGTGCACCTCTGCCACGGTTCGCCCGTCCGCATCGAGGAGTTCGAGTATATTTTCGCCCCCGAGCAGGCCCGCGAGCTTTTGCCGATCTGGGACGAACTCGGCCACTTGACGGTGATCGGCCACTCGCACCTGTGCAAAGTGTTCGCGCTCACACCTTACAGCGTAGAGGAACTCCCGGTCGCCGACTTCACGCTCGAACCCGATCGGCGCTACGTGGTCAGCGTGGGCTCGGTGGGCCAGCCCCGCGATTACGACAATCGAGCAAGCTTCACGGTGTACGACTCGGACGCCAAGCGTTTCGAGTTCAAGCGCATCGAATACGACATCGAAGCGGCGGCGAACAAAGTCCTGCGGGCGAAGCTCGAGCGAAACTTCGCTCACCGGCTGTTCATCGGCGTGTAGCGTGACTGGGTCAGATCCTCGCTACCAGATCGTTGCATCGGAGTAGCCATAGTCCACGAAAGTACTGACGGTCGGGCACGTGGGCACGGCCCATGCTTTTCATTCTCTGCGGAGGCACCCATGGTGACGACGCAGCGAAGCACGGCGCAGAAGAAGGGGCTCGCGTGGCGCATCGGCAGGCGGCTCCGAGCGGCCATCCGACGTGAGCAGGCGAGCGACCCTCAGTGGAGCGATGAGGAGCGTCGCGAGCGCACGGGTCAGATGGGCGAAAACATCGAAGGTCAGGGCTCACCCCGCCCAAAGACCTAAGATGTTGCCGCGAACGACGGTCAGATGCGGAGAATCCAGCGACTGCCATCGGGCGAATCGGCCACCTCGACGCCGAGGCTCAGCAGCTCTCTACGGATCTCGTCGGCTTGGACGAATTCCCTTTTTCTTCGTGCCTCGTCGCGTGCAGCGAGCTTGGCCTCGATGAAGTCCGCGGTCAGGCGGCGCGATGACAACCGGCGGGTCAGCGTGCGCTCGCGATACGTCGAGGGGGGGGCCTGCAAGAGACCGAGCACGTCGGTGCTCGAGACGAGCGCGTCTTTCGCCCGCCGGGCCAGCTTGCCCCCTTGCTCGACGAAACCGGCGTCCTTCTTTCTCTTCTGAAGCAAATCGCAGAGCTCGTTGGCGGACGTCGTGAGCTCACCGATTTGGGCCAGCGCCACCGGGGTGTTCAGATCGTCGTCGAGCGCCGCCAACACCAGCTCGAAGGCTCGGTCGATGGTTTCGCCATAGCTCGCCAGCTCTTTCGGCAATCGGTCGGGGTCTCCCGCTCGGGCGTGCGCGTCCAGCCTTTCCAGCGTGGAATAAAAATAATCCACGCGACGCTCGGCTTCGTCGACGCCGGGGAACGTGAGATGTCCGTCCTCGCGTTGCTCGATATCGAACGAGAGCGGACCCCGATAGTGGACGCTGAGAAAGAGGTACCGGAGCCCTTCCGGATCGTTGTTGATATAAACGTCGCGCGGCTTGACGATGTTGCCGAGCGACTTGCTCATCTTCTCTTTATCGATGTTCACGAATCCGTTGTGCATCCATACGCGCGCGAACGGCACGTGCTCGGGACACCCCGCCTCGCTCTGAGCGATCTCGTTCTCGTGATGAGGGAAGATGAGATCCATGCCGCCTCCATGGATGTCGATCTCCGGCCCGAGCAGGGCTTTGCACATCGCGGAGCATTCGATATGCCACCCTGGGCGACCGTTACCCCACGGGCTCGTCCAACCCCAAGCATCTTCGGCGCAGCCTTTCCAGAGCGCGAAGTCGAGCGGGTCACGCTTCGTCTCGCCCGGCTCCACTCGGGATCCGACTTCGAGCTCGTCCACGTTACGTCGCGAAAGCTTGCCGTAGCCGGGAAAGCTGCGCACCGCGAAGTACACGTCGCGAGCTCCCGCCGGCGCGGTGACCTCGTAGCCGTGCCCACGAGCAATGATTTTTTGGATGAGGTCGACGATGGGGCCGATATTCTCGCTGACCTTCGGCTCGAAGGTGGGATCGACACAGCCGAGCTCGCGCATGTCGGCCTGGTAAATCCGAGCCATCCTCCCGGAAAGGTCGAGAGGGCTCTCGCCGTTTTGCTGCGCGCGTTCGATGATCCTGTCATCGACGTCGGTGATGTTGCGTACGTGGACGACCTGGTAGCCGCGTGCTCGAAGATGGCGCACCAGAACGTCGAAGGCGACCGCCGATCGGGCGTTGCCCACGTGCGCGTAGTCGTACGGCGTCATCCCGCATACGTAGACGCGCACCTCGCCCGGATGCTCGGGAACGAAGACCTCGGTGTTGCGCGTCAGCGTGTTGTAGAGGCGGAGCGCCATTGGGCACGATATATCATCGCCGGTTCCGATTCCCCAAACTACCGATAGTAGCGCGAGTCGTCCCACTCGCTCGCTCGCCTGCGCGGCGGGGGGCGCCACCCGCTCCAGCGATCGGCGTGCTGTTTCGTCCGCCCGATCATGAAGAACCGGACCAAGATGAAACCCGTCACGAAGCCGCCGACGTGGGCGAAAAAGGCGATGCCACCCATGCCGTGGCGCGCGGAGGCCAGCGCGCTCATGCCCGAAAGCAGATTGACCACGAAAAACTCGAGAGCGATGAACCACGCCGGCAGCTCGGGAAGAAGACCGACGAACAACCAGAGAAACGGGACCAGGTTGAGCACGGTGATGGGAGAGGTCGGATAGAGCATCAGGTAGGCGGCCATCACCGCGGCGATCGCCCCCGAAGCACCGACCATGGGGATGTTCGAGCTGGGATCCATCGCCATCTGTGTGACGGCTGCGGCAATGCCCCCGATCAGGTAAAACGCCACGTAACGGAAGTGCCCAATGGCGTCTTCGATGTTGTCGCCGAAAATCCAGAGGGCGAGCATGTTGGATCCCAAGTGGGCCCAGCTGCCGTGCATGAACATGCTGGTGAAGATGGTCGGCGTGCTCGCTATCGGATCGACCACGAACATGTGAGGCACGAACCCGAGCACGTTTCCGATGTCCTCGTACCCCGACTCGGCGAGCGCTTGCTCCCAAAGGAACACGAGCACGTTCGCCACGATCAGAAGGTAATTGATGAACGGAAACCTTCGGGTCGGTAATCGGTCGCGAACGGGGACGAACATTCGTGAATGAACGTAAGACGGAAGGGCGCCCGATGCCATGATTTCTGCCGCAGGCGGGCCGAAGGCCGCGCCGAGTAACCAACGGAGGGCTGGCCAGAGAGGCCGATGGGGAGTCCCGGTGACAATTCGACGGAGTCCACGAACCCGCTCCGCGCGGCCGCTCGCGTGATAACGTCGCAGACCTGGTGAGCCGCCGAAAGTCCCTCCTCCTCCTCCTCGCTCTACCCATGCTTTTGGCCTGCTCGGGGCCCGCCTTGCGTGGAGACGTGTATCGCGGGGATGGACTTGCGTTCCGCGTGGGGGAGATCCCCGCCACCTGGAAGCCGCTTTCGGTCACCAATGCCCGACTCGCCTTCCGCGACGAACCGCGCGAGTCGACGGTGCTCGTCAACGCCCGCTGTGGTAAGGACGGCGAGGACGTTCCTCTTCTCGCGCTCACCAGGCACCTTTTCATCAGTTTCACCGATCGCGAGACGATCGAGGAGAAGACCATTCCCATGGACGGCCGCGAAGCGATGCACACCATCATGCGCGCGAGACTCGACGGCGTACCGAAGATGTTCGATGTGTACGTCCTCAAGAAGGACGGTTGCGTCTACGATTTCGTCTCCATCTCGGCCCCGCAACATTTCGAGGCGAATCGCCCGGCATTCGAGAACTTCGTCGGCGGCTTTCACACCTTGGCTCAGGGGGAATAGGCGATGCCGGAGCTGACCGGTCCGAGCAGCCAATCGCCGCCGCACCCTCCGGTCGATCGCCTGTCCATTCCCGGACGCTTGTCCCTTCCCCCGGGCGTTCCAGTACCGCCGCCCGAGCCGACATTCGTCGAGGCGGTGGGAGCGCGCGTCGTCGGGCTCCTGGTTCATCTCGGGCGCATCAGCGTGATCTTCAAGCAATCCCTTGGGGCGATGTTTCGGCGGCCCCTCGAGCTTCGGGCCGTGATCTACCAGATGGAATACCTCGGCGTTCGCTCGGTCGGCATTGCGTCGGTCACCGCGGTCTTCATCGGAATGGTCATGGCGGTGCAGTTCGCCTTCGGCCTGCAGAAGTTCGGCGGGATGGAATACACGGGCCGCGTGGTGGGCCTGTCCTTCGCGCGCGAGCTCGCGCCGACGCTCACCGCCGTGATCGTCGGCGGCCGGATCGGCTCGGGCATGACGGCCGAGGTCGGCTCGATGGCCGTCACCGAGCAGATCGATGCGATCTACGCGCTGGGGGCCGATCCCATCAAGAAGCTCGTGGTTCCGCGGCTCATCGCTTCGGTCGTCGTGATGCCGATTCTGGCCACCTTCTCGCTCGTGCTCGGTTTTTCGGGCGCCATGATGGTGACGAGCACGCAGTTCAACGTGTCGGCCGGTTTTTTTCTGAAGACGGCGCTCGATACGTTGACGATGCCGGATTTTCTGAGCGGCGTCTGCAAGTGCCCCGTTTTCGGCGCCATCATCGCCCTGGTTGGATGCTACTTTGGCCTCATCACGACCGGGGGAACCGAAGGCGTGGGGCGATCGACCACTCGCTCGGTCGTCGTCATTTCCATTACTATCCTCATCGCGGACTTTTTCCTGACCAAGATATTCATGTTCATCTGGTATTGATGATCTCCATCCGCCTTCCCCTCGCGATTGTCGCTACCGGCGCGCTGGCCTTCCTCACCCTGGGCCTTCACGCCGAGAGGCGCATGTCTGCGCGCGAACGCGAGCAGGCGGCCGTCATGGCGGTGACCCGGCTCATGCCGGCGGCGGATCTTTCGCTGGCAGGGGCGGCGCGCCACCTTCGCTTTCCCTCGCTCGAAGAGCCCGGCGCCGCTTTCACCGACGCGCCCGCCTCTCCGGATGTCGATCCCGCGGGTGCCGCGCTCGCCCCCCCCATCAATGTGTACGTCGACAGCGAGCCGGCACCGCGCCGCGAGGCGGCACCGAAGCCGCTCGGACAAGCCGCTCCGAAGTGAAGCCGCGGTCTCACTTGGCGCTCTTGTCGTTCGCGTCGGGCGCGCTGGCGCGCCGAGCTGGCCGTACCGCAGCGCTCTCCGGAGCGCTCGCCACGACCGTCACATTGTTGGCAGGGGTGCTGTTCGCGACCGCCGCGCTCCGGAGCGAAGCCGAGCGGGCGCGCAGCACCCAGCCGGACATCGTCGTGCAAAGCCTCGTCGGCGGCAGACCAGGGCTCATCGATCCCGCCGTCGTCTCTTTCGTCACCAAGTTGCCGGGCGTCCGGCGCGCCGAACCTCGCGTTTGGGGTTACGTCTTCGTTCCTTCGCTCAGGGCCAACATCACTCTGGTCGGGCGCCGCTCGGAGCAGGTCGATCTTGCCGCGGTAAAAGGCGTGCTCGAAAGCGGACGCGACGCCCGCCCCGGCGAGCGCGGTGCCGCTGTTCTCGGCAAGAGCCTGGCCGATTTGCTGCACGTGCGGAGCGGCGATGTCATCGGGCTCCCTTCTCCGCGCGAAGATGCTCCGACATTGACCGTCGTCGGCGTGTTCGATTCGCCGGTAGCGCTCTACACCAGCGACGTCGTGCTACTCGACGCCGACGATGCGCGGGCCATCCTCGGCGTGCCCGCCGGCCGGGCGACGGACATCGCGATCGATCTCACCAACCCCGAGGAAGCTACCGTCGTCTCGCGTGCGATTCTCGACAAAGAGCCGGACCTGCGCGTGCTCGACAAGCGGATTCTCGCTCGTACCTACCGTCTCACCTACGGCCGGCGAGCGGGCATCGTCCTGGCGGCGTCGCTCCCGGCGGTCCTCGCCATTTTGATTCTCGCCTGGGACCGCGTGGGAGGCGTGGGCCCCTCCGAACGCCGCGAAATCGCCGTACAGAAGGCAGTGGGATGGTCCACCGCGGATGTGCTCTACGCCAAGCTGTACGAGTCGGTTCTAGTGGGCGCCGTCGCCACCACGGCGGGGATCGCGCTTGCCTACCTCTGGGTGTTCTTGCTCGATGCGCCATGGCTCCGCGAAGTGTTGTCCGGCTGGAGCGTGCTTTATCCGACGGCACCTCTCACGCCGGCCATCGACCCAGCCGACCTTCTGGGACTCGCGGCGATGATCCTCGTGCCGTTCATCTCGGTGGCCATTCTCCCAGCCTGGCGAGTGGCGGTTCTCGACCCCATGCAGGCGATGCGCAGTTAGCTCCCCGGTTTATTGGGGGTTGAGGGGTAAAGGGGGACCGGAATGGGGCGCGCTCGCATTTCGTCTTTCGGGCGTCGCCGCCGGATTCTCGCCTTAGCCCCTCGACCGCCAAGCCCTCACTGAGGCACGATTTGCATCCCTGCGCCGGGGGCTTCGAAGGGTTTGTAGCGAAACGCGCAAAGGCCCTCCTGGCAGAAAACGGGCGGCGAGGGCTTGCATTGCGGCGGTTTTTCCTCGCACTTGCCCTTCCGGAAGGCATCCATCATTCCGTGCATCTTGTCGAAGCTCTGCGCGTTGACCGGTTTGGGGCAGCCCGGCCATTCGCTCGGCTTGCAGTCCGGATCCGCCGTGCAGACGTTCGCCGTGTTGATGAGCTCGAAAGCCGTGTCGCGCAGCTTCGTGCACTCTTGTGGAGACAACTTCGAGCATGCCGCCATCAGCATCGCGAAAACGAGGGGGGCAAGCTGGACGAAACGGGTGCGCATGGGTCCTCCGTGAGTGGAACGATACCGTAAATAAGGCTTTCCTGAACCAGCATGAAAGTCCCCCTTGACCCCTCCACCCGATGGCGCAGGATGAGGGAAGCCCCGGTCCGGGCACACTCCCATGGCTCAGCCACGCGTTTTTACCCTGGAAGAAGCCAACGCTCTCGTGCCGACGCTGCATCGGCTCGTCGGCCGTCAAATGCTTCGACAGAACGAGATCGAAGATCGCTTGCGCCGCTTGACCAGGGTGGTCGGCCGCAACCTGCACGATCTCGAGATCACGGAGGACGACACCGCCGAAGTTCGCGAGCTCAAGACGGACTTGATGGAACGGATCGCCGCCTACGAAGAGGGCTGGCAGGAAGTCGCTTCGCTCGGCGCGGTGGTCAAGGACGCGCGGACCGGCCTCATCGACTTCTATGGCCAACTCGACGGCCGAACCGTGTGGCTCTGCTGGCGCTACGGCGAAGAGCGGATCGACTTCTTTCACGAGCTCGATAGCGGGTACTCGGGCCGCAAACCGCTGGGACCCGCAGCTCGTCAAAAATTGCTCAACTAACGATGCCCGTCGACAGGCGTGAGGCCGAGAAGGCCATCCGTGCGTTTCTCCGCGCGCTAGGTCGAGACCCCGATCACGACCCCGAGCTGCTGGACACGCCGACGCGCGTCGCCGAGGCATGGGAGAGCGACCTCGTCGACGGATACGACGTCGATGTCGAGCGTCTGCTCGCTGCGGAGTCTTCTCCGGCACCCCAAGAGCCCCTCGGCCTCGTCAGCGTGCGGGACCTCGCCGTATCCACCATATGCCCACACCACCTCCTTCCCGCACGAGGCATGGCGACGGTGCTCTATGTGCCGGGCACCCACGTGGCGGGGCTGGGCACCCTCTCCCGATTGGTCGACGCGTTCGCGCACCGCCTCACTTTGCAGGAGACGGCTGGCGCGGCGATTGCGAATGCGCTGGTTCGGCATCTTGGGGCGCGCGGTGCAGCTTGCAAGCTGTCGTTGTCCCACAGCTGTCTCGCTTCGCGAGGTGAACGTCAAACGACCGCCGTCGTCGAAACGGTTGCCTTCGCGGGGAGCTTCGAACGATCGGGAGCCGACCGCGATCTCGCGCTGGCCGCGCTGCGGGAACCACCGTGAGCGCCGTCGTCGTGACGGGAGCGAGCCGTGGCATCGGAAGAGCGACGGCGCTCGCGCTCGCCACGCGCGGGTTCGACGTAGCCTTGCTTGCCCGCACGACGGCCGAGCTGGGCTCGGTGGCCGAGCTGGCAATGCAACGCGGCATAACGGCTCTGCCGATCCATTGTGACGTGACCTCGCTGGAGGAGGTGCGATCCGCTGCCGCGCGAGTGCTCGGTGAGCTCGGAGCTCCGGCTGCGGTCATCAACAACGCCGGCACGATCCGTCGCGCCGCCATCCAAGACATGTCGCTCGATGATTTCAGGTTCGTGCTCGACACGAATCTGACCGGAACGTTCTTGATGACCCGTGCGTTTTTGCCAGCCATGCTCGAGCGGAAGGCGGGCCGCTTCATCCAGGTGGCGAGCATCTCGTCGACCCTCGGCACGGCGGGAGCCGCCGCCTACTGCGCCGCGAAGTGGGGTGTCGTGGGCTTCACCAAGAGCCTCGCCGAGGAGCTGCGAGGAACCGGCCTGTCGGCGATGAGTGTCCTGCCGGGATCGGTCGATACGGCCATGCTGGAGGGCAGTGGTTTCGCTCCCAAGATGAGCCCGGAGGAAGTGGCCCGCGCCATCGTCTATGCGGCCGTCGATGCCCCGGGAGCGATGAATGGAAGCTCACTCGAAATTTTTGGTCCCTAGCATTACTGCGTAGATCGTCGCTGCCAGATCGTTTCATCGGAGTACCATAGGCCCACTCAAGTACTGACCGGACAAGCGGAACTGGCTGTCGGCGAAGCCGAAGAGGCGAGGCCTGGCGTCCATTCCGGTCTGATGCGCCCTACCGACGGCCTCGCCGTCATTTGCGTGGGCGAAATGCGGTAATTGCTGATCGTGATCTGTCATCGCCAAGATCTGACGCAATAATGCTAGTGGAGCGGGCTCAAGTTTGCGAGACGCGCTGGTCGACGCGGGCTGGGCCCTGTCGGCGGCTCTCGAGTGGTGATAAATTGATAGAATGGATGTGCCGCCTCCCAGCTCGGTGAGGGATCTCGCCCCAGCGCTCGAGGCGCTACCCGTTTTCCCGCTGCCGCAGACGGTGCTCTTTCCAGGCGCGCTGCTGCCGCTTCACATTTTCGAACCGCGCTATCGGGCCATGGTGAAAGATTGTCTCGCTACGCAGAAGGCAATGGCCGTCGCGCTCATTCACGACACCGGGCAGCGCGATGTCAATCGGCATCCAGCGATCGAGCTCGTCGCCGGCGTTGGCGTGATCATCGATCACGTCGAGCTACCGGACGGCCGGTACAACATTTTGCTCCACGGCCGGGCCCGCGTGAGGCTCGAAGAGCTACCGTTCGTCCCCCCCTACCGTCGGGCGAAGGCGCGCGTTCTTTGCTCGACGACCGAGGAGCCTGCCCCGCGTGACGTCGCGGCGCTCTTGGCCAGTGCGGCGGCGTTCGCGGCCGACATCCGCGCGCGCGATCCGGAATTCGATTTTCGCATCCCTCCGCACACGCCCGCTGCCGCAGCGGCGGATCTGGCGGCCCACCACCTCATTCTCGATGCGCGCGAGCGACAATCGATCCTCGAGACGCTCGAGGTTCCCGTGCGGGTCATGCGAACGACCGAAGCGCTCGCCCTGCAGCACGCTGCACTGCTAGGCGGCACGCGCGGCACGATGAATTGACTGCCGATGTCGAAACGAAGGCTCGTGGCCAGAGTGAATCGAAAGGAACTTCCGCCGGGAGCGACGAAGCGGGTCGACTACCCACCTTTCGACGTGCTCATGGTGAACCTCGGCGGGGTCCCGTACGCCATCGACGACACGTGCAGCCATGCCGGCGAGAGCCTCTCCCGAGGTGAGCTCGACGGATGCCAGGTCACCTGTCCGGCCCACGGCTACATCTTCGACATGCGCACCGGGTGGTTGGTGAGCCCGGCCGGTCTCTGTGAAAACCAGCGTACGTTCGAAGTAACGACGGAAGGCGAAGACTACGCCGTGTACGACGAGGTGATCGAAGTGGTTGAGCCGACCGCAGCCGCGCCGAGTAACACAACAGCCGAGCCGAAGGCCGCGCCGAGTAAGACAAAGAAACACTAGGACGTACGCGAGGTCTCTCGACCTCGACAGAGCGTCGCACCTGCGATAGAGTACTGCCAAACGTGAGTCCCCTCGTGGGTCTACCGACAGCGCGACGTGAACCCCGCCAGGCCCGGAAGGGAGCAACGGTAGCGGAAAGCGGGTGTGGTAGGCCCTTCGTTTTATTTGGGGGGGCGCGCTGATCCATGGACGTTTCTCCTACTCCTCCGCTGCGCGCGAAGATCCTGGCTTGGGCGCCCTTCGTTTTGTCGGCCGCGCTGGTGGCGATGGCGATTCGCACGGCCGCCCGTGAACCGCTCACAGCGGCTCTGTTCGCCACGCTCTTCGTACTCATGATGCTTCCGAGCTATTTGGCTCGGCGTCGCGTGCGCGACGTGCTGCGCTCGGGTGACGTGCACTCGGTGCTGAGTGCCTGGTCGGGGAACATCGAGAGGTTGCCGTATCCCGAAACGATGGGCCCGCTCATCACGGCGGCGGCGTTTGCCTCGTGCGGCTGGGTCGAACAAGCGCGAACGGCGCTCGGCCGATCGGTGCGCGGTCCGGCCTGGGAGGCAGCGCTCGAACACAGGCTCTTCGTGGAGACGCTGCTCGATGCTTTCGAAGGTGATCGCGAGGGAGCCTTGACGAAGGCATCGCGCCTCTCCTCGCTTCCGCTGCCGCTGGCCGGGCCATTCATGCAGGGGCGAGTGCGCATATTGCGCGACGCACTGGCCGCGTTTGCGCGCGCTTTCGCCCATACCAGCACGCCACAAGACATGCGGCTACTCGAACGAGCATCGAAAAAGAGTCCGCTCGTACACTGGGCGATGCGCTACGCCGCTGCGGTCGTCGCCGTCGATCATGGCAAGCTCGTTCACGCCAAGAAACTGCTCGATCAGGCACCCGAGTGGCCGAAAGGATCGGCGTTCCATTCCTTTCACGAAGAGCTGCTCGGCGTCATCGCCGATGGCTGAATCGCCCCCCCGAGGCTGCCCCGAGTGTGTTACTCCGAAACGAGTCCGCGCAGCGCGGCAAACCGCAAGAGCTGTGTGCTGGAGTGCACCGCGAGCTTGCGGTTGATGTTGGCTCGATGTGTCTCCACCGTCTTCACGCTGATCGAGAGCTCTTCAGAAATGGACGCGTTGGAGTGACCGCGAACCACCAGGTCGAAGATCTCGCGCTCCCGGTTCGACAATCCATCGAGCTGTCCCGGCGCACCCTTGCGACGCGTGCGACCGCTGGACAGAAGAGAAGAAGGCAACTCGGGTGCGAGGTAGCGATCGCCGCGCGCGACCGCCTGCAGACCCGATACGACCGCCGCCGCTGCCTGGGACTTGAGCGCGTAACCGGACGCGCCCGCGCTGAACGCTCGCATCACGTAATCGTGCACGGCGTGCGCGCTCAGCATCATCACCTTCGCCTCGGGATGCCGCGATACGAGCTCGCGCGTCGCGGTGAGACCGTCCATGCCCGGTAAGGTGACGTCCATCACCACGACGTCCGGTTTCACCGTTTCGAATATTGCTGTGACCTCGCTCCCTTGCGATGCCTCGGCGACGACCGAAAATTCGGCGGTTGCCGAGAGCAGAGTGCGGAATGCTTCGCGGAAAACCAAATGGTCATCGACCAATACAACGGTGACACTCATCCCCGCTTTATACCTCTCGACTGACTTTGACCGATCGGCCCAAAGTCGGCCAGTGATGTTTGTTGCGTTTGTTCCCTTGGCACGCAGCCCGCGAGTCATCAGAGAGAGTGTTCGTCGCAGTCTCCGCAAGAAGTCGTAACCAACTCGTAATCACGATGCAAGCAGCCGCGCGATCGAACCGTCCCATCATCAATACGACTCGCAGTCGCCACCCGCGAGAGATCAAGGTCGATCATCGCTACATAGTCAACCTGATACCGGGCTTTGTTGCCCCACGCCACTTTTGAGGCCGGATCCGCGAACGTGGAGGCGACATGCGGCGCGCGCCGAAACGTGCGCCGCACATCGGAAAGCGCGAGGGCTTCGATTTGCTTCGACATCTCCGACTCGCATGCCCACCACAGCCTAGGTCCCTTGGTTGATCACTTCGCGAGAGAATCGATTATCCTCGCGCGCGAGGACGAACTTTTGGGAAACCTGAAAAGAAGAGCGAAGTCCGGCGTGAAGCGGAACGCCAAGCCCTTTGGATTGGGAGCGTCTTCAGCACACAAGCTTCCATCGGGCACATTCGCGAGAGGCGCTGTCGAACGGGCCGATCTGAGTCGACGTCATGCGCGCCTTCGTCGGAAATACACAGCCACCGTTCAAGAGCTCGACGCGTTGAACCGGAAGGGAAACATCGAGTTTCAGCTCGGATGGTGGGCGCTCCAGAGCACGTCGGCGGCGCTCGCCGTCGTTCAAAACGGCATCATCGTGATTTGTAACGCCAAGTTCCACGCGCTCAATCAGCAGACCAGCGGCATCGGGTGGAGGCGCCTGGATGCGACGAGCGACGAAATCGACGCACAGTTCCCGACTCTGTGGACGTTGGTGTGCCGCGAGGCCTCGGTGATGTTTGCGAGCGGAGCCGACAGCGCCACGAGAACGTACCAAAACGTCGCCAAAGACGAGTACCTCGAAGCCGACTTCCAGCGTCTGATGGGAGTTCCGGCGCAAGTAGCCGTGCTCGTCCGCGATTTGACGGATCGAGTTCGCTCCGAGCGAGAACTCGACCAAGCACGCCAATCCCTTCTTCGCCAGGAGCGGATTCGAGCCATCGGCGAGCTGGCGTCCGGCGTCGCCCACGACCTCAACAACACGCTGCACGCCATGGGTTTGCGGCTCTCGTTGATCGAGCAAGACGCTCTTTGCCAGGCGGAGCAAGGAGACAATATCCGCGCTCTTTCGCGGATCATCAATGACGCGGCGGTGGTGGTAGGTCGCCTTCAGGAATTTGCTCGGCAACCCCACGACCGGCCGCTCGAGAGTGTGGACCTCGGCGCCACGATTCGCGAGGCGATCGAGATCGTGCGCACGGGCATCGAGGGACAAAGCTCGCTCGATGGGGTCCCGATTGGTATTCGAACCGAGCTGCCGCCGCTGCCGGAGGTGCGCGCGTTCGCATCCGATCTGCTGCACGTCATCGTGAATTTGCTTCTCAACGCACGGGACGCCATGCCGAGCGGCGGCATCATTCAGATCGAAGGCGAGCAGCGAAACGACAAGGCCATCATCCGAGTGCTCGACGAAGGCGGGGGAATCCCTCCGGAAGATTTGGGCAAGGTCTTCGATCCGTTCTTCACCACCAAGGGCAGTCGAGGCACCGGCCTCGGCCTGTCGATGGCGCATGGCGTGCTGACGCGACTGGGGGGCGAGATCTCGGCCGAGAACCGCCCCGAAGGCGGAGCCTGCTTCACGCTCTCGTTTCCGATCGCGACCGAGGCGAGCACGCCGCGTCCGGTGCGCCGATCGTCGCAGCCGCCGTCTCCGCATCGCATTTTGCTCATCGACGACGACCCCGATAGCCTCGAGGCGACGAAAATGGTGATGCAGCTCGACGGTCAGCATGTGGACGTGGCACTGAATGGCGCGTTGGCGCTCGACCAACTCAGGAGCGGGCTGCACTACGATCTCATCCTCTGTGATCTCGGAATGCCCGGGATGACCGGCTGGCACGTCGCCCGCGAGATCCGCACGCTCTCGCCCCGCACGCCGGTCTACATGTTGACGGGCTGGGCGCAACAGATCGCCGAAGAAGATCCGCGGCGCAGGTGGGTCCGAGGGGTGCTGATCAAACCGATGAAGCTCGAAGACTTGCGCGAACTTTTGGCCGCCACGTTGGGCGTCGAGGGGCACACGGGCCAGCCCGGCACCACCCTTCCCGGCTGAACGTCAGTGCCACGCGATCTTCGCTTTTCGGATCCGGCCGCCGCCGTGCAGGTTGTCTTCCGCGAAAAATAGCCAGTCTCCCACGAGCAACGGACTGGTGTCCTCGGTCGAGACGCCGCCGATCGTCGCCAGCCGAGCCGGCGCGCCGGCCCCGCGAGCGCCATCGAAGGGAAAACCATAAAGGACGAGCTCACCTTTCTCGGCTCCTGGCACCACGATGCGGCACGCGCGCTCGCAATCGAGCGCGACCGAGCTCGCGTCGGCGGCGAGGGGCACCCGAAGCGGCTCCCCCGAGCTGCGCGCCGCAGCGTCGAGACGCGTGAGCCACACGGTTCTGGTTTGTGCACTCCGCTCCTTGCCGCCACCCGAGGCATCCTGCACCCACCCGAGAACGACGCCGTCTTCGACGCGCGCAAGCTCGGGAGCTCGGGCCTGCCCCGGCGAGAGAACGACCGGTGCCGGGTCGCCACGGATGGCAAGCTCTCCGGAGCTCAAGCGCGCGAGGAAGACGCCGGACGTCATCGTCTCTCGACGAACTTCGGCCCAAGCAACGACGATGTCTTCGGGGCGAGCGAGCAAGCGAAGCTCCGATGCTTCACCCTTCGTCTGCGCCACGCGGCGGGGCGTTCCGACGAGGCGCAAGTCTCGGCTGACTTTCGCCGCGTAAACCTCGACCGAGCCCTCGCGCGATTCGAGCCAGCCGGCGATCCACCCCTCGCCGGCTTGCATCAGCGCGACGTCGGAGCAGCTCCCTTTGGATCGCGTGAGCTGCTTCTGAACCTGCTTGTCGCCCGAGCTCGAAAGCCGGGCCATGAAAACCTGCCCCAACCCACCTTCTTTGCCCACCCACACCAGCCCGACCTCGCCCTGCGAACCAGGTCCGCGCGCGAGCGCCACGCCGCCGACGGAGTCGGCCTTGCCTGCGATGAGCTTCGGCTCGGTGAGCGCTTCCGCGCCGCTGTCGAGCGACCGGACCATGACGCTCGCGCCGTCCTTGCGCGCGGGTGACGCGGGTGCTGCAGGTCCGGCGCGCCGAGCGCCGCCCGCCTTGCGCGGCAGAACGAGACCGGGATCGACATAAGTGACCCACGCGAGCAGCATGCGATCGGCGAAGCCGATGGCGGCGAGATCGGCAATTCGCTCTCCTTCGCCAAACGCATCGAGCGACGCGGTTTTCGGAAAATCGGGCGGCTTCGGCGCGGTCTCGGTAGGCGCGCCCGCGTCCGACCGGCTGACCAGCGCCGGGCGCTTCGCGGGCGTCGTTTCATCCGAAGATCCCGAGCGCGACCCACAGGCAACGACAATCGCCGAGCAGGCCACGAGTGCGCCGAGCCGTGTCATGCGTCGTTTCTTACCACCACTCGCGAATCGCATGTCGCTCGGAATGGGCTTTGTGTCATGAAGCGTTACAAGCTCATTTGGTGCCATGACGCTCGCGCTACGCTTGTTGATTTCGTTCTGTCTCCTGGCGCTGGTACCGACAGCAGTGGTCGGCTACGGCGCTCGAGAGGCCTGGAGGCGCGCCGAAGAGCAGCGTTTCGACGACCAGCTGAAGGCGGCGACGCAGGGCGCCTGGAAAGAGCTCAGCTGGGAGACATCGCAGATTCGCGACCTCTTGCCATACAGATGCGACCACGACGGCGACATCGACCAGACGCTCATCGACCTCAGAAACCACGAGCTCGACCACCAGCGCCGGCTTCCCGTCAGCCTGCTCGTCGGCGAGCAGATGAAGGCGCTGCACCTCGATGAGCTATTGCTCTTCACGGGTACCGGGGAGATTTTGGGAGCCGGCCACGACCCCGGAGCGACTGGAAAGGTCGACCGCAGCCTCGCCGACGACATCGCGGCCCGAAAACCGAAGCTCGAGCTTCGCCCGGCGGGTCCGCAAATGAAAGCGGCACTCGTCAGCCGCTGTTCCAAAAAGTTGGGCACCGAGACCGTCGGTTTGCAGGGCACTCGCTACATCGATTCGATGCTCAGCCGCATCGGCGAGGCATACGGGGTTAAGCTCTCGAGTCCTCCCCTCGCGCCGAAATTCGACGAGGCGAGCTTGCTCATCGACGCTCCCATCCCCGAGCTCCCCCACTTCGCCGTCGGGGCGACGATTTCGCGGCGTCAACTGGAGCAGAATTTAGCTTGGGTCGACCAACGAATCGCGATCGCTTCGGCCATTACCGTCGCAATTGCCATCGTGGCCGCCATCTGGATGGCGCGAAGCATCGCTCGTCCGATAGAAGCGCTGGCCCGACAAGCGGGCGAGGTCGTGCGTGGCGAGCCGCGGCCGGTGAAAGCGCGCGGCGGCCGCGAGCTCGAGGTCTTCGCGCGCGCATTCAACAAGGCGCTCGACGACCTCGTGCAACTGCGAAAGAGGCTCGCCGTCACCGAGCGCATCGCCGCCCGACGCGAAATCGCGCGGCGCATCGCCCACGAAATCAAAAACCCGCTGGCGCCCATTCGAGCGGCCGTCGAAACGCTGCGCCGCTTGCGGGCGCGCGAGGATCCGGCGTTCGACGAGTACTTCGACGAAGCGACCCGCACGGTACTCGACGAGGTGTTCCGCATCGCCAAGATCGTCTCCGAGTTCACCGAGTTTGCACGCCTGCCAGCCCCGCACCCAGCCCCGGTCAAGCTCGAAGAGATCGCGCGAAGCACGGTGGCGCTCTATGCAGCTGGCGGAGCCGAGGTCATCTTGGAGAGTTCCGCGTGTCCCAGCATCCAGGCCGACCGCGACCAGCTCGTGCAGGTTCTGACGAATCTCGTTCAGAACGGGCTCGACGCGGCTCGAACCGGCGATCGAAAGCCGAGCGTCACCGTGCGAATCGGGCCTGCGGGGGCCGACCGAGTGGCGATCGTCGTCGCTGACACGGGCCCCGGCGTGAGTGACGAAATGCTTCCGCGCCTCTTCGAAGCCTATGCGACGAGCAAGCCCAACGGCACAGGGCTCGGGCTCGCGATCGTGCAGCGGATCGTCCACGAGCACGGCGGCCGGATCACCTATGAAAAAGGGGCCACTGGAGGTGCGGTGTTTCGGGTGGTGCTTCCGGTCGGCGGCCCCACCCTGTTGCCCACGCCCGCGGAAGCGGACGAGGCGGTGCGACCGCAAGCCCGCGGCTAGCCTCGGATTTCCAGCATTTACGAGCCGAGGACTCGCGGCGTACGGTCGCGCTCGGCGGGCGAAGCCAGCGCGCGGCCACGTCAGCATCGACGACGCTTGGATTGCGTTTCGACGCTCGGCCCTGCCGCCTCGCGGATTTCAGGTTCAATTCCGCCTGCGGGCAGAGTGGGTCCCGGGGCGACGACTCTGCTCCGGGAAGTCCCTTTAAAGTTGCGCCCATGGCCTCTCGGCTTCTACCCTGCGTATTCCATGCAGCTGAATGCGAGGTCCCTCGTCGCGCTCGTCATCATCACTGGTTTCATGGTTCTGGTGATCTTCCTGACCAAGGCGCTGGACATGGGGGCCTACGCCGGCATTGCTGGAGTGATCGGTGCAATCATTGGCGTTTGGTACGCCGGAAGCGCGCCGGCGACCGGTGTGGCGACCGACGCGCTGACCGACGCGGTCCGCCGCGCCACGCAAGGGGAGCCTCCGGCCCTCCCCCAGGGGGCGTCCGGCCCGACACTCAAGCTTTATCAAGAGCTGGCCCTTTTTGCGGACACCGTCGCGCAGATGCGGGACCGCGAGCGACGCGTCGCCGACGACACCCGCGAAGCGATGCAGGCGCTCGACGAACTTTTGAAAAAGCTGGGAGATGGCGTCGGCACCCAACTGTCGGCGAGCGAGGAAACCGCGCGGTCGATCAAGGACATGACCAGCGCGCTCCGCGACATCGCCCAACACGTCGAGGTACTCGCCTCGAGCGCGGAAGAATCGAGCTCCTCGATCTTGGAAATGACGGCCACCAACGACGAAGTGGCGGAGAACATCGGCGAGCTCGCCGGAAGCGTTCGGGAGACCGTCTCGTCGATCGAGGAAATGGCTTACTCGATCAAAGAGGTAGCCAAAAATATCGACGCCCTCTCGCTCACCGCCGAGGAGACGAGCTCCTCGATGAACCAGATGGACGTGTCGATCGACCAGGTGCAATCGAACGCGAACGAGACGGCGCGTCTCTCGGAAGAGGTCGCCCACGACGCTGAAAAGGGTGCGGAAGCCATCCTCAAGACGATCGGCGAGATTTATCGCATCAAGGAATCGAGCCAGGAGGCGGTCGCGGTCATTTCCAACCTGGGGTCGCGCATCGACGCCATCGGCCAGATCTTGAACGTGATCGACGACGTCGCCGAGCAGACCAACTTGCTCGCCCTCAACGCAGCCATCATCGCGGCGCAGGCGGGCGAGCACGGAAAGGGTTTCGCCGTCGTTGCCGACGAGATCAAGGATCTGGCCGAAAGGGCCGGTGCCAGCACCAAAGAAATCGCCGACCTCATCAAGACGATCCAGGCCGAATCGAAAAACGCCATCAACGCCGTGGAGCGCGGAGCGCACAACGTCGACCGCGGCGTGGAAGTTTCGAACGAGGCCGAGCGCGCTCTGAAGAAGATCCTGGAGAGCTCGCAGAAGAGCACCAACATGGTGCGAGCCATCGCGCGGGCCACGGTCGAGCAGGCGAAGGGGAGCAAGCAGGTGACCGATGCCATTGGACGCATCGCCGAGACCGTCCAGCAGATCGCGGCGGCAACCGCCGAGCAGGCGCGGGGCTCCGAGCTCATCATGAAGAGCGCCGAAAAAATGCGGACGATCACCCAGCACGTGGAGCGGTCCAGCCAGGAGCAGGCGCGGGGCGGCCGTCAGATCACGCAAGCCATCGAAAACATATCGAACATGGTCAATCAGTTGAACACCAGCCACCGCAGCCAAACGCGCGGCAACGAGCAGGTTCTCAACGCCGCCGGCCGGATCGAAGAGGCTGCCCGCGCGCAGGACCACGCGCTGCGATCGCTCGTGGGGGCGCTCGACAAGATCAAAAAGTCCCGCGTGGCGTAGCAATCTCGAAAGAAAGTTTCGAAAGATCTATCAAGTAAATATAGGTCTTCGATTCGTTGTCGGCGGGCGCTGATCGTTTTTGGTAGCCTCCTCCCACTACATGTCCAGAGGGCGGGCAGAGGGGCCACGGATGGCCGTTATCCGTCCGAAACAGCTGTTCATCGCACGGAGAGCATCCATGAAAACAAAGACTCGCTTCTATTTCTTCGCCGCCGGGATCTTCGCCGTGGGCGGCGCCAGCTATTGTGGCGGCGACGACACCACGGCAGGCACCGGCACGACCACGACAACGGGCTCCACCACCACCACGTCTGGTAGCGGCGGCAGCGGCACGACGACCGGAACCACGACCGGGGGCACCGGCGGTGCGACTGGAAGCACGACAGGCACCGGAGGCACCGCGGGCAGTGGCGGCACGGGTGGCACCGGTGGGACGGCTGGATCGGGCGGCACCGGCGGCACCGGCGGCCAAGCAGGTCGCGATGGCGGCACCGGAGGTACGGCGACTGACGGTGGCACCTGCCCGATGACGCGCCCACCGAACGGGAGCAGCTGCACGACCCTTGGGCGAGTCTGCACTTACAACTCCTTCATATGCACCTGCCAACAAGGCCAGGGGCAGCGGGTAGTATGGGGCTGCACGTTCAGCGGCGACGGCGGATTCGTCCGCGATGCCAGTGGAGGTTGATCGTCCACGATACGATCGTGCTCCAAGGTCCGGGTCGACCGTAACTCGAGCCCACAAGCACCACCTCGTTTCGAACGCCCAGAGATTCAGGCTGTCGCGCGTGTTGAATCGGCTCGGTTAAGAGAAGACGCTTGCGCTCGTAGCGGATCGAGTGCGAGGCTCCCCACTCGATCCGAGGACGAGACCCTTGCCCGTGCGAATCGCGTGCGCCGCCACACTCTTCAGTTTCGCAGCCATTTGGCTTGGCTGCTACGGCCCCCCAACCTGTCAGGACCTACGAAATTGTCCGACCAGCAAGCCCGATGCAACCGACGCCGATACATTATCGGAACCGGACTCGGCCGGCCGAATCGTGGATGTCGGAGGCGCCGATGGTTCTGCAGGCGACGATTTAGAAGATATTTGGGCAGTTGGAGAGCTGTTTACGCCTTCGGGCGGTGTCATCATTCATCGGACACGGAATGCCAGCTGGCAGATCGAGTTCAACTTGGCTCCGGGTCCAAGCCTTCACGACGTTTGGGGGACGAGTGCCTCAGATGTTTGGGCGGTGGGCGAAGCCATTCTCCATTATGATGGGAGCCAATGGGTCCGGGTTCCAAGCCCTGGAGCGCAAACGCTGAAGGCCGTTTGGGGTAGCAGCCGAACGGATGTCTGAGCATGCGGATTCAACCGGGACACGAACAACGGATCGCTCCTCCACTACGATGGCAACTCCTGGCAGCTGCACGACCAGTCTTCCTTGTTCGTCGATGTGACTTGCAGTGGGATCTGGGGCACGGGACCGCGCGATGTGTGGCTTGTCGGGAACTCCGAGAAGACAGGAGCGAAGCTTCTTCACTTCGATGCGTTTGCGAATTGGTCGGATAAGACACCTATTCCTGGACTTTCTGCCTATTTTACGGGGATTTGGGTTTCGAGCTCGACGAGCGGATGGGTCGTGGGATCCGACGGCCTGTTCCTGCAGCTTGGGGGCACGCAGTGGGGCGCCATCAATCCGCCCCCCACCACGGCCAATCTACTAGCGATTTCGGGGGCCTCTTCCAACGAGGTCTGGGCAGTCGGCATGTTGACTAGCGGCATCAATACTCTGAAGACGCAGGTGCTTCGTTTTGGAGGTTCATCGTGGGCATCGGTTCCGTTGGGAGTTGCCGAGCAAGATGCAACAATACTCGACATCTTCGTTCGGTCAGCAAGTGATATCTGGATGGTCGGGGGTGTAGGCGTCATCCTTCACCATGATGGACTGAAAATCGCCGCTTACCCGAACGTCCCGACTCAAGCGGACCTCTGGGGAGTATGGGGCACGCGATAATCGGCGAGCCCAACGTTCCTCACTAGATGCGGCATATCCCGCTCGAGATCCGGCGCATCACGAAATCGACCACGCGATCGCAGCGGGTTCTCGGAAAATCGTAGGTTCGGGGCAAGACCGGATCCATGGCGGACATCAGCATTTCCTGGAGCCGGCCGCGCGCGCGGTAGAGCCGTGTTTTGACGGTCTCTTCGGGGATGCCCAGGCACTCGGCCGTTTCGGCGCCGCTCAGGCCCTCGATCAAGCGCAGCACCAGCACCGATCGGAAATCGTCGGGCAGCGCATCGATGGCGTGCTCCAGCACCGCGTGCATCTCGCCGTCACTCGCCAGCTGCTCGGGGCTCAGTTCAGATTGGGTGATCATCGACGGCTCCTCGGAATGAGAATCGAGCGGGTCGAGCCGACGCCGCCGGCGAACGCGGGCCAGTGCCTCGTGTACCGCGATTCGAGTGAGCCAGGTGGCGAACCGCGCCCTTCCTTCGAACTCGTGTAGGTGCTCGTACGCTCGAACGTAAGCGTCCTGCATGACGTCTTCGGCTTCGTGATCGTCGCCGAGGATGGCGCGCGCCGCGCGGTAGATGCGCGTGTTGTGCCGGCGCATGATCGCTTCGAACAATTGGCAGTCGCCGGCCCGCACTCTCGCGACGATTTCCTCGTCGCTCGAACCGGGCAGAGTCAGCGGCTCTTCCAAGGCCATGGTTTCAGGCGATCGACGCTCCGTTCAGAAGTCCGTTCAGAAGAGAGTTGGATCGTGGCGCAACGTTCCCGACAAAAGTGAACGACGTCCACGGGCCGTAGGACCCACCTCGACGGGAACCTCGAATGGTGCTCCGACATCTATTTCCATAAGGGAGCCAGTTTGCCGCGCGGTGGGGTTGCGCCGGCAGTGAGCCTGGCAGAAAGGAACCATCATGGCTCGGGTAGCTCATGCGAACGTCTTTGGAGAAAAGACCCACGGCGGAGCCGCGGTCCACCATCCGACCTATCAGGCGTACCAGATTCTGCATTGGGGCTTCGTTGCTGCGCCGGTGATCGCGGGCGCCGATAAGTTCGTCGGTCTGCTCACCAACTGGGACGGTTACCTCGCGCCTCAGATCGCGCGTCTGTCGCCGTTCTCGGTCCATACGACGATGCTCGTCGTCGGGATCATCGAGGTCATCGCCGGTCTGATCGTGGCTCTGAAGCCGCGCATCGGAGCGTACGTCGTAGCGGCGTGGCTCGGCGCTATCATCATCAATCTGCTGCTTACGGGCGGCTATTACGATATCGCGCTCCGCGACTTCGGCCTCTGCCTCGCGGCGCTCGCCCTCGGGCGCCTCAGCGAGGTTTACGACCACGGCTCGATCCGAGTCGGGCGGGAAGGAGCGCCGGTCGCCCGTACTTGATAACGTCTGTGCATCTGAACGCATTGCCCGGCGCCGCGTGCGCCGGGCTTTTTTTTCCACGATTCCAGGCAGCCCACAATCGCTCAGGCATGACGTAACCGAAGCGCCGTCGCAACATCGTAGCGAAACGTTATCGATCCACCGCGGTGTGAACGGTTGAAGATCGAGATCAACTGGTGGATGATTCGTGCGCGGCATCGAAGATCATGCACGCCGCCGTTCGGGAGGCACGATATGGCCGGCGCACGAAACATCCTTGCAAGTTGGCTCACCGTGAGCTCGTTGCTCTTCGTCGCTCCGGCGCATGCAACGTACTCGATCGTCGCGACCGACAAGGCCACGCAGCAGGTCGGCGGCGCGGTGACCTCCTGCGTCGGCGCGGGCGGAGTTACCGGGGTGTATGGGCCGGCGCCCGGCCATGGGGGCATCAACGCGCAAGCCTTGTCGAACGTCCAAGGACGCAATCGCGGCCAGACGCTTCTCAATATGGACGTCGCACCCGCTGAGATCATCCGGCAGATCACCGCTCCATCATTCGATACTCTCGCGAGCCAGCGCCAGTACGGTATCGCCGATCTTCAGGGACGTGCGGCGGCTTGGAGCGGCCGGGATAACGGTGATTATGCAGGAGATCGACAGGGCACGGTCAGCACGTACACCTACTCGATTCAAGGCAACATCCTCACCGGCGTGGCGGTCATCAATCAGACCGAGACAGCTTTTCGATCGCAAGGCTGTGACCTTGCCGACAAGCTGATGCTCGCGTTGGAGGGAGGCGCACAAAACCAGCAGGGAGATAACCGCTGCACCCCGACGATCCCCTCCGATGCCGCAAGTATCGAAGTCGATCTGGCAGGCATGCCGGCCGGTTCGTATCTGCGGCTTTCGATAGCCCTGAACAAGAAAGATCCGCTCGGTCCACTGCGCACGATGTTCAACACGTGGCGAGCCACGCACCCGTGCGCTGGCGGTAACCTGGATGGTGGACTCGGTGTCGACGCGAGCCGACAAGAGGCCGGGCTCGATGCGACGACGCGACCCGACGTGACGGTCGATGCCACAGCCAACGACGACGCAACAGGCGGCACGGCTGGCGACACCGGATCGGGTGGAAGCGGCGGAACGGTCGTCGGGGGTGGCGGCACCGGCGGTGCGTCCACGGGCACGGGCGGCAGCCAAGGGGGCAAAGGTGGAACGCTCGGCATCGGAACGGCCGGCACAGCGGGCTCGGAAAATGGCGGTGAGGACGCGGGCTGCGCGTGCCGCGTGCGGAGCTCACGCACCGGGGGCACGGCCGGCAACGCGTTCGGCTATGCGCTCGCGGTGACCGGTCTGCTCGCTGCACGTCGGCGGCTGCGCCGTCACAAAAACTCATAATCGATAACGGCGACCGTTTCCCCATAGCAGAATCTCAAAATCGACTGGGTGCGATTGAGATGACTGGAGCCATTGGCTCTAACTGTGGTAAGTATCTTGACCACTGGGGCGGCGTTTCCACACCGAATAGAGTTTTTGCGTGGAAGTGGACTCGGCCACCGACCCCTGTTTCCCCTCAAGTCAAACGGTTGGGCTGCCTCGCCTCGCCTGACCCACGAAGGAGATGGCGCATGAGCACCACGCTGACCCGATTGTTTCGGTCGATATCGTTGGGAGCTTTTGCAATAGGCATCGCGACCTCGCTATCGGCATGCTCCGACCAGGCGACCTCGCGAGAAAATACCGCGACGGATGACGGCTCGCTGCGCGGGCAGCTGATCGAATCCATCGCCACCTACGACGATGGCACGTCGGAAACGACGTACCAGCTCCGCGTGGGCGGCAATCCGCAGGATGAGCGCTCGCTCGTGCTCAGAGAAACGCCCGACCTTTTCCCCATGAGTGAAGTGAAGGTGTGGGGAGTCGTGCGAGACGGAAAGATCTTCGTGGAACGGCTGGAACCAGTCGGCGATTCGGCCGACGGCCTCGGCTCCACGAACCAACCGCTCATCGGCGCGCCGCCGATCCCGCCGACCAAGCTGGCCATGGCCATCGTCGATATCGGCTTGGGAACCAGGGACGCCACCATCACGCCCGAAGAATTGCAAAAGCGGGTCTTCACCAACGCCGATTCGGTGCGAGCGTACTATCTACAAAACTCGTACAACATGCACGATCTCACGGGCAAGGTCGTCAGCACGGTGCTCAACTTTCCGATGACGACGGGCTGCAGCACGTCGAGCATGGCGACCACGCTCAAGCCGATGGTCGACGCCGACGTGGGCGGGGCCTCCAACGTCTACCTCTGGTATTTTCAGGCGCGCGCGTCGGGATGCTCGTGGTCAGGGCTCTCGAGCGGACAGAATACGTACTACAACGCATCGGCCGGATGCGTGGTGCTGGTTCAAGAGCCCGGACACTCCTTCGGTCTCGCGCACGCTTCGAGCATGGCCTGCACTTCCAACGGGCAGACCGTCGCTTTTCTGGATGATCCCAACAATGGATGTAAGCACAACGAGTACGGCAATCCCTACGACACGATGGGCGGCGGATGCCGGCACTTCAGCGCGTACCACAAGACGTACCGAACCTATACGCAGAAGTGCAACGTCGTCCGGGTGAGAAAGAGCGGCACGTTCAACCTCTTTCCGATCGAAAAAGCGTGCAACGGCATTCAGGTGCTCGCTGTGCCGATGCCGCACGTCCGCCCTTACACCAACTCGGGCGGCGGAGGCGGCGGAGAGCGCAATACGCAACTCGCCTACTACACCGTCGAGCTTCGCTCGCCAATCGGCTTCGACACCGGGCTCAAGCCGAGCGTGCTTATCAACGCTGCACCTGATTTTCGGTACAACAACACCTCCTCGCGCAACAACAATCGCGGCGAACACACCTGGCTGCTCGACATGGCGCCTTCCGTCACCACCGGGCGCGATGGTACGGCGCACGCGCTCGCCGTTGGCCAGACGTTCACCGATCCGGCGGGCGGCGTCGCGATCACGACGCTCTCGGTGAACCAGGATGGCGCCTCGATCAAAGTCGACATCACCGGCACGAGCACCGTCGACGGCGGAACGGGGGACACGGTTTGCGTCGACAACACGCCGATCACGGCGCCCGGACCGACAACGTGCGGCGACGACGGTGGCGGCGTTCCGCCGCCTCCTCCTCTCGACGCTTCCTCCAGCCGCGACGCGCGCGCCGACAGCACGGGCACAGGCGGCACGGGCGGCACGACGAACGCCGGAACGGGCGGCACCGACATAGGCTCGGGCACCGCCGGATCGAGCAATGGGCAAGCGGGCACCACGACCTCCGGCACCGGCGGAAGTCGCGCAACGGCTGGAAGCTCGAACGCGGCTCCATCAGAGGAGCTGCAGGGCGGGTGCGCGTGCCGCGTGCTGCCGGCCGCGGGAGCATCCGGCGGAGGGTCGCGCCAATACGCGCTCTTCACCCTAGGCCTCGCCGTGCTCCTCGCTCGTCGGAGGCGAACCGCTCGCTAGCTCACCTCGCAAAGCGCTCCCACGCCTCCGGCAATGGGCGGCCGAGCATCCTCTCGGCGCCTGCCTTGTTCAGGACGAGAAAACGAAACTCTCCGCTGAAGCAGGGTTGTGCCTCCTGGGTCACCTTGACTTCGACATCGATGAAGCGTGAGCCGGGCTTCACGACGCGACCGCGCGCCTCGAGCTCTTTTCCGATGCGCACGCCGCGAAGGAACCGTGCGCTGAACGACACGGTGAACCCGAATTTCCCGGCCATCGCGATGCAGGCCCACGCGCCGACCTCGTCGGCGAGCGTCGCCACGAGCCCTCCGTGCATGATGCCGGGCGGCCCCTGGTAGACATCTCCGGGAACCATGCGCGTGACCACATCGTCCCCTTCGCGCACGAATTGAAGGTGAAAACCGATGGGGTGATCGGGCGCGCAGCCGAAGCATGGCTGGGAAGGACCGAAGAGGCTCCCGTCGAAACGCTCGTCCATGGCCGAGAAGGACCGCACTCAGCCACTCGCGTCAAGATCTCCAGTCTGCGGCCTCGAGGGGCCGATGTACGGGAGCTGCAAGTTGGCGAAAGCGCGGTTCGTCTCTTTGCTACGATCCGCTCGCCGTCTGGCCTCCCAAGTAGCTACTGCGACGAACGGCCACTTACGTTCGTCCGACGACCGCCCGGGCGAACCGGTGTGCATGTTCTCGGAATGATACCCGCAGAGCCAGAGACGTATACCAAAACGCGCGCTGTGCAGGTTTTTCGACAAGCGGTGCAGGCCATCGTGGCGCGCGAAGCCATCGAGCGGCAGGTGGCCACCTTTGCGTCGCGGCTGCGTCGCGACGAAGAACGCATGGCCGCCATGCTCGGGCGACCCGTTCGCGGCCTGGAAATGCTCGAAGTTGGCGCGGGCCAGCAATGTGAGCGGGCTCGGTATTTCGGCCAATGCAATGCCGTCACCGCGGTCGATCTGGATTGGATCCCCCGAGGCAGTGGAATTGGCGACTACCTGCTGATGTTACGCAGAAACGGGATCGGCCGGCTCATCAAAACGGCCGGCCGAAGAATGCTCCTCATCGACCGCACCAGGCGCAATGCTTGGGCGCGCGCCGTCGGCAGCCGCGACTTTCGCGATCCCATCATGATGCAGGGAGATGTTTGCAGCGATCCACTCCCCCAAGGCATGTTCGACCTGGTCATGTCGTGGTCGGTTTTCGAGCATCTGAGCGATCCGGTAGCGGCGATGCGCAATGCTTGGCACGCGCTTCGCCCGGGCGGGGTTTTTTATGTCGGCATCCACCTGTACACGGCCACGAACGGCCATCACGACTTTCGCTATAGCGCCAGCGGTGATGACGGCCTTCCTGCTTGGGCGCACCTCCGATCGAGGACGCGCCAGCTCGTCCGACCAAGTGCCTATCTGAACGAGTGGCGCCTCGACGATTGGCGGCGACTCTTCGCCGAGTACCCGGCTGTCCGAGAGTACCTCGAGGACTATGGGCAATCCGAACATCTGAAAACTCTGCTCACGCCCGAGCTTCGTGCCGAGCTTCAGCATTATGACGACCAAGAACTGGTCACCGTAGACGCCTTCTTCGTCGGCAAGAAACCGGTGGAGGCTTGACGGGCGTCAGGGCACCAAGAGAAACCAGTGCGTGGGAACGCCGCGCGTCAGTTGGAACGTGAGCGCTTGGCCGGTGCTCGAAGCAGGACCGATGGCTTTCATCTTTTCGCTCCCGCCAGCGCTCGACGGATTGGCTCGAGAGGAGAGCGGCACCATGCGCAGGCGTCGGGCCCCCTTCAGGGTAATCGTGCCTTCGATAGGCTCGGCCAAGAACGGCAGTTTGTCGCCCGGGCTCGATGCCACCTGAGCCACGGCGGTCAGCAGAAGCCGCTGCGAACTCGCGATGGGCTTGCCGTCGAGACTCGTCAGCATGATGCTCGCCTTACGGGTGCGCAGGTCGATGTCGACGTCCCTGAGATGGATGTTCCGCCCGCCGATCCAGCCCAAGGCTCCTTGCGATCGCGGCGTGTCGATGGTTTCGATGCCCCGTACCCAGTCGCGCTTGAGCTCTCCGGTGTCGGAGGTGACGAACTCCTGTCCAGCGGGCAAGAAGTCGCGCGCCGTATCGGTGAAGACCACGGCATCGCCGGGCTTGCCCACGGAACGGCCGCGCCCGAGCTCAGGAATGTCGGGCAAGCCAATGGTCAGTTTGCTTTGCTCGACGAGTGTGCGAATGGCCAGACTGGTTTGGGGGCTCGTGTTTTGATGATAAACGGCCTCGCGGGACAGCTCCAACCGATAGGCCTTCTGCGCTTCCCTGACGTGTCCTTGACGAAACATGACCGCCGCCGCCGGCATGAGGGCGGTGATGCCGGGATCGTTCCAGGTGGACCAGGGATCTGGCTTTTCCGGCTCCTGCACCGGCGCCTGCAGATAGCCGTAGAGCATGGGCGCGTCCCATCCTTGCAGCGAGGCAATCCCGGCGAAATAGAGCGGAGCGACGAAGCGATCGCGCTTCGGGTACTCCACGTTCCACTCGGTGATCGAGATTGGCTTACCGGCTACTTGCGCGGCGCCTATCCAGGCGATGAAGTTCGGTTCCTGTCGAGGATTGGTTCCCAGACTCTCCGCCTTGCCGTAGGAATGGACGTCGATGATGTCGCCTGCGGTCAATGACGGCAGGCTGTAAGCGTTCTCGTCACCCCAATAATTCGTGCCTGCGACGAGCGATTTCACACCCAACGCGCGAAGATGGTCGATGGATCGTCGGAAAAAGGCGTGCTCGAGCTCGGAAAGGACGATCTTGGCCCCACCCAGGTCGTAGGCCTTCGAAAAAGGCGCCCGGATTCGCTGGCTGACGGCCTTCATCGCTTTATCGAACAGCTTCTCGTGCACCGGATTTCCCTTGTCTGGGAGCATGACGCTGCCGAAGTGCTGGGTGATGTCGTTTTCGTTGGTGACCAGGACTCCCATGACGGCGGGGTCCTGCGCATACGATTTTCCGGTGTAGCGGTTGACTCGTGTGAGATAGCGAGCTGCGAAATCTTGCATGAGCTTTTCGATGCGCGGATCCACGTAATTGAAGCCTTTACCGTGGCCGTTTTGCTTGGCCAGCTCGGCGTGTCCATCGATGTTGTCGCCGGGGAGAAACGGCCTCTCCACGTTGAGGTCGACCCAAAGGTAGATTCCCTCCTCTTCGAGACATTTGATCCACCAATCGAGCGTATCCAGCGCCTCTTCGTTCAGCGACTGCGTATTGGGGCCCTCGGCAAATACGTTGGGCTTGACCCACGGCGAGTCGTGGTGGTGCAAGCGAACGAGATTGTAGCCGAGAGCGGCGATGCGCTTCGCTTGGTTGGCGATGTCCGGTTTCTTCCCGTTGAATAGTGCGTACGCTTCCAGATTGGTGCCCCAGAAGCGCGCTGGACTTCCGTCCTCGAAGACGAGCTTGTCGCCCGCGGCTTTCACTCTGCCGTGCACACCGGCGGGGCGGTTTCCGTCGTTGAGGAAACTCACATCGATCGGCCATTTATCCCAGGCAAGCGTTTGCGAATACCAGTCGTGGCGATCATCGAGACCGTATCGTTCGTCGATGGACGGCAGCACCACACCACCCTGCGGAAGCCGGATTTTCATGCCCACCGACCAGCTACCAGGCGCGACGTCTTCGCCCACGAGGAAGCAGCGGATGACGTTCTTCTGGTTCTTCTCGAAGAAGGCCGCGGAAACGGCAGGTTCGAAGGTCACCGAGAGCTTGTCATTGGGGCTCGGCTGCCATTGGAAGCCGCGGTTCTCTCGGAGCAAGGCGGGCTGTTCGTGATTGGAATCCGCGGCACCAAAGTCCAGGTTGAACTCGAGCCCGCCGCCAACGATTTTGTGGAGTGGCTTTTGTGCCTTGATCGCATAGTCGACGGAAAGCTCGCCCGGCGCCGTCTTCGAGAGCTTGGTGTGTATCTCGAGGCCTAGCGTCCCCACCTTCATGTCGAAGGTCGTGATGCCTCCTTCGCGCCTGAGATTTTCGATCGTGGGATCCGCCCAGCTCCATTTCTCTCCCCAGAAAACGTAGTGCAGCGCCACGATCTGCCTGCCGCGATGGAGCACGCGAACCGTTCCGTCGTCGCCGGGTTCGATCGCCCACGCGGTGTCCGCGCCGGCGGCATTGGGCATCGCGGCCGGGTCCACGGATTCGACCGGCATCGCCACGGCACCTTCCGTCGATTTGGTCTGCAACGGTGGCCGGCGGGTGCAGCGCGTGCCGCCCGCCAGGCACGCTCCCGTGACCAACCATGGAAGAAAGTACCGCCTAGGTTGCGTTCTCATGCCATCGCGTTCAGTCCGCCGCCGCTGGGCAGGTTTCGCTCAATGCGTTACGTGCCGCGCTCGTTGTGCAACGGCCGTACCCAAGCATTGAAGTCCTCGACCGTTCGATCGTCGGACGTGAGGCTGAGCCCAGACGCCCAATCGGACGCGATCTCGACGACGGAGGTCTTCCCGCGGCGGCGATGTCCGGCCGGCATCACATCGGTCGGGCGCCGGGGGAAAGACGTCGCCTGCGCGACGCGATCCTCGGCGCCCGACTTTCGTGCGATGTCAGTTGGCGTTGTCGTACAGAGATCCGACCTCGAGCACGCGCAACCTATTCAGACCAATCTGATCTTTGATTTCGTACGTGCCGAGAAGGCCGTTCCACGCGGCTAGCGCCGCCGGACCCGCCTCGGCGTAGAGGCTCACGGCGAGCGAAAAGTCGCCCACGAAAGCGCCGTACTTCTGGAGGGCCCGCGCCACGATCTTGCCGGATGGGGACAACCCGAGCGTATCCAGGTTGACCGACGGGTCGAGCTGGAAGCGGCCACCGCACGGCACGCCGCGCGTTCCCAAGGCCAGGTCGGTCGTGGTTTGGGCGGTGCTGGCCGGTGGCGTGTAATAGCGCGATCGAATGTGGGGATACGCAATCACCAGAGCATGCTCGATGCTCCCTTGCCGCATCTCATCGACGGTGATGAGACCCGCCGACAGCGGAAACCCGCAAGCGCGCGCTCCGTGTCCCATCCACCAGGGAGGATTTTGCGTAGGCGGTCGAACGCCGGTCCCGGCGAGATCGGCCATGGCACAAACCGAGCAAGTCCATCCCGATCCATTCGCCGTATCCCACATGCCCCATTCTTGGTTCGTCTGCTTGTTGACGATGCTGAGATGGCGGTCGGTTCCCTCCGCGGGCATGGCTCCAACCGGGATCGGCACTTGCGCCGAGCCTGTCTCGAAACCTTGTCCTCCGACCACGGTCGCGCGGACGGTCTGGGGCGGCGTGCTCCCGTCTACGTAATAGACCGGCACGCTGTAGGATTGGATATTGATCGTGAAAAATGGCCATGGTGAGCTCGTTGCAAAATCAGAGACGAGCGCGGCCGAGTTCGGATCGACTTTGGCGTTCGCGTCGATCGGCGTGTTCCACGGACTATCGGCGCTGAAGGGGCGCCAGGCCGTCCCCGGGTTGGTCGTTCCGCCGCCCGTCGTCGTGCTGCTCGTCGTCGTGCTGCTCGTCGTCGTGCTGCTCGTCGTCGTGCTGCTCGTCGTCGTCGTTCCGGTGGTGGTGCTGCCGCCGCTGCATGCCGCTTGGACCGCCAGGCGCTTCGCCGTGCCCCAACACGGATCGCCGAATTGCCAGTTGCTTGCCCATAGCGTGCACGAAGATTGACCGACGCACGCGTTGGCGACGGTGGACATGGATTCAGTAGCGTCGCAGCTCCCGGTGCTGAATGAGCCGCATGAACCCTCGGGCGTCCCGTAGCTGGCAAATTCAACGGTCGCGATCGTCTGCCCCGACGGACAGCTCAATGTGAGCGGATTGTTCTCCGGAACGACCGCGCACGCCGCGCCGCTCGCAGTACCCGCTGGATAGAGTTGCGATTGGGCAACGATCTGCTTGGGCTGACTCGCGCTCGACCAGGCGAGCTTAGCCGCGGCGAGGCCGCCGTTTTCGTAAGCTTCGAGGCGGATGTCGACTCGTTGGCCTGCCGAAAGCGCGATGGAACCGCTCGTTTCTCGCGCTGCCTGATCGATCCAGTTGTCGATGACGTTCTGGCCGTTGATCCAGAGCCGCGCACCGTCGTCGGAGGTTACGTAAAAGGTGTAGGTTTGACTATAGAGAGGCTCGATCTGGCCCGTCCATCGAACGGAAAACGTGTCGGCGCCCACGGTAGAGTCCGGCGCGCCCCAACCCCAATCGAAATTGATCTGGGAGTCATTGCGCGTAAGCTTGAGCCCGCTTAGGTCGCTGTTGTCGTAATATTCTCCGCGCAGCCCGGTGCCGGTGCTGACCCGCGCACTCGTCGACTCGATTTCCAGACCATTTTCGCCGCCGCAGGCCGCCGTGCCGAAGAGCGCGCACACAATCAGCCAGTGCGATGATTTCGTCATCGTCATGTCATGATTCTCCGTTTTTTTTGTTGCGTGCCACCGAGACGGTGCTCGGACGCATCGTGGATCCCTCGCGATCCTCAACGCGAAGTGACTGGGTATCATTGCGAACAGCAACGCGCCACCCAAAATCGATCACGCGCGCACTCTCATGTTCGAAATGTCATTGCACGTGCCGACTACGTCTCGACCGCAACACTCCACGGACGGAACGAGGAAATGCCCTTTGAAGTCAAATGCCGGCGTTTGTCGTGAAGTGTAGGCAGCAGACGAATGTTCCCATCTCGACCCTTCTCCGCATTCGAGGAGCGGCGGCTGCGACGACGGCGCAGCAGCTATTCGTAATGAGCCGTCATTCGAATTGCTTATCGATAGAAGAGGGGGTCATGGGGCGGACGCGCCGGCGCCGCAGCGCGCGTCGCCGGGCGTGGAGACGTTCACCTCGTACTCGCCCACCGGGAACTGCAGCGGCAACACGATTCTGCCGTCGAACGCGCCGCTCGCGTCGGTGGTGAGCGCGCCCACTTTCGTCTTGACCCCTGAAGCTACGCTCTTCAGCGCAATGTCGACACGAAGTTGACCGCACCCGGCTCCGTCGCTCTCGACCTTGCCGGCAATCACGATTGGCTCACTGCGGTGCACGTCGACGTCTTTGCCCCGCATCGTAATGCGGGCGCGCGGTCGTTCGTCGGGCGAATCGGCGGCACCTCTGTCGCCTGTCGGTTCGTGAGCACGGCGGGCGTCGGGAGCGACGGCTTGTGGACTCGCCGACTCGGGCGAAGGTTGCGATGCCGGCGCGGAGAAGGGATCGCCCTCCATCTCCGAGCTCGACCGATCGATGGAACTCGAAGCGGCTTGTCGTCCGCGCAAGGCCGCCTGCCGCCCCGAGCCACCGTCGTCGGAGGCGGGCCATTCGAAGGCATCGGCGGGAGGTCGATAGTTGGGCCGTGCATCGGAAGTCGGCTCGTCGATCGCTCCGGCAGCACCGCCGAGGTCGATCCGCTGCCATCCGCGCTCTCCCCGGACCTCGACCCACGCGTGCGCTTCGTTGATGACCATGCGGGCGGGAATGCCGAGCCCCAGCGCGGTCACCAGGAAGGCAAAAGCGCGATGGCGGCAGACGCCTTTCTGCGAGAGTGCGAGGTCGAGGTAGATGTCATCGTGCCCTCGCGGCGGCTCTTCCGAAGGAACGAACGCGCGAAAATACGAAACGAGGCGTTTCACCGTTTCGAGCGGCGAGACCGCGCGCGAGAGCCCGAGTGAATGGCTCACTTGTCCCACCGCCGAAGCAGCGGCCGGCGGAAGGGGCGCGCCCGGAGTGAGAGCCGGCCAGGCAGGCATCACCAGCTCGCCTCCGAACGCGTCTCGTGCAATCGCCAGCTGCATGACGAGGCGCACGCGACCCTTGGGCGACGGCTCCGCTTTCGCGTACCAATTTTCGGCTCCATCGCGCCACACCTCGACCGGGACCTGCGGCGTCGCGTGCTGTCGCAGAATGCGAGCGCCTGGTCCGACCGACGGAATGAGGACCGTGCCGCTCGCCTCGAAGTCAATCGTCAGATCGGCGTAGAACTCGTCTTCGCCGACGCGCGCGTTGCCGCCGACCGCCACCCGCGCGAGCGACGTATCGCGCACCCTGAGCGCGTAATCCTGCCCCACCATGTCGAACGCCCGAAGGCGCTTGTACGGCGCGATCGATGGAGAAAAGGGGTCGTCATAGCGAACCACGCTCGGCCGCCGGGTGTCGCGGTCCGCGCGATAGACCGACGGCAAAGCCGGTGAGAGCGGCTCGCGATATGCGCTGTCCTTGGCGCTCGGCGGCCGTTGCGTATCGGGGGCCCTGACGACGCCACTCGGCGTTTCGATGGCCGCCGGCAGATCGCCCTCGGCCGTCGTAACGGCCAGCGCGACATCTTCGCCGTCGTCGGGTGGAATGAACTCGTGCAACAGCGGGCGGTACGCATCGGCCGGTACGGCGGACGAGGCGGCGAGCAGCACGACGAGCGCCGCCACCCGGCGACGTAGAACTCGCAGGTTCACCGCGCCGACGCGCCCCCGCGCGCTCGCAACCTCCAGGTTCCCGCGCGATAGGCGTGCCGCCCCTCCACGACCGTGTAGCTCGGTGCGATCCACACGTGGCCCGCCGGGGGACTTTCCCAGTGACCGGGGATCCACACGTATTGCACGCCATTCCAATGCCAATAACCTTCGACCCACACCATGCCCGGAGCCGCCGGCGCGCCGCGCACTTCGCCGAGCGGCGGTGGCGGTGGACCCGCGACATAAACGATGCGCGGCGGCCGTTCTTCGACCGTCGCGACGCATCCCTCCAACGCGCCGCCCACCCCCAGGCGGGCCGAAGGCCGCGCCGAGTAACACAACAGAAGAAGCACGAAAACGAGCAGGCAAAGGTGTCCTCGAATACGCATGGCCTTTGCGCGCCTCCGCCTTTCAGTGTACCCGCTGGCGGGCAGACGAGCATCTTCCAATTCCCTGTTCGGTGCGCGGGGATGGTAAAAGGTCGTCCTCATGAAAGAGACGAGGATCGGTCGCCGCTCGCGAAGCGCATGGATCGGATGCGTGAGCGCGTGCGCGCTCCTCGCGGTGGCGATCGAGGGGGCCCTCGCCGAGGCGCCGCCATCGCGCGAAACGCCCATCCCCACGCCGGGTCGATCGATCGCGTCGAACGATCAGTCGAGCGCCATCGCGACCAATCCCGCCAATCTCGGCTATCTCGTTTCCAACGAATTGCGCTGGACGTGGGTTCGAACCGGGGCGGCGTCGCCCGTTCCGGGCCGGGGGCACGCGTTCGATATCGCCTTCAACCTGCTGTCGAACGTGGGAACGGGGATTCGCCTCGATTTCGTGCGTCCCAATGACGCTGCATTTCCCATCGATCCGGCCTTGCGATCGCCGCCCCCTTCGATGCAGCCGGCCTACTATACCTGGCTCACCTGGGGACTCGGCTATGCGCCCACTGCGGCGTGGTCGATGGGTTTTTCCCTCCAGCATGCGTACTCGAGCAGTGAAGCGCTCGATGGTCCGACCTCGTTCACGCTCGCCCTCACGGCTCGGACCTCGCCGTATCTCGCGGTCTCCATCGTCGGACGCGATCTCAATGGGCCGAGCCAAACGCTCGATCGGAGCATCGATGCTGCCATCGCGTTTCGCCCGACCGGGCGCCGCAACGTCGAGATCGGGATCGAGGACCATTACCTCTGGGAGTCGAACCAGTGGCTGCCTCGGGCGACGCTCGGCATCGACGTTCCCTACGTGGGCCGAATTCGCGGAGACATCACCCTGTCCGATCCCACTTTGAAGGGCAGCATATCCTACGCTGCAACGGCGGGGCTCGAAGTGGGTTGGGGAACATCGGCCGTCGAAGGGGGCGGCATCTTCGGCAGCGGTCTGGGAGGTCGCGACGGCGCCGGATTCTACATGGGCGCTTCGGTGACCGGGTATCGCAATCCGGGTCTTCCGGAAGCTTCGTACGCCATCAAGATCCGGATCGACGACACGCCGGGAGCGCGCTCGCACGTGCAGCTCTTGCGACGGCTCTGGGCTCTCGCGCGCGACCGCGAGCTCAAGGCTGTCGCCCTGATGTTCAAGAGCGAACCGGCCAACTCGCTCGCGCACGCGGAGGAACTCGGCGACGCGATACGTCTGCTTCGCGCCAACGGCAAGAAAGTCGTCGTCCACTTGGAGGATGCGCAGGGCCGTGCGCTCTACGTCGCGTCGCAAGCCGACCGCGTGGTCATCAATCCCGCCGGCGTCGTGCGGTTTGCCGGCTTGAGAACGCAGTACCAGTACTACGCCTCGCTCATGCAAAAACTCGGCATCCGCGCTCAGTTCGTGCGCATCGGTGCTCACAAGTCGGCTCCCGAGCAGTTCACGCGCGACGGCGCGAGCGACGTCGCGCGTGCCGACCACCTCGACATGCTGCACGAATACGAAGACGTGTTCTTGTCGGACATCGGAGGCGGTCGGCGCATCCCCGTGCAAAAGCTGGCCGAGACGTTCGCGCACGGGCCCTTCGTGGCGAACGAAGCCAAGCAAGCTGGCTTCGTCGACGGCGAAGCCTTCGACGACGAGCTCGAAAAGGTCGTCGCCGAGACCTTGGGGCGACATGTGTCGCTTCGAGACGAGCCGCGGCCGCGCGCGGCGCCGAGCCGCTTCGGTGCGCGCAAGGGGATCGCCATCGTGTACGTCGACGGCGACATGATCGACGGCAAGAGCCGCGATAGTCCGCTCATCGGCTCGCGCCTGGTCGGCTCCTACACGATCGCCAAGGCGCTCAAAGACGCGCGTGAGGATCCCCGGATCAGCGCGGTGGTGATGCGCGTCGAGACCCCGGGCGGATCTTCGCTAGCAGCGGACGTGATGTGGCGCGAAGCGGTGCTCACCGCCAAGGTCAAGCCGCTCGTCGTTTCGATGGGCACCTACGCGGCGAGCGGCGGCTATTACATCGCCACGGCAGGAAAGGTGATCTACGCTAATCCGCTCACCGTCACCGGCAGCATCGGCATCTTCTACGGCAAGGCCGACGTGAGCGAGCTCTTCAAAAAAATCGGAATCAGCACCGAGACCTACAAAACATCGCCCCGCGCGGACGGCGAATCCATCTACCGTCCTTACACCGACGAGGAGCTGCGCGAGCTGCAGAAGAAGGTGCAGCAGCTCTACGGCGTATTCGTGGATCGGGTTTCGCAAGGGCGCAAGATGAGCCGCGAGGCGGTCGACGCCGTCGGGCAAGGGCGAGTGTGGTCCGGTCGCCAGGCCAAGGCGCGCGGTCTCGTCGACCGCTTGGGCGGGATCCGCGAAGCCCTCGACGAAGCGCGTCGGCTTTCCGGCTCGCCGGACGACGCTCCGATCACCGAGCTGCCGGCCCCGGAAAGCTCGCTTCTCGACTTGGCGCTCAAGCTCGCCGGCCTGAGCGAGCCCCAGGCGGGGTTCCCTCTCTTGCCGAGCCAACTTCTCGATGTCGCGCGGGCCATGGCGCCATTCACCGTCTATCAAGGCGACGAGTCACTCGCCCGACTCGAGTTCGTCCCGCTCGGCGAACCATGAGCAACGCGCCGCTGCTCGCCGCGGAAAACTTGCGGATCGACCTGGATGGAGCCGTCGCCATCGAGGGTGCCTCGTTCGAATCGCGCGGTAACTCGGTGGTCCTCTTGGGCGACGCCGACGGACTCGTTGCCGCGATCGCCGGCAAGGCGACCGTGCGCTCGGGCACCCTGGCGTTGCTCGGCTCGGACGTCGAGCGACGAGCGCACCTCGAACCGAGCGTGGTGGGGCTCGCACCGCTCGATCCACCGCTGCCGCCTCGATGGACCGCGCGCGAGTACCTCGTTTGGGGGGCGAGGCTCGCCGGATCGAACCGCGCCGCGGCGCAAAAAGAAGCGCTCGCCACGCTGTCCGATCTGGGGCTCGAGGCGCTCACGACAAAACTTCTCGAAGAGCTCACCTTGGGTGAGCGAAGAGCGCTCGTGCTGGCCCAAGCGGTCGCGGCCAAACCTGCCGTGCTGATCGCTTCGGCTCCGCTCACCGGCCTCTCCGGTCCCGACGCGCCGTTCGTCGCCGCCGTGCTGGCGGCGGCAACACGCCATCGCAAGTGGATCATCTCTCTTTCCAACCCCCACGCGGGTTCGCCTGAAAACGTGCTCGCCACCGCAGCCGACGACGTGCTGGTCTTCGCATCCGGCCGGCTTCTACGGCACGGCAAGCTGCAGCGGATCGAAGATGGGACCATCGGTTACACGCTCATGCTGAGGGGCGAAGTAGCGGCGTTTCGAGACGCCCTTCACCAGCGTGGGGTGGAGCTTTCGGGCGGTCCCCACCGCTTCTTCCTGGAGCTTCCGCCCGAAGTCCGTGCGCAAGACCTGTTGATGATCTCGCTCGAGGTCGGTGCGCCGATCATCGAGCTCGTTCCCCGCATTCTTCTTCCCCCCTGATTGCGAGGCCACCGCCGAGTAATACGAGCAGCTCCACCGCTCTTCCGCAGGGTTGCCCAACCGGTGCTAAAATCGAAGATCCGATGAGCCAAGCCACGCCAGCCTCTCCCCTTCTCAGTCGGGCCACGGCACCCGCGCCGGGTCGTCTCACCGTGATGGCCTTCATTGGCCTCGCGGCCGGTGCCGTCCCGTTGCCGTTCGTCCCCGGCGCGGCTTTGAGGCGCATACGAGGAGCGGTGGCCCACGACGTGGCCACACGCTACGGGCTGTCGCTCACCGAAGACGCTCGCAAGGATTTGGCCGAGCCCTCCCGCACGTCCCGCAACGGCGCCTTCCTCGCGACGATCGCCTTCGTCGCGAAGCGCACCTTCCGCCGCTTCGGCGCCCTCGGACTCGTGCCGCCGGTCACGGCTTGGCTCGAGGTGTACGCTCTTGGATTTCTCTTCGATCGCTATCTCGAGCGCGTTCGCTCCTCGCAGACGGTGCGCATTCACGGCGGCGAAGCGAAGCTCGTGCGCAAGGCGATCGATTCGGCCATGTCGCGCGCCCTCTCGCCGAGCCTCGAGCTCAAGGCGCGTCATCCCGAGAGCGAACCTGCCGAAGAGCTGCGCAACTTTTCGACCCGCCTTCTCGACGGAATGTTGCTCGCGGTGGCGGCCGTTCCCGATCATCTGCGGCGGCGGCTGGAAACGGCGTTCGACGCGGTGCTCGCCGAAGAGCCGCTGCATACCCCATGACCCGCGAGGCCAACGGCGATGTCGAAGATCCTCGCGCCGCGCTGACCCGAGCGCGACGGGTCGTCATCAAAATAGGCTCGCGCGCGTTGTCGACCGAGCCGGAAATCTACAATCGGCTCGCCAAAGGGGTCGCCGACGCGCAGGCCGCTCGCCGCTCGGTGGCCATGGTGTCGAGCGGTGCGATCGCTCTTGGCATCAAGAAGCTCGGCCTATCTTCCCGCCCGAAGGAAATGGGTTGGCTGCAGGCGGCGGCAGCGGCGGGGCAGAGCGTCCTCATGCGGCTCTACGAAGAGGCTTTCGCCCGCCACGATCTCGGGGTCGCCCAAGTGCTGCTGACGCATGCCGATCTGTCCGACCGGACACGGGCCAACAACGCGCGTGACGCGCTCGGGGCACTTCTCGAGGCCAAGCTCGTTCCCATCATCAACGAAAACGACACGGTAGCCGTCGACGAAATCCGATTCGGGGACAACGACCTGCTCGCCTCGATGGTCACACCCCTGGTGAGCGCCGATCTGCTCATCCTTCTGTCCGACGTGCCCGGTCTGCTGAACGGGAACGGCGAGCGGGTGCCCATCATCCGCAACGTCACGCGCGAGGCCCGTCCGCTGGTCACTCAACCGACCACCTCGAGCCCGGGTACGGGCGGGATGGCCAGCAAGCTCGAGGCGGCGCGCCGGGCCATGCTCGCCGGCGCGTCCGTGGTCGTAGCCGACGCGCGCGATGCCGGAACCATCGGGGCCATCCTCGAGGGCAAGGACGTGGGCACGCTATTTTTGCCGCACCCGCAGCGCATTCAGGCGCGAAAACATTGGATTGCTTTCACCCTTAGGCCGCGCGGAGCGATTCTGCTCGACAAGGGCGCCGTCGTTGGACGTGGTCGTCGTCCATCGCGATGATTTGGTCCTCGCGTACGACGAGGGCGCCGTCTAGATTTCATCAATGTAGGAAGATTGCCTACATTGGCGCCGCGACGTCCGGCGGATCCATTTGAACGCAGTGCGTCGTGGGAAGCGCGCGATTTTATCCGCCTTAACGCCGACCGAGCGGGACATTCGCCGAAAATGCATCAAGCTTACATCGTCGGTAGTTGGTTCACGTGAAACTTTGGCAAGGTGTTGCGTTTCTTGTTGCTGCCTTAACGGCAGGCGCCTGCAAGACCGCCCAGGTGTCGCATTTGAAAGCCGCCGCGACGCGCCAGCAAGATCATCGGCCTTGGAGTTTGAGTCCGCCGATCGGGGTCTCGCTCCCGGATGAAGCGGTCGTGCATGTCGTGAGCAAAGGCGTCGGCTGCTCGGGCACACTCATTACGAATAGTCTCGTTCTCACCGCCCATCATTGCGTCGTCGAGCGCTCACCCGAAGGAGAGATCCTCGAAAAGGATCTGCCCGCGAGCTCGCTCGAGGTCGAGCTCGGCGGCGATTACCTGCCGTGGGCCACCGTGAAAGTGCGCGCGCTCGTTGCTCCCGCGTGCGGCTACGGAGGAGGTCACGGTGACATCGCGCTTCTCGTTCTCTCGCGCAAGCTCGTCGGTCTCAGCATGATGCCGGCGCGCCTGGCACGAGCGCCGCGCAGCGGCGAAATCATCGAGCCGGTCGGCTTCGGTCGGTGTCCCCTGTCGAGCGACGGCATTCATCGCATCCGTCGCGAAGGGGGGCCCATCGAGCGAATGGATCGCGGCCTGCTCTATGCTTCGACCTCGATCTGCCCGGGCGATTCGGGAGGACCGGCACGAAGCCAAAGCACCGGTGAAGTCATCGGCGTCGTCTCGGCCGGGGTGATGGACGACAACGACTTGACGCGCGACCCGACGAATTTCACCCGTCTCGACGCATGGCGCCCGCTCTTCGAAAACGCGCAGCTCATTCTCGACGGCTCGAGCCCCGCCGAAGTTCCGCCCGTCGGCGGCTGCGACGTAAAATAGAAGCTCAACGCGCTTTTACTTCCACGCGCACGACTTTCCAGACAGTCTGGATGTTGGCGAGCTCCACGTCGGCGGCCCGGTGCTCTTCGGAGTCTTCGTGCTTGATCGAGATGTCGTAATCGAAGCGGACCCGCTCGCCGCGTTTGTTCCGCGCGGTGCGCCGATAGACGACCTCGGCCGCCGCTTGTTCGGCGGTATATCCGTCGGCGCGAACCGAGCGCGTCAGCTCGAGCTCGCGGTCGAGCATCTCGGTGGCTCCCAGCGCGGTGAACTGGCGTGCCGCCTGCTGGTCCATGCGCCGGAAATACGCTTCCACGAACTGATCGGCCACGTACTCCGGCGCCGATTTGTCGGTGCACGCGCTCGCGAGGGTGACCGCGAGCCAGGTGAGGGCCACCTGCGAACGGAGCCAGGCCATGCGGTGACTCTGACGTGGGTGGCGGCGGGCGTCTAGCCACCACCGGTAAGCGAGCCTTCATCTCTCTGGACGCCGCTCTAGAAGCCTGCAACTCTTGCTTCCTGTCCCGAGGACGAAGGGGCACCGGCGCGTTGATGGAGTTCGAAATCGGAATTGCTTGCGGGCAGTGCGACACGTATAGCCCCATGAACACCCCCTCCTGTCGGGCCTGCGGGCACGACTTGTCGCTTTTCAAGCCTTCCGTCGCTCCTCCCAAAAACCGAGCCGCGGTGCGCGGGAGCCCGGGCAAGCTCGCCCGGATGTCGATGGGCTCGTCCCCGGCGATGGAGTCGGCACACACAGGAGTTGTCGAACAGCCCTCGAATACGCGAGACTCGTCCCTCGAGGGGGCGCGCCCCGACGAGCATTCCGACATTCCCCCTCACGTTTCCCCGGAATCCCTAGTAGAAAGCCCGTACGCTCGACTGTCGCAGGAGGAGCTCATGGAGCAGGCCCGCCACTACGTATGCAAGTCGTGTTCGACCCCCGTCCCGCAGGGTCACAAGTTCTGCGGTCGCTGCGGCGAGTCGGTGCCGCCCGAGATCCTCAGCGCGCGCACGCTTTTTTTCAGCGACATGCAGAATCCGGCGAAGGCCAAGCTCATCCTGATTCGAGGCGAGGGGATGGACGGCCTCTCGTTTCACTTGAAGGCCGAACAGCACATCGTCGGGCGAAACGGGCAGCTCGTTTTTCCGGACGACCCCTTCATCTCCCCCAAGCACGCGAACTTCTTCTACCGCGATGGCCGCTTGGTCGTGCGCGACGAAGGTTCGCTGAACGGCGTGTACTTGCGGGTGCGCGGCACCGTCGAGATCGTGCCGGGCGACCAATTCTTGGCGGGCGAGCAGCTCTTCCGGCTCGACCTCACGCCGCGGGCGTCCGACGGTCCCGAGCCGGACGGCACGTATTTCTACTCGTCGCCGAAGCACACGAGTCCCTTTCGGATAACGCAAATCTTGCAGGGGGGCATTCCCGGCATGGTCGTCTGCGCGCGAGCGCACGCGTTGCAGATTGGGCGCGAGGGTGGCGATTTGAACTTCCCGGGTGATCTCTACATGTCCGGCTCGCACTGCCGAATCGAAGAAGTATCGGGCAAGTTCACGCTCACCGATCTCAATAGTCGAAACGGAACTTACGTCCGCCTGAAGAGCGAACGCGAGCTGGGACACGGCGACTATCTCTTCATCGGGCGAAAGCTCCTGCGCGTCGAGCTCAATTCGAACTGACACGACTTCGCCACTCTTCGATCGGCGATTGCCGCCGCTTGGCGAGGCCGCTTTCCCAAGCAAAGTTGCGGCGGTCAGACCCTATGGCTGCGAGAAACTGGCGAAGTAGTGCTGACGCGAAGGATCTTCTCAGCCGCGACATAAGGACCAGGGCGTGGAACGTCCCGCCAACGTGTTCTACAATGGTGCCTTTGCTAGGAGATCCTTGATGGCAGCTCGAATTCAACCGCGTTCGGCAATCGTGGGGGCCGGACTGGCGCTTGGCATGGTCTTGGTCTTGTCTGCCTGCGGCGGCAGCGAAACGGGCGACACGCGCGCCGGCGCGGGCGGTGCCAACATGATCGGCCTCGGCACCGGTGGGACTATCGGCACGACGACCACCGGCACCGGCGGAACCGGCGTTCCCCCCATTACGGACTTCACTCGGACGGAGTTGGGGGGCTACAAGCTCGGTCAACCGATCACCGGTCAAGGTGTGGTGAATACCGGCGTCAATGCGGACTCCGGCTGCGGCATCCTCGTCGGCGTCGTTCGCGATTTCAAAGGCATCAACGAGATGGACGGCCATCCCGATTTCGAACACTTCCAGGGGGACAAACCCACGACGGGGCTCGTCGCCAATCAGCTGGGCACCGACGGCAAACCCGTGTACGCCTCCCATTGCGAAGCCACCTACGATCCAACGCTCTGCCCCTGGAAGCAGCAAACCACGAGCAAAGAAGCATTCGACCAGTGGTACCGGGCAACCGATAACGTCAACAAGCCGTATGTCGTCTATTTTCTGTTTCAACCGAACGGCAACATCGTCACGTTCGACAGCAAATACTTTTTTCCAGCCGACGGCGCCGGCTGGAACAGCCTCGCCTATGCCAACGATTTCAAGCAGCACAACTTCGGTTTCACGACCGAGCTGCACACGAAGTTCCAATACAACGGTGGCGAGACGTTCCGGTTCAGCGGCGAC
>WNGA01003059.1_pt1 | contig 44684 bp, 49 predicted proteins | sample 5400061 | NCBI WGS metagenome assembly WNGA01 (sample SAMN13153366, study PRJNA577476) | soil metagenome | isolation source: 100 cm soil or saprolite under grassland replicate 2 | place: USA:California | collected 2016-06-15 | reverse complement strand
CCCGTCGGTGATGTTCACCGCGTTGGCGGTCCCGACGATCGCGAGCACAGCGAGCGGATAGACCACCCACGGCGTCAGCGGCAGAAGATGCTGCTGCTGTCCGTACACGGTGGCCAGCCACGCGACCGGGATCGCCAGCAGCAGCTGGATCGGAAACTTGAGCCGCGCCGGGATGCCGCGCGTGCCGACGCGAAGCTTGCTGCGGTCGTCGGCGAGGCCGAGCAATCCGCCAGCGATCAATCCCGTAACGGATGGCAGCGCGCCGAGATGGCCGGCGAACGTGGCCAGCCCGCCGCCCAGAATCGCGACCGCCACGAACAGGATGCCGCCGCCGGTCGGGGTGCCCGCCTTCCTTTGATGTGTGTCGGGCAGCTCTTCCTGGATCACCTGGCCCGACTTCCAGCGCCTCAGGAGGCGGATGAACGGCGTGTAGACGGCGAGCGCGACCGCAAAGGCGATCACGAACGTGATGAGGTTGAGGACCTTCGCCGAGGGAGGCTCGCCCAGCGGCCCCATCAGGAAGATCAAGCCGCTGTCAGGTCCTTGACCAGCTCGTCCAGGCGCACGCCGTGCGACCCCTTGACCAGCACGCGATCGCCCTCCGTGGCGTTGCGCCGCACCCATCCGGCGGCGCCCTCGCGGTCGGGCACGAGCTCCGCGCCGGCGGCCTGCGCCATGATCCGGGCCCGCTCGCCGTCGACCACGCACACCGCGTCGAACACCTCGGCGGCGCGCTGGCCGATTCGTCGATGGGACTCCTCGGAGAGCGTGCCCAGCTCGCGCATCTCGCCGAGCACCGCCAGCAGCCGGCCGCGGCGCGGAACCCGCGCAGCGGCCTCGGCCACCGCGTCGAAAGCGGCCAGCATCGACTCGGGGCTCGCGTTGTAAGCGTCGTCGATGAGTGTGAATCCCGCGGGCGCCTGCACCTCCTGCAGCCGGTGCTCGACGACGACGTCGGCGAGAGCCTCGGCGCCGGCCTCCACGGGGACGCCGGCGAAGTCGCACGCGGCGAGCGCCGCGGCCGCGTTCAGCGCCTGGTGGCGGCCGTCCATTCGCAGCCGGACCTCGACACCTCGCACCGTGAACCTGCTGCCGCCGTCGCTGAGGGTCTCGTACCCCTCGACTCGAAAGTCGCCCGCCTCGATGCCGAAGCCGGCGACGCGCGCGGAGGTCATCTGCACGAGCATGGGATAGAACTCGTTGTCGGCGTTGAGCACGGCAAGTCCCGCCTCGGGCAGCGCGGCCACGAGCTCGCCTTTGGCTCGCGCCAGCTCTTCGCGCGAGTTGAAGAACTCGATGTGGACGATGCCCACGTTGGTGACGATTCCGATCACCGGCCTGGCGAGCGCGGCCAGGCGCCCGATGTCGCCGGGACGCTGCATGCCCATCTCGAGGACGAGCGCGGAATGGTGAGGCTCGAGGCCCAGGATGGTCAGGGGCACCCCTGTCTCCGTGTTCAGGTTGCCCTGCGTGCTGAGAACGTTGAAGTGCCGGGACAGGATCGCGGCGACCATCTCCTTGGTGGAGGTCTTGCCGTTGCTCCCGGTGACCGCGATCACCAGGGGCTGCACGCGGCGGAGGGCGTGCGAGGCGAGCGCGTACAGGGCTGTCCACGTATCGGGCACGACGACCTCGACGACGCCCGCCGCGACGTCCGTGCGCCGCTCCACCACCACGGCGGCGGCGCCGCGCGCGACGGCATCGCCGATGAACCCGCTGCCGTCCATCTCCTGACCGCGCAGGGCGAAGAAGACGCCGCCCTGCTGGACCTCGCGCGAGTCGGTGTGGAACGTCGAGAACGTCTCGCCGACCTGCGTGCCGCCGACCTCGCCGCCTCCGGTCGCCTCGAGGATCTCGAGGAGACTAAGCCTCATGAGATAAGTAGAACTGTTAGCCCCGGTTCGGCGTTATGTGCCAGTTGACGACCATGGTCTGGGCGATCTGCTTCCAGATGGGCTCGGCCGTCATGTAGCCGTCGTTCAGGGTCCAGTCCTGATCGCTGCCGGGGTAGTGCGGCTTGCGGATGACCACCATCATCGTGAACCGGGGGTTCTTGGCCGGGAGGAACCCTACGAACGAAGCCCAGACGTCCAGGGTGTATTTGCCGTTGACCGGGATCTGCGAGGTGCCCGTCTTGCCCGCCTGGTCGAGCTCGAAGCCCCGGATCCGGGACGTCCAGCCGGACCCGTGCTGCACGACCTGCTGCATCATCGCGGTCATCTTGGCGGCTGTCGCCGGGCTGATCACCTGGCGCTGTGGCTTCAGCAGCAGAGGGTTGATATGCGTGCCCATGCGTTCGACGACGTGAGGAGGGGCGAACTTGCCGCCGTTGGCCACCACGTTGATGGCCGCCAGCATCTGGACCATGTTCACGTCGTAGCCCTGACCAAAGGACGTGGTCGCGTACTGCGAGCTCTGCATCTTCGACGCGGACGGCGGCGCAACGAAGCTTTCGCCGGCCACGTCGACACCACTGGGCTGGGTCATCCCGAACGCCTGCAGGTTCTGATAGAAGGCGGCGTGGCCCTCGGCCAGCATCGCCTTCATGGCGCCCACGTTCAGTGAGTGGGCCAGCACGTACGTGTAGTTGATGTTGCCGTGGTTGCGCCGGTCCCAGTCGTAGATCCAGTAGCCGCCGACTTTGACGTAGCCGGGGTCGTAGATGACCGTGTTGGGCGCGATCGCGCCGGCGTTGATCGCGCCGGACAGGGTGACCACCTTCATCACCGAGCCCGGCTCGTAGACGTAGCTCAGCACGTTGTCCTTGAAGAGGGCGGCGTTCGTGTGGGTGAAGTTGTTGGCGTTGTAGGCCGGGTAGTCCGCCCACGCGACGATGCCGCCCGTCTTGGGATCCATGATCAGCACGCTTCCGCTCTCGGCGTGGTCGCGCTTGACGCCCGCGGCCAGCGCCTGCTCGGCCGCGTACTGGACGTTGGCGTCCAGGGACAGGACGAGGTCGGAGCCGTTAGCCGGGTCCTGGTGGGTGTGGGAGCCCAGGACGATCTCCCGGTTGGCCAGGTCGCGGTAGCTGGAGATGTAGCCGGGCGTCCCGGCTAGGGCCTTCTGGTAGTACTCCTCGACGCCGTACTTGCCGTCGCCGTTCCAGTCGACGAATCCCAGCAGGTTGGCGGCCAGCGTGGAGCCGGCGGTGATCCCGGGCAGGTAGGAGCGCTGGGTCTCCTCCTGCAGGCCGACCCCCGGCAGCTTCAGCGACCGGAGCTGGTCCGCCTTGGCTTTGGCGAAGCGACGCGCCACATAGGCGAACTTGCGGTTCGACTCGAGAGTCGTCATCAGCTTCGCGCGGTCGACGCCGAGCACCGTGGAGAGCGCTGTCGCGACGGTGTCTCGCTGCCCGTGGCTGATCTGGTCGGGGGAGACGAACGCGGTGTAGACCGTCGTGTTGATGACGAGTTGCGTCAGGTGGCGGTCGAAGATCGCCCCGCGCATGGCCGGGAGCTCCACGTACTCGCGATACTGCGCCTGCGCTTGCATCGCGAGCTGACCGTGCTGCGCAACCTGCCAGTAGGCAAGGCGCGACCACACCATCGCTGCCAGGACCAGTGCAAGGACCAGCATCGAGGCGATGCGGAGGCGGGCCGAGCCAACGCGTTCGACGCGTGCCCTCCCCATTCTTGGGGAGGGTGGCCCCAAAGTCCGGCTGCCCACCTAGTGCTTGGTCGCCGCCATGACGTCGCGGGTCTGGCCCACGGTGTTGAGGACCAGGGCCATCGCCTGCATCCAGAGCGGCGTCGTGTCGGCCGGCGACGCGCCCACGGGCGCGGTGAGGTCGATCGCCACCTGCTGGCCGGCGACGTAGCGCGACGGCAGGACTCGCGTCATGCCGCTCTGGGCGGCGTGCTTCTGGACCTGCGCCGGCGCGTGGGCCGTCGCCTCCTGGTAGCGGAGCTGGTCCTGCTCCGCGATCAGCTGGCGCTGCTGGTCCTGCAGTCGCGCGATGTCGTATGAGGCCTGCGTGATCTGAGCGGCGATCGCCAGGTAGAAGAGGAGCACGATCACGCCCGCCAGGACGACCACGTAGGCGTGGCCGAACAGGTTCAGCCGCAGCCGCTCCGCTGCGGCGGAGCCGACGACCTGCGCCCATGGGCGCGTGCGCCGGCGCCGCCGGGGCGGGGCGGTGACGTGCGGCGCGGCGCCGGTCGTGCCCAGGCGCCGTCGGGCCAATATGCGGGTCGATGTCAAGACGTGAACTTCATCCTTTGGTGGTTCTGGCTGACTGGTCGCCCCCATCCGGCCGGTCGCCTCGCGACGAGCCACCTTCCCGCGAGCGGGGAAGGGAAGTGGCGCCTGGTGGCCGGAGGGGTTAGACCGGCCACCAGGACTTGTGAAATCGAGATCAGATCTTTTCCGCGACCCGGAGGCGGGCGGACCGGGCGCGGGGGTTGGCGGCCACTTCCTGTTCGCCGGGCCGCACGGGATGACGGGTGACGATGCGGAGGGTGGCCCGGTGGCCGCAGGTGCAGACTGGCTGCTGGGGTGGGCAGATGCAGTCTTTGGACTCGACGTTGAAGAATGACTTGACCAAGCGGTCTTCCAGGGAGTGGAAGCTGATCGTCGCCATACGACCACCGGGTTTGAGTGTCGGGAGAGCTGCTCTGAGTCCTGCTTCGATCTCTCCGAGCTCGTCGTTGACCGCGATCCGGATGCCCTGAAACGTGCGCGTCGCGACATGGATGTCGCGCGGCCAGGCTCTCCGGGGTATCGCGGCCTCGACTGACTGGGCCAGATCGCGCGTGGTGCGGAGCGGGCGCCGCGCCACGATGAACTGGGCGATCCGGCGGGCCCATCTTTCCTCGCCGTAGTCGCGGAGGATGCGCTCGATCTCGGCGGCGTCGTACTCGTTGACGATCCGCGCTGCCGTGAGCGTCGAGCCAGGGTCCATGCGCATGTCGAGCGGGCCGTCGGCGCGGAAGCTGAAGCCGCGCTCGGGGTCGTCGACCTGGTTGCTCGAGAGACCGAAGTCGAAGAGGATCAGGTCCGCCGGGCTGAAACCGCTGCCCGCGGCAATCGCCGCAAGCTCGGAGAACTGTCCGTGGACGACCGTTACTGAGTCGCCAAACGAACCCAGCGTCTCCCGGGCAGCCTGCACCGCGTTGGGATCGCGGTCGATCCCGAGCAGCCGGCCGCCGGGGGTGATCCTCTCCAGGATCTGGCGGGCGTGGCCCGCCTGCCCGAGGGTGCAGTCGATCGCGACCGCCCCCGAGCAGCTCTATTACCTCTTGTGAAAGTGCTGGAACGTGCGGACTAATGTCCGGAGATCACCCTGTCAGCGAATTCTGTGAAACGTCCTTGCGCGTCGGCGCTGTAGCTGTCCCATCGGGCCTCGGGCCAGATTTCCACTCTCGAGCCGGCTCCGATCACCACCACCGTCGACGGGGTCTCGATCCCCGCCAGGCGACGCTGCTCGGGCAGAAGGCTGATCCGTCCCTGGCCGTCGGGCTCGAACGGGTCCGAGAGTGGGTAGAGAGTCCGCGAGAGCGCGCGCTGGTCCGGGCCCGGAAGCGGGCTCCGAAGCTCTTCGCCCAGCGCGTTCCACAGGTCCGGAGGGTAGATCGCGAGCACCTGGTCCTGTCCCACCGAGACGAAGCTTCCCTCTCGAAGCTGCTTCCGAAACGAGGCCGGGATGGCCAGCCGTCCTTTGTCGTCCACTCTCACCCGATGCGCTCCAGTGAACACTCATCGGGCCTCCCAGAACTTCATGAGGCGGCGCTCGCGCCGGGCGCACAGGCTGCAGCCGCAGCCGTGGAGCTCGAGTGGCAGGCGGTTGCCCTTCTTGTCGAAACGGTGGTTGCCGTCCAACCCATCAAGCACATCGCGGCTGCGGGGAGAAGTGGCGTAGAGGAGGTGTATGGCGTGCTTTACCTGGACGTAGGGTGCGACGTATGGTTCCATGTCTGCCGGGTTCACCACTTCTCCCCACTGATCACCGCGATTCGCCGCAGACCGTATCAGCGACGCTTAAGCCTGTCAATACCTTTACCACAAGATCTAGAGAAGCCAAACGGCCAGGATCCGGCTCAGAACATAGATATTGTGCCTGGGCTCTCGCGTAGGCCCAACATGTAGGGCTGGAACTTGATAGTCACGAACATTAGTTTGGTGACCGCGATCTCGGCGACGGGGAATTGCTTACTTCTGTTTACCCGCTCCGCTTGAGCAGGCCGAGCCGCTTGGCGCGCCTTTCCGCCCAGCTGAAAACCCCAAAGCCGAGCGGGATCAGGGCCGCGCCCATCACGAGCAGGACTCCCACGGTGGACAGCTGGTCCCCCACCGTGGCCCCGTCGAGCAGGCTGTTGCGCATGCCCGCGAGCGAGTAGGTCAGAGGGCTGACCAGGCCCGCCGCCTGGAGCGGCCAGGGCAGCACGCTCAGCGGGTAGTACACGCCCGAGACCAGCAACATGAAGCCCTGGAAGGCAAACGACATCTGCTCTCCCTTCTGCGGCGACAGCAGGGGGAGCACCGAGGTCAGGATGGCGAGCCCGACCAGCGGCGCCATGGATGCGGCCAGGACCACCAGCGCGCCCGCGATATCGGCCCTGGAGAAATCGATGTCGAAGATCGCCATCGCCACCAGCAGGACGATGAAAGTACGGACGAGGCCGTAGACGATCGCGAACAGGCAGATGCCCATCAGGTGGGTCATCCGCCGCACCGGCGCCATGAACGTGTACTCGATGGTCCCCTCCCAGCGCTCCCAGGCGATCGCGTACGCGGCTTCCATGAAGACCAGCGAGAGGTAGCCCCACAGAAGGGCGCCGATCAGCAGGTACAGCTGAGCCCGGCGCAAATCGAACGCCCCGCCCTCCGCCACTCCCAGCGATCCGAGGCCCGAGGCCAGGAAGCCGATCGACAGCACGCTGACGATGCTGTAGAAGAGCCAGACGACCTCCCAGACCCAGTAGCGCCGGTAGACGTAGAGCTGCCGCTCGGCGAAGCCGAGCAACGCGCCCATCTCCGAGCTCCTCACGCCGATCACGCCTCGACCTCCTCCATCTCTGTTTCCAGGGTCTTGCCGGTCAGCTGCATGAACACGTCCTCGAGGGTGCGGGCATCGAATCGCCTGCACAGCGCGTCCGGAGCGCCGTCGGCGAGCACGCGACCGCCGTCCAGCATCAGCACCCGCTCGCACAGCTCCGCGGCCTCGTCCATGTCGTGGGTGCAGAGGAGGACTGTGATCGCGTGCTCCGCCCGCAGTGTCTCGAGCACCGCCTGTACCTCTTTCTTGGAGCGCGGGTCGAGGCCTGTGGTCGGCTCGTCCATCAAGAGGAGCGAAGGCGACGTGAGGAAGCTGCGCGCGATGGCAACCTTCTGCTGCTGCCCGCGCGACAGCTGCTTCATCGGCTGGTCGATCACGTCCCTGGGAAGACCGAGCTTCTCGAGGACGTCGACCACCCGCCGGCGCGTGCCCTTCGAGGTGGTGCCGTAGAGCCGCGATGCGTAGACCATGTTCTCCCAGGGGCTCAGCTCCTTGAAGAAGGCCGCTTCGACCGAGACCCGGTTGATGTGGCGCCGTACCTCGAGGCCCGCGGTCACGACATCCCAGCCGAACACCCTGGCCGTGCCGGCGTCCGGCGTGAGCAGCGTGCCGAGGATGCGGATCAGCGTCGATTTGCCGCTCCCGTTCGGGCCCAGGATGCCGGTGACACCGCCCGGCTCGACTGTCAGGTCGAGCTCGTGCAGCGCGGCCTTGTCCTTCCACTCGCGCCTCCACCAGGGCGCGCTCGCATCGCGCTCGCGACGCCGAAACGCTTTGCGGACTCCCCGGATCTCGATCGCCGGAACGCTCATCACTGACTCCTGGAACCTGAGGTGGACAAAAGAAAAGGACCGTGGCGGTGCCCAACAACCGCACGGTCCCTGGTTGACTGTCTGGCTTCTAGGTTTTGGCTACGAGACCAGAATCAACGGTGCCCGGCGGCAGGCATGCTTCGCCCCTTCTCGGCGAAGACGACCAGTCCAATGCCTGCCATAGAACGCACCTCAGAGAGTGGGCACACCCGGAGGGGTGTGCAGTTCCACATAGGCTAACCGGGCTCAGTCCCGGGCGTCAAGCCCAAGTTGGGAGACGACAAAGGCCATCACGAAAGCCTCCTCGCGCCACGAGTCGTAGCGACCAGAAGGGCCCATGTGCCCCGACCCCATCTGCGTCTTGAGGATCACCGGATGGTCGCCACGGTCAGCCGTGCGCAGACGGGCGACCCATTTCGCGGGCTCCCAGTAAGAGACGCGGGGATCGTTCAGGCCGGCCGTGACCAGCAGCGCGGGGTACTCGGCCTCCCGCACGTTGTCGTAAGGCGAGTAGCTCTTGATGTAGCGGTAGTAGTCGAGCTCATTCGGGTTTCCCCACTCGTCGTACTCGTTCACCGTCAGGGGCAGCTTGTCGTCGAGCATGGTCGTCAGGGCGTCGACGAACGGGACCTGGGCGACGGCGCACTCGAACAGTTCGGGCCGCATGTTCAGCACCGCCCCCACCAGGAGGCCGCCCGCGCTCCGACCGCGGATGGCAAGCAATCTCGGCGTGGTGTAGCCCTCCGCGACGAGGTGCTCAGCGCACGCGATGAAGTCATCGAAGGTGTTCCGCTTGTGGAGGAGCCTTCCGTCTTCGTACCACCTCCTCCCCATCTCGCCGCCTCCGCGCACGTGCGCGATGGCGAAGACGAAGCCACGGTCGAGGAGGCTGAGGCGAGCGGAGTCGAACATCGGGTCATTCGAGTGCTCGTACGCGCCGTAGGCGGAGAGGAGCAGCGGTGCGCGGCGGCCTCCGAGGTCTCGCCGGTAGACGAGCGAGATGGGCACGCGGACACCGTCAGGCGCTTTCGCCCATGTCCGTTCTGTCACGTAGTCGTCGCGCCGGTATCCGCCACGCACGGGCTGTTCCTTGACGACGGTTCGCTCGCGCGTCTCCATGTCGTAGTCGACGGCCGACCACGGCGCGTTGAGGGAGGTGTAGAAGAAGCGCATCACGCGGCTCGCGTAGTCCGGGTTGGATCCGGGGTATGCGGTGTACGACGCGTCGGGCTGGGCGACGACGTGAAGCGCGCCACTCGCCACGTCCAGAACCTCCAGGCCCTGGAGGCCGTCCGAGTGCTCGCCAATGACGACGTGGCGCTGGTGGACGTCGATGAAGTTCATCCGTACGTCGGGTCGCTCCGGGACGACCTCCGTCCACGACGCGCGCCCCGGGCTCGAAATCGGAGCCGCCATCAGCCTGAAATTCGTCGCGCCGTCATTGGTCAGGATCAGGAAGCGATCTCCCTGGTGATCGACCGAGTACTCGATGTCCGCGCGACGCGGCTCGATCAGCGTGGGTGCTGAGTCCGGCGATTCGCTGGGCAGGAAGTAGGACTCGCTCGAGACCTGGCTTGCGCTCGTGATGAAGATGAAGCGCTCGCTCTTGGAGAGCTCGACGCTCACCTCGAAGCGCTCGTCGTCCTCCTCGAAGACGAGCACGTCTTCGCCGGGCGCGGTTCCCAGCCGGTGCCGCCATACCTGATAGGGGCGCATCGCGCCGTCCGGCCTGACGTAGAGGAAGGTCTTGCTGTCAGCCGACCAGGCGGCGCCGTAATACACGGCGGAAACCACGTCTGGCAGTTCTCTTCCGCTCACCGGCTCGCGGAAGCGCAGCTCGTGCAGCTCTGACCCGTTGGTGTCGACCGCGTACGCAAGCAGGTTCTCGTCAGGACTGCGTTCCACGTAGCCCAGCTCGAAGTAGTCGTGGCCTCTGGCCAGCTCGTTGGCGTCGAGGATGACCTCTTCCGGGGCGTCCATCGAGCCTCGGCGCCGGCAGTAGATCTCGTAATCGAGGCCCTCGACGGTGCGGGTGTAGGTCCACCAGCCCTTGTAGAAGGTGGCGGCCGAGCTGTCCGTCTCCTGGACCCGGCCCACGACCTCGTGGTAGAGGCGATCCTGGAGGCCGGCCGCCTCGGCCATGACCGAGTCGGCGTAGGAGTTCTCCGCTTCGAGGTAGGCGATGACCTCGGGGCTCTGCCGGTCCCGGAGCCAGTAGTAAGGATCGACACGACGCTCCCCGTGCGCTTCGAGTTGGCTCGGCCGGACCGCCGCGGCCGGGGGCCGGGCCGGGGTGACTTTCACCCCGTCCACGATAGAGAAGGGCCTAGGCTGCCCCGCCGCCCAGCTTGAACGCCTTCTGGAGGAGCCGCTTGACCTGCGCCGAAGAGGCATCGGCCGGTGTGCGCAGGGTCACGAACCGGGAGTCCTTGCCGCTGCCCTGCAGGAGGCCCTTGCCATCGTCCAGCTCGCGACCCCGGTAGAAGAACATCGTCGAGTGCTTCGGGAAGGTCCCGATGCCGACCACGTTCGCGCCGTCCACGGAATAGCGGACGAGCTTCCACATCATGCGGCTGGAGCGGGGCTGCTCCATCGCGTAAGGGATCTCGGTCGCACCCGGCGCGACCTCCTTGACCGACTTGATCGCGGCTCTCACGATCGGCCGCACCTCAGGGGGAATCCGGTTCAACTGTGCCGGCATTTCAGCCATATAGTCTCAAAGAGGTGGCCACGCGCAGAGCGCCCGCGATTCGGCTTGGCGCACAGACTAACGCGGCCCTGCTCGCGCTGCTCGCGATCGCATTTCTAACCGGCTGGCTCGCCTTCGCGTTCGGCACCGCTCCAGCGCGACTCTCGTTGGTCGTCCACGCCACGGGCGGCGTGGCGATCCTGGTCCTCCTGCCCTGGAAGTCGATGATCGCGCGCCGGGGAATCCGCCGGACGCGCCCGGGGCGGTGGGCATCTACCGCGCTGGGGACGCTCGTTCTCATCTCGCTCGCGGCCGGCCTGGGCCACTCAACTGGGCTGGTGTTGAGCTGGGGGCCCTTCACGTCGATGGAGATTCACGTGGGGGCGGCGCTGGTCGCCGTCCCGCTCGCCATCTGGCACATCGCGGCGCGGCGCATCCGGGTCCGCGCCACGGACGTCTCGCGACGCGCTTTCCTCAAGGGGTCGGCGGCACTGGGCATCGCCGCGGTGACCTATTCGGGCAGCGAGCTCGTGACACGCGCGGTGTCGCTGCCTGGCGCCGGACGACGCTTCACCGGCTCATACGAAGCGGGCTCCTTCCAACCGGCGGCGATGCCCGTCAGCTCGTGGATGTTCGACGCGATCCCCCGCCTCGATGCCGGCAGGTGGACCCTGCGCACGCCAGGTGGGAGCTGGAGCTACGACGATCTGCTCGTGTTCGATGATCGGGTCACCGCGACCCTGGACTGCACCGGCGGTTTTTACTCGACGCAGGAGTGGAGCGGCGTCCGCCTCGACCGCCTGGTTGCCCATGGAATCGAGGGCAGCGTGCACGTCATCTCGAGCAGCGGCTATACGCGAAGGTTCCCGGCGGCTGAGGCGGGCTCACTTCTGCTGGCGACCCGCGTCGGAGGAGTACATCTGGATGCGGGCCACGGCTTTCCGGCCCGCCTGGTCGCACCTGACCGGCGGGGCTTCTGGTGGGTGAAGTGGGTGGTCGCGATCGAAGTCGACGACCTGCCCGACTGGTGGCAGTCACCCTTCCCCTTGCAGTAGCTGAGAGGCGTGGTCGCTCGGACGACTCGGGAGTGCTGGCGAGCCCTTAGGCCCAGGCCCAGGTCACCTGACGGCCGTCCGCCGGCGACGACGCAGCCGCGAGGGCGCCGTCTGCGGCGAGGCAACCTGGGTCCGAGAAGCGACATGGACCTGGACCTGCTCGTGCAGGTACGACCATCCGCCGTCGCGTGCGAGAGCCGCCGCGTCCAGCGTCCGCAGCGCCGGCGCACCCTGGCGGCGCAGCTTTGACCACTTCTCGTGATCTGTCGCCGTGATGAAGGTCAGCGCCCGGCCCGCCTTTCCGTTGCGTGCGGTGCGTCCAACGCGGTGGGTCATGGCGTCGGCAGACTCCGGCAGCTCGTAGTTCACGACCAGGCCGACGTGGGTCAGGTCGAGCCCTCGCGCAGCGACGTTGGTCGCCACCAGCACGTCAGCCCTGCGATTGCGAAAAGACTCCATCACGCGATCGCGGGCGACCTGCGCCATGTTGCCCTGCAGCTCGACCGATCGATGCCCCATCCGCTGCAGCTCACGGTTCAGCTTGCGGACGCCGTGCTTGGTGCGGCCGAACACGATCGCGCTGTGGTGCTTCTTGAGAATCTCGCTCAGCAGCCGGAGCTTGGCGCCCGATTCGGTGTGGATCAAACCGTGCTCCAGCATTGATTCCCCTTCCGCGATCACCGTCACCTGGAGCGGCTCCTGGAGGTGCTTGTCGATCATCCGCGAGACCCAGTCCGGCATCGTGGCCGAGGCCAGCACGGTCTGTGGTGAGTAGGTCAGGCCGATGATCCGCTCGACGTCGTGCGCAAAGCCGGCGTCAAACATCTGATCCGCCTCGTCCAGGACCATGTACTCGACGCGGCTGAGCGAAAAGGCCTTTCGCTGGAACATGTCGAGGATGCGTCCCGGCGTGCCGATGACGACGTCGGCGGCGCCGCCACGCAAGGCTTGAGTCTGCGTGTGGTATCCCACGCCGCCATACAGCAGCGCTGTGCGCAAGCCCGAATCAAGGCTCCTGAACACGGAGTCGACCTGGATCGCGAGCTCCCGGGTCGGCGTGACGACCAGGCCGCGCGGCCCGGGGCGCCCAGGCTCGAGGCGCTCGATCAGGGGAACGAGGAAGGCGAGCGTCTTGCCGCTGCCTGTCGGCGACTGAATCACCACGTCGCGGCCGGCGACGAGGGCAGGTATCGATTCCGACTGGACCTGGTTAAGCGAAGTGATCTTCTGCCGGGTCAGCGACGCGAGAACGCGCGCGTTGACACCGGCTTCGGCGAATGTTTGCAACGAAGCTCCAAGGTGCCTCTCTTTTCTTCTTTATTTGCCGCGATCTACAGGCTCTGTGCTGTGACAGGAAGAGAGGACCCGAGCGGGCGACGCACGTATGCGTCGAAGGAATGGTACCCGATATGGGCAATCGACAAACCGACAAGGCGATGTTCGGGACCTCCTGATCGCGCTTACAGGAGGCTGTAGGGTGATCCTGTGCTTGCCCGGCTGGAGACCCTGCCGCGGGTCGAGCTGGCGACCGCGCCGACGCCGCTCCAGGAGATGCCTCGACTGGCCGCCGCCATCGGGCTGGATCGCCTCCTGGTCAAGCGCGACGACCTGACCGGCCTGGCGATGGGCGGCAACAAGGCGCGCAAGCTCGAGTACCTCGTGGCGGCGGCCATCCATGAAGGCGCCGACGTCCTGGTCACCACCGGGGCGCCGCAGTCGAACCACTGCCGGATCACCGCGGCGGCCGCCCGGGTCTGCGGCATGGACACCCACCTCGTCTTCCGCGGGCGGGAGATCACCGAGGTCCAGGGCAACATGCTTCTTGACCAGCTGTTCGGCGCGGCCTGGTCGTTCGCGGGCGACAGGACGCCCGCGCAGTGCATGGAAGAGGTCGCCGGCCGGCTTCGCCGCGAGGGCAGGCGGCCCTACGTCATCCCCGCCGGAGGCAGCAACGGCATCGGAGCGCTCGGCTACGTGCGATGCGCGTTCGAGCTGGTGGAGCAGCTTGAGGGGCGCGGCGAGCGACCTCGCTACGTCGTTTGCGCCGGTGGCTCGTGCGGCACCCTGTCGGGCCTGACTCTCGGGCTCGCGCTCGCCCACAGCGAGACCAGGCTCGCGGCGATCAGCATCTCGCGCTCCGTGCCGGACCGCGTGGCCAAGGCGCGAGAGGTGATGTCGGAGTCGTGCGCACTGCTCGAAGTCGAGCAGCCGGACACCGTGCCTTTGATCTGGGACGGCTACGTCGGCCCCGGCTACGGCATGGCGACGAACCTGTCGCGACGCGCGCTCGAGGTCGCCGCGCGATCAGAGGGGCTTGTCCTCGACCCTGTTTACACGGCCAAGGCGTTCGGAGGGCTCATCGGTGAGATCGAGACCGGCCGGGTGAGGCGCGACGACCTTGTGGTCTTCGTTCACACCGGCGGCACCCCTGCCCTGTTCGCGGATCCGGGCCTCTACTGGCATCCTGACTGACCTATTCGCTCAGCGCCGCGAACTCTGCGTCGCTCAACTCCAGTTCGAGGGCGCCGAGGTTCTGCTGCAGGTGATCGATCGAGAGCGTGCCGGGAATCGGCAGCATCGCAGGTGAGCGGCGGAGCAGCCAGGCGAGCATGACCTGCTGCGGCGTCGCTCGCTGGCGGCCGGCGATCTCGCGAAGCACCGGCCGCACCTCGGCACCCAGCGGGTAGAACGGGACGAACACGATGCCCTCTTGGGCGCAGTAGTCGACGACCGGGTCGTGCATCCGCTCGGAGAGGTTGTAGTGGTTCTGGACCGCTGCGATCGGCAAGACCTTCCGCGCGCGCTCGATCTGCTCGATCGTGACCTGAGAGATGCCGGCCAGGCGAATCTTGCCGCCGTCTCGATACTCCTTGATCACCCCGAGGCTCTCCTCGAGCGACGTCTGAGGATCGACACGGTGCAGGTAGTAGAGGGCGATGCTGCCGGTCCGGAGGTGGCGAAGGCTTTCCTCGATCTCCGCGCGCAGGACGTCTGGCCCGGCACCACCGAAGCCGCCCTTGGTGGCGACCACGCTGCCTTCGGGGACGGGCGAGAGAGCCTCACCGATCGTCTGCTCGCTCTGGCCTCCGGTGTAGAGATGCGCGGTGTCGATCATCTGGACACCGGCCGCGACCGCTGCCTTGATGAAGGCCACGTTCTCGCGGGTGCGCGTGAGCCGATTCGTCCCGAGACCGACACGCGTCAGCTCGGTGGTTCCGAGCTTCAGCTTCTGCGTCATCAATATGGACTGTGAGCCTCATCGATCCCACCTCCGTGATCCCAAGATGGAAGGCCTACGACGAGGATATGAGTGACCCCGCTGCGAGCGATTGGGAGGTGGTAAAACAGCAGCTTGATTCCTGAGTAGCCCTGGCTTTGCTTCAGACTCGATGTGTTCGATTTTCGAGCGGGTGCCTCACGGTCCCGAATCACGCGGCAATCTGTCCAGCTATGAGTGTTTCGAGCGATTTCAGTTCAAACATCGACGCCGGACGCCACGGCCGTCCAGTCCTAAGCCGTTCTTCCGCTGGATTACTACAGAAATGCTGCAGTGAGACCGATCCGAACCCTCCCGTCGCGAGCCTTGACCAGCCAGGTCGCCGACGAGCTGTTCAGTAGGCGTCTATCACCAAGCGCTAACGTTTTTCAAGGTTGCCACATGCAGATTGGTCACCACATGGCGCGCTGCGTGCGGCGTTGAGCCTCTACGCGAAGCCAGCGACGATCTTGAAGTCATCGCGCCGCCAGCGCTACCTGTTAAACCTGAAGGTCGAAAGCATGTGGTCGGCCTCGGCGCGGAACTTGTCCCTCGTCTCAGGGCTGATCGTGAGGAGCGAGAACCTGTAACACCAGTTGGCGTGCGCGACCGTCACGCCAATGCCATTGAGATAGAACCACTCCGTTGTTTGCACCCCATCGAGTACGATCGGGGTAGAGGTAACTCGCGGGTCGTTCTTGGGGCCGCTAACCGAGCAGACTAGATCTTCTGGATCAACCGTAAGCGCAACGAGGACTCCATCCGAGCCGAGCCCCTCGTAACTCTCGGTGTCCTGATTCGAGAAGGCTTTGGTAGTCGCCGATTCGGAACTCGGTTGCACGGGAAAGCTGTACCACGAAGCAGGATATCCGAGCGAGTACCACCACTCAGGGCTCACATAAGTCTTGTAGCTGGGCGAGGGAGAGGTCGGCATCGACGTTGTCGATGTAGGCGTCGCAGAAGGGGTTGCCGAGCTTGAGGCGGCCGTCCCGTAAGTCCGCGGAGACCCGCATGCTGTCAGTACCAATAGTGCAACTTGAGCGACAAACCAAATCGCTAGGGCACCCGATCGTTGTTTGACATGGAGTATGGAAATGTCATGCAGCGGTTCCTGAGAGATCCCGAAGATGTCGAGCCTAGTGGTGCCAGTATGCCAGACGCCGAACGGAGCGCCCTTTAGAGCCCCCCAAGCAGTTCCCAAGTATCGACATTGTCGCCGGCGGCATTGGTCCTGCCGTGCCAACCGGCCCCAGCCGAGTCCCGGACGAACAGGTCCATCTGGTCGTCTGGCCCTCTATCAACCATTACCTGTTCCACCTCGGAAGGGACCATCTCGCCAGCCGCTCGGAGATCCAGAAGTTCAAGGCAGCCGTAAGGACGATGGCCACGATCAGCAAGAGCAGGATTGGGACGACTGGATACCCAAGCAACTGCGTCACCCCTGGAAGCGACGACCCGTGATCTGCGTTGGCTCGATGGCGATGCGGTGGTGCTTTTCCCCCGGCGCGGCCGGCGTCACGGCTGCCGCGTGCGCGGCCCAGGAGACGTCGTCGAAGGAATCCGTCGCGTCGCGTGCGACTCCCTGGACCATCACGCTCCAACCCGCGCGGGCCGAGGCATCGTAGCCGTCGATCTCGAACGCAACCCTGGCCTCGGGCGCGTGGCTGAAGATCGTTCCGCCTCCTGTTTGCACGACGACGATGCGCTCCGCCACCGCGTAGTTGACGGGAAAGATCTGCGGCTGCCCGTCGACGACGAGCGCGATCCGGCCGAGGTTGGCCTGGGCGAGGAGCTCCAGGCACTCCGGCTCTGGAATCTCTTCGAGGCCGGCTTCAGGCCTGACCGGTTTCATCACTCACTGCCGTCTAGCCGCCGTAGCGGTCCAGCTGCGTGATCTGGATCAGGTTTCCGCAGGTGTCGTTCACCTGGGCGATGGTCGATCCGGTCACTTTGGTCGGCGGCATCTTGAATTCGCCGCCCGACGCCTTCGCCCGCTCGTAGTCCCGCTGGACGTCATCCGTGAAGAACATCGCCGCGGGCTGCCCCTGCTGGAACTTCGCCTGCTGGAAGGCCTTGGCCGCCGGGTCGTCGTTCCGCTCCAGCTGCAGCTCGGTACCGTCCGGCTCCTCGGCCGAGGCCACTGTCAGCCAGCGGTAGGATCCCTGCGAGAAGTCCGCCTTTTTCACGAAACCCAACACGTCGGTGTAGAACCGCAGCGCCTTGTCCTGGTCGTCCACGTACACGCTCGTCAGCCTGATCTTCATGTGGCGTTCCTCCTGCTGTCATATTCGCGCCCTGAGCCGCCTCGCTGCCAGGTCGATCCTGCTACCTTCGGCGGACACAAGAGCGAGATGGGCAACGGGTGATCCTCCCCAAGATCCGGGATCCGAGGTTCATCACCGTGCGTCGCGGCGGCAGCCTCCAGGACGACGATCACCGCCTTCTGGCGATCTGGGCGGCTGACTGCGCGCAGCACGTGCTGCACCTCTTCGAGCAGGCACGGCCGAAGGACGACCGTCCACGTCAGGCGATCGACCTCGGGCGTGCCTGGGCGCGAGGTGAGATCACGTGGGGAGAGGCCCGCACGGCGGCCGGCCATGCCAACGCCGCGGCCAGGGACCTGAGTGGGGCAGCACGGCATGCCGCGTACGCTGCCGGTCAGGCCGCGGCGGTGGGCCATGTGGCGGCCCACGAGCTCGGTGCTGCGGCCTACGCGATCAAGGCGGCGCGGGCGGCAGCGGCCGAGGACGAGCGCGAGGCGGCCGGCCGCCTGGAGTGCCAGTGGCAGCGCTCCCAACTCCCCCACGAGATCCGAGAGCTTGTGCTCGACGACCAGCGCCTGCGCAACGAGTTGTGCTGGTTTGCGTTCGACTGCTGACACAGAGACCGCAATCGAGGTCCTGACTCCCACCCACTCCGCACCCTATGTGTCAACGCCTGGACGGGTCACCACGCGGAAAGAACTCATCGATCGGGAGCAGTAGGCCGAGGAGCGACAGCACGATGAAGACCACCTGGTGGATATGGTCCCGACCCGGGGGCAAGTTGCCCAGCAAATGCGCCGTCCAGAAGACCGGGTAGTACCAGAGCGAGAAGAAGGCCCAGCGCTCACGTTGCCTGAACGCGGTCACGGTGATCATGACACCGAAGAGTCCCATTCCGATTGACGCCGCACCGATGGCCTTCAGGTATGGCCCCTCCGAACTGCTCAGGACCACGACTACAAGGCCAAACCCGAGCGTTGCCAGTCCTGAGATCAGGAGCGCAATCCAGCTAACTCTGAACCGCACACTCTCTCGTCTCGTCACCGCCGCGCAGCGTCCGTCCAAATAACACCAGCGAGGCGCCCAGCCAGAGGGACTAGCCCGTTCGGTGGCCGCGCGCGTTATCCACCGCTTGATCCCGGAACCGCCACAGCGCTACGCCACACCAGATGAGCTCAACTACTCCGAAGGGCCACGTACCTGCAAGGAATCCATAGAGGCTGGATAGCAAGCAGCCGGCCGCAAAGGCCAGAACAAAGCCTGAATGACGGCGCTCGAGTGCGTACATGAGCATCATGAATGTGAGCGCGACGACACCGAAGCCGGTGATCAGGTTCATGCCTGACATTGTCGGCGAGGGCGCCCACGCTCACGGCCAGTGAGTTCAGTGCCTGGTCGTCGGCTCTCACGTGGTCTATCTTGGCGACGTGGGAGCGACGTGAGTCAGCGTCCCGAAAGTCAGGCGCCGCAACCGACGCATTCGCTGAGGCACCTCGGGATGCTGGTAGGCAAGTGGACAATGCTTGGAACCCATCCGGCGTTCTCTGCGGCAGCGCATGGCACTTCAACCTTTGAGTGGCTCGTTGAGGATGCTTTGCTGGTCTGGCATTTTGATTGGGAACAGCCAGGTCCACCAAGTGCCGTGAGCGTGATCGGTCGAGACGACTCAGGAGACGGATGTTGCGTTCTCTACTCTGACGAACGCGGTGTCGGCAGGATCTATCAGATGAAGTTGGAAGGCAGCGTGTGGGAAATGTGGCGACTGTCGGCTGGTTTTTCGCAGCGCATGACTGGCAATTTTGGAGATGACGGGAACACCATAAGCGTTCGCGGGCAGTGGTCCCGAGACGGTTCCCATTGGGAGCCGGATCTGGATGTCACATATTCGAAGCACCAGTAGGAAACCTGAATTGTCGCGGTCAAGGCGGAGACACGCCGGCCGGCGCGTTTTTTTCATCAGGGGATTGGCACCCAAGACAGGCAAGCACCCGCTGAGCTCGCACGCCGAGCGTGAAATCACTTCGACGAAGTTCGCATTCCCGAAGGAGCGCAAGGAACCTCTGACCGACGCCCGCCATGTCCGCAACGCGATCGCTCGCTTCAACCAGGTCGAAGACGTGAGCGAGGCGGAGCGTCACGCCGCCTGGCGACGTATCACGACCGCGGCCAAGAAGTACGGCATCGACATCACAGTCGACAAGCCCAAGGCGCGGACTCGATGAACTTGCGGCGTCCCCGGTCTCGGGGACGCCGCTTGCATCGAAAATATCACGCCGTCGCACCGCTGCCAAGACGGGCAAGACGCGCGTCGACCCACCAGTTGCGCCACGCGCGAACGGCACTCGCGGCGGATGGCCTAGGCCGCCGAGATGCTTCTCACCTCCGGCTCCCAATCCCAATCAGCTGCCCGACAAGCGTCCTTCACCAAGCGGATCGCGTTCGTTCGAGCGGTCCCCTCATCGTCGGCCTCCACGCTGATTGCAACGATTCGGAGTGCCAGATCGTCGCCGTATCCGACATAGGCCGGCATGCTGTCATCGGGAAGCCTGCGGACGATGTCTTGTGCCTTCGCTTCATCGGGGGCGCCGGTTGACACCTTCACGCGCCACTTTTTTTGAGGCATATATCTAGCGTAGTTCCATGCCCCGCGTGATCTGGCCGTCGATTCACATTCATTGACACTTTCGTCGCCGCGCGGCACGCGTCATAAGTTGAAGTCGCTCGTGTTGGTTCCTCTGGACATGAACCTCCTTCGGGCGGCTTGGCGGTGCGAAGTTTCGCGTTTAGGGCCTGGCCAAAGTTGGTAATGGAGGCCTAGATGCGATTCAACAAGCTCACACAGGAGGTGATCGGAAAATGGCGTTGAGTCGCTGGAGTCCAATGGGAGAGCTGGCTGGCCTCCATTCGGCGATGGACAGGCTGTTCAGCGACTTTTTCGGGACCCCGCTTCTGGATGTTGGCGAGACCAGCTCCCGAACGTGGTACCTGCCGATCGACGTGGTCGACCACGGCAACACGTACCAGGTCAAAGCCGCGGTCCCGGGGTTCGCGCCCGAGGAGGTGGAGGTTACCTACTCGGACGGGATGCTCAACATCGCGGCCGAGCACAAGCAGGAGTCGACCTCGAAGCTGGGCAGCTATCTGCGCCGCGAGCTGACATACGGCAACTACGCGCGGAGCGTGCAACTTCCAGGCGACATCAAGGAGAACGAGATCAAGGCCAGCTTCGAGAACGGCGTCTTGACGATCGAGGTCCCCAAGGTGCCGGCCGCGCAGCCGCGCAAGATCCCGATCAGCGGCAAGTCCCAGAAGCAGCTCGTGGGGGTCGGTTCGGAGAAGTAGTCATCCGAATCGAGAAGGGCCGCGCCCTAGCGGCCCTTCTCGAACACCCTGGGCTTCGCTGCCACGCCACCTCAAAAACCGACGTCCGTCGCGCGATCGCAATCGGCATCGCTCTCGTCCTTGCGGGTCGCAATGTGTTGTGGGAGAGCAGTCTCAGGTGAACCGTTGTCGTTCCAGGTACATCGCAGGCATATGTCTCGAGCCAACGATTTGATGACTGAATAGCGCACCAGAGTTGCCAGCGACGTCGGATGCGTGTCTTTCGAAGAGTCACGTGTATTGGTCGATCCAATTCGCCAGCGAGGGCGCCGCTGGGCTCCTTGTTGCCACCGTTGTCAGAACGACCCTGGCGGAAGACCCGGCATCGGTGATCTGAAGCGTCACGATGACATCGACCACGATGCAGACAACAGCGTGGAAGACATCCCGCTATAGGGCAGGGTCTACCGGCTCGCTCTCGAGGGCGAGCACGCCAAACACACACTCGTGAATCCGGAATAGGGGCTCGTGCGCCACGAACCGTCTCAGCGCCTCGATCCCAAGCGCGAATTCGCGCAGCGCAAGCGACCGTTTCAGCGCGAGCGTGCCACGGTCGCGGAGGCGTTCGAGGTTCCCCGGCAAGTCGTATTCAGGCCCGTAGATGATCCGCAGGTACTCCGGTCCACGGCACTTGATCCCAGGCTGGATGCCACGCCCGGACTTGGCGATGAACTCGAGCGGCTTGACCACCATGCCCTCACCGCCGGCAGCGGTTAGTTCCGTCCACCAATCAATCGCATCAGTCATACTTGCATCGTCGCCCAGGTCCACAACCTTGAAGGGTGTCCCCGTGATGATCGGGGCTCCGGCCGCCCTGAGTAGCGCGGTCTGCTGCATATGCCATTGGTGCGTCTGATCGATGTGGGTCGCTCCTTCAGTCGCGAGAATTTGAAAGGGAGCCACGCGCAAGTCACCCACGCCGCTCACAGGCCAGCAGTAGCGCCCGTATGCCTCGACATATTTGGCCGCCGCCGTCTGACGCCGCTCAAGATCCACGAGCATCGCCTGGAGATCGACTCCCCTTTCGATCGCTTGACTCACCGCGGCAGCCGCAAGCCCGAGCGATGTCGTGGCTGCGATACCGACAGGCGCGTACTGATCGACCAGGAGCTCCTGAGCCTTGGCAGACCAAGGCATCAGCTCGCAGTCGAGACACACCCAAGTCGTGTTAAAGGACTCCCAAAAGCCCGCGGCCGCCAGGGTCTCCCCCACCACATCCAGCAGCTTCCGTTCCAGGTCGCCATCCTGGAACATGGGCCGGCCGGTGCGCGTGTAGCAGACTCCAATGCCACTCCGAGGAGCGAGCCCGAAACGATCGATGGCGGATTCCTCGTCACGACACACGATGACGACCGCTCGCGAGCCCATGTGCTTCTCCTCGCACACAACTCGTTCGACACCGTGCTTTCGGTAGTACGCGAATGCCTCGTCAGGATGCTCGAGCAGTCCGGGCCTGGAAGTCGATTCGGTCGGAGACATCGTCGGCGGAAGGTAAATCAACCAGTGCGGATCTATGGCAAAGCGGCTCATCACCTCCAGAGCAGCCGTTGCATTCTCGTCTCGGATCGTCACATTGCCCGCCAGCGGCGTCTCGACCAGGCGCTTGCCGAGCACGTCGCTCACGTCGAGCAGGTCATCGCGCTCTGGAGCCGGAGCGGCGAGAGGCCGTGTCGGCTCGTAGTAGGTGCTGGCCGCCGGTACCGAGACAAGGTCCTTCTCCGGATACCGCAGCGCGGTGAGCCGCCCTCCAAAAGCACATCCGGTATCGATATTCACGGTGTTGTTTAGCCATCGAGGTTCAGCCACCGCCACGTGGCCGTACACAACCAGCGCTCGACCTCGATAGTTCTGAGCCCAATCCAAACGGATCGGAAAGCCGAACTCGTCGGTCTCGCCGGTCGTCTCTCCGTATAGCGCGAAATCGCGAACACGGCCTGACGCACGGCCTTGCATGTCTTCTTTCAATCCGGCGTGCGCCACCACCAGCTTGCCGTCGTCCAGAACGTAATGGCTGATCAGACCGTCCAGGAACTCACCGGCCTGAGCCCTGAGTCCGGAGTCGCCCTCCAGCTGCTGAAGGGACCGCTCGAGACCGTGGCTGACCTTGACGTCGCGGCCATGTAGCGCGCGCGATAGCTTCTGGTCATGGTTCCCGGCAACGCAGAGGGCAACTCCGTCACGAACCATCGTCATGACCAGGCGGAGAACGCCGGGTGAATCAGGGCCTCGATCAACGAGATCTCCGACAAAGATGACCCGGCGGCCGTGCGGGTGAGTGACATGGCGAACTCCGTCGCCATCCGCTGCGGTCGAGTATCCGAGCCTGTCGAGCAAGGCAGCGAGCTCATCGTGGCACCCGTGCACGTCTCCGACGATGTCGAAGGGTCCGTGGTCGGTCCGTCGGTTGACCCACAGAGGCTGGCGAACGATCGTTGCCGCCTCCACGGCCTCGACCGAATCAAGCACGTAGACGTAACGGAATCCCTCGCGCTGGAGGCTTCGCATCGAACGCTTCATCTGGTCTCGCTGGCGGTGAATCACGCCGGATGGCAGGTTCCGATTGGCTCTGCCTCGATTCCTCTCCACGCACAACCTTTCAGGGAGATCGAAGACGATCGCCACGGCCAGACAGTCGTGTTCGCGACCCAGGGCGACGAGGGGCTTGCGCGACGGGGGTTGAACGCTGGTGGCATCAACAACGGCGATCCGCCCAGAACGTAAGCGCTCACCGGCAATCGAATGCAGCACGCGAAACGCTGCGGCGGTGGCAACCAGGTCGTTCTCGTCGTCGGACACGAGGGCGCGGCAGAAGTCGGAGGAGATCACCTCCGTCGGGAGAAAGTGCTTCGCTGCGAAAGTCGACTTCCCTGACCCAGACGGTCCGATCAAGACGACGAGAGAAAGCTCCGGAATGGTCAGATTCATCGCTTGAAGACCGCCATCTGCGTTGGCGCACCGACTTCGGGATCGTCGGGTCCGACGCCCTCGAAGGTGACTTGGTAGCTGAACCGTGCCGCGACCGACTCAGACCATCTGCGGAAGTCGTTTCGATTCCACTCGAATCGGTGGTCGGCATGACGGAATTGACCGGCTGGGAGCGAACGGAAACGCACGTTGTATTCAGCGTTAGGGGTTGTCAGCGCGACGACACCAGGAGACGCGAACTCGAACACAGAGCGCTCGAAGGCAACCAGACGATCCGGGTCCAGATGCTCGACCACCTCGACCACAGCCGCCCCATCGAACCCGGCCAGCCGGCTGTCCCGATAGGTCAAGGAGCTGTGGAGGAGTTGCAGGCGAACACGCTGGGCTTCGGGTAGACGCTCGAGCCCCAAACGCTCCTTGGCCCGTGTCAGCACTGCCATCGACGCGTCAACCCCAACCAACTGCTCGAAGAAGGAGTCTGTCAACAGTCTGCGCAGCAGCCGACCCTCGCCACAGCCGAGGTCGAGGACCCGCTTCGCGCCGGCCACCTTCAAGGCACGTGCCACCGCCTCCATCCGCTGGTCGGCGAGACCGAGCGGCTTCTCGATCGCCTCTTCCGCCGATTCGACCGCCTCCGTGTCGGCTGATATAACGCCATGCAGGGGTCAGGATGGACCTGACCTGTGCGGGGAGACCGGCGTTCGGCTATACGGCTTGAGACCGTCGGAGCTAGATACCGGCCCTCGCCCTTTGACTGAGGCGGCGATTGGGTTCCAACGGCAGAGACCGGAGATGGCGCATCAGCGGACGCTGGTCAGAGGTAAGCGAGAACCCCTGGGTCGACCAAAGATAAGGAGGGCGCCATGAGCGCTGTGGTCGGCATCGATGTGGGTGCATATAAGCACGCGGCGGCGGTCTGCAGATCGGGAGAACGGGAAGCCGAGCGAGGTGTGTTTCGGCTCTCTGCCGACCGGGCTGGGTTCGACGAACTGGACCGCTGGCTCGAGCGCCACGGTCCGGTCGAGCGGGTGGTACTGGAGTCGAGCGGACACTATTACTGGCCACTGGCGAGTCACCTCCACCGCGGCGGCTACGGGGTGGCGGTTGTAAATCCGCTGCAGGCGAAATACTTTGCCAAGAGCCGCTTACAGCGGAGCAAGTCGGATCCGGCCGATGCCCGCACACTGGCGGCATTGGGTATGAGCGAGGAACCGCGGATCAAGGACCCGCTGCTGGGGGCCGAAGCCAAAGAGGCAGCCCGTTTTTGGGGTGGCCTGGTGAAAGAGCAGGCACAGGTCCGTCAGAAGCTATTGCGGCTGGTGGAGATTGGCTTCCCGGAACTCAAGGAGTGCTTCGAAGACCCCCTCTGTGAGACGGCGCTGGCTGTCCTCCGCGAGGCGCCGACAGCGCGGGCAGCTGCCCGCAAACGGGTCTCGACGCTGGCCGAAACGACCAGGCCTGGGGGTCGGCGTCGGCTGGGGGAGAGCAAGGCCCGCCGACTCCACGAGCTGGCTGAGAAGACCATCGCACCACCCGAGCTGGATGCCCAGATGAGCTTCGAGGTGGGGATGCTGATTCAGCAGTTCGACCTCCTCGACAAGCAGATGGAGATTGCCGAGCAGCGGGTGGCCGAGGTCCTCGACTCGGAGCTGGCCCGGAGGCTGCAAACCATTCCCGGCGTCGGACCGGCGTTGGCCGCCACATTCATCGCCGAGATCGGCGACATCTGGCGCTTCGATGATTTCGATCAGCTCGCCTCCTACGCCGGCGTTCATCCCAAAGAGCAGAGCTCTGGCACCAAGGGCCAGAACCCCGAGACCAGCTGGCACATGGCCAAGACCGGCAACTCATATCTCCGCTCGGCCGCCTACAAGATGGCCGTGGTCGGAACCCAGCACAACCCGGTGATCCGCGCTCACTACCTGCGCAAGCGAGCTCAGGGCAAAAACGCCATGAACGCCATTGGCCACTCCATGTCCAAGGCCCTGGCCATCGTCTGGGGCGTCTGGCGTTCAGGTCTCGATTTCGACCCCACCCTCGGAGGTCCTAGGACTTGACAAGACCCTATGGGATCTAGCTGGGGCTCTTCCTGCAACAGGCGCTCGAAAGCCTCGGTGGTGAAGGACCGAAGTCCTTTCAGGTATCGCCGGACGATGAGGTCGCGGTCGGGATGGTGCGCCAACCAGTCCCCACCGCGGAGCATCAGCTTGTCGACCTCGGCGCGATCGACCCAGTAGTGCTTGTCGTCGTCGAGAGTCGGGATCAGGACGTACAGGTGCTGAAGGAGGCCCGCCAGGGTCTGCTCGCCCGTGAGTTCGACGGTCAGGTACTGGCTCTGGCCCCACGCCGGAAAGCGCTCGTCCAGCTGGTGCGAGGTTGCAGCGACCTCGTAGCCGAGGGGCTCGAAAAGGCGCCGTAGAACCGGGTCGCCGCCTTTGGACGGCAACATAGCGAGCCGGGCGGTCAAGGGTATCGACGTGATGGCGAGCTCGGGCCGATCCTTGCTTGATCCCGACATCGCCGAACCGAAGACCTTGAGCAGCGCCGTGCTCATGAACGACGACGCGACGTAGGGTCGGTCGTTCACGTATTGACGGAGGCTGGCGCGGCGACTGGTTCGGGCCAGAGTCACAGGATTGATGTCAAGGAGCAATGCGACGGTGCAGCGCCCCTCGGTCGCCTCTGGATAGAAGACATGTGCCTTGCCAACCGAAAGGTCGAATGTTTGCGCCTTGGCCGGGTTCTTGTGCAGCAGGTAGCCGAGGTCCGTGGCAGGGCGGTGCGTCGTGGTGATGGTGAGCAGCACTTCAGCTAATCCTCCCGGCATTCGCCGGGCAGGAAGCTGGCGAAACCGGAACTACTCCTAGGCGGCGGGCTCGTCCGAAAGGCGAGCGTCAGCCAACCAGCTGAGCCTGCCTTGGGATGCATGGTGAAAGTTGTTTTGATCCATCGCCGCAAGCAATCCTAAAGCCGCGGGGAAGGGTTTGTGGGCCGAGGGCGGACTGTAAGCCGGGTTCTTCTTTCGCCAACTCGGCTCGGCTCTTCTGAATACGCGGCGACATCTAACGACATGCAGCGACACGATGCGGCTGGGTACTGAATGGGTACTGGTACCCAAAACCTATAGTCGTCCACCTCTTCATGCGTGGCGTGTCTCCCTGCGGCGCAATCTACGATGCGCTCGTGCGAAGGGTCTATCTGGATCCCGACGGCATGATCAGCGACTGGCTCGGCGTCGTAGTTGCTGCGAGCACCGGCGTGCAGTACGAACACCAGTGCGGCGGGACAGCTTGCTTCCACCGATCACTTGAGGGTTACTACGTTCCCATTGGCGGCGTGGCCGTCGCCAGCAAAGAAGAATTGCGCATGGCTGCTGGCTGGCGTGAACTCCGAGAATTCTTCGCAAATCGTGCTGGCATCGAATCACCTCGGGAAGGTGCGGCAGCTTGGAAGGACCCGACGGCTCTACCGGAGCTGTACCGACTCGTAGGGACCATTCCATGGTGGGTCCACGGCGGAGCACCGACGCGCACCGAACGGATACCGTTGACGATCGACAGCAATCGAGATGCGGAAATCGTCGAGGGATGGATCCCTGTCCTGCTCGGCGAAAGATGGCACAGGGGCGCTGGTTTGGCCGAACTCAGATTAGTTTCTAACGAATTGGCCACACCCGATTGGTGAAAGCGTGCAGGCGTCAGAGCGCAAGATGAAGCCGTAGGGCCTCATCAATTGCGAGCATGATCGCGGCCGGGACCTGTCCAATCTGCTCGCCTACCCGCTCGACCGCGATCGACCTGACCTGCTCGGCCTGAGCCTTCGAGTCTTGCTGAAGGCCCGTGGCGTCTGCCGGAAGCAGAACCTGAAACGGATACACGCGCTGGATGCTCGAGGTGACGGGAACGACCGTGATCACCCCGCGGCCAAGACGAGTCGCGGTGCTGTTGGCGCCGTCGTTGCTCACGATGACCGCCGGCCGCCGCTTGCTCGCCTCCGAGCCACGGGCTGGATCCAGGTCAACGATGCGGATCTCTCCGCGTCGCATCAGGAGGAGATGCCGTCTGCAGTAGTGGGCTCCCAGACATCCGCTTCGCCGTTTTCCGTCCATTCGCGCCATGCGCCCTCGTAGGCGGCGCTTAGCTCGGTCGCACGAAGCAGCCGAACCGCCTTGTGCAGCACAGCTGACCTCGATTCGTAGCCCTGCTTCTTGGCGTACTCGTCGAGGAACTCCACGTCTTCGCCCGGCAGACTGACGCTGACTTTCATACCCTTATCCTACCGTCGGTACGACTACGGTACGACAGCATTAGCGGCATCCTCGAGGAGACAGGAAGTCGCGGGTATTGATTGGTATTGACTGGCAGCCGCGAGGCAGAAACACTATATGCTGCGCCCTCGTTCGGGCATTTACGCGATATCTTGGGCAAATGGGTCGAGGGCGGACTGTAAGCCGGGTTCTATCAGAGTGAATTCAGTTTTCGGCCGCGAATACGAAACGACATCCAATGACAGGGCCCGATGGAGGGCGACTGTTCCCTAATTGTTCCCTAGGGAACGCGCGCTTACGTGTCGCCATCTCTCTTGCCCCACCAATATCGCCTGCGCTAATCGATTCACGTCCGTCAGGCTGCGCTCTAGCCTCCAGGGCCGGATCGTCGCGGGAAATACTTCAATCGTGGAGAAGGGCATAAGTCAGCATCACGGCCGCCTCAACCACGAGGCTGCCTGGCTGTAGTCCCGAGGGCACGGACTCCTCGGCCTCTTCCGGCGAAGGAGTCTCGCTGTGACCAGCTCCCCTGTAGAGGCCTGCTGCGCGATCTGGGTTTATGTCTTCTATGTGGATTACGTGGCCGAGCCGGACTCCGGCGGCTTCGCAGTAGATCTGGGCCTTACGGCTCGCTGCTTCGACTGCATGCTGGCGGGCCTCGGCCCGCAGTTCCCGCAGCTTTGTCGTCTGGTAACGCACTCGTTGGACCTGATTCGCACCCGCGTCGACCGCACTGCTGAGGACTTGCTCGATCCCATCCAGTTTGCGGACGACAAACCGGAAGGCCACGCTGGATCGATACCCAAGGAATTTGGCCGCTGGACCAAAGCCTTCGTAGGCGGTTGTAAGGTCGACCCGTCCAGCTTCGACATCAGTGTCCGGAATGCCGGCTTTCCTGAGCGCTTGCCGAACCGCATCTACTGCATTGCGCGTCTCAGAGAAGGCGGTACTCGGAGTCTGCGCGACGCGAACTACCGCGAGGTCTACTTCAGCTCGATCGGGTTCGGTGCGCACCACGTGGGATCCATACACGTTGATTCCGACAGGTCTATCGATTGACTGGTTGACATACATCAGCTTTCTCCTCGTTAGTTGGCCAACTCTGTCAGACCGGGTACGGACGGTCAAGGCCAAGCCTCTTGAGTTCGGCCTTCTAATCGATCCGCTCGTCGTACTCGTTCATCAGGACATCGCGGTAGTCACATCTGTTCAGCCTGTTCCTCTACTGCATTTACCATCGTTATTGGGGGGTAAATAAGCAGGACTAGAGCCATATGCTACAAATTACCCCGAAACTGGGGTATTATGCAGCATGCCATGGCACGGACGAGAACACTTCAACGGATCGCCTCGATAGCAGAGGACCAATGGGGCCTCGTAACCCGGCGACAAGCTCAGAAGGCTGGCATTCCAGCCACCACCCTGGAACGGCTCACTGCCAACGGGTCAGTCCTTGAACGGGTAGCGCAGGGTGTGTACCGCTTCACGGGCGCTCCCCAACCCGACCATCTGGATCTTCGAGCCGCCTGGCTGCAGCTCGCTCCTGAGGTTCCAGCCTGGGAGCGGACAATCGGAGATGGAGTCGTCTCCCACCGATCGGCAGCCGCCCTCTACGGGATCGGCGATCTACCTGCCGATCGGCATGACTTCACCCTTCCAGAGAGACGCCAGTCCCGCCGGCCCGATGTGAGGCTACACATCCGAAAACTGCAGCCAAGCGAATGGATAGAACTCCGCGGACTGCCGGTTACGAGACCGTCCAGAATCGCGTCCGACCTCCTGGAAGATCGCGAGGACCCGGAAGCTGTCGCGCGTCTTGTCGTGGAGGCGGTGAGAGAGGTCTACGACTATCCCGGTACATTCGCCGACTCGCTCACTCCTCATGCATCGCGCTTCGGCCTGCGAAAAGGTGATGGTCTCGCCCTTCTCCGGTGGCTTCTTGACCTCGTCGGTGACCGTGACACACCTCGATGGATGGAAGAAGCTCGCGCCCATGTTGCAGCGACCAGGGATGTCATCGGAGCTGTTAGTGGCGAGAAGGGCGGCCAGCGAACATGACCAGCCAGATCGGATATCAAACCCCAGCTGCTTTTCGTCGAGCCCTTACAGACCGGCTCAAGGGACTAGCCAACAAGGGTCGATGGACACTACCGCAGCTCCAGCGACAGATTGCCTACGACCGCCTGCTTGAGCGGCTGTACATGGTGAATGAGGCATGGGTGATTAAAGGCGCAACAGCGCTAATTGCTCGCAACATCGGCGTTCGCGGCACTATCGATGTCGACATCTACCGGGAGGTATCGGGTGAGGTGGCGGAGCGCGACCTCCGATTGGCCGCCGCGTTGGACCTGGGCGACTGGTTTCGCTTCGAGCTCGGCGCCGGGCAGCAAATGGATGATGGCAAAGGGCTGCGCGTACCGGTGACCGCCTACGTCGGCGTGACCGTGTGGGTGGAGTTCCGCGTCGATTTGGTCGGCTCGGATGTCCGAATGACTGGCGATGCAGACCGCGTGCCTCCATTGGCCGAGCTGCTAATGCCCAACGTTGAACAACACGGTTACCGCGCCTACCCCTTGGTCGACCACATCGCCGACAAATTCGCCGCCATTCGGGAGCGCGGCTACGCAGCGGAGGCCCGACGTTCACTGCTCACGATAGGGCACACGCTCGACGACGCTCTGGCACTCGTTCGCCCATTCATCCACGCCTTGCTCGACGAGACGGCCGTCGGACGTTGGAATCCAAGTGCCCAACGCTGGGAGACCTGAGATCTGTGTCCTCGACCAGCGATCCAGGAAGTCGACAGCACTCTCGTTGCGGGTAGCGATACAGAATGCCGCGCTACTGTTCTCCATGCCATCGGCGCGTTCCGCACGCTGTTCAAGGCGCGGCGCGAACTCGCTTGATGGACGAAAGAGACACTGTAAGTCGCATTCCACCGGCCCTTTTTTGGCGAGCTGTTCCCTGATTGTTCCTCTTAGGAGCGAAGTCCGCGTCCGAACTGAATTCAAAACGAGGGTTGTGGGCCGAGCGCGGCGCGTAAGCCGGGTTCTGTATCCCTCGCGGGACGGTGACCATCTGTCTGGGGCGCGGCTCACGCCGCGTCTCTAGCGACCGATACCCGAGGACTGGGCGAGCAGCCCTTACAACGTCCTCCTATTTGGTCTTGCTCCGGGCGGGGTTTACCTGGCCGGCCGGTCACCCGGCCGCCGGTGGGCTCTTACCCCACCTTTTCACCCTTACCTGACAGCGTCTCTCGAGAGACAGCCGCTGCCCGGCGGTTCTTTTCTGTGGCACTTTCCTTCGGGTCGCCCCGACTGGGTGTTACCCAGCGCCCTGCTCTGTGGAGCCCGGACTTTCCTCCAACGCTATTCAATTCGCCGGCGGTCACCCGTCCGCCTCGGCCCGGGGTAAGTCTACCCACGAACGTTCGAAAGCATGCGCTCCGTACGCACGGCCAGGACTTTCCCGTTGGTGACCTGAAATATGCCGTGGATGATGTGGCCGACGAACCCCTTCGCCTTGCGGTCCATCGTGATCGCCAGGACGCTTCCGCCCTCCGGGCGCGGCCGCACCTCCATCCGCCACGTCCCCCCGGACTGCGCCGCGTTGGCTTCCTCAACCGTGGCCGTGATGACCGGCTCGTGCCACTCGTAGCGCTCGATGGACCAGATGCCGAGACGTGCGGTGCCCTCCCTCACCCGCGCCCAATCGTCTCCACGCTCGAGCACTTTGAATGATGAGGGCGACAGGTCAGGCCACAGGTCGGCCCGCCGGGACCGAACTCCGTGAGGGCCTCCCACACGACCTTCGGGTCGAGATCGGTGGTCACGACGTAGCTGACCTTAGCCACCGACCTTCTTCTTGGGCATTTTCTCGTCTATCGCCTTGTTCGCCAGCGTATCGGCGCCGCGGTTCTCTTCCCGCCCGACATGCTTGATCTCGTAGGCGGGCATCTCGCTCAGCAGGCGCTTCACGTCCGCATGCAACGGTTGCAAGATCGGGTCCTTGACCCTGTAAGCGCCCTTCACCTGCTCGACGACCAGCTTGGAGTCGAGAAGGATCTCGAGCTGGTCCGGATTCCACGGGCGGACCGCCTTCAGACCTTCGATCAGGGCGTGGTATTCGGCCTGGTTGTTCGTCATCACGCCCAGCCACCGGTGCAGCGCACGCAGCCGCATGCCGTGCTCGTCTTCGATCAGAACCCCCAAACCGGCTGGACCTGGATTGCCCCTGGCGGCGCCGTCCGCTCGGAGGCGCAGGACCTTCAGGCGATCACCAGGATGCGCCCGCAGTTGTCGCACTGGTAGATCTCTTCGCCCTTGCGCAGCACCTGCATGCCCGAGGACGTGACGGTGACATGGCAGGCCAAGCACTGGTTGTGGTCGACCTCCGCCACCGGGGGAGTGGCCCGGACGCGCAGGTAGGCGTTCTGCGCCGCGGAAGGCACCTGTGCCCACGCAGCCTCGCTGTCCGCCTTGACCGTCGCCAGCTCGGCCTGCCACTGCTCCACGTCTCGTCGCAGCCCCGGCTCGTCCGCGGTCGACCGGTCGCGCGCCTCCTGCAGCCGCACGGAAGCTTCGAGCACCGCCTGCTCGGCGAGCTCGGCCTCCTCCATGAGACGCAGCTCCGCCTCCTCTTCCTCGGCGAAGCTCGCCTTCATGTGCTGCACCTCGTTGCTCATCTGCATCAGCTCGGTCGGGTTGCGGATGCGTCCGCTCATCAGCTCGCGCTCGCGCGACCGAAGCCGCGTGCGATGGGTTTCCCTTTCGCGGTCCGACTCGCGGAGGCGCAGCTGGAGCGCCTGCTGGGCTGCGCGCGCGCTCTCCAGCACCTCTTCCGCGTGGACGACGCTGGGGTCCGACGCCAGCAGCGTCTCCACGCGCTCGATCTCATCGCGCAGCTCTCTCTCCTTCTCGACCAACCGCATGTAGGCGAGAAGGAGCTGCGCCGGCTTCATTCGAGGACGACCAGGACCTGGCCCTCCCTGACCACCTCGCCCTCCTTCACGCGGACCTCTCTGACCGTGCCGGCGCGCGGCGCCGTGACCGGGATCTCCATCTTCATCGACTCCAGGACGAGCAGCTCGTCGTCCTCGGCAACCTCCGCACCAGGCTTGGTTTTCACCTTCCAGACGTTGCCGACCAGCTCTGCCTTGACCTCAGTCATCGTTCAACCACAGAGAATTCTGGTCAAACCGGGATGTTTCCATGCTTTCGCCAGGGCCTGTCGACCTTCTTGTCGCGCGCCTGCTCGATGCCCCCGACGATCACCCGCCGTGTCTCCGCGGGGTCGATCACGTCGTCGATCATCGCCCAGCCCGCGGCCAGGTAAGGCGTGATCTGTGCGCGGATCGACTCGACGAGCTGAGCGCGCGTCGCCTCTGGGTTGTCGGAAGCCTCGACCTGTTTGTTGAAGATGATGTTCACGGCGCCCTCCGGCCCCATGACGGAGATCTCGGCGAAGGGCCAGGCGACGATCGTGTCCGGCTCGTAGCCCTTGCCGCACATCACGTAGTAGCCGGCGCCGTACGCCTTCCGCATGATCACGGTGACTTTCGGCACGGTGGCCTCGGCGGTCGCGTAGAGCATCTTGGCGCCGTGCCGGATGATCCCCTCCTTCTCGACCTGCGAGCCGACAATGAACCCCGGCACGTCCATCAGGTAGACCAGCGGCACGTTGAACGCGTCGCACATCCGGATGAAGCGAGCCGCCTTGTCCGCCGCGTGGGAGTCGAGGACGCCGCCTTTCTGCATCGGCTGGTTCGCGACCACCCCGACCGAATGGCCGCCCGCCCGCGCCAGCCCGACCACGATGTTCTTCGCCCATGTCGGCTTGACCTCGAACCACGACTCGTGGTCGAAGACGGCCTTGATGACCTTGCGCACGTCGTAGGCCGAGCGCGGGTTGGCCGGAACGATCCTGTCCAGGCCCTCGACGGGGCGGTCGGGCGGGTCGCCGGTGTCGACAAACGGCGGCGCCTCGTTGTTGCTGGAGGGCAGGTAGGAGAGGAAACGACGCGCCGTGGCGATGCAGTCGGCGTCGCTCGCGAGCTCGTTGTCCCCGACCCCAGACTCGTAGCAGTGAACCTGGGACCCGCCCATGTCGTGGTCGGACACGTCCTCGCCGGTCGCCGCCTTGACCAGGCGCGCGCCTCCGAGGGCCATCGACGACGTGCCCTTGACCATCGGCACGAAGTCGGCGAGCCCTGGGATGTACGCGGTGCCCGCGGCGCACGGACCCAACATCGCCGCCACCTGCGGGATCACCCCCGACATCACGACCTGGTCGGCGAAAAGCCACCCTGTGCCCGCGAAGGTCGAGCCCGCAGCCTCCTGGATCCGCGCGCCGGCGGAATCGAGCAGCCACACGATCGGCTTGCGATAGCGGAGAGCAAGGTCGCGGATGCGCGCCGCTTTGAACTGCTCGCCGACGGCGCCCATCGAACCGGCCATCACGGTGAAGTCGTAGGCGATGACCCAGACCTGCCGGCCGTCGACGTCGCCGTGCCCCGTGACCACACCGTCCGCCGGAGTGCTGTCGGAGCCCGTGCGGTCCGTGGCAAGCAACCCAAGCTCGACGAACGTTCCGGCGTCGAAGAGCAGGTCGATCCGCTCGCGCACGGTGAGCTTGCCCTTCTCGTGCTGCCTGGCGACCTTCTCCTCGCCACCCATGGCCAGGTTCTTCTTGCGCCTTGCCCGCAGGTCGGTCACCCGCCCCTGGTACTCGTCACTCATCGCGCCGAATTCTATTGGCCGACCAGGAGGTCTTCCCGATCGCGCCAGCGGTCGAGGAAGCGATACATGTTCCGTTTGGAGAGGCGATCGCGCTCGTGCGGCTCGGTCGACTCCCACAGCCGGTGCTCGTGCCGCTCGACCGGCAGACCCCCGACCACGACGGCGCGGCCGCCACGGGCCCGCAACCGGAAGCTGAACTCCACGTCGGCCATCCGGTAGAAGCGAAACCTGGGGTCGAAGCCCTCGACCGCGAGCGCGTCCGAGCGCCGGAAGGCCATGCAGTAACCCTCGATCGCGTCGACCTCCGGGCCGGCGCTCTCTTCGAACTCCTTCATCGTGCCTCTGGCGCGCAGGCCGTACGGCCCGGCGACCACGACCGCAGGGTCGGCGAGCGCCGCGACCAGCGCTGGCACTGCGTCGCCCTTCAACTCGACCCCCGGATCGAACAGCACGACCACATCGCCGGCCGCGGCCTCGATGCCCGCGTTGGCCGCGGCGGCGAAACCAAGCGGCGGGTCTAGGGTGATGATGCGCAGGCGTTCGGCGGCCCGCTTTCCCAGCGAGCCCGCGACACGCGGGTCGCCCGAGTTGTCGACGACGATCGCCTCGAAGTCGGCCTTCGTGTGGGTGAACACCGACAGCAGCCATCGCTCGGCGTCGGGCAGCCAGCCGTGGACGACCGTCAGCAGCGAGACTGCCCGCGGCGCCGGTTGCGGCTCGAGGGCCGGCTGGGCCCTGATCGCCTGCAGCTCGCTGCCTGCCGGGCTGTCCACGACATCCCACCCGCCCGCGCGCAGCTGCTCACGAATCGCATCGGCGGCTGCAAAATCGCGGGCCCGCCGGCGCTCGACTCGCGCCTCGAGCAGACTCTGGGCTTCGGATCTATCCGTTCTTCTTGGCTTTGACCGCCGCGGTGAGCGCGGGAACGATCTTCAGTGCGTCGCCCACGACACCGAGGTCGGCCATCTTCATGATCGGCGCCTCGGCGTCCTTGTTGATGGCGATGATGATCTTGGAGGTCTTCATGCCGACGGTGTGCTGCATGGCGCCCGAGATGCCGACCGCGATGTAGACGCCAGGGCGCACCGACTTCCCGGTCTGCCCCACCTGCATCGAGTACGGCACCCAACCGGCATCGACGACCGCGCGGCTGGCGCCGACGGCGCCGCCGAGCGCGCCGGCGAGGTCTTCGAGGAGCGGGAAGTTCTGTGGCCCGCCCATCCCGCGGCCGCCGCTGATGACGACGCGGGCGTCCTCCAACTTCACCTTCTCGGAGGCTTCGACGACACGCTCGGTGATGTGCGCCCGCTTCGATTCCGGCGCGACCGCGACGTCGAGCTTCTGGATCTCGCCTGCCCCGGCCTTCTCCGAGACCTCGAACGACTTGGGCCGGATCAGTACGATGGCCGGCTTGCCGTTGGCCTTCATCGAAGCAACCTTCGCACCGCCAAAGTACGGCACCTTCGCGACGAAACCGCCATCCTCGGCCACCACATCGCTGGCGTTGGAGATGAGCCCTGAGCCCAGGCGCGCCGCGAGCCGGCCCGCGACCTCGCGCGAGTCGGAGGTGAACCCAAAGAGGATCAGGTCGGGCTTCTCCTTCTCGTACAGCGAAGCGAGCGCGTCGGTGGCCGGCTCGGCGAGGTAGTCGTCGAAGACCGGGTCCTCGTTGACGTGGACGACCTTCGCGCCATGCTTGCCCAACATCGCTGCGGCCGCCCCGGCGCCGGCGCCCAGCGCAACAGCGTAGGTATCGCCAAGCTCGCGCGCCCGGGTCATCAGCTCGAGGGAGGTCGACACGACCTTGCCTTCGCTCAGCTCCGCGTAGACGAGGATTCCTGCCACGCCTACAGCACCTTGGCCGCGGCGAGCACCTGGACGATCTTGTCCACCGCGGTGCCGTCGTCCTCGATGACCTCGCCTGCCTTGCGCGCCTGTGCGTCGGCGACGCCCACGATGCTTTCCGCCCGCTCGCTCATCTCGACGCCCAGGTCGCCCGCGGCCAGCTGTTTGATCTCCTTGGACCGGGCGGCCATGATGCCTTTGAGAGACGCGTAGCGCGGCTCGGCGATGGCGGCGGTCACCGTGATCAACGCCGGCGTCGAGGCCTCGACGACCTGGTAGCCGTCGGCGGTCTGGCGGTGCACCTTGAGCGACGATCCGCTCGCCTCGACCTTCTTGGCGAAGGTCAGCTGCGGCATGCCGAGCAGCTCGGCGAGCATCGGCGGAACCATCCCTGTGCTTCCGTCATATGACTCCGTCGCGCAGATCACGAGGTCGGGCGCCTCGCTCTTGATGGCCGCAGCCAGCGCGCGCGCGGTCAGCAGCGCGTCCGCACCGGCAAGCGACGCGTCCGAGATGAGAATGCCCCGATCGGCGCCCATCGACAGGCCTTTGCGGATTGCGTCCTTAGCGCGCTCCGGCCCCATCGAGACCAGCACCACCTCTCCGCCGTGCGCCTCCTTGAGCTGCAGCGCCTCTTCGACGCCGCATTCGTCGCCCGGGTCGAGCACGACCTCCTTCTCGCGCGAGATGGAGTTGTCGGCCTCGAGCGTGAGGTTGGAGTTGGGGTCTGGTACTTGCTTGACGGTGACGACGATCTTCAAAGCCGGTGGCCCAATTATCGCTGGGCCGAAAAAGCGGCATGGAAGCGCTCCAGGTCGGCGGGAGTGTTGAGATTCTCAAACTCCGCGACGTCCAGCCCTTCGAGCCAGGTCACGTCCAGGTACTCGACGACGTCGTGGGCGATGTAGTTGCCGGCGTCCAGGGCCCCGACGATCGCCGGCAGGGCCGTCTTGCGGTAGGCGCCGCAGACTGGTTCGAACAAACCGTCATGGCGTGGAATCGCCGCGTCGCAGCCGCCCGCGGCGGCGACCGCAAGCTGGGCAGTCGACGGCGTGACGTAAGGCATGTCGCACGCGACCGCGAACAGCACGTCGTGGCGCGCTGCGATCAGGCCCGCCTCGAGACCGGCCAGCGGTCCGGCGGAGCGCTTGCGGTCGAAGACGACTCGATATGGCACGTGCTGCTCCATCTGCTCGGGTTCGGCGAAGGAGACCACCACCTCCGAGAACGCGGCGCCCAGCCGTTCCACCACGTAACGCAACAGCACGGTGTTCCCCACCTCGATCCAGGCCTTGGGCCGCCCCATGCGGCGGCTTTCCCCACCGGCCAGCACCAGGAGCGTCGCGTCCATCAGCATTAGTCTCGCCGTGCAGGCGATCGATTTTCACGTCCACCTGCCGACCCCCGACTGGCTCGACGTGTCGATGCGCGGTTATGTCGAGGCGGCGGAGTCGTACTTCCGCTCCAGGGTCGCGCGCAAGACGATCGAGGAGCTTGCGGCGGAATACGACGCGCTGGACGTCGTGGCGGTCCTTCTGGCCTGGGACGCGGAGACCGCGACGGGCCGGCCTCGCGTCCCAAACGAACTGGTGGCTGAGGCGTGCCGGGCCTACCCGAAGACCTTCGTCGGGTTCGGCAGCGTCGACCCCCTCAAAGGCGACCGCGCGGTCGCCGAGCTCGACCACATCGCCGAGCTTGGCCTGAAGGGCGTGAAGCTGCACCCCTCGCTGCAGGCCTTCGCACCCAACGAGGAGCGGCACTGGCCGCTGTACGAGAGGTGCCAGGAGCTGGACCTCATCTGTCTGTTCCACACCGGCACGAGCGGCATCGGCGCCGGGCAGCCCGGAGGCCAGGGCATCCGGATCGACTTCGCCCGGCCGATCTGGCTCGACCCGCCGGCGGCGGCCTTTCCGGACCTCAAGATCGTCGCCGCCCACTTCGGCTACCCGTGGCACCTGGAGCTGCTGGCGATGGCGGTCCACAAGACCAACATCTACATCGACATCTCGGGCTGGGCGCCGCGCTACATCCCGAACGAGGTCATGCGCGACATGAAGGGGCGCCTGCAGGACCAGTTCCTGTTCGGCAGCGACTACCCGTTCATCCAGCCGCAGCGCTGCCTCGACGAGCTCCGTACGCTCGGCATCCCGCCGCCGGTCCTCGAGAAGGTGCTCACCGGCAACGGGAAGCAGCTACTCGGAATTGCCTGACTTGTAAATCCCCACTTGACACAGCCCGAGTCCCGGGCCATGGTGCGGGCGTGTCCGCGCGCACCGCCGAGCTGCGTCGCCGCCTTCTCCTGAACGAGTCCGACGTCCTCCTCGACGACGTGGAGACGCTGCGCCTGCACGACCAGTCCGAGGCGCCACTCCGGCTGCGTGAGGCGATCCGCGCCCTGCAGATCCGCCTGGGCCGGCGCAACCCACCCTTGCCCGCGGCGACGCTCGACGCCGCGCACGGCCTGGTCTTCGCGGTCCAGCAGCGCCTGATGGCCGCGAACCCGCGCAACCCCCGTCCGCTGCGCCATCTCGGCAGGCCGTCGGGCCAGCCCGTGGTCACGCTCGTGCGCGAGGACCGCAGGTGGAAGGTGCTCACCCTCCCGCCCCCACCCGGGAACGGCGAGGACGCCGCCTGGATCGAACTCGTCGAGGCGACAGTCGAGCGTGCCTGGGACCGCTGGTGCTATGCGCAGCAGCACGCGCTGCGCGCGGCCCGGCTCCGCACCGGGCCCGACGTGGCGATCGCGCTGGCCGCCGCGGCCTGGAACAACTACTGGGCGCTCCTCCAGGACGCCGAGCGGATCAAACAGGCCCTCCACGGGCGGCTTGCTGGAGGAAGCCGCGCAGCTCGTCGGCGCTGACCCGATTTTCAGACTGGCGGACCCGGGACGCGAACATCTCCAGGAACCTCCGCAGGCCCACGTCGTCGAGCATGGTTGCCGCCTCGATGATCTCCGCCGCGGCATCGTGCTGCTCTGGATCGAGCACCTGGCTCAGGCTGCGCGCGAAGTCGTCCGGAAGCTCGCCCATGGCTTTGCGGTGACAATTAAACCCGTGCAGCCCGTTGTGATCGGCGACGTGATCTGGGAGCCTCCTCCCGAGGTCGTCGAGAAGAGCCGGCTCAAGCGGTTCATGGACCGCCATGGGATCGAGACCTTCGATGAGCTCCTGAAGCGCGCCGACGACGACATCGAGTGGTTCTGGGACGCCGCCGTGAGGGACATCGGCGTCGCGTTCTATCGCGACTACGAGAAGGTCGTCGACCTCTCGGGGGGCAAGCCGTGGGCCAGGTGGTGGGTCGGCGGCCGCATGAACATCGTCCACAGCTGCCTCGACCGCCATCGCGACGGTGAATTTCGCGACAGGGCCGCGATCATCTGGGAAGGCGAGCCGGGAGATGTGCGCACCTTGACGTACGGCGAGCTCGACGAGCAGGTGTCGCGACTGGCAGGTGCGCTCCGGCGCCTGGGCGTGCGCCAGGGTGACCGGGTCGGCATCTTCATGCCGATGTGCCCGGAGGTTGCCATCTCAGTCCTCGCGGCCGCCAAGATCGGCGCGGTCATCATCCCGCTGTTCTCCGGATACGGACCGGAGGCCATCGCCACCCGCCTGCGCGACGGTGAGGCGAAGGTCCTCATCTGCGCCGACGGCTTCTACCGCCGCGGCCACGTCATCCCGATGAAAGAGACCGCCGACCGCGCCCTCGTCACCTGTCCCAGCGTCAAGAAGGTGATCGTCCACCGCCGCGTCGTGCGCGAGATCCCCTGGACGCACGGCCGCGACGAGGTGTGGGAGGTCCTGCTCGAGGACCACCCGGACCGGGCGACAACCCAGGAGCTCGATCCCGAGGACCCGCTGATGATCATCTACACGTCGGGCACCACGGGCAGGCCGAAAGGCACCCTGCACGTGCACGGCGGATTCCCCATCAAGACCGCTCAGGACATGGCGCACTGCTTCGACATCGGAGCCAAAGACGTCGTCTTCTGGTACACGGACATCGGCTGGATGATGGGGCCCTGGCTCATCTTCGGCACCCTGCTGCTGGGCGCCACGATGATGCTGTACGAAGGCACGCCCGACCATCCGTCGGCGGACCGGCTGTGGCGGATGGTGGAGCGGCACAAGGTCACGGTGCTCGGGGTCTCCCCCACCTTGGTGCGCGGGCTGATGACGCATGGCGACGAGGTCCCCGCCCATCACGACCTGTCGAGCCTGCGCATCCTCGGCGGCACCGGCGAGCCTTGGAATCCAGAGCCGTTCCACTGGTACTTCAAGCACATCGGCGGCGGGCGAGTGCCGGTCATCAACTACACCGGTGGCACCGAGGTCTCAGGCGGCATCCTGTCCGGGAACGTCATCACGCATCTGCGTGCGTGCTCATTCGCGGGCCCGGTGCCGGGGATCGCCGCCGACGTGCTGGACGCGGACGGCAACTCAGTACGCGGCGAGGTCGGCGAGCTCGTGATCCGCAATCCCTGGCCCGGCATGACGCGCGGCTTCTGGGGTGACCGCCAGCGCTACGTCGACACGTACTGGAGCCGGTTCGAGGGAGTCTGGGTGCACGGCGACTGGGCGTACGTCGATCCCGAGGACTCGCTGTGGTACGTGTTGGGACGCTCGGACGACACGATCAAGATCGCCGGCAAGAGGCTGGGTCCGGCCGAGGTGGAGTCGATCCTGGTCGGCCACGGGGCCGTGGCCGAGGCGGCCGCGATCGGCGTGCCGGACGAGCTCAAGGGCGAGGCCCTCGTGTGCTTCGTCGTGCTGCGGCCCAACCAGCAGCCGACCGACGCGCTCGCCGCCGAGCTGCAGGACATGGTCTCGGCCGCTTTGGGCAAGCCGCTGCGGCCGAAGCAGGTGCACTTCGTGGGCGACCTGCCGCGCACGCGCAACGCGAAGATCCTGCGCCGCGTCGTGAGGTCGGTCTACACGGGCACCGACCCGGGCGATCTTTCCTCGCTCGAGAACCCGAGCGCGCTGGCCGCGATCGGCGCCACCCGCACTTAAAACGAGAGGACTTTGTCGGCCTCCATGGTCAGCCGGACGAGGTCAGGCGGCCCTATGTACCTGGCGTTCGGGGTGAGCATCTCCGGCAAGACCCCACGGGCCTCGGCGCACCCCTTTCAAACGTAGATCGCGACGTCCTGCTCCAGGCACTTGTCGAGGAGATCCCGAAGAGGCGGCACGCCGAGCCCGACCACGTTGGCGATGACGTCGGGTTTGACCAGCTCTGCCGCGTCACCGGCCAGCGCGATCGCGACCTCGGTCCCGGCCGGCCTGGCGCCGTTGACGGCGATGTGAAAGGGCACGCTGGCCCGAGTCGGTGCTTCGGCTCCGGCCGCGGTGACGATCAAAAGACCAGCCATGGCACCAAGTATCGTCCATAACGGCTTGAGCGCTTGAGACTGACGCGCGCGGACTGGGTGCGGCTGCTGCTGCTCTGGCTGGGTGGAGTCGCCACCCGTCTGACGATGCTCGCCGTGCCGCCGCTCGTGCCGCTGATCCACCAGGACCTGCACCTGGACGAAAAGACGGTCGGGGCGCTCGTCTCAGGTCCGGTGCTGGTGCTTGCGATCGCCTCGGTTCCGGGGGCGATGCTCATCGCCCGGCTCGGCGTGCGCGGCGCGGTGCTCGCCGGGCTGGGCACGGTCGCGGTCTTCGGCGCCTTGCGTGGCTATGGTCCCAGCGTGCCGGTCCTGTTCACGTCGACCTTCATCATGGGCGTGGGCATCGCGGTGACCCAGCCGGCGTTTCCCGCGCTGGTGCGCGAGTGGTTTCCCCGCCGCATCGCCATCGCGACCGCCGTCTACAGCAACGGCATTCTGATCGGCGAGACGCTTCCCACCGCGCTGACCACCCCGGTCGGTGCCCTGCCTCTCGCTCACGGCGACTGGCGTTGGGCGCTGGCGTCATGGTCGCTCCTGGTCCTGGTCAGCGCGTTTGCCATCGCCGCCGCGGCGCCGCCACGCGCTCCGGCGACGGCGGTGCCGCCCCGCTGGTGGCCCGACTGGCGCGCGAACCAGACGATCCGCATCGGCGTCGTCATGGGGATGGCTTCGGCGACGTACTTCGGGGCCAACGCCTACATTCCGGACTTCCTCGACCAGTCCGGGCGCCACGCCCTCATCACCCCCACGCTCGCGCTCCTCAACGCGTCGCAGCTGCTGACGGCGCCGGCGGTCGCGCTCTGGCCTCAGATCCTGACCGGCCGGGCTGGATTCATCGGGTCGGCGGTCTTGATGGGAATCGCCCAGGTCGGAATGGTCCTGACGCCGGGCGCCGGCGTGGCCGCCTGGGCTTTCTTGCTCGGCTTCTCGACCGCGCTCGCGTTCGTCGTCGTGCTGAGCCTGCCGCCGCGCCTGGCGCCGCCGGGCGGCGTAGCGCGCATGAGCGCGGCCATCTTCACGCTGCAGTACACGACGGCGTTCGTGATCCCGCTCATCGCGGGCGCGCTGTGGGACCTGACCGGTCAGTCCGTCTTCGCGTTTGCGCCCGGCATGGTCGCGGCGGCGGCGATGGCCTGGGGCGCCATGTCGCTGCGCATCCCGTCGAGGGGCGTCTAGTGGACTGTAAGGGTCGGATGTGGAGCAGGCCGAGGGCCCGAAGGCCAGCGTTCCAGGCGGCCGGTGCGAAGGCGCGGGTGGCGCAACGACGACCCCATCTCAAGATGCGCCTGGCCGAACGCTCAACTGGAGGTCGAGACTAACCTCTCCGCGATGGCCGACTCGATATTCGAGCCCGTGGACGGTGATCGCTTCATTCCGACCGAGGCAGCGCTGAGCCCATGGTCCGACCAGGCGCTGCACGGTGGGCCGCCGACCATGCTGATGGCACGCGAGATCGAACGCTTCGATTCCGAGCAGGAGATGCTCGTCGCGCGGCTCACGGTCGAGCTGCTGCGGCCGGTCGGACGGGTGCCGCTGACCGTCAAGGCCAGGATGGTCCGTCCCGGACGCAAGGTCCAGCTGGTCGAGGCGTCCCTGTGGAACGGCGAGGTCGAGGTTGCGCGTGCGACGGCGCTGCGCATCCGCAGGGCGGCGGTCGAGGTTCCGCGCACGTCCGATGCCCTGCCGCATCCGGCACCGGAGTCAGTGCCGGCGTGGTCGGGAAGCTGGCGAACGGGCGGCGTCTACCACCTTCTGGGTGTGGAGGCGCGCGGCCCTCAGTCCGCAGAGACGGCGCCGGGTTGGGCGTGGTTCCGGCTCAAGCTGCCTGTTGTGCCGGGCGAGGAACCCTCCGGCCTTCTGCGCGTGTGCGCGGCGGCCGATTTTCCCAACGGGATCAGCTACATGGTCGACCCGCGCCGGACGAGCTTCGTCAATCCCGACCTGACCCTTCGGCCGCGGCGGAGGCGCTGGCGACGATCTCCTCCACGGTCCCGGGGATGTTCGGATTCCGTGACTTCGTCGTGGCGCCGTTGATCGCGGCCTCGATGATCAGCGGAGCCGGCATCTCAGCGATTGTATGCCCGCTTCTCGGGATGGCTGTGAAGGCGCGATTGCGTGGCCGAGACCTCGCCAGACCAGACCCACCACCGAATCCGGAGCCGACAGCACGTCGGCGGCGGTGAAACGCAGGAGGTGGTACCCGGCGTCGAGGAGACGGTTCTGCCGGCGGCTGTGTTCGGACGAGGAGCAACCGGAGGCGGGTTTCCATGGGGCTCTCGGTCGCCGGTTCAGCGAGCTCGATTGCCCGGCGCAAACGGCGAACGCCACGGTGACCCTTGTGGTCTGCAACCCAACTTGTGAGCTGATTCACCTTGACCAATCGGCGGTGCAGTGCTGCGTCAATGATCACTACCGCATCGACCAGCGGTAGGGAGCAGCCCAGGTCGGCCACAGTCCGCACAGGTGAGGTGACGGGCAGCCCTTCGGCGAACGACTTCTCGAGCTCTTTGCTGCGGTGAATCACCACGCCCGCGATTCGTGTGATGTAGCAGTCGACATGGACGGTGACCTCGATTGGGTTGCACGCCGGTGTGTCCAGCCCATGAAGCCAGCCCGCAGTAGCTCTGCAGAACACCGCACCATCTGGGAGGCGGAGCCGCGCTGCGGATAGCAGTGCAGCGGGGGTCTCGCTTCGGCCGCGCAGTTGATCCTTGGTCAAGCGCTGGCTGCGCGCTTGCTCAAGATTGAACGGCACATTCGCGAGCGGAACAGGTATCCGGGGCTTGGGCGCCACAAATGCGATGCTCACTGGGCAGGAGCGCCGGATCAAGCCTGCCCGTTAACGCCGAGAGTGCAATGGGATGGGTATCGAGGACCATCGATAGCCACCTATCTGCACTCTCGACGAATCAGTCGGAGGCGGGGCGGGAAAGCGGGAGACGGGGTCCTCCGCCCCGAGTACCAATCAGCGCGTTGAATTCGTCTACCGGGTCACTACGGTGCGTCGACCAGCCCAAAAATAGTGACCCCAACGGATCGCCTCTCCGGCTTCGGAACCGGCCTTGCGACC
>WNGA01000942.1_pt1 | contig 44693 bp, 42 predicted proteins | sample 5400061 | NCBI WGS metagenome assembly WNGA01 (sample SAMN13153366, study PRJNA577476) | soil metagenome | isolation source: 100 cm soil or saprolite under grassland replicate 2 | place: USA:California | collected 2016-06-15 | reverse complement strand
TGGCGCGAACGTCACACGCTGCGCCTGCGCGATGCTGTGCTCGCGCCGCAAGTGCCCGTAGGTCTTCATTGCCAGTGCCCCGCCGTCCTTGTGTCCGAGCCAACGGGAAACGGTTGGAATGTCGACGCCCGATTCGATGCAGCGCGTTGCGAACAAGTGGCGCAAGTCATGGTGCGTGATGCGCTCCGCACCGACTTTCTTGCACGCACGATCCAGAGCCTTTTGTGATTCGCGAACACGGAAAACCTTTGCGGCTAGCGGTTCGTCGGCGCGGTGCGCCCGCATCCGCTGAAACAGGGCACGCGCATCGGGAATCAGCGGCACCCGGCGCAGCTCCCAGTTCTTAGTTCCCGCCTCGGCATCGCCACGCACGACGATCTCGCCGGCTTCAAAATCAATGTCGCGCCATTCCAGAGCGTTCGCCTCGCCCTTGCGCACTCCAGTAAATGCCAATCCCGCCGTAAAGTCAGCGCAGTTCCGAGAATCGCGACCGCGACCATTCCGCATCTCCCCGAGCAGCGAATTGAATTGTTCGATTGCCGGCAAGGCGATCTCTTTGCCGCGGATTGGTGCACGTTTTACCATAACGGCACCATTGCTATAAACCACGCCAGCTTCCACAGCCACGTTAAGGACATGCCGAAGCACCGAAACGGTGTTGTTGTAACGGGTCGGCGAAACCGTTTTGCGGTAGGCACGCGCCCACTCTTTGCAATCGGTGTGCGTGATCTTGCGGACTTCTGTTTCGTTCAGTCCGGGCCAGCTTTTTTGAAGTGCCAGAAGGCACTCTCGCCAGTAGTCCCGCGTCCGTGGCTTAATACTGAGGTTGTCATCAAGATTGCGCAGATGCACGGCAGCGGCTTCACCGAACGTCATTTTCGCAGAAACTTGGCCATTCCCCTTGTCGCGAACGCGCTCGCGATGCTCTTTGAGAAATTCTGCCAGCTTCGCTTCCGCGACGCTGTAGTGTGAAGTTTTGAGCGATTTCCAAACTTCTTTGCCGCCAATGAAAACCCGAGCATAATACCGCCCGGACTTATGGCGAACGAGGTATTGGAGTCGCGTTGTCTGCCACGTTTTGAGTGTTTTTTCCCGTTTCACAAAGCTAACCGTAGAAGATGACCGTGAAAAAGTCAACAAAACGATAATAACTAATCAAAGTTTACCTATCAAATGCGCCCGTAGCTCAGCCGGATAGAGCAACGGATTTCTAATCCGTAGGTCGAAGGTTCGAGTCCTTCCGGGCGCGCTTTTCTGATTTAAGGATTTAGCGAATCAGTGACTTAGCGATTTGATCGCTGCTCGTCACTCGTTACCACGCCGTTGCTCAGTGAATGCGGGTCACTTGTCACTTATCACTTTTCTTTCGTGATCGAGCAGCCATTTCTTGCGCCATAAACCGCCGCCGTAGCCGCAGAGCGTGCCGTCGGCGCGAATGACGCGGTGGCATGGGATGATAATGCAAATCATGTTCGTGCCATTCGCGCGACCAACTGCGCGCCGCGCATTTTCGTCGCCCAGGCGCTTTGCCATCCACGAATAAGAACGCGTTTCGCCAACTGGAATCGACTGCAAGATTTTCCACGCGCGCAACTGAAAGGGGGATCCGACCGGAGCCAGCGGAATGTCAAACTCAAGCTTGTTGCCCGCGAAATAATCTTTCAGTTGGGAACGAACACTATCGAGATACCGATGTTTCCCGGGCACGACATTTGTTCGCAATCGTTTGCGCAAAATCGACAACTCGCGTTCTGTCGCACGCCGGTCGATGAATTCAAGCAAGCGCAAGCCTTGGTCGTCACCCACAGCGATCATTGGCCCGAGCGGCGAATCGATTCGCTCCGCAAACAGTGGGGCATGCGTCCTGGCATTTGTTGGCGATTCGCCAAAGATCTTCGTGAAGGCGTCGCGAAAACCGCTCTCAGATTCAAAGCCACTCCCGTTTCTCGCTTGATCCACGCGACCGCCTTGCCGCACCTGGCTCAAAGCAAGACCCATCCGGCGCGCGCGATGATACGCTTGGAATGTCATGCCATAATGACGCTTGAACTGTCGCCGCGCGGTTGAAGGATCGATCGAGAGCGCGACCAGTTCCTTGTCCGTCAGGCGTCCGCCCGGCGCGCGCTCAACTTCCGCGCGCAAGCGCTCGATCAGCTTCGGCGGACGCGCGTTTGGATCGAGTGGATGGCAGCGCAAGCAAGGACGATAACCACTTTCCAACGCGTCGCTTGATGTTGCAAAAAAATCGACGTTTCCGCGTGCCGGTTTTTTTGCGGAGCATGTGGGCCGGCAGAAAATTCCAGTCGTGCGCACGCCGATGTAAAAAATTCCTTCGAAGCTCGGATCGCGGTTCACCAGTGCGCGATACATCGTCTCGGTAGGCGGCAGAAGTTCGAGCGTTTTCATGGGGAAAAGCTAAGCGCTCAGAATCGTTGATGCATCGACGAAATTCGAGCAGCGAATTCAAAGTAGCGCGAGCGTCCTCGCCTGCCGCGGCGGGCCAGAGGCATGCCCTACTCTCAGAACTCGGAAGGTAAAGCAGCCGTGAGTAACGCTACGTGCATCCACAAACGCGGTGTCGGGATTTTGGAACAAATTTTCAATTACGACTTCCGGTTCGCTGCCATTCAAAACTTGCGCGTCGATGATGTTGTACTTTGAGTCGTAAGCGCGAAACGCGCGGCCATTGCGAAAGTCGGCGGGGTATTCGTTAGTCGCGCTGTAACGCTGGCACTCATTGGCGTGAACGAAGATCGGGCCTGTCTCAGAATACGGGTGACCAGACGGAATCGCGGCGTACGGAAATAGAATGACACGCTCGCCAGGTTGCGCCCACCGCAGGCAGTGCCGGCAGGGACTGCTTCCGGGCGAATCTACTGTGATGAGGGCGTGATCCGCTGAACTCGCGTTTACGACGCGCCGCGCTGCGTCTGCAATTTCGGTAGAAAGAGGAATGATGCGAAAGCTCGAGGTTTTCATGAGCGAGAACTAAATCCAACACCGCGAGTCGTGCATCGGCGAAATTCAGGCAAGGAATTCTGTAGCCGCTTCCCTGTGGGAAGCGTGGCGGCGCCCGCAGGGCGACGGCTACAATTACTGGGACAGAAACTCCACAACGGCGCGCGCTGCTCCCGCAACAATTGCAGCACGATCATCCGCCGAGGATGTCGAGCCCATCGAGTAAATAGCAACCAGAATCGGTGGATGTTCGAGTGGACGAATAATGGCAACATCGTTCGTCGCTCCATTTCCGCATCGCCCGGTTTTATCCCCGACGATCCATGTTTTTGGAACGCCGGCCCGAATCATCAGTGAGCCAGTCTCGTTTTGCCGCAACCAATCTTCGAGCTGACGCCGTGAAGATTCGGATAACACATTGCTCAGTGTTAACCGTTGCATATCTGCGCACATCGCCGCAGGGGTTGTGGTGTCGCGCTCATCGCCGGGAATGGCGCTATTCAATTCCGGTTCTTTCCGATCAAGTCTCGTCATCTCATCGCCAATGCTGCGCACGAAATTTGTCAGTCCAACCGGTCCGCCAATTGTATCCAGCAGAAGATTGCCGGCTGTGTTATCACTCTGTTCGATCGCCGCCGCGCACAAAGCGCCAAGCGTCATGCCGCCGTCCTTGAGATGGGCTTTTGTGACGGGCGCATATTCCAGGATGTCGTTTGCGTCATAACGTATGAATCGGTCCAATTGGTCCTGTTTTTCATCCACGCGTTTTAAGACCGCCGCAGCAGCGAGAAATTTAAAACGTGCTGCACATCGGGAAACGTTCTTCCGATCGGTAATCGAGACGTTTGCCGCTGCCGGTGTCCAGCGTAGCCACACCGATTCGCGCGCCGGTACGCTCCTCGACAGATCGAATTCGATTCGCGAAATCGTTTGTCGATCCCAGCGTGCTCGCAGCCAGCAACAATAGCAAAGCTGCTACCATCGATGATACGCGGGATGGCCTTCTTTCACCGCAACGAAAACTCCGCGACACGTGGCGCAAACTTTTCCGCCGGCGCTCAGTATTCCTTCGATCGTCGCACGGTCATCAGTGATCTCAACAACCTTGGCAGAGAGAAACACCGAGTCGTTCGTCGGTGTCGGCCGCAGCAGTTTGATGGCGTATTCCGCAGTGACTGTGCAAGGCGGGCGATTTTCGCCTGCGCGTTTCATCAGATGATACGCTGCCGTCCAGTTGCAATGACAATCGAGTAGCGTGCCGATGATCCCGCCGTTCAAAACTCCCTCGAACGCTTCGTATTTTTCCTCCGGTTTCCACTCAGCGACGACCTCGCCGCCTGCTCGCGATTCATCGGAGTTCTTCAGGAAACTACGAATATGCAAGCCGTCGGGGTTTGCCGCGCCGCAACCGAAGCAAACATTTCGCGGCGCATATTTTTCCTGAAGCGATTGTTCTTCTTTCACTTTGTAGGGCGTTTCTGTGAAACGCCATCCGAATGTTGCCTCATGCAAAGGCGTCTGACACAGACGCCCTACAATTGCTTGATCTCACGCAGCGGGCGAGCCGGGATACGGACGCAGCTCTGGCCCGACGTACAGTGAACGCGGCCGAATGAGACGGTTATTATCGTGTTGTTCGACCACATGGGCGCACCAGCCTGCTACGCGCGACGCAGCGAAAAGAGGCGTATTCAACTCAGGAGGAAAGCCCAACAGCCAAAACACTGGCGCCGCGTAGAGATCCACATTGGCGCAAAGCTGTTTCTCCCGATCCATTACTTGTTCGAGCTTCTCGCAAATCGGCACCCAATTCTCTTTCCCCGTGCGTTTCCCAAGGTCGCGCGCGATCTCGCGCATCGCCGGCACGCGGGAATCGCCCTCTTTGTAAACCCGATGACCGAACCCCATGATCTTGTCTTTCGTTCCCAGCTTCTTCATTAACCATGCCTCGGCGCGATCCGGCGTCCCGATTTCCTCAAGCATCTTCATCGACTCCTCATTCGCGCCGCCATGCAGTGGACCTTTCAGAGTCGCAACTGCCGAGGTGACCGCTGCATAAATGCCCGCCAGCGTAGAGGCGGTCACGCGCGCGGCAAATGTAGACGCATTGAATTCGTGGTCGGCGTAGAGATTGAAAATTGTATCGAGCATCCGGGTCTGCCATTGCTCAGGAATTTTGCCGTTGAACTTGTAGAAGAAATTCGCTGCCTGCGTCAGCTCCGATTTTTCGGGAAACGGCTGTTCACCCTGCGAGATGCGCCAGCCGTCGGTGATCAACGTGGAAACGCGCGCGATCAGCCGAATTGATTTTCGAATGTTGGCGTCGTGCGAATTATCGCTCAGATCTTTATCGAAGGCACTCAACATCGAAACGCCAGTGCGCAGCATGTCCATAGGATGCGTGTCGCTCGGGAGAAGTCGCAGCATTTCCGTTACCGGCCCGGGCAACTGGCGTTCGCTGGCGACTTGTTGCGTGAATTCCTTCAGTTGCTTCGCGTTCGGCAACTCTCCATTGAGCAGCAGATAAGCGACCTCCTCGAAAGTGGCCTTCTCGGCCATCTGATGAATGTCGTAGCCCCGATACATCAACCCGGCAGCGGGATCGACCCAGCAGATCGCCGTTTCACCGGCGATTACCCCGGCCAGTCCCGGGCTGTATTGTGGTTTTGTTTCAGTACCCATGTTGTTCGCTGATTGTAACTACGATACGCGCGCCGACAAATCGTCAGTCGCTCAAGCCCACCCATTTCTCTGCAGTTGGATCGTAGTCGAGCAATTTGTAGAGCTCCTCGCGCGTTTGCATTTCATCGAGCCATTCCTTTTGGATTCCGCTTTCCTTGAGATCACGCAAAAACTTCTCGCTGGCTTTCATCGATACGCGGAATGCGCTCTGGGGGAAAATTACCATGCGATAGCCGAATGCGGTTAAATCCCTAAACGAAAGCAGCGGACTTTTCCCAAACTCCGTCATGTTTGCCAGCAGCGGCCGATCGACCTCACTTGCAAAATCGCGAAACTCCTCGGCGCTTTGCAATGCTTCCGGAAAGATTGCGTCGGCGCCCGCTTCCATGTACCGCTGCGCACGATCAACTGTTCGATCAAAATCCTCGACTCCCCGCGCGTCCGTCCGCGCGATGATCATAAAATCGGGATCGCGTCGCGCAGCTACAGCGGCTTTGATTTTTCCCGTCATCTCCTCTACGTCGACCAGCGATTTTCCGGCCAAATGTCCGCAGCGCTTGGGAAATTCCTGGTCCTCAATATGACAACCAGCCAGACCCGCTGCTTCCAGCTCACGGACTGTGCGCGCGACATTTTCCGAACCTCCAAACCCAGTATCCGCGTCGACGATTGCCGGGATCTTCACCGCGCTCGCGATGTACCCCGCCAGTTGGGCCACTTCCGTTAGCGTCAGCAGACCGATGTCGGGAACGCCAGCTGTCGCATTCGCCATTCCGGCGCCGCTGACGTACACCGCGTCAAACCCAATGCGCTCCACCTGTCGCGCCATCGCCGCGTTTGCTACACCGGGGAGCATGATCGCGCTTTTCGCGATAAGCTCACGCAGTCTCTTGCTCTTACTCATGTTCGTGCTCTTCCTCCGTGAAATGATGAAGCCACTCACGGTCATTCCGAGCGAAGTCGAGGAATCCCGTGGCGAAACGTTTAGGGTAACTCCGCGGGATCTTTCGACTTCGCTCAGGATGACAATGCGGTTTGATCTTGGTCATTCCTCCTCATCATCAGTTGTCATTCGTGATTTCCAACGCCTGCATCAATCCATCGACGTTCTTCGCTTCATCCAGCTTCCAAACAAGCTCGATAATCTTTTTTGCCCGGCTCTTCCCAATGATGCGCTCGACGAGCCCAAGGAATTTTCCTTCGACGGCTGAATCTTTGAGCCGATTCTTCGCGTTGCCCAGCGGATAATCGACGCGCCGGGTCAATCGCCGGCCATCGGCAAGATCAACGTGCACAATGTTGCCGACCGCTTCTGGATACATCGCGCTCAATTCGGCGTTCCGTTCCACTTTCACATTCTCCAAAAACTTCCAAACCTCAGGATCCTTGAACCGCTCCGGCTCGAACTGGCGATCGGTGATTTCGCCGTCAATCAGCGCAATGGCGGTGATGTATGGCAAACTGTGGTCCGCCGTCTCGCGCGTTTTGGGTTTCCATTTCTCCGGTTCGCTCCCGATTATGTCCACAGACGCATCGTGGCTCTCGATCAAGACGCCTTTGATTTTTGAAAGATCGTTAATCTGGCTCCGTAAAAAAAGCGCCGCTTCAATTGCGCTCTGACTGTGATATTCCGCCGGCCAATATTTGATGCTTGTCTTCAAAATCATTGTGGGCGATCCGCGAAATTTCTCGCCCACGTCGCCGAGCGACACGCCGAGTTGCTTCTCGAATCCCATTTCGCCTTCGAAAATCGGCGCGGGCCCGGTCATACCCTGGCGGGCAAGTAGCGCGGAGAAAATGCCGTGGCGCGCCGCGGTGGCAAACGCTACGCCTTTCCAATGCGAGAGTTCACCTGCGCGGGCCTGGCGCATGGCCGCGCCGGCCACGCCGGCAATATTCACCGCGTGCCGAGTGTTTGCCGGGTCAAGTTTCATCAACTTCGCGGACGCCAGCGCAGTCGAGAACGTCCCGTAAGTCACATGATCCCAGCCTCGCGCACGAATGCTCGCCGCGTCGCACAGGCGGCACTGCACTTCGTATGCGAGTGCGATGGCCGTAATCAATTCATGTCCACCGGCGTCCACGCTTTCCGCGACGGCCAGCGCGGCCGAAATGTTGTCGCTGGGATGCGCCGGCTCTTTCGACAGATACGTGTCGTTAAAATCGAAATAGCGAATGCCGCAGCCGTTGGCGAATGCCGCCCAGTCCGGCGGCGCCTTGTGATCGGTGCCAAAGATTGTGGATCCGTGTTTCGCCGAGAAATCTCCCGCTATTCTTCTCGCAATCACAAACGGTTCTTCCTTCCATGCGCCGAGCGCGCAGCCCAAGGAATCGATTACGCGCCGTTTCACTTCGTGCACGACTTCCTTCGAAAGATCCTCAAATCGCAGCGCGCACGCGTAATCAGCAAGTTGATGAGCAAGCGTTGTTTTCATTCAAAAATTGGGATTCCAATCTGCCGATGATTTACGCAGGAGCAAGAGATCGGGCCATTTGCGCCCACTCAACCTCCGGCAACGACAGACTGGACGCCGATCAACGCGGCGGGTTCGCCGGAGCCACAGCCTCGGCCATCGATTTCAGCATCCGGCCAAGATCGCTGTTGGTCGACAGGACCGCCGTCGTGTCCTTTTCAAACGCGGCGCGCATGACATCGAGGCTGCGCAAAAACGAATAGAGTTCCTGCTGGTCAGGCGCGCCAAAAGCTGCGGCGTAAATCCCCGCGGCTTCGGCGTCGGCTTTGCCTTCAATCTCAAGCGCATTCTTTGTGGCGGTGGAACTGATCGAGGCGACATCGCTTTCCTTTTGGCCGCTAATATTCGCCGCTTCGCCGCGGCCTTCGGAACGAAAACGCGCCGCGATTTGGTGCCGCTCGCTCGACATGCGTTCGATGATCTTCTCGGCCACCGCAGGATTGTATTTGCTGCGCTTGAAACGTTCATCCAGCAGTTCGATTCCAAAGTCGGCGATCTTTTGACGCGTGCGCTCGGTGATCTGTTTCTCAATTTCGCCACGCCCGTACTCAATATCGGGAATTGTGGTTGGCAGAACGGTCCCGGTCTTTTCCAACTCTTCGTCGCGCACCGGTTTTCGCCCCTTGGTTACGCGAATGATTTCGACCAGATCATGCGTGGCGACAGCGCTGCGCGTTTCGCTGCCGAGGATGTCGTCGAGACGCGAAAGAGCGCTCCGCTCGTCATTCAGCCGATTGTAATAAAGCGTCGGATCGCTGATTCGCCATCGGGCGAAACAATCGACGATAATGTACAGCTTGTCCTTGGTCGGACATTCGGTCGGCGGCCCGTCCCAGGCGAGAATGCGCTTGTCGAACCGTTGCACCTTATCGAGGACTGGCAGTTTAACCTTCAATCCAGGCGTGGTGATGCTACGAACGATTTTGCCGAACCGCGTGATGATCACGGTCTCATACTGGTGCACGACGAAGAGCAAAGTTCCCCATTTCAATGCCGTCAGAATGAAAACAATACCCAGGATCGACATGAAGGGGCTTTGCAAAAAACGGACCGCAGCAGACACGGCAGCGGGTCGCGGAGTCACATCGATCACATTCATGGCGAGCCCCTCGATTCGCCGGGCACCTGAAGCGGCAGCGTCTGGAGAATATTCTTCAGGCTGTCATCCACGATGATTTTCTTTTGCAAACTCGGCAGGATGGCTTGCATCGCCTCGAGATAAAGGCGTCGGCGCGTCACTTCCGGCGCTTTGCGATACTCAGCGAGCAACAACGAAAACTTTTGAGCTTGGCCTTTGGCTTCATTCACCCGTCGAAACGCGTAAGCTTCTGCCTGTTTCTCGCGCTCTTTTGCCTGGCCGCGCGCATTTGGAACAGCATCGTTATAGACGGCCCATGCCTGGTTGATCGCGGTCTGCTTTTCCTGTTGCGCCTGATTGACATCATTGAACGCCGCCTGCACAGCCGGCGGCGGACGAACGCTGGTGAGTTGAACCTGTTGAATCTGGATTCCCAAATCGTACTGGGAACTGAGATCGGCCAAACGTTTCAACGTTGAGGTCTCGATGTCGTGGCGTCCGATCGTCAGCACTTCATCCACCGTGCGGTCGCCGATAACTTCGCGCATGACGCTCTCCGAAAGGTCCCGCAACGTCTTTTCCGGCTCGCGCGCCCCGAACAAATACATTTTTGGATCGGTAATCCGATACTGTACCACCCAAGGCACGAGCGCGGTGTTCAGATCGCCCGTGATCATCGTCTCAGTTTCTTGTGGCTCGATGTCACCCTGATAAATATTCGTCGAGCCTGGCGTGGAAAACCCGAACTCGAGCTTTAGCAAACGTTGCGTAGGAACGACGTGAATTTCATCGACGTACGGAATCGCGTAGGTCAGACCCGGGTTCACGTTGTCGTGATACGCGCCGAACCGCGTCTTCACCCCAAGCGAGTTTGCCGGAATCGTGGTGAACCCGAACAGCAGCGTGAAGAGTGTGACTGCAATCCCGACGCAGGCGATCACACCCAGAAGCAGCCGCAAGGGTTTAATGGGAAGATGTTCGGCAACGTCCGGCCTTGGCATAAAGTGCTGTTATTGACTCAAAGCTCTCACGCAAGCGCAAGCTTTCATTCTGGGGAGCGCACGCGAGGCGCGTGCGGTCCCCAGACTTTCTTGACTCGCCGCCTGCGCACTCGAAAACTGAGGCATGAATATCAAAAACACGACCTTGTCAGCGATCATAGGTCTTGCGACGTTCACATCCATGGCGGCAACAGAATCTCAAACGCAGCCCGAAGTCGGCAAGCCCGCGCCGGATTTTAGTCTCACCACCGGAGACGGTTCGCGGGTAAGCTTGAAAGATTATCGCGGTAAATGGGTGGTTCTTTATTTCTATCCCAAAGATTTCACCAGCGGTTGCACGATGGAGGCGCGCAATTTCCAGCGAGACATCGCGAAATATGGTGATGCAGGCGCAGTCATTCTCGGAGTGAGTGTCGACACTGCGCAGTCTCACAAAGATTTTTGCGCGAAGGAAGGTCTCAATTTCAAATTGCTGGCTGATCCCGACGCGAAAGTTTCTACCGAGTACGGTTCAGTGATGGATTACAAGGGCCAGAAGCTCGCCGCGCGCAACACGTTCATCATTAATCCTGACGGGGAGGTCGTAAAGGTGTATACCAGCGTCAAACCCGCCGAGCATAGCGACCAAGTGTTAAAAGACTTGGCGGAGCTAAAGAAGAGCTAAACTAAACTGGAGATCACCAAATGGCAGCGCAGAGAAAATCCATCGATTGCAGGGATTACCCGAGCGAAAAGAATTGCTCGCTCAAAATTTCCGGCACAGAAGAAGAAGTCCTCGACGCGGCGGTGCAGCATGCCGCTTCCGTTCACGGGCACGAGAACACGCCGGAGTTGCGAGAGCAGATTAAGCAGATGCTCAAAGACGAGCGCGACTGAAAGAAGTCGCCGCAGATCGCGATCCGCTTTTTCGGATTCGAGCCCGTTGCGTCGCTGCTTCGACGTCGAGTTCTGCAAGTAGTTGGCGCGCGATGTCGGAAAGTTTGCCGGACCACGTAACACCCACAACCACAGGCGGGAAGTTCGATAACGGAAGTGCGCGCAGTTGCGGTGATGGCTTAAAGCCGGGCACCGCGACGGTCAAACCGATACCGTAACCGCTAGCGACGTACTGCTGAATTAATCGCTCGGATGTAACTTCGATCCCGCAAAACCATTCCACCCCGAGCCGCTCAAGGCCGCGCTGAAAGTACGCATGAACGGGATCGCTGCGTGAAAAGCACACCAGTGTTTCCTCGATTTTGTCCCGTTTCCACAACTCTTCAGCACGCGTCAGCTTGGATTTCTTGTGCACCAACAGAATCAACGGCAGTTCCAATAGCGGTCGCACCTGAATTCCGGCGCGCGATTTTTTGTCGAGTAGCATGATGGCGAGATCGACGTCGCGAGCCAAAAGCAATCGTTCGGCATCAGTGCGCGTCGCCTCGTGCAGATAAAGCCGAAAAGCCGGGAATTTTGCGCGAATGCGTTGCAAGATTTGCGGCAGATAATCGTGCAGCACGATCGCAGGAGCCGCGATTCGCAATTGCGGCGAACTGTTCTGGCGCAGCCTTTCGGCGACAATATCAATGTTCTCGAAGAAAGGCCGGATGAAATCGAAGAGCTCCGTCCCGGTCGGCGAGAGCGCGAAGGGCCGACGCTGAAAGAGCTTTGTGCCGAGTGATTCCTCCAGTTTGGCGATTTGCCCGCTGACGGCTGGTTGCTGAATGCCGTAGGGAATATTGCGCACCGCTGCCGCGATGCCGCCGTGTTTCGCGACGAAGTAGAATAACTCCAAATGATGAATGTTCATAAAACCCATCTCGTTTTGTCATTCTGAGCGAAGCGAAGAATCTCGGACCGATTTTGGACCGATGACGCAACCGAAATAAATCAGAGATGTTTCGCTTCACTCAACATGACAGCGCTTTCATGAGACGTGGTCTAATCGAAATCGTCGATGAAATCCCTCATTTTTATCAATTCACAGTCGCCGCGCGAAACAGCTATCTTCTGTTGCAAAGCCGGAGTATCCAGCCAAACCCCAACAACCAATGGAATTTGTAGTTCTTCTTCTAATCGGACTTCTCATCGCGATTTTCGTTTTGCCGGTTGTCGCGCTAGCGAAAGCAAGCCGCGCAAAACGCGGCGTTGCCGATCTCGCCAGGCGATTGTCGTCCCTCGAAAACGAATTACGCAACTTGCGGCCGCAAACGGTTTCGGCTGTGCAACCCGAGGCACCTGTGCTGGTGCCCGAGCCAAAAATGGAAGCCGTTCCACCGCCGGTCCCGGCGACGACACCTGCTCCGGTCGTATCCACGGCAACGCCAGAGCCGCCGCCAATCCCTCAAGAACTCCTCAAACCGAGCGCGCCGCAAATCACCAGACCATCCAAACCGCCGATCGATTGGGAGCAATTCATGGGCGCCAAATTGTTCGCGTGGATCGGCGGGCTCGCGCTTTTCCTCGGCATCGCATTTTTCGTGAAATACTCATTCGAGCACAATTTGATCCCGCCGGAGCTGCGGATTGCGATCGGGTTCGTTGTCGGCGCCGGTCTTGTTGTTGGCGGTTTGCTTCTCAAACGGAAAGAAAACGCTGTCACCGCGCAGACGCTCTGCGCGACCGGCATCCTGGTGCTATACGCGGTGACCTTTGCATGTCGAGCTTACTATCATTTCGCGTTCTTTGGTCTGATTCCAACATTTCTGTTAATGACGCTGATCACAGCAGTCGCGTTTCTGCTTTCCGTGCAGTTGAACGCTATCATCGTCGCGGTGCTCGGGATCGCGGGTGGATTTCTCACGCCGATTTTGCTCTCAACGAACCAGGACAATCCGCTTGGACTTTTCGGTTACATCGCGCTGCTCGATATCGGTCTGCTCGCGCTGGCGCAACGGCAACGTTGGAATGCGCTGCCGATCCTGGGCGCGATTGGAACGGCGCTGATGCAATTCGCCTGGGTCGGCGCGTTCTTTGTTCCTGAGAAATATTTCGGCGGCAACAAAGTTCTCATCTTCATGGCGGTGTTTGTTGGCTTTCAGGCGCTGTTCTTGGCCGCGGCCGCATGGGCAAGGCGCACCGAAAAAGCGAACAGCACACTTTTCGCGTGTACGATCGGTCTCGCCGCGGTCGCGATGTTCTCGGCGTTTTACCTGCTTGGTTTCCAGGCAGTCGCGCATCGGCCGGCGCTGTTGTTCACTTATTTGTTCGTCATCGATGTTGGCTTGCTGGCGCTAACGCTGATCGAAAGAAGGCTTGCGATTGTTCAGGTCTTGGCGGGACTCGCGGCATTCATTTTTCTCGGCGCATGGACGGGCAATTACCTGACGATCGGTCACATTTACACCGCGCTGGGATTCTATTTCGTCTTCGCGCTGTTTCATGCAGCAACGCCGATCGCGTTGCAACGCTTGCACAAGATCGAGGTTCCGCGGTGGACTCACATCTTTCCTGCGCTCGCCCTTCTGCTTGTGCTGATACCGATATTCCGACTCACGGAGCTTTCACTGCTGGTCTGGCCGTTCGTGTTAATCATCGACGTTCTCGCAATCGGTCTGGCGATAGCGACTGCGACTCTGCTGCCCGTCATTGCCGTGCTCCTGCTCACACTCGTCGCCGTCGGCGCGTGGCTGCTGCGAATTCCGGCTGAGCTCACTGGGTTGCCGATGGCGCTGCTCATACTCGCCTGCTTCGCGATCTTCTTTTTCATTGCCGTAAGTTGGGCGTGCCGGCGTTTGATTATGCCCGGAGCACGCGCGCCAAACCTGTTCGGCAACATCACCGACCCGGCGAATCTCTCGGTCCAACTTCCCGCGCTGTCCGCGACGTTGCCGTTTTTGCTACTCATCATGCTGGCGCTGCAGTTACCGCTGGCAAATCCGTCGCCTGTATTTGGTCTGGGATTGTTGCTGGTGATTTTGCTTCTCGGCATGAGCGAAATCTTTTCGCTCGATCTGCTCCCAGCGCTCGCACTCGTCTCGGTGCTCGGTCTGGAGCACGCGTGGCATTTCGAACATTTCGATCCGACCCGCGCGACGCTGCCGCTGATTTGGTATCTCGGGTTTTATGCCTTGTTCACGATCTTTCCGTTCGTTTTCCATCAACGGTTTGCCGGAAAGACGGTCCCGTGGGCGACAGCAGCGCTTGCTGGTCCATTGCACTTTTATCTTATCTACCAACTCGTTCGCACTGCGTACCCCAGCGGAGTTCCCGGTCTGGTGCCGGCGGCATTTGCGCTGCCAGCGTTACTTGGATTGTTCGTGCTGCTAAAACGCACACCGCTCACCAGCCCGGCACGCAACGCGCAGCTGGCGCTCTTCGGAGGCGCGGCGCTGTTTTTCATCACATTGATTTTCCCGATCCAATTCGATCGACAATGGATCACAGTGGGTTGGGCGCTGGAAGGTGCAGCGCTGTGCTGGCTCTTTCATCGGGTGCCGCATCCCGGGCTGCGTTTGGCCGGTATTGGTTTGCTCGTCGTAGTATTCGTTCGCCTGGCGCTCAATCCAGCCGTGCTCAGTTATCATCCGCGCGCCGGGTTCCCGATTTTCAATTGGTACCTTTACACATACGGGATCGCGACGGCTTGCCTGTTCGCCGCCGCGCGATTGCTCGCGGCGCCGCGCAATCGTGTGCTCGGGCACAATGTGCGTCCGTTACTTTACACGCTGGGCACCGTGCTCGCCTTCTTCACCGTAAACATTGAAATCGCCGATTACTTCAGCACACCCGGCGTCGCTGCGTTGACATTTCAGTTCTCAGGGAATTTCGCGCGCGACATGAGCTACAGCATCGCATGGGCGTTGTTCGCTCTTCTGCTGCTCATTATCGGAATCCGAAAACGAATCGCGGCGACGCGTTACGCCGGCCTGGCGATGCTTGGCATCACAGTCGTGAAACTTTTCTTTCACGATCTTTCGCAGCTTGATCAACTCTATCGCATCGGCGCGTTCATCGCCGTCGCGGTAATCGCAATTCTCGCGTCGTTTCTCTATCAGCGGTTTCTCGCCGCAGGCACGAAAACCAATGAAACGAATACCGCAGCCTCACCCGCTCCATAACTTCTGCGTCATTGTGGCGTCGGCGATCCTCATCGCCGCGCAGGCGTGTCTGGCATTCGATCCTAACGAATGGCGTAACACGCAGGCGCTCGAGGTTCCAGCCAGGGGACTCGTGCGCGTGAATGTTCCGGCGGCAACGTTGGACGCAGCGCAGCCCGGGCTCGAAGACCTGCGCATCGTCGATTCCAAAGGGAACCAGGTCCCTTATCTCATCGAGCGATTGCTGCCGGACCCCGAATCAACGATACCGCCAACGGAATTTCGCAGCACGATCGAGAACGGCGCGACACATCTCAACCTTAAAACAGGAACAAGCGCACCAATCATTGGTGTGAGTCTCGAAACTCCAGCGACGCACTTCATGAAAGCTGTGGACGTCGAAGGATCCAATGATGGGAGGACTTGGACCAAACTCGCCGGCGGGGATTCGTTGTTTCAGTTGCCGAACGGCGCGACGAAACTGCGCGTGTCGTTCCCTGAAGGTGTGTGGCAATTCTTGCGCATCACCATTGACGAGCTGGGGTCGCCGCCGATGCCTTTCACCGCGGCGCACCTGCGCAAGGCGCGCACAACCGCGCCTGCGGAAGCGGTGGCGGTCACAATCAAATCGCGCGACGAAAATCCCGGCACAACGAGAGTCGCTCTCGATCTTGGCGCAGCGAATCTGACTTTGGGATCTATGCGGATCGAGAGTAACGAACCGGTATTCACGCGCGCTGTTACCCTCGCCGTACCCGAGGTAGGCGAGGACGGCATTCGCGAACGCAACATCGCTGAGGCTGTCATTTATCGCGTGAATGTGAACGGCAAAAACGAAGCGCACCTGGAGATTCCGCTCGAATCCCAAATTTACACGCGAGAGTTGTTGGTGCTGATTCGAAATGAAGATAGCCCACCACTTTCGATTGATACCGTGCGCGCCGACAGACGGCTCGTGCGCCTGACCTTTTTCGCAAACCAACCCGGCCAGTATTCACTTCTCAGCGGCAACATCCAATGCGCTGCGCCGCGCTACGATCTTTCGGCACTGAGCGGGAAGCTCAGGAATGCAGCCGCAACGGACGTTGTTCCCTCAGCAATTAGTCCCAATCCAAATTACAGACCGCCCGAAGCACTCGCTGCGCTTACGTTGACCGGAGCACAAATCGACGTCGCGAATTGGAAATTCCGCAAACTTCTATCGCTCACGCAAAACGGCGTGCAACAAGTCGAGCTGGATCTCGAATTGCTGGCTCGTTCGCAACCCGACCAACGCGACATCCGCATCGTCCGCAGCGAGTATCAGCTGCCGTTCCTTTTTGAACGCACGTCGTTGTCGCGTCCAATCAGTTTAAATGCGGCAGCGGCGAATGATCCGAAGAAGCCTGCCCTTTCGCGTTGGTCGCTAAAACTCCCGCAGCCCGGCGTGCCGATCACACGGTTGGTCTGCATATCGTCCTCGCCGCTTTTCCATCGGCAAATGCGATTGTGGGAAGAAGTCACTGACGAGCGCGGCGACAAATTTGCATCTGAACTCGGTCGCGCCACGTGGGACCAAACGCCAAACTCTCCAAAACGCGATCTGGTTATCGAGCTCAACGCGCGTCCGCAAAGCGATAGGTTGTTTCTCGAAACAGATAACGGCGACAACCCCGCAATCGAGCTGCGCGACTTTCGCGGTTACTACCCGGTAACGCGTGTCGCATTCAAAGCGACGCCGGATCCCGCACAGCCGGTCTGGCTGTATTACGGCGATCTCGATGCAACCGCCCCGCGTTACGATCTCACTCTCGTTGCCGGCGAACTTCTGAAGGCTGAACGCAGCACCGTAACCGCGGGTCCGGAAGAAAACCTTTCACCGCAACCTTCGTTTGTTGGCCAAACACTAACCGGATCGACTCGCTACATTTTTTGGGGCGCGCTGGCCTTGGTTGTGATAGTGCTGCTCGCGATTATGTCGCGCTTCCTGCCCAAATCCCAGCAACAATGATCGGTGTCACTGTTGTCTTTGGCCCACGAAACACGCGAAAAGACGCGAAAAACTTTCAGTCGAAGATCGACGGAATACCTTTTCATCACCTTCTTAGTCGACTTCCTTTCGTGTACTTCGTGTTTTTCGTGGGCTAAAAGAATGTGAGGCCAAGAATTGTTCCGACGGTTTGGAAGTTGCTCTTACTTGGCCTGGCATATTTTGCTGTCATGTTCTTCGGACGTTTGCCGGACCATTTGATTCTTTTTCCGACAAGGGCATCGATCGATGCCGGTGGCGCCGTTCGGAAAAAGGTTCCATTTGAAAACGGCGAACTAGAAATCTGGACGGCGCAATCGAGACGCGCAAAGCAACAGGGCCGCGCGGATTTTTTCATTTTGCGCTTTTACGGCAACGCGGATCGCGCGGATCGCTGGCCTGCCATCGAAGCCGAGCTGTGGAAAGATCGCGCAGTGGAAATCTGGGGAATGAATTATCCCGGATTTGGCGGCAGCACGGGACCGGCGCGATTAGGACGCATCGGCCCAGCCGCGGTTGCGGCATTCGACGCATTAAGACATGAAGCGGCCGATGCGCCAATCGTCGCATACGGAGCGAGTATCGGTGCAACAACTGCGCTTCACGTCGCAGCACAACGTCCGATCGCCGGATTGATTTTGCATAATCCTGTGCCGCTGCGCGAAATCATCCTGCGTCAGTTTGGCTGGTGGAATCTGTGGTTGCTCGCCGGGCCTGTCGCGTTGCAGATCCCGCGGGACCTCGACAGCATCGGCAACGCAAGAGCGACTCGCGCGCCTGCAATTTTTTTGCTAGCGGAAAGAGATGAGATCGTGGCGCCCCGTTTTCATCAGTTGGTGGTTCAGGCATACGCCGGAGAAAAACGCGTAATCGAATTGCGCGGCGCCCATCACAACGATCCTGTCGAAGGGACTGCGCTGGCGGATTTGAATGATGCGCTCGGTTGGGTGTTAACGAAGGCGAGTTCTCCGCGAGCGCCGTAGCGGCGTATCACCGTAGCTATTTACACCTCGATTTCAGGTGGGCTCCCCTTAAGCTGAGCACGCCATGCAGAACGCTCAAAACCTGATGAGCAGTTTCGAGTTCATCGCCGCGCTCATGTCCATCATCATCGGCCTGGGCGTGACCAATCTGCTCGCGGGCGCCGGCCGTGCGTTTTATCGCCGCAAAGAAAACCCACTCGATGAAGTCCACATCGTCCTCACCATCGCGACGCTCCTGCTGCTGGTTTTGCAATGGTGGGTGACGTTTAAATGGAACACCGAGGTCACCTGGAGCTTTGACAGGTTTCTCGTGCTGATCGTTTGGACCATCACGCTTTACATGCTCACTGTTTTCCTGTACCCGCCTGACCTATCCGAAGCGGAAGAACACCAGCGCCGCTTTCAACGGAACCGTGTGGGCTATTATTCGGCGTTCATCAGCATGTGCGTGCTCGATATCGCGCAAACCGCAATCCACGGTGACCTGCTTCATCCAATTTGGTACGTGCCGTTTGTCGGTCACTACGCCGTCCTCGCAGTCATCGGTCTCCTAGCGCATCGACGGGGCTACGATCGTTTCTTTGCGTGGTACCAACTGATCACGCTCCTAATCTGGGCCCTGCTGGTGAGGAGATATCTCGTTCCGGACACGATGACGGCGTAGCATACCGGCTGGCCTCAGCTCTTGATTGCTACCCACTCGTTGCGTGCACGAGAATCGGAGACAGCTTGCACGACGCGCATGTAGCGAAGGCCGTCTTCGAAATTTGGATGGGGATGCACGCGCCCCTTTGATTTCACCGCGGCGAGAAAATCTTCTTCCACGCGCCATTCGCCTTCCAATTCCGTGGGAACGTCAACGACGTGCAACGCGCGATCGCCGACCTTTCCCGTCTGCAGGACGTCGGCCGTGAAATCATACGTCAGGGTCCCGGTGCTGCCGTAAATTTCCAGCCGATCACCTTCTGTCAGCGCATTAATTCCGCTGAACTCAAGCACGCCTTCCGCGCCACTTTCAAAACTGCATAGCACCGTGAGCAAATCGGGAACGATCACGTTATAGGCTTCGCGAAGTGGCTGAATGATTTTTCCGCGCGCGAACACACCAGTGATGTCGCCCAGCCAGCGCTGTAAAACCTCAATGTAAATCCCCAGGGTGAGCGTATTGAGTCCACTGATCTCGATCTTTTGGCGCCAATGCGGCGGCGCTTCGGGATCCAGATAATTTCCGTGGAAACTTTGCAGTCGCACGTGATGCGGCTGGCCGATGTAATTTTCGGCGAGGATTTTTTTGACCATCAAATCGCCGCGTAATCCGAAAGGCGGCGGACAGAGCATCGTCACCAACTCGGGATATCGCTTGGAAGTAGCAAGCATTTCCTCAGCCTCGGCCAGGTCCATGGACATGCGCGCCTGGCAAAAGACATGTTTGCCCGCCTCAAGCGCAGAGATTGTGACTGCCGAATGCATATACGGTGTTGTGCCGATCCAGACGATGTCGATGTCCGGCGTCGCAACCAACTCCGCCCAATCGCGGATCGGTAGCGCCGCCAGCGAATTCTCGCGGCAGAAGCGTTCCGAGCTTTCGTATGTGGAATTTGAAACGGCAACAATTTCCACGTCGGAGTTTTTTTTGAGCGCCGGCAAATGGCGGGTGCGCACGATGTTGCCGGCTCCGACGATTCCGATCCGCAATTTGTGATTATTTTTGTGCATTAGCGCTGAGCAATGATCGCTGCTGCCAAAGCGATTGGTTATGGTCGAGCTATGTTTGACCGCTGCGAGCAATGCGCGTTCAACCTCAACCGACGACGGCGGTAGGGACGGATCGCCGAGTGGTCCAGGCTAAACGTTGCTCCTTAGGGAACGCAGAGTAACGATCCGCTTGACCTCAACGCTCACAGACGGCAGGTTAGGCGGCTTTTTTCGCGACATGAAGGTTTGTCATATCACAGGATCCAGAGCGGTACGGGGCAGTGTGATTCATCGGCGCGGTTTGGCCAAGAAGAAAGGTGGCGTAGGCCGGCACATCACGAAAACGGTACCGCGCATTTTCGCGCCAAATTTGCGCCGCCAGCGTATTTGGGTGCCGGAGCTGAAGAAGTTTGTGCGTGTTCGCGTCACGGCGCGCGGTCTCAAGACAATCAACAAGCAGGGCGCTTACAAGGCGCTGAAAAAAGTCGGGGCAATTTGAAATCGACAGGGCGTCTGTTTCAGACGCCGAGGCGTCTCACAGAAACGCCCTACAGCAATTGCTAGTGTTCTCGCCAGGTAAGCTGTAGCGGCCATTGCATTGTAGTGGCGGTTGTGTCAACCGCCAAGGCGCTTGGCACAAGCGCCTCTACAGTTTTTCGCGGCTGCTTTGATTTTATCCGTGGCCGATCAAGTGAACCGTCGTTGAACTCGATCACGTAACCTTCGTTGATCAGCCAACGCAGATCGGACGCGAGCGCCAGTCTGTGCGGCTCCGCATCTTCGCTCGCCCCGTTGCCAGTCAATGTTTCGAAAAGCTGCTTCCGATTAATTCCCGCCGTCGCCGAGACTGCTTCGAGTATTGCGTTCACTAACGGAGACACGCCGGCCTGTTCATGAACAAACGCGCGGACGCGAATTGGCGAAACAAACAACATGCCACGCCGATGACGAAAAATGTGCAGGCCGTTTTGTCGGAATCGGCTCGCCAGCTCCTGCATCACGTTTGAAGGAGAGCGGGTTTCGCGAACCCACGCCTGCTCGATCGCCCGGTTCAGTATCCGATCTGGCAAGCTCCGGCTTGCCGTCCCCCCGACAGTTACGTCGTCCACGTTGCGGATGAGTGCCGGGAAATAGTGCGAACGAAAATGTCGTTCCGCTTCCGCAGCAGACGAAAACGTCAAAGGCGTTTGTTCACGCAAGGTTGAGTAAGTCGTGATCTTTCTGGCGTCCTCTTTCCAGCGCTCGACCACCGCGGGATCGCTGACGATCTCGATTTGCCGCTGATAATCATTAAAGCTCAATCGCCGGCTGAAACGTTGCTCGTATAAGCTCCGCAGTTGCGGCTGATAAGCGTGGTGATTAGTCGGGCCCAGAAGCGTGCCGCTCAACCGACATCGCGCCACATTCGAGAAACTTCCTTTTATCGGATCGCTTTCTACAACATTGACCTGGTAAAAGTTGCGTTGGGCGAGCCGGAATGCGTTACGCTCGAGGAATTCCCGGTCCATGGAGACTTCGCCGTCCTCGCCTAGTTGAAAAAGCGGCGCTTCGGCCTTTGCCGCGAGATGAACTTCATATCGCCCCGCTTTTTCCAGGAACAAACGGGCCAGAACAAACAGCGAATAGGCAATCGAGCCGGACTTGATCTGAGCAACCACATTTTCGAATACGTTCTGACGTGGGAGAAAACGAATCGTTCCCTCGAATGGCTTTGGCGGAGCCTGCGCACCGCGGTCCGACGGACGGCGATTTTTGCCTCGATCGGAATCGCGACGCCTGGCGCCTTCTGCTTTTGGCGTTTTGCCGCGATGACGCCTGTCGGGCTTGGATCCTGGGTGTCGGGTTTGTCCTCGCCGTTCGCGCGAGCGGAATACTCGATCCTTGTGTCTGCCATCACGGTCGCGGCCGCGCAGTTCAGTAGGCGCCTCTTCTCCCGTGTAATGGTCGTAATGACTCGTTGCACCGGGTTCTTTCACCCATGCAGGCAAAAACTTCAGATCAAGAAGATCGGCAGACTCGACGGGCGGAGCGCTCATCACGTTCATCTACTCGAACGGGCAAAGGGAAGCAAACGCCGAGCTGCGCCTCGTCTGCACCACTACCGGAAATTGATTGACATCCTTTTTAATTCATTTACTTGCGATGCTGTGCCCGGATTGTCCGGCAGTTGTCGGACTTACCCCCGCGCGACCAACACCAACCGAACAAATTTTATGGCGGAAAAATCGATCGAAGAGAAGGTCAAGGACATCATCGTCGAGCAACTCGGCGTGAACCCGGAACAGGTCACGCCGCAGGCATCTTTTATTGAGGATTTAGGAGCAGACTCACTGGACATCGTCGAATTGGTGATGGCTTTTGAAGAAGAATTTGGGGTCGAAGTGCCGGACGAAGACGCGGAGAAACTCCAAACCGTCGGCGACGTCATCAAATACATCGAAGAGAAGTCGTCCAAGCAGCAGTAGCGTCCCTCCGGGTCGCAAACGCATCGCTTTCGAAACTTCGGCGTTCCCGCGGCCGCACGCCTCTGCAACGCGCTGGTTGCGAAGCCCGATGACACGTTCACACTAGGACGTGGACATGACGCTTCTGCAGCAGCCCCTGTTTCACATTGGCCAGCGCCACGTAACGGTCCTTGGACTGATCGCCTTCGTCGGGTTTTTCGCCGCGGGACTGATCATTGCCCGGTTTTTGCAGAGCCAGATCGTTCGGCGTTTTTTCAGCCGGTTCAAGATCGACACAAACTTCATCGCGATCGTCACGACGATCCTGAGTCTGGCGGCGATTGTCTTTTTCACTGTCACCGCCGTGAATGCTGCGGGAATTCCGCTGGCTTGGACCGCGCCACTTCCGGCAATCAACCTGAGCCTCGTTCAAATTTTCCTGCTGATCGCGCTGTTGGTGGCGGTGTTTTGGTTTTCCTCGGGAACGAAACGTTTTCTTTTCAACCGGCTGCTTGCACAAAGCGGGCTCGATCGGTCGTTGCAGTACGCCATCGCCCAAGTCGTCAGCAACATCGTGTTGGTAGTTGGCATATTCTTTGTTCTGGAGAACGCTGGCATCCATCTCGCCGCACTGGCGGTTTTTGCTGGTGCGGTGGGCGTCGGTGTCGGGTTTGGCCTGCAAAATATCGCCAGTAATTTCATCAGCGGTCTGGTCATTCTCACCGAGAGACCGATCACGATCGGCGACCGCGTTGAAGTGGCAGGGATCGCCGGTCAAGTAGAGCACATTCGCGCACGCAGCACAGTGATTCGCACCAACGACAACATCATGATGATCGTGCCGAATACGAAATTCATCGATTCACCCGTGACCAATTGGACGTACGGCGATCGGCGTGTGCGCTTTCGCATCTCGGTAGGAGTAGCCTACGGCAGCGATGTCAGCAAAGTTCGTGACGCGCTGCTTGCGGTCGCACACGAAAATCCTCACACCTTGAAGGAACCGGCCCCGAGTGTTTTCCTCGATCAATTCGGCGACAGCTCCATTGATTTTAAGCTGATGGTGTGGAGCAGTGAAATGAGCGCACGGCCAAGCCGTTATCGCAGCGACCTCAACTTTGCCATTGCCGAGAAGTTTCGTGAAGTCGGGATCGAGTTTCCGTTTCCCCAGCGCGACGTGCATATCAAGGACGGCGTGCTCAAAGTGGAAAATATCGAAAAAAAAGACAACGCCAACAGATCAGAGGCCTAGAATTCATCTCATCACGGGCCGTGTCATGTTGAGCGAAGCAAAACACTTCGGATTGTGCCGGTGGCAACTCGATCCAGAAGCGACCAGAGATTCTTCGCTCCGCTCAGAATGACATGTCTGAGACGGTTGCAGCTGTGGACAGTGCTTGCTCGATAGAACAACATGCCCTTCCAATGCCGCACGTTAACCGCATCCGAGTCCCGGAAGGCTCCGTGACAGTTGTGCAGTTGCCTGAGCTGCGGACTTGCGACGCTTGGAAACGAGCGCTTCAGCACAAGTGCAAAGATCATCGCTACTATGAGATCGTAGAAGAAACGCTCGAGGGTGGTTTCGACTACCACTATCTGCTGCTTGAGGATCATTCCAGCAATCCGCGCGCGCTCCAGCCTGTATTCTTTGTTCGGCAAAATCTTGTCGAAGGCGTGCCGGGTAAAATTAGATCAATTGTCAACCGTGTTCGCAGAATTTTCCCCCGCTTTCTAACGATGCGCGTTTTGATGGTTGGCTGCTCAGCCGGAACGGGTGACCTGGGCGCGTGCGATGAGAAAGACGAAACATGGGTGGCAAACGTGTTGCAGGCGACCCTTTCGACTTATGCGAGGCAAAACAAAGCTTCCCTGATCGTTTTGAAAGATTTTCCTGCGACCTATCGCTGGAAACTCGAAAGGTTTCCTTTAAATGGTTACGCGCGCATTCCGAGCATGCCGATGACGAGGCTGCCGCTCCCATACGCAAACTGGGACGAATATTTCGGCACGCTCAGCAAGGCGACCCGCAAAGATTTGCGTCGAAAGTTTCGTAAAGCGGAGCGCGCACCAAAGATCGAAATGGAGGTGGTGAACGACATCACACCTTTGGTCGATGAAATCTATCCGCTGTATCTCGCCGTCCATGAGCGTTCGCCATTAAAATTCGAGACCCTGACGAAGAATTATTTTCGCGCAATCGGACAACGGATGCCGGAACGAGCGCGCTTTTTCGTCTGGCGACAAAGCGACAAGATCGTTGCCTTCAGCTTCTGCCTCGTCTGCGGCGACGCGATCTATGATGAGTGCATCGGACTGGATTACAGCGTCGCGCTCGACCTGCACCTCTATTTTTACACGCTGCGCGACATCATCTCGTGTGCGCTGCAACAAGGATTGAAATATTACTACAGCAATCCACTCAATTATGAGCCGAAGCTGCATCTGGACTGCGAATTGGTCCCCCTCGACCTGTACGTCATGCACACGAATCCGCTGCTGAATCCGATCTTTCGCCGGGTGATAAAATACCTCGGGCCGACGCGACACGATCCAGTCTTGCAGAAGTTTCCGAACGCGGATCAGCTCTGATGGTGCAGTAATCACTTGGTAGGGCGGGCAGTCCTCTGCACGCCGAAGACCTGGCGCGCACGGAGTGACGCGCCCTACCAACCGTAATTCAAAATCGGTTGCGGTGCTTTGATCGCGCGCTAGAAAAGCGGATGCAAAATCGGCCATCCGGCTTTGGGAACCCGTGGCTGCAACTGGGCGTGAGCGTCGTGTGTGTATTCGCCTCGGAACTCCTTTTGAAACGCGGTGCAAGCGAGGTCGCCGCTCCGGACGACGCATTTTCCTGGAGCGGAATCAATGGTTTGGCGTCGCCGCTGGTGTGGTGGGCGATTGTTCTCATCATCACAAGCTTCATCAGTTGGCTTTACGTGCTTCGCTACATCCCGCTCAACTTCGCTTATCCGCTCTCGCGCGTGGTCGATATTCTTGTTCCGCTGGGCTGCTGGATTTTTCTCGGCGAACTGATTTCTACATTGCGTTGGTGCGGGATTGCGCTGGTGGTTTTCGGCCTGGCATTGGTGGCAAAGCCAATCGCAAGAATGGAAGAACGCCTGTGACTTTCCTCGCTTTCCTGTTCATCCTTATTTCGCTGGTCACGTTTGTGGCAGCGCAGCTCATCCTCAAGAAAGCGATGGATTTCTCAGCGACGAACGGTATGCGCAACTCTTATTTCATGTCGCGCGTCGTCATCGGCGTCGTTCTAATGACGATTTCCTTTTTCCTGACCTTGGGGCTGCTACAGCGCTTCGATCTGAGTTATCTTTATCCCTTCCAAGGATTGAGCGTGATCTTTATCACGATTCTCGCCGCGGTTGTGTTGAAAGAAAGACTAAGCGCGCGGCTCACCATTGGCTCGCTCCTGATCACCGCGGGCGTCGTGCTCGTTTCGATGACCTAAATTGTGACGCGGACCGCTTCGGTTGTCCTAAGCTGGCAAGCGATGCGCTTGGCCTACAACGATCCAGCTAATAATGGCCAGAGTTTTTCCAGAGTCGCCAAATTAGTCGCGCGCGCTTTTTCCAGATTTGGTGGCGCGAACTTCGGCCGGTCGAACTCAGCGGCGAAACGTTGTTTCCACCGCGCATAATGCGGCGGCGAGTACGCGCCGCAAATGTCGCCACCGATGATCCGGGAAGATTGTCGTAATTTTCCGAGCGCCCACTCAAGATCGGCAGCCGTAAATCGGCCGGCTTCCCAGTTCGTCACCGCCTCTTGTGCACACAGGCAATCAAGATCGATCGTGACGTAGACATTTTCGCCGGCAAGACCTTTCGCAAATTCTTCAAAACGATCGCGCCAACTATCACGCAGGATTGCGCCCTTACGCTGTCGATCTTTCAATGGCCGATCGTCTGCCCACGGATGGACTTCAAGAATTCCGGCACGTTCGGCCCGACGGTTGCCAAAAATTTGGTGCGGCCACCAGCACTCGAAATTTCCGCAACCCCAGACGCTCACTCGGCTTACATTTGACAGGTCCAATGCGCGATTAACCCAACCGCCGCAGGCCCACTTGGCCGGACCCACAGCCCAATCGGGATGGTTGTCGAACGAGACAAGGACGACAGGTTCGGCTACGAGACGCAACCGGAGGGCGGTTAAATGATGAAAATCGCCAGAGCCGTAGAGCAGGCACGGCACTGCGAGATTCCTCCCCCGCTCCCGATAGAATTGTTCGACCAGCCGCGGGGGCGCGGAGAAACGCAATTGCGGCCCCCAATTCCGCGCATCGGCTACAGGAAGCCCGATGAATTCGTTAGGCCACGCGTCATCGACATTGAGATGAAGCGCGCGATCGCTCAAGATCACCGGTGCGCGGCTGGGAAAAGCTCAGCATCAGCCGCCTTCGCCACGCGCAGGTTTTCCTCAGCTTCCTTGTATCCAGGGTTGCGCCGCAGCGCTTCATTGAACTGGACGACGGCTTGGGAAATCTGTCCCTGGTCCAGGTACACTCTGCCGAGATTATTGTAGGCAACGGTCAATTCCGGGTCCGCCCGAAGTGCCGCGAGGTAATGCCCTTCCGCCTCCTTCAGATTTCCTTTCGCAAAAAGTCCGTCCGCGAGGCGAAGCTCCGCGAGCGGGTAATTCGGCTTGAGCCGGAGAACTGTCCGAAGCTCGCTCACGTATTCGTCAATTTTATCCACTGCCACAAGGAAAGCTGCGTAGCTGTAGTGCGCATCAGCCGAGTTTGGTTTCAGGCGTGTGCCTGCTTCGAAGTGAAACGCGGCATCATCGTTACGTCCGATCCGTTGCAGCAAATTCGCGTACATCAGGTGAAAATCGCCGTTGTTCGGTTGAAGCCGCAGCGCTGTCTCCATGTGCGGGACCGCTGCGTCGAATTTGGCTCGTCCACTCAACGCAGCGCCAAGGTTCATGTGCGCTGAGGCGTACTTGGGATCGAACTGGACCGCGAGTTTGTACTGTTCGATGGCGTCGTCTAGTTTGCCTTCCTTTTGCAATGCGGAGCCGTAATCGAAATGCGGTTTTGCGCCGTCAGGCACATCCGCGACCACCCACGCTGTGCGTTGCACGTCGGGAACGGCAAGATGCGTTTGCCAGAACCACAGCGCTCCAAGAGGCAACACGAACACGCTCACCCATTTCAACCCGTGCCATGCCCAGCTGGGAAGCATACCGCCGAGCGATACGTCCGCGGTTCCCCCGGCCAGCCCGAGCGATTGACGCGTCGAGCGCTCCCGAACTTTCCAGATAAATCCGTCATAATAAAAATGCAGCAGCGTGGAAGCGGTCACCACGCCGGTGAGGATCCGTTTGACGGTATCCATTCCGAGATGCGCATTGATGAAGGAAACTGAGCCGTAGGCAAAGACGAGGCCGACATAAAGCCCAACCAGCGAACCGCTCCTTCGGAACACGAATCGCATAAATCCGCCGATGTTGCTGTCTTTCTCGACGCGGTTGCGATTGTAGATCCAGACTAGCGACAGGTATTGCACGTCGTGAAAGACTTCGAACAGTGCGATCCCGACGAGAATGTTTGAGACAAGATTATTGCAGTACCACCAAAACGCGATGCTGGTCGCCAGTAGTCCAAGTTTTACCGGATTTGGCCGATGCCCCGCGATCCAAGTACGAATAAAATGCGCGGCGAACAAAACTGACACAAAAATGGCTGCGCCGAGAATTATGTTTTGGCCGAGGTTTACGACGGCCGGCGGAATAAACGGCCCGCCACACAGATAGTAAGTGTCCAGCGTGTCGCTCAGCCGGTATGGCGAAAGCGCCACTGCAGTGGCAAACCAGATCACGCACATCGCGAAATCGAGCCGGCGGGTAAGCGCATCGAACGTTCCCGTCTTGGCGTCGTAGATGCGGCAAAACCCGTAGGTCTGCATCAATCCGTGCCAAACGCCCCAGAAGAAAACCACTAAGAGAATGCCTTTGAGGTCCCACCAGAAAAAAGCAACGCATACTGCGAGCAGAAACAGCGGCGCGAAAATGAAACGCCACTTAAAGCGTTCAAACAAAGCCCGATCGCCGTACGCGCGTATCATGCCCGGCAGGTGATGACCCATGGCACCGAAGGCAGCGACAAAGAGATAAATGTCCTGCGGACTCCATTTCGCCTGGGCAAGCGCGAATGCCGGGATCAGCAGCAGCGGTGTGCCGACGTACAAGATCAGGTCACGCCATGAGTTCAGAATCCATAGCTTCCGCCCGGCGGCAGCCGGCGGCTCAGATGGAACAGTTTGCAGACGTGAAAACCCTTGCAGTTGCTGCATGAATTCGGGGCCAAGTCTTCCCTAAAACAGCGCGGAAATCAATGCGGTTTCTGCCTGCCCGTTGCCAGACCAGGGCGGTGGTGCGCGCAAATTGGGAGTCACGCGCGAAAGACTATGTGACATGGCGAACAAGGCTGGGGCAGAAGAAAGAAAGAAAAACGAGGAGGAGCGCGATATCTTTTGCGTCGTCAGGGACGCGTTCCGCTGTTTTGCGCAGCGTTCATCCACCTTACTTGGCAGCGCGTGGGCGTTTTGCGGTGCCGTTCTTGTCATTCTCCTCTGGGTCGTCACCGGACCGACCTTTCATTTCTCGGACACCTGGCAACTGATCATCAACACCGCCACAACCGTCGTGACGTTCCTAATGGTATTTCTGATTCAGAACACGCAGAACCGTGACGCCAAGGCCATGCAGCTCAAGTTGGACGAGCTAATCCGCGCCGTGAAGGGCGCGCGCAATCAACTCGTCGATCTGGAAGAGCTCTCTGATGACGATCTCAAGAAACTAGACGAGCAATTTCGACGATTGCGAAAGCATTCTGAAAACAACCGAACACGTTCTGATAACAGTCAACCCGCGAAATCGCGATAGAATCAAGCCGTCTCCATTCAGGCTGGTTTATCGCGAATTGCAAAGTTACCGCCCTCGCATCTAATCTCTCGCGCATGACGTCAGTGTGGGACCTGGCCAACCCGCAGTTGCGTGATCTCGCCGTTTACGAACCGGGGAAACCGATCGAGGAAACGGCGCGCGAACTAGGCGTCGATCCGCGCACAATCATTAAGCTGGCCTCGAATGAAAATCCGCTCGGCCCTTCTTCTAAAGCATTGCAGGCGATGCGCGCCGCGCTAGAGAATGCGCATCTTTATCCTGACGGTAGCGGATTTTACCTGCGCAAAGCAATCGCAGCGAAACTTATCGTAGCGCCTGAGAACATAATTCTGGGCAATGGATCAAACGAGGTGATCGAATTTCTCGGGCACGCGTTTCTGAATCCCGGCGATGACGTAATTACCTGTCAGTATGCCTTTATCGTCTATAAAATACTCGCGACCGCTTTCGGCGTGCGCACGATTGAAACGCCGAGTCCGGACTATCAGCAGAACCTCGATGCAGCACTGGACGCGATCACCGCAAAAACCCGGATCATTTTCATTCCGAACCCAAACAATCCCACCGGCACACTGATCTCGCAGCGCGCGATCGACAGTTTCATGTCGCGAGTGCCAGACAGCATCATTGTCGTTTTTGACGAGGCGTATTTCGAATTCCTCGATGATCCGCCGGACACACTTCGATTTGTTCGCAAGGGGCGAAACGTCGTTGTGCTCCGTACGTTCTCGAAGATTCACGGTCTTGCCGGACTCCGCATCGGGTATGCCATCGCGCCGCCTGAGATGACCGAAGTGCTTCACAAGACGCGACAGCCATTCAACGTGAACAGCATCGCACACGCCGGCGCGATCGCGGCGCTCAAGGATAAAGCGCACCTGCGCGAAACCAAGCGGGTTATAGATGAAGGTCGCGCTTATTTACAGGAACAATTTGCCGAAATGCAGATTCCATTCGTGCCGGCCGCTGCAAATTTCCTCATGGTAAACTTCGGCGACGGTTGTGCGGTGTTCCAGAAACTGCTGCAACGGAAAATCATTGTGCGCCCGCTCAAAGGCTATGGTTTGCCCGAATGGGTCCGCATTTCCGTGGGCACAATGGAAGAAAATCAGCAGTTGATCGCGGCGCTGCGGGATATCATACGCTCGCACTAGAGCGGGCGAAATCTCAATCACAAATCGGCGCAGCGACGGCACATTTGGCAACCGGAGCGGTTGCCCTACAATTTGGATTCGGACTCATGACGGTTTCTGACACCATCGCCGCCATCTCGACGCCGCCTGGTGAAGGCGCGATTGCGCTCGTACGGATTTCCGGCGCGAACGCTATTCAAATAGCCGACAAGATTTTTCGGGGGAAAGAACAACCGTCGAAATTCGCGTCACACGTTCAGCATCTCGGCGAGATTTTCAGCCCGGAAAATCGGTTAATCGATCAGGCAGTAGTTTCAGTACACCGTGCGCCGGCTAGTTATACCGGCGAAGATCTGGTAGAGATCAGTTGTCACGGCGGCACACTCGTTTCCGCGAAAGTTCTGGAAGCATGTCTGCGTGCAGGGGCCCGAGCAGCGCATCCCGGCGAATTTACCGAGCGCGCATTTCTCAACGGCAAAATGGATCTCACCCAGGCTGAGGCGGTGATCGATTTGATCCGTGCCCGAACTGATCTGGCGCTACGTTCGGCCACCGAACAACTCGAAGGGCGCCTCGGGGATCAAATCCGGGAGATCCGCGAGCAATTGATCGCGCTGCTAGCGCACATCAACGCTTCGATTGATTTTCCGGAGGAAGACATTGAGCCCGACGAAGGCGAAACGCTCTGCGCCCGGCTCGATTCTGTTCGAAATGAAATCGCCGTGTTGCTCGCGACTGCCGATCAGGGTCGTGTGCTCCGCGAAGGCGTGCGCGTGGTGATTTACGGTGCGACAAACGCCGGCAAATCGAGTTTGCTCAATCGCCTGCTTGGCTACGATCGCGTGATCGTCAGCGATACGCATGGTACGACGCGCGATACGATCGAGGAAACGGTAAATTTGGAGGGTGTGCCGATCCGATTCCTCGACACTGCGGGCTTGCGCGCTTCGGAAAGCGACCTGGAGCGTGCGGGAATCGAGCGCACACAAAAGACGTTGCAACTGGCTGATTTGCGGCTGCACATCGCTGATCGCAATGCGCCGAAGCCTGCGCATTTCAACGGAGCGGCGAGCGATTCGAATGAAATCGTTGTCCTGAATAAGAGCGATTTGCCCGAGGACAATGACTGGAAGGATTTCGCGGCGTTGCGGATTTCGTGCGTCACTGGAGACGGACTGCCACAACTGAAACAGGAAATTCTGACACGCATCCGCCATCAGAATCTAAGACCGGAGAGCGCGATCGCGATTAATACTCGTCATCGCGATTGTCTCCGCCGCGCTTTGGAATCATGCGATCGCGGCCGCACGGCGCTGGGCGAGGGATTATCCGGCGAATACGTTGCGGTTGATCTTGATCAAGGGCTGCGCGCAGTCGGCGAAGTCATCGGCGTCGTGGATGTGGAACAGATTCTCGATTCGGTGTTCAGCCAGTTTTGCATCGGAAAGTGACGCTGCAATTTATCCAGACAACAGCACTGTCATGTTGAGCGAAGCGAAACATCTCGGTTTTTCTCCGTGACAATTGGCACAGAAATGATCAGAGATTCTTCGCTTCGCTCAGAATGACATGGCTGTGATGAGGACCTCCGGGCTGGAATCGTTAAGGCCGCGGTTCAAATGAAGAACGGCTACGAGCTATTCGTTAGGCCGCTGCTGTTTTCTTTGGCTGCTGAGACCGCGCATCATCTCACCATCGAATTGCTCCAAAGGGCGTCGCATTTCAATCTTGCGTTGCGCGTGCTGAGATCTTTTCAGCCGCCGTCGAAACCGACCACCTTATTTGGTCTCACCTTCCCAAATCCGATTGGACTTGCGGCTGGCTTGGACAAAAACAGTGTTGCTCTTCCTGCGTGGGCAGCGCTCGGGTTCGGTTTTATCGAGATTGGGACCGTTACCGCAAGAGCGCAGCCTGGGAACCCCAAGCCGCGCCTTTTTCGACTGCCCGAGCAACAAGCGCTGATCAATCGGCTTGGTTTTAACAACGACGGCGCCGACGCGATTGCGCAGCGATTGGCGGCGGTGCGTATAAGCGGCCGATGGCCGGCCGTTCCAGTGGGAATCAACATCGGCAAGTCGAGAGCAACGCCGCTTGAACAAGCAACAGACGATTACCTTTACTCGTTTCGCACGCTGCGGGATTTTGCCGATTACGTCACGTTGAATATCAGCTCGCCAAACACACCCGGTTTGCGCGAGTTGCAGGAGCCTGAAAAGCTCTCGGAGTTGCTGTACGCCATCGGCAATGAAGCAGGAACAACTCCAAAACCGCTGATCGTGAAAATTTCACCTGACCTGTCAGACACCGAACTGAAAGCCATTCTCACTGTATGTGAAGAGAACGGCGTCTCGGGAATCATCGCTACGAACACCACGCTGGATCATTCTTCGATTGCGCCGCAACTGGATCAAGCAGGCGGCTTGAGTGGAGCGCCACTCCGGGACAAGTCGACCGCATTGGTCCGTGAAATTAATGCTCGATCTACAATTCCAGTGATCGCTTCGGGCGGAATTTTCGATGCAGAATCGGCGCGGGAAAAATTTCAGGCGGGTTCACAACTGATTCAGCTTTACACCGGCCTGGTTTACCGCGGCCCGCAGCTTCTGCGCGAAATTATGGATAGCTTGTAGGGTGGGCGCATCGCCTGTGGCCGCAGCGGTTGGCAAGCGGAGCGGTTGCCCTACAGTTGATCGATTTTTCAGAATGAAACTGTCCCGCAAGATCCTCAAGTTCACCGAGCCACTAACCTACCGGCGCGGCTGGCGCAGGGCGCAACGCTCGATTTTTCGCGTGCCGCTCAAGCCAATGCTTGCGCAGATCGACTGGGACCGCGCACGAGAGATCCAGCAGCGATACGCCAATTCCACTGCGGGCTACGCTAAATACGCAGATATCGAGCCGTGGTTGCGATTGAATCGTGAACGCGTGCAGGATTTAAATCTTCATCGCTCGGAGCCCAAACGTATTCTCGACCTCGGTTGCGGAGGCGGATTCTTTTTGTTCATCCTGAAGAATCTTGGCCACTCCGTCATCGGCCTCGACATCAATCGTGTTCCGTTGTTCGGCGAACTACTGGAGTTGTTTGGCGTGCGCCGAGTCGTTTATAAGATCGACGCTTTCGAGCCGCTGCCGGACCTCGGTCAACAATTCGATTGGATCACGGCGTTCTCCACGAACTTTTACCTTTATCATCCGGCCAAGAAACGCTGGGGAACGGCGGAATGGGATTTCTTTCTGCGCGATTTACAGCATCACCTGACTCCGGGCGGAAAAATCTTTTTTGGACTCAATCCCTCCTACAACGGCGGCTACTACACGCCTGAAATACGCGATCTTTTTCTCACCCGCGGCGCAGACGTCGAGCGCGAACGAATTCTTTTCAAAAAGGGGCTGCGTTTTTGATCCGTAGCGTCCGCTATCGCCAGCGGAATTTTTGGGGAACGCCGCGGCCGAAGTGCGCTGAGGACACCGCACACTACACCAATTAAGGTGTGGGCGACGGGGGTTCCGCCGCAGGTTCGTAGAAGCGATGATGTCGCCAGCGCCGATGCCGCTCTTCTATTTGCTTCAGCTTTTGACGCTGTTCGTCAGTGAGCTCGACACCCATCTGGCGATGCGCGTCGCCAATGATCTGGCGAACTCGTCGACCTGTGTCTCTCCGAATATCTCGCAGTTGAGCAGTTGTGTTGTCGATGATCGGCGAAATTTTCGCGAGTTGTTCCGGGGTCAGATTGAGTTCGGCGCGAAGCCTTTCTTTCATTCGTCCGCCGATCCGCTCGGGATGATGCAGTTCAAAGAAATGATGCCGCGCATATGATCCACCAACAAACGCGCCGGTGATTCCACCCGCGACAAACACCAGGAGGAAGCCGGCGATGAGTTTCCATTGCAACGCGCGGTTCATTTCAAAACTCATCCTGGATCGCCGAATCCGCGATGGCGAATTCATTCGTGAACGATTCGCGGATTTCGCGGCTCTGATTTGCTTCGCGAATTGCCGCGATTGTTGATATGACGATTACGGCTATCGACAACACGGCCACGCGTCGAAGCAGCTGCATCACGCCGTTCGCCTTTGGCACACCAGCGCGCCAGAGCGCGACCACGCGAGTATCGAATCCAAACGGTATCGTCGCCGGAACCTCTTCGTCCGCCTGCGCCGCGGATTGCAGCAACCGATCGATCTTTTCGTTCTTCATCGCTTTTCCTTTTCCGAAATTTTCGCCAGCTGTTGTTTCATTTTCTGCCGGGCTCGAAATGCTCGCACTTTAACGAGCGCCGCGCTCCAGCCTGTGATCTTGCGTATTTCTTCCACGCTGCGTCCCTGCAAGTATAGCAAATCGATCGCCAGCCGCTCGACCGGCTTCAGCGCAGCCAGAAGATGCTCCACCAGTTGGCGCGAAGCGAACCGCTGGTCCGGCGCCAGTTCCTCACTGGAGCTTGCCAGATTGTCGATCACCGCTTGCTCTTCCACACTCAAGTCAGCATGCCGCACTTCCGGCCGTACTTTTTCCGATTCGATTTGGTTGAGACAAGTGTTGACCGCAACGCGTGACACCCAGTGCTCCAGCGGCACGTTCCCCGAAAACTGCGACAGCTTTTGAAATACTTTAATGAAAATCATTTGGCAGAGGTCTTCCTCCGAGGTTCGACGGGGCCGATGCGAACGGACGGTCCTGGCCACCAACGGATAAAGCCGTCGCACCAGCGCGCGAGCTGCGTCGTCGTCGTTTTGAAGCGCAGCCTTAACCAGCGCGCCTGCGTCAGAATCATCCATGTGATCGAGAGCGCATCCACACCAATAACCATGACCGACTCGGCTGCGCTTTGGTTACAACTTCTCGCGTAGAGGCGCTTGTGCCAAGCACGTGCCACTCGGCGCTGGTCGTGTTTAACAAATTTTGTAACCGCTCTGCTGCGCGCACGGTCATGTCTTTCAAAGGCGCGAAGAGCGCTTTGCAGAAAACAAATGAAACCAACTATGAAACGAAACCTATTAGCACTAGCAGCCGCCGGGGCGATCGCGCTTGGGGGCTTTATCGTGGTGCAGGCACAAGCGGGCGGTGCTCGACACTGGCATGGCCATGCGTTTGGCCTGAGTGGGATCACCGAAAACTTGGACCTGACCACGGATCAACAGACGGAGGTCCAGCCGATCCTTGATGCGGCAAAACCGCAAATCGTCGCCATTCATCAAGAGGCGATGCAGAAGATGCATACAGTGATGAACAGCACACTGTCGCAAATTCGGCCAATGCTGACGGCAGAACAGCAGAAGAAACTCGATGCGATCGAAAAAGCGCATCAGGACATGCTGAACGCCAAGAAACAGCTACACGACGCGATGGAGGACTAATTTCCCGCTCGTTCAGAGCGACAAGGGAAAAGGCGGCGATCTCAAAAGGGTCGCCGCCGGGTTCCTTTCTCAGGTAGCCTGGTAGAGGCGATTGACCGCAATCGCCCAGGCTGTTGAGGTCAACAGCCCCTACCTACTTGAATTCGGCGTTAGTCTCGTTTCTTCCTTAACGAAACCAAAAACAAGACGACGCCGATCGCCGCCAGAATAATGGCGATGGTAAAGCCGGTGCACGAGATCTCGCCGCGGTAATGATAATTTTCTTTGAGATGCCCAGCGAGGCCTATGAGGAAAGAAAGAACGCCAATGCAGAACAAAATCAGCCCGATCGCTCGCTGGTCATCGTTGGAGATTTTCATTGGCAGCGGCAATCAAATATAGCCTCGAGCCCAAAATTCAAGTGCGCTCTCTACGTGAACGGGGTTAATTTTGGGATGCGCGGGATTCAGCCACTGATATTTGCACTGCTCACGGTGGGTTCGGCTTTACCTTTGGATGCGCAGATCGATCGCATTACCGGTAAAAATTTCGCCACGCGATCGGAAGTTTTGGCAACGCATGGGATGGTTTGCACCAGCGTGCCGGCAGCCACGGAGGTTGGGATCGAGATTTTGAAGCGCGGCGGCAGCGCAGTGGACGCGGCAATCGCCGCGAATGCGACGCTCGGTTTAATGGAGCCGGTTTCAAATGGAATCGGCGGCGATCTGTTCGCGATTGTTTACAGCGCAAAAGAAAACAAACTTTACGGAATCAACGGGAGCGGTCGTTCGCCGCTTGGTCTGAGTTACGACGCTATGAAATCGGAACTGGCGAAGCTTCATAGCGAGAGTATTCCGCCGCGCGGCATGCTGCCGATTAGTGTTCCAGGATGCGTCGATGCGTGGGCGGAGCTACACAAAAAATTCGGCAAACAGAAATTGAGCGACGATCTCGCCCCGGCGATTCGTTATGCCGAGGAAGGTTTTCCGGTCACCGATTTGATCGCGTATTACTGGTCGTTTGGTCCGCGCCTCTACAAAGGATTGCCCGGAGCATTTATCGAAACTTACACACTTGATGGCAAAGGACGCACTCCCGGCAAGGGCGACATCTTCAAGAACCCGGATTTGGCGAGAACGCTGCGATTGATTGGCGAGAAAGGGCGCGACGCTTTCTACAAAGGCGAGATCGCTGACAAGATCGACGCGTTTATGCGTGCCAATGGCGGTTTCCTGCGGAAAACCGATTTCGAGAAGCATACCTCAACGTGGGTCGAACCCGCCTCGGTGAATTATCGCGGCTACGATATATTCGAGCTTCCGCCAAACGGTCAGGGCATCGCCACGCTGCAGATCTTGAACATTCTCGAAGGATTCGATCTGCGCGCCACGGGACGCAACTCACCCGAGACGCTGCACACGATGATCGAGGCAAAGAAGATCGCCTGGGCCGATCGAGCGAAGTTTTATGCAGATCCTGCGTTCGAAAAGGTTCCGCTCGCCGGACTGCTTTCGAAAGGCTACGCGGCGGAGCGCCGGAAATTGATCGATCCGGATCGCGCGGCTAAAACTGTAGAGGCAGGCGTGCCGGCTGCAGGTCCTAAAACTTCGCAACCGACACGGCTGCCGCTACAAAGTCGCCTGCTCGATCAAGGCGATACGATTTACATGTGCACAGCCGATGATGAAGGCAACATGGTGTCGCTGATACAAAGCAATTATCGCGGGATGGGCAGCGGGATCGTCGTGCCGGATCTTGGATTCATGTTTCAAGATCGTGGCGAACTTTTTTCCATGGACCCGAATCACGCGAACGTTTACGCGCCGGGCAAACGCCCTTTTCACACCATTATTCCCGGATTCGTGATGAAAGACGGTAAACCGTGGGAAGCTTTCGGTGTCATGGGCGGCGGCATGCAGCCGCAGGGTCATGTACAGGTGCTCACAAACCAAATTGATTTTGGTTTGAACGTCCAGGAAGCCGGGGACGCGTCCCGCTGGCTACATGAAGACGACAACGAACCTACCGGCGAAAAAATGAACGCTTCAGGTGGATACGTTAAAGTGGAAAGCGGTATTCCGCACGAGACGGCCCGCGAGCTGCACAAGAAAGGGCACGACGTGCGTTTCGCCGTCGGCGACTACGGTGGTTATCAGGGGATCAAAGTCGAAATGCATGATGGCCGGCGCGTTTACGTCGGAGGCAGCGAATCACGCAAAGACGGAATGGCGGCCGGATATTGAACTAGACAGGATTTACAGGATTAACTCGATTCCGGAGAAAGCAGGTCCGCTGTTCTCAAATCCTGAGAATCCTGTTAATCCTGTCTAAACTCAGTTCGAGTCCTCGCATGCCTGACGAAACGATGTCGATCCAACAAGCCGAGCGCGTCGATCATCAACTCGTCCGCGCCATCGGCGTGCCCGCGCTGACAGCAAACATCGTCAACATGACCATCGGCGCGGGAATTTTTGTTCTACCGGCGCTGGTTGCCAAAGATCTCGGCGCAGCCGCGCCGCTGGCGTTCCTAGTTTGCGCAATCGCGATGGCTCTTTTCGTGACTTGTTTCGCGGTCGCGGGCAGTCGCGTTTCGCTCACCGGCGGACTTTACGCTTACGTCGAAGTCGCGTTCGGGCGTTACATCGGATTTCTCGCGGGCGTGCTCTTTCTTATCATCGCTGTGTCAAGCGTCGCCGGCGTCATAAACATCTTTGCGACCTCGGTCGCGGGACTCGTTCCTTTTTTCGGCAGCCCGATCGGGCGTGTCGCCGTTATGCTGCTGGTTTACGGCCCACTCGTGGCCATTAACGTCCGCGGTGTGCGCGCGGGAGCGGGGGCGGTGGCCGGGATAACAGTCGCCAAACTTTTGCCACTTTTGCTGTTCGTTTGCGCGGGGATTTTCTTCATCCGACCGAGCGCCATTGCGTGGTCTGGCTGGCCCACTAGCCAGGCGTTGGGCGACAGTGTCTTGCTTTTGCTCTTCGCTTTTTTCGGAATCGAAGTCGCGCTAGTTCCAAGTGGCGAAGTAAAGAATCCGGCGCGAACGGTGCCGAAATCGATTTATATAGCATTGGCGATCACGACGCTGCTTTACATCACGATCCAAATCGTCGCGCAGGGAACCTTGGGTGCCGATCTGGCAAACTACCCAGGCACACCGCTGGCCGAAGCGGCCGCGCATTTTCTCGGGAACATCGGCCGCACGATTTTGCTCGCGGGCGCAACCGTCTCGGCATTCGGTAACGTCGCCAGCGAGATACTGAGCTCGCCACGAATTTTGTTCGCATTTGGTCGCGACGGCCTGCTCCCCGCGAATTTTGCCCACGTGCACCGACGCTATCACTCGCCCGATGTCGCGATCATCATCTACGCGGCGATCGCCTTTGCCTTTTCTGTAACATCGACGTTTGAAGCCCTCGCCGTGCTGGCCAACGTCGCGGGCTTGTTAATGTATTTGCTCTGCTGCGCTGCCTGCTGGCTCTTGGTGCAACGCGACGTGCGCGCCAACGGTCCGCCCTTCACTTTCCCCGGCGTGAAAATCGTGCCCGCGATCGCAATCGCCGCCATTCTGTGGATCCTCGCCCACGCCACCTTGCGCGAATTCGCCGTGAATGGGGCCGTCCTCGTTGTCGCGTCAGTCTTGTATTTCTTGCGAGCAAAACTTCGGCAGAGCTAATTTCTCTGCGCTTTGAGCTCGGCGAGTTTTTCTTCCGCATTTGTTACGTCGGATTTGTGCGCACTTCCGAGCTTAAGCAGTCTTTGCTGACGCCGCAGATTCGCTTCGGCAAATTCAAGCTCCGCACTCTCACGTTTTGCTACTGCTTTTTCTTCGGCTTCGATCAATTGCGCGAGCGCTGTTTTCGCCACTTGCAACTCTTGTTTGGTACCTTCACCGGATGTAACGCGTGATTCCTGCTGGGAGACTGCTTCCTTGGCCTGGGCGACTCGCGCGCTTGCCAGTTCAGCTTCGCATTTGATCACCTTCAACGCTCGCTGCTCGACCTCGACTTTCGCGAGTACGCCAATCTTCCACAGGCGTTCCGCGCCGGCCGTGTTTCGTTTCGCACGCTCCAGTTTTTTTTCGCACCGGGCAACATCGCCGTCGGGCGTTCCCGCCTCGGCGAGTTCGTCCGAAAGATTTTGCTTCAATATCGGCGGCTCGATGTCGAACTCGCCGGGCTCGTCAGAATTGTACGGTGGATCCGCAGCTAATGCGATCATCGCGCTGGTGAGAAACATCACCGGCAACGCGATCGCGCGGATCATGCTGGCAGTTTATCACAAAAATTTTCGTAGCACATGCATCTTGCTTGCGGGCAGGCAGGCATCTTGCCTCCGTTATAACCGTCGGGTGAGGTAGGTAGCGGCGGTTCACCCGAACCGCCCCGGGCGATTGAGGTCAATCGCCCTACTTAAGGACAGCGGACACTACAGGTGTGAAAACCCGTGATGCGCTCGCATTTTTTTCTTTCATCCGCCACTTTCTTTTTGTAGAAGACGGACCCGGAGGAATTTATCTATCCGGTTAATCGTCAAATCCTGCTAACTGTCATCATCTCAGGATTGATCCTTCCATCGGCATCGGCCGATCTTTTTCCGAGTTCCGGACCTGTCGTGTCGGGTAAAGGTGCGCGTCTTCGATTCGGGAAAGCCGCCGCACCGAAGAATGCACCGCTCTCGGTGAAACGCGCGATATGGGCGGCGAATCAACTTCGATCAAAACCTTATCGTTACGGCGGCGGTCACAAATCATTTAAGGACCACGGTTACGATTGTTCCGGCACAATCTCCTATGTTCTGGCTGCGGCTGGTTTGATCAGCACCCCGATGAGCTCAACCGAGTTTCGCAGCTACGGCGAGAGCGGTCCTGGCAAATGGATCACCATCTATGCGCGCGAGGGTCACACGTTCGCAGTTATTGCCGGGCTGCGACTCGACACCACGCCGTTCGATCATTACACCGGCAAATGGGCCCCTCGTTGGTACGGGGCTTACCGCCCACCCCGCGGCTTCGACACCAGACATCCGATCGGGTTGTGAGACCACTGTAGTGTCCGACCCGTCCGCCGGAGCCTTGGCGAAGGTGGATGTCCTCAGCGGATTTTTCCTGATAGCCGGGTGAGATGCGCTGAGGACAGCGCACACTACAGCTCACGATGTCCGAAGTTGTGTTTAAGTCTTGTTAAGGAATCTTTCGCGGTTCACGGGAGCCAAAAACAAAATCAAAATGCAAATCATTCGTTCCGCCGTTCTGGCTTCAATATTATTGCTATTTCTGCTGGCGGCACCGCTTTGCGCTGCCGCAGCGCCACAAGCCCATGTCACCTCCGAGCAAGCAACTCGCGCGGTTCAAGAACTTGAAAAGCTCGCACAACAGAAAATTCAGGAAAACGCCGTACCCGGTCTTGCGATCGCAGTCGTGTTTCAGGACAAAGTCGTGTACGCGAAAGGATTTGGCGTGCGCGATGTAAATACAAAAGCACCGGTGGATGCGGGTACGGTGTTCCAGCTAGCGTCGGTCTCCAAACCGATTGGCTCGACAGTGGTTGCCGAACTGGTCGGCGAGGGAAAAATTAGCTGGGACTCAAAACTCCACGCGCTCGATCCCACATTCGAGATGTTCGATCCCTGGGTCACACGCGAAATCACTGTTCGCGACATGTACGCGCATCGGAGTGGGTTGCCCGATCACGCTGGCGATCTGCTCGAGGATCTCGGCTTTACGCGCGCGGAAATTCTGTTTCGTCTGCGTTATCAACACCCCGGTAGCAGTTTTCGTTCGCATTACGCTTACACGAATTTTGGCATGACCGAAGCCGCTGTGGCGGCGGTTAAACCATACCGGCTCGAATGGGAAGATGTGTGCGCCCAAAAACTATACAAACCGCTCGGCATGACTTCGACCAGTTCGCGTTACGCTGACTTCATCGCGCGCCAGAACAAAGCGCTCGGACATGTGCTGGTGAATGAGAAATGGGAGCAAAAATTCAAGCGCGATCCGGACGCGCAATCACCCACCGGCGGCGTGAGTTCTTCGGTTAACGATGTGGCGAAATGGATCCGGTTGCAGCTCGCCGATGGAAAATTTGATGGCAAGCAGATCATCAGCGAAAAGCCGATGGCTGAAACTCATCATCCGCACATGCTCACCGGATATAATCCGTTCACGAGCATGCCCACCTTCTACGGCCTGGGATGGAACGTGAGCTATGACCAGCAGGGTCGGTTGCGGCTGAACCACTCCGGCGGGTTTGACCTCGGCGCAGCGACCTTCGTAAACCTCGTGCCTGCTGAGCAATTGGGCATTGTCGTGCTCACGAACGGGCGCCCCGTGGGCATAGCAGAAGCTCTTGGGACAATATTTGCCGACATTGCATTGTATGGGAAGCCGACGCAGGACTGGTTCCCGCTTTATAAGCAGCGGTTTTCGGACCCAGCCACAACGGGAACGGTGGCCGGCTTTGATTATTCCAAACCTCCCGCCGCGCCCGCACCGGCACTAAAGAACGGCGCGTATCTTGGAAAATACGCGAACGATTTCTTTGGCGAAATTGGGATTGTCGAGAAGGACGGCGGATTAGCGATTGTGGAAGGTCCGAAGAAACTCACCTTCCCGCTGAAACACTATGACCGCGACACATTCACCTATGAGACCGCCGGTGAAAATGCTGTCGGCCGAAGCGGCGTCACTTTTACGATCGGTCCTGACGGCCAAGCCACACAGGTTGTCGTAGAAAATCTCAATGTGCGTGGGGAAGGCACTTTCAAGCGCGTTGCAACACCGGAACGCACATCACAAAGTACCGCGCCAGCACCAGCCTCGGATAATTTTGCCGGTCTCATCGACATCGGCGCTGGGCGCAAGATGTATCTCGAGTGCAGTGGCTCCGGCAGCCCGACCGTGATTCTCGAGTCGGGTTACAGAAATGATGCCGACATTTGGAGCACCGAACTTGAGCCTGGAATGAGCACCGTTTTTTCGCAGGTTGCAAAGTTCACGCGGGTTTGCGCCTATGACCGCCCGGGAACATTTCTTGATGCGGATCATTTAGGCCGGAGCACGCCCGTCCCCATGCCGCGCATGGCACGCGACCTCGTTTCCGATCTTCATGCCTTGCTCCAGGCAGCGCACGTCGCCGGACCGTACGTCTTCGCTGCGCATTCCTTTGGCGGCATCTTTGCCCGGTTATACGCCAGTACCTACCCGAGTGAGATTGTCGGAATGGTTCTGGTTGATGCGCTGTCCGAGAAGGTGAGGACCTCTCTCACACCCGAACAGTGGAAGTTGTATGTCAATTTTGGATTTACGAAACCAACGCCCGGCCTTGAAAACTATAAAGACATCGAGACGCTCGACGTAAACGCCAGCCTGGATCAGATGGAAAAAGCTGCCAGCGCGAAACCGCTGCGTCCCATGCCTCTCTTTGTTCTGACGCAAGGCCAACCGTTCGATCTCAGCCCGTGGCAGCCTTTGCCATCCGATTTTCCCGGAGCACTGAACAAAGCGTGGCATGCGGCGCAGGATGCGCTGGCGACACTTGCACCAAACGCCAAACACAAAATCGCGAGCAAAAGCTCGCACTACATTCAAGCCCAGGAACCACAATTGGTGATTGACGCAATCAAGCAGGTTGTGGAAGCAGTCCGCAATCCCGCCACGTGGACGACCGCGCGTTGATCAGGCGGCAGAGCCGACAGCGCAAATTAATGATGACTCGGCATAAAGCTTCAAAACCGAAAGGGAATACGCCAAGTTCCGGTTTCACAACGTCGGAGCTGCGTACGTTGCGCGCCCTAAAAACGCCAGCCGGCATACAGAAATTTCTCGACGACCTGCCTTACAACCTCAGTTACACCGCGAGATCGCCTAAAAAAGTTTTGGACGATCGCATCGCCTCATGTCTCGAAGGCGGGATTTTTGCAGCTGCTGCGCTGCGCGTAATCGGTTTTCCACCGTTGATCTTCGATTTGGAAGCGGAGCAGGACACCGACCATGTCATCGCAATTTTCAAAGTGCGCGGGCATTGGGGCGCGGTGGCAAAGTCCAATTTCACCGGCTGCCGTTATCGCGAGCCTGTGTATCGCACTCTGCGCGAGCTCGCGATGAGTTATTTCAACATCTACTTCAACCTGCGCGGCGAACGCACGTTGCGACGCTACTCGCGTCCGGTGAATCTCGCGCGATTTGACGATCACAACTGGATGACCACAGAAAAACCGATCTGGTTTATCGCCGAGCACCTCTGCCACATCCCGCACATTTCATTACTGACGCCAGCAATGGAAAAAAATCTGACCCGCCTCGATCGCCGTTCAATGCAAGGCGAAATGGTCGGCCATAGAAAGAAATAGTGTCAGTGCTGTTTATTCTCCCCAAGCCTGCAGCAAAGTGATACAAACCGTTTAATGAGGCGAACCACAATATTTGCCCTTGCCGTGCTGCTACTTGCAGCCACCGCCGGGCTGACGTCGAGCGGCACGCTGCTGGCATTGTCTCAGCACGAAGTGCCCGGGAGAGCTCAAAGAACGCTGACTTTTCGAGAGCGTGTCTCGTATCAACGCGCTATCGAAGAAGTTTACTGGCATCACCGCATCTGGCCAAAAGAGCGTCCTGATCCCAAGCCGTCACTCGATGCCGTGATCTCCCAGGCGCAACTTGAAAAGAAAGTTAAAAGCTATCTTCGCAACTCAGAAGCGCTCGAGGATTACTGGCAACGACCAAATACAGCTGAGCAGTTACAAGCTGAGATAGATCGCATGGCACAAAACACCAGGCAGCCAGAAGTGCTAGAGGAGCTCTTTGAAGCGCTCGGGAATGATGCCTTTGTTATCGCGGAGTGTCTTGCAAGGCCCGTGCTAGCTGAGCGTCTGCTCGCGCACCCGGCGGTCGAGCGTGTCAAACAACAGAGCCGAACGTTTGATCCGACCGTCGCTGCTGGCGCTAACTACACCCTTCCCAG
>WNGA01000941.1_pt1 | contig 44701 bp, 38 predicted proteins | sample 5400061 | NCBI WGS metagenome assembly WNGA01 (sample SAMN13153366, study PRJNA577476) | soil metagenome | isolation source: 100 cm soil or saprolite under grassland replicate 2 | place: USA:California | collected 2016-06-15 | reverse complement strand
TCGCTGAGCTCCGCCACCGTCCCCAGCGTGGTGACGTCGAGGCTGTCCGGCAGCGCGACGCCCGCGGTCTCGAGCGCGCTGCCGAGCTCCGCGTACATGAGACTATCGAATCCGAGCTCGGCGAACCGGCTGCCGAGGTGCACGTCGGCGCGCCGCCGGCCCGACACGGTAGCGACCGTGTCCAGCAGCCAGGCGACCTGGCCGCGATCGCCGGTCGCCACCGCGAGCGCGCCCGACGAGTCCTCGCCGTCCTTGCGGGCGCGCGCGATCTCGGCGCTGACCTCGCGCCGCTTGATCGATCGCTTCGCCGTCTTCGGCAGGTCGCCGTCCCAGAAGTGCACCGTCCGAACGCGCTTCCACACCGGCAGGTCGGCCGACACCCTTCGAAAGTGATCGTCGACGCGCGCGCGGGCATCCGCCTCGGACAGCGCCGGATCGTGCTCGAGGTTCAACACCACCGCGCACGCGACCTGCTCCCCGGTGCCGTCGGGCACGCCCACGACCGAAAGCTCTTTCACGAATCCGCAGTCGCGGTAGAGGTCCTCGAGCTCGTCGGGGTAGACGTTCTTGCCGTTGGCGTCGACGATCACGTCCTTCGACCGTCCGACCAGGAACAGGTTGCCGTCTTCATCGAACCGTCCGAGGTCGCCGGTGTGGAACCAGCCGTCGCGGATGGTCTTGGCGGTCGCCTCCGGATCCTCCCAATAGCCGGCCATCACGTTGCGGCCGCGCGCGATCACCTCGCCCACGCCGGTTGTGGGGTCGGGCTCGGCGATCTTGACCTCGATGCCGGGCAGCGGCTGGCCGACTGAGCCCGCGATCGGCTTGTCCTTGGGCGACGTGACCGACAGGACGGGCGCCGTCTCCGTCAGGCCATAGCCCTCGAAGAAGTTGAAGCCCATGCCGTAGAACGCCTTCATGACGTCGACGGGCAGCGCGGAACCGCCGCTTATCAAATATCGGATGCGGCCGCCGAAGCCCTCGTGCACGGGCAGAAACAGAACCACGCCGAGATCGAGACCGGTCCGCGAACGCAGCTCGTAGGTGCCGGCGGCCAGCAGCTTGACGAACGCCTCGAGCAGCGGCGACTTGTCCGCGAAGCGCTGGAACAAGCGGCGGCGCATCAGATCCCAGAGCGCGGGCACGCCGACGATCGCGGTCACGTGCCCGCGTTTGAGCGCCGAAGAGATCGCGTCCCCCGACAGCTCCGACAGGTACGTCACCTGCGCGCCGTGCGCGAGCGGCACCAGCAAGCCGGTCGAGAACTCGAACGTGTGGTGCAAGGGCAGCACCGACAGCATTCCGTCGCTGACGCCGAACTCGAACACCTTCGACAGCTCGGACACCATGAACGTGAAGTTGCGGTGCGTGAGCATCACGCCCTTGGGTTTGCCGGTGGTGCCCGAGGTGAAGATCAGCGACGCGAGCACGTCCGGGCTCACGCGGCGGGCGAGCGCGGCGAGCTTCGCCGGCTCCGGCTCGGCGTCGGCGAGCGCGAACGCTTCTGCGAAAGGCCAGGTCTTGAGGGTGACGCCCGCGTCGGCGAGCGCGCGCGGCAGCGCATCGCCGTGCTTGTCGTGCAGGTCGTCGCCGATCAGCATCCCGACCGCGCCCGACGCACGCGCGACGTTGGCGAGCTCGGTCACCGACGACTCGTGGTCGACCGGGACAACGGTGGCGCCCGCCTTCAGAATTCCGAAGTACGCCATCGACCATTCGGGGGCGTTCTTGGCGCACAACATGACCCGATCGCCCGCCGCGACCCCGCGCTCCATCAGGAACAGCCCGATGCGCGCGGCCAGCTCAGCCAGATCGGCGTAGCTGTAGATCTCCTCACGCTTGCCGCGCTCGATCCGCAGCGCGGTGCGCGTCGCGTGCAGCTTGGTCGTGGTGTCGAACATCTCGAGCAGGTCGTGGTAGCTGTAGACCTGCTTCGGCCGCGCGGCGTAGGTCTCGTCGAGCTCGGGCAGCACCCAGCGCGCCAGCCCCGGGAAGTGGATGTTCATCCAGTAGTCGAAGTGGTCGAGGTTCTCGGGGCCCCAGACCAGCTTGTCGCGGTCGGCGGCCGGCATCCGGTCGCGCAGCGCGCGCACGTTGTCGGCGCGGAACACGTACGCGTTCTCGAAGATGAAGGGCCGGAAAAGCTCGATGTTCTCGGCCGCCTCGGTGGTGACGCGGTCGAGCTCGTCGAGGTGTTTCTTGATCCGGTCGACGATCGACGAGAACCGCCCCGCGCCCCAGCGCGGGCGGATCTTCCCGAGCCGGCTGGACGCGCGACGCGCGACGCGCCGGAGCGCCGGGATCGAGTAGCGATCGTAGCTGTCCTCGGTGACCGGTCGGAACTCCATCCGCGCGGCGAGCGCGTTGACGAACTTGTTCCCGGTCTCCTTGTCGGTGAAGCGCTGCCGCTTGTAGAGCCCGGTCAGGGTCACGACGCGATCCATGTGCAGCGGGTTCAGGTCACCACTCGACAGTTGGAACACGAGCTTCGGCTCGCCCACGATCGCCTGCGCCGCGACCATCAACATCGCGGCGGCGACGTGGTCGACCGGGACCACGTCGAGGATCAACTTGGGCGCGACTGGCAGGACGTTCTGGCCCTTGAGGGCGAGATACACGAGCGGCGCCGAGGTGGTGAAGCCTTCGTTCCAACCGCGGAATGGGAAGGCGACCGCGCTCTCGACGATCGCGGGCCGGACGATCGCGCGCACGATGCCCTTCTCGCGCGCGACCAGCTGGTCGCCCATGCTCTTCGTGTAGGTGTAGATGTTGGGCCAGCCCCACGCCGCCGCACGCTCCACCCCCTGCTTGGTCATCTCCGAGCGGATCCACTCCTTGCGCGAGCGCGCGACCGCGAGCTTGAGCGCCTGCTCGTCATCGGGATCTCGATTCTCTTCACGCAGTCGCTGGCGCGCCTGCTGGCGCAGCCGCGCCAGCACCTGGGCGTCGTCGGCCAGCTCGCGGATCCGTTCCGCGCCGGCCGCATTGTCGGCCATCTCCTGCTCGACCGAGAACACGGTGCCGGGCAGCTCTTTGTGGCGCGGGTAATAGCCGTCGAGCTCCTCGTCCTCCCACACTTCGCCCGAGCGGTTGCCGGCGACGAAGCAGGTGCTGGTATGGATGAGCGCCGGGCGCCGCATGCGCTTGGCGAACGCGATCACGTTCTTCGTGCCCTCGACGTTGGTGCGCAGCGCCGACTCGAGCGGCGGGTTGAAGGTCACGCGCCCGGACGAGTTGATGAGCACGTCGATGTGCTTGGCGACGTTCTCGGCGACCGCCTCGGTCATGCCGAGGTTGGGCTCGGTGATGTCGCCGTCGATGACCGTCACCTTGCCGCGCAGAAAGCGGGCGAGGCCCTCGGCGCCGCCGTGCTTGTCGCGCAACGGATCGAACGCGGGCGAGGTGACGACACTCTGCCAGAACCGCGCTTCGCTGTCGGTCCCCGATCCGCGGCGCACCATCACATACGCGCGGCCGATGTCGGGGAAACGATCGAGCAACATGCTGAGCAGCACCTTGCCGACGAAACCGGTGCTGCCGAGGATGAATACGCTGCGGCCGCGAAACGCGTCGGTGGCCGACAGCGTCGCTGCGGGGGCGGCCGCGGGGTCGGCGGCAGACTTGCGGGGCGGCATCGGGGAAGCCCGTGCTTCTATCACCCTACCGGCCGGGGCGCGACAGACCAGAATGCTTTCGCGATTTTATCTCAGATGGAATCCATGATAATGATGCAATCAGCGTATCTGGTCGACAACTTGGGCGCCATTCGTACAAAAGCCGATATCAAGCCGCCATCAGGGTTTGAGACCCACGTCTCGCGCCGGCAGGCGGCCACGCTGCTGGGGTTCGCGAGCGAATTCAAGGTGCGCCAGCTCGAGAAGGCGGGACGTCTGCGGCCGGTTCGCGGGGTGATGGGATCGGCCTGGTACCCGCGCGCCGACGTGCTCGCGCTGCGCGCTGGGATCGCCGGCGACGCGCAAGCGCAAGACGGCGTGACGCGCTGGTCGGACGCGGCGCTCATCGCTCGCCTGCGAGAGCCCGCGCGCACGGGGCAGCCACGCACCGCCGTCGATCTCGTCACCGAGACCGGCATCTCGATTTCGCGCGCGGAGCGCGTCTACCGGTTCTGGCTGGCCCACGACACTCACCCGTCCGCCGACGCGGCGCGCACCGGCCGCGCGGGCAAGCCGGAGCCGGACGACGCCGGCGAGAGGCGCGCCGAGGAGCGGCGCGAGCGCGACGCGCTGCTGCTCGAAATGCGCGATCCCGATCCGAAGGTCCGCGCCGCGGCTTTCGAGAAGCTGAAGCGACAACGGAGTACCTGATCAGGGGCGGCTATGCCTTCCTTCGTTAGCGCGGCTGCACCGCGGCGGTGTAGATCACGAGCTGCCCGTCGCGATCGGAGGTGAAATACAGGATCGTGCCGTCGGGCGTGAGCCAGGGATCGCGCTCGTCGCCCGCGGTGTTGAGATCGTCGAGCGGCTGGGTCAGCTCGAACCCCTCCCTGACCGAGCGACGGAACGACACGTAGAGGTCGCTCGTCGCGCCACCGGCGCCGGCATCCAGCGCCCCAAACCCGGAAGCCGAATAGAACAAGGTCAGGCCGTCGTCGCTGAGAAACGCATCGACCGTGCTGCGGTTGGCGTGCGCAACCCCGGCGATCTCGATTGGCGCCCCGAACGGGGACCCACTGCCTGCCCGGGTCGCGAAGTAACTCCAGTACCGGCCCACCGCGGCGCGGGTGGACGCCATCGGCATCACGGTGCCGTGCAACCCCGGTGGCCGGGGAATGTCGTCGGCCGTCGAGTTTAGCGACTCCACGTTCACCGGCGCGGTCCACGGCGACGCCCGGCTAGGGCGCGTCGACGCCCACACGTCGATCCCGCCCATGCTGCCCGAACGATCCGATCCAAACCACAGCGTGAGACCGTCGGTCGAAATCGCAGCGCTGGTTTCGAACCCATCGGTGTTGAGCTCGGCGATCGGCGCCGGCGCGTCGAACGGCAGCGTGGCCTCGGCCCGGCGCGCGAACCACAGGTCGCCGGTGCCGGCTCGATCCGAGGTGAAGAAGATCTCGAGCAGGTCGCCGGTCAGGGTCGGGTTGTCGGTACGGTCGGCCGGCGCCGCGATCTCGGCGACCAGCTTCGGTGCGTCGAAGTGGTACGGACGTGGCGACCCGTCCCCGAGCGTGACCACGCGGCCGGCGCCGCACGCTGCGCCGGCGACGCCAAGACCCAACCCGATCACGAGCGTGGTCGTCACACCGGAACCCATCACGGCGATGCTAGCATCGGCGCCGGTTGAGTTCCGAACGAGTCATCTCGTTGCTGCTCGCCGGTGTGCTGCTCGGTTTCGCGCCGGCAGCGACCGCGGACGACGCACCCGACGAGCCCGCGACCGCCAGCCTCGAGCTCGAGGCCGCGCGCGACTGCGCGACGCGCGACGCCCTGATTGCGCGGGTGAGCTCGCGCTCGCAGCGAATCCAGTTCGTCGCGGGCAGCATGACGGCGTTGCGGGTGACGCTCTCGCCCACCAGCCACGGGGTGAACGGCGAGCTCGCGATCACACGCGCGAATGGCAAGCGTTTCGTTCGCCGCATTATCGCCCGCACCTGCCGCGAGGTCGTGGACGCGCTCGCCCTCATCATCGCAATCACGCTCGACCCGGCACACGTCCAACCCGAGGTCGAGCTGCCCGGCACCGAGCCCGTCGCGCCCTCCGACGCCGGCGCATCTACACCACCGACCCCGCCCGAGGTCCCGCCCGCTGTGGCCATCAAGCCACCGACCGAACCGCCCGCCGCCGCCGAAGCGCCCGAATCCTCACCAGCGCGGGAGCCGCACGGCCTGCTGGCCGCAGGTATCGGTGGGCGAGTGACCTCGGGGCCCACACCGTCGATCATGCTCGGGATCGCGGCCCACGTCCTCGCGGCCTGGGAACGGCGGTCGATCTGGTCGCCCGCCGCGCGGCTCTCGTTCGCTCATTTCGCCGGCGGCGGCGTGACGCGGTCCGACGGCATCGCGCGCTTCGCGCTGGATGTCGCGTCGCTCGACGTCTGCACGCTGCGCGGTGCAATCGCGCGGTTGGAGCTGCGCGCCTGCGCCACGCTCCTGGCGGGCCGGCTCGCTTCCGAGGGGTCGTACACCTATTCGCCGCGGTCCGCGTCCCGCCCGTTCGCGGCCGCGGGCGGATCGCTGCTGACCGCAATCATGCTGGCCAGTCGCGTCGAGTTGGGGGCTCGAGTCGCCGCCGCTGCGCCGTTTGCACGCGACGCGTTCCAGTTCACGCCGGAAGTGTTTTACCGGGTCGCTTCGGTTACGCTGGAGTTGGAGCTCGGATTGGCGGTGCGGTTTCCGTGATCGGCCGACCCACCCGGGGGCATTGTGAAGCGCGACATGTCTGCCAAACTGGCGTTGGTCGAGGGAAGACGGGAGGTCGAGGTCGGCAAGCCGCCGCCCCCGCCAGCCGACCGCCTCAGGCTGGAACGCATGTTCGTGGCGCACCACATGTTGGTGTGGCGCACCCTGCGCCGGCGCGGCCTCGATCCCAATGCGGCGGCGGATGCGACCCAGCAGACGTTCCTGGTCGCCGCCGAACGGCTGGCCGACATCCACCTCGACAGCGAGCGCGCGTTTCTCGTAGGGACCGCTCTCAGGGTGGCGCGATCGCTTGGCCGCAAGATCGTGCGCTGGCAGCTGGACGAGGACATGGACCAGCGGGTCGCGGACGCGCCCAGCGTCCTCGACGGGCAGACCGCAGTCCAGCTGTGCGACATGGCGCTCTCGCGCGTGGACCCCGACCTCTCCGAGGTGTTCGTGCTCTACGAGCTCGAGGGTCTGTCTTCGCCAGAGATCGCCGCCCTGCTCGAGATTCCGCTGGGCACCGTCGCATCGCGCCTCCGGCGCGCGCGCGAGCAGTTCCGCGCCGTGGTTCGCCGGCTGGAGCTCGCCATGCAGCGCGAGGGAACACCGAGGGAGGGGCAGGCGTGAAGAACGACTCCCGACGTCCGCAAGCTCCGCAACAACCTTCGAACGATCCGTCGCCGGCGCGGCTCGCGATCGTGGACGCGACCGATCTCGAGCGCCGGCTGCTCGCCTCCGCGGCGGCCGAGCGTCCGTCGCCCGAGCTGCAACGTCGGATGCGTGGCGCGCTCGGGCTGGCGGCGATGAGCACGACGCTGGCGACCGCCGCAGTCGCCAAGGCCGGAACCTCGGCCGGCGCGTCCAGCTGGCTGGCGGCGGGCGCGGTCGCCGCGGTCGTCGCGGGCGGCGTCGTCGCATCGCTGGTGGCCACGCGCGCGCCCGAAGTGACGCCGGTCGCCGCCAGGAATACCCCGAGCGCGGTCGCGTACGCGCCAGCGCGGTCGGAACTGGTCGTTGCCCCGACGCGGGCGCCCTCCGTCGCACCCGCGCGGCACCGCACCGGCGCAAACGAACTGCGCGACGAGATCGCGCTCGTCGACGCCGCTCGCAGCGCGATTCGCGCCGACGCGCCCGATCGCGCGCTGTCGCTGCTCGATCACTACCGTCACTCGTACCCGCGCGGCGAGCTCGCGCCCGAAGCGGCGGTGCTGCGCATCGAAGCGGTCGCCGCCGCCGGTCGCACCATCGAGGCGCGACGGCTCGCGCGCGCCTTCCTCGCGCAGCACCCGGAGAGTCCCCTCTCCGACCGCGTCGCGCACTTCGCCGCCGCACCCTGACCGGCGTTGCGCCGGGCTTGCCGCGGCCCATCGAGGTGATACGCGGTATGGTCCGCGCGTGAGCGACGATTCCAAGCGACGTGAACCGACAGCGCTGCTCGAACGCGGGGTGGCGGAGCTGGCCGAGGTGCTCGGCCCCGCCGGGTTCGAGTTCGTCCAGACGGAGGATGGCGACGGCAGCGGCGGCCCGTTCGCGAGCGGTGAGTTTCTTCGCGGCGACCGACGGCTCGAGCTACACGTCCGCTCCTCGCTGGGTCTGGTCCGCTACCACTTCGGAGAGGAATCTCTGTCCCACGAGGATCTCGTCCGGGGCGTTCGCGCGCTCGAAGCAATCTCGACCGAGGGCCAATACCCGGGGTTCTCCAACGATCCGATGGCCGGGTTTCGGCACCTCCGCAACGACATCGATCGATTCGGCGCCATCTTCCTGCGCGGCGGCGCGAAGGCCTTCCGCGCATTGAAGAAGTGGGTGAGCAAGCACCCGAAGAAGAGCGGTATCGCCGGGCTGGGCCCCTGAGTCGCGACCCAGCAGCCGCACCGTTCTCCGGCCTAACGCGCGCGCAAACGAACGTGTCGAACGAAGAAGGTTGCGACCTCTGCCTTGCTGGTGTTTCCCGCGGCGACACCCATACACAGCTCGTAGAGTGGATCGGAATCCGCGACGAGCTCGTGACCGTTGAGGGCAAGGAACGCCAGCGCCGCCGCCAATCCTGCCCGCTTGTTGCCGTCGATGAACCCGTGGGCCTGCGAGACATGAAAAAGGTACGCGCCCGCCATCTCGGCAAGGGAGGGATGAAGGTACTGGCCGCCAAACGTCGCCCCCGGCATACCCAGCGCAGAGCTCAGGCCCCCCAGGTCGCGCACGCCGAGCGAGCCGCCGTAGGTCTCGATCCGATCGGCGTGAAGGGCCAGCAGATCGTCGAGGGTGAGAAAGTCAGGATCCTTCATTTGGCGAGGCCGCGAAAGACGCCGCTGTAGCGCTCATCGGCGTCGGCCATCGCCTTCCGGAGTTTGTCCGCGCGCGACTTGCTGCGCTTGGGGGTGACGACGATGACGTCGCCATCGGTGGACACGTCTAGGGTCGTCTCGGCGGTGATTCCCGTCTTCTCGAGCAGCTCCCGATCGAGAACCAACGCCAAGCTGTTACCGGTTTTGGTGAGGCGCTTTTCCATGTACGTACAGTCTAGCACGACCGTACGTACGGAGTCCCCCCCCTCCCGCTACTCCATATCCGCCATCACGATGGGCGGGTGGTGCATCATCGTGATTTCGGGGGACGGGCCGACGGCGCTCTTGGCCATCGCGATCGCTTCGGGCAGCGACTCGGCGCGGTCCCAGCCGAGGATGCCGGGGACGTGCGCGTTTTCGGCGCCCGCGACGATGACCTTGCCGATGTGCTGACGGCCGTTCTCGCCCCAGTACCACATGAAGAACGGATGCGCGCCGTGGTACGCGTTGCCGCGGCGGTACATCTCGATGTAGCTCGGGTTCTTCGCGAACTCCTCTTCGTACTTGTGACGCAGCTTCATCGCGTCGCGCGTCTCGGGGAGGAGCCGGTTGAAGAACTCGATGTAGGAGGGGTGGTGGTTGTGATCGAACTCGTCGGTGCAAGGGTGGGTCAGGATCATCACCCCACCCTTCTTGAGGATCGGCTTGCCACGATAGAAATTGTGGAAGTAGCCGAGCCCCATCACCTGCACCAAGAGCGGGTTCAGGATCGAGTTCACGTTGTAGGGCGAGATGAACGGCACCGGGCAGATGAGCACGTCGGCCTGGCCACGGATGTGGACGCCGTACTGATCCCAGCAGTGCTGCAAGATCTTGGCGTGCACGGGCTCGGTCTTGCCGGCGTAGCACGCGATCATCTGGTACTGCGCGGGGATCGAGTGGAACAGCTTGCGCTTCGCGGCGCGCGGCATCTTCGACAGCGTCCAGCGCATCGCCTCGAACTTGAGGCGGTCGACCTCGGTGAACTCGTCTTCGTTCTTGGACAGGAACGCGGTCGGCCCGGTGTAGATGCGGTTATTGAGCGCGGTCTCGATGTGGAACACGTTCATGTGCCGGTCGACCAGCGCACCCTGACGCTCGACCTTGGTGTTCAGCACGGAGCGCTTGGGGTCCATGTAGCTGTCGGAGTCGCGGATCGTCTGCGGCTCGTGGTGCGCGCGCAGGCTCTCGTAGTCGCACAGGCCGACCGCCACCGACTTATGGCCGCCGTCCATCGGCACGAGGTTGATGTTCACGTAGATGACGAGATCGCTCTCCACGCAGCGGCGGTTGATGTTGACGATCTCGCCGTGGTCGGTCTTGCCGAGGTGGACGATGCCGTCCGCGTCCTCGGCGTCGTGGTTGTAGTAGCGATCGGGGTGGAAGGCGTCGAAGATCTTCTTGCCCACCATCCGCTTCATCTCGGGGTCGGAGAGCCGCCGGTGCAGCGAGTTGGCGATGACGATGTGGATGTCGTCGACACCGTTGGCGTCGAGCTGCTCGAGCAGGATCTCGATGATGGTCTGCCGGATGTCGGGCGTGGTCATCGGCGGCAGCGGCAGGCTGATGTCGTCGACCGCGATCGTCACCCGCATCCCGGGCGCGAGCTGCGCGTAGAGCGGGTCGGCGTCGAACGGGTGATTGAGCGCGTACCGGATCGCGGCGCCCGGGTTGGCGAGCCCCTCGATCGGCGGCTTCGGGTACAGCACACGGGTGCCGATGGGCAGGTCTTCCAGCAGCAGGTCCTCGCCCGAGAACAGGATGCGCGGCGCCGAGTCGCTGTCGATGTAGACGACCTGGTCGTCTTCCTTGTTGCGCGGCACGGGGCCGCGAATCACGCGAGGGGCCCGTTCTCTCATCGCAGATCCCAGAGATGACCGCAGGTCATCGTAGATCCCACCAGATGACCGCAGGTCATCGCAAATCCAGTATCGGCCAGTCGTGCTGCAACGCCGTGTTGCGCAGCCGGATGTCGGGGTTGACCGCGGTGGGGTGGCCGACGACCGACAGCATCGGCAGGTCGCTCATGCTGTCGCTGTATCCGTAGCAATCGGACAGATTCAAGTTCTCCTTCTCCGCGTAGATGCGCATCCAGCTCGCCTTGGTGGCGGCCGCCATCACCGGCGGCAGCAGCCGACCGGTCGCGTAACCATCCACGAACTCCAGGCGGTTGGTCACATAGTCGTCGATTTTGAGGTGCTTGGCGAGCGGGCGCACCGTGAGGTCCAGGGCCCCCGTCACCAGCACCTGCCGCAAACCCAGCTGACGCGATTTGTCGATGAGCTCGTAGGCGCCCGGAAAGATCGACGGCCGCAACACGGTGTCGAACAGCTCGTCGGCCAGGCAGCGCAACCGATCTTCGGACTCGCCCTTGTAGCGGACGAAGAAGATGTCGTTGAACAACCGCCGGTTGTAGAAGTCGGCGGCCAGAAACAGCGGGACGCTGACGAAGGTCGCGACGGTCTTGACCAGGCTCCTGAGCACGCCTTGCTGGTTGCGGGCGGAGAACGCGAACGCGTGCACGAGGTTCGTGCGCACCAACGTCCCGTCGAGGTCGTAGAAGGCAGCCGCGGCCATCAGGAAAGCTGAACCGTATACCACGCAAATTCGCCGATTCCGGTTGCGAAACGGCATAATGCCGGCACGACGACATGAAGCGGGTCCTCGGTCGTGAGCTGCTGACGACCATCCTTCGGGAGGCGGCACCCGCAGAGCTGCGGGTGGTGGGCCGCTCGTTGCTCCACGCGGCGCTGGTCGGCGTCGCCGCGGGTGTGATGGGCGCCGCGTTTTTCGCGACCCTCGAGCTCGTGCAGCGGCTCGTGCTCGAGGACCTCGGCGGCTATCGCCCGCTGCGCGCGCACGGCGAGACGTTTCTGCCCGAGCTCACGGCCCAGCTGCACTTCCGCCCGTGGCTGCTCGCGCTCCTGCCCGCGGTGGGCGCGCTCGCGAGCGGCATCCTCTCGGAGCTCGCGCCCGAGACCCGCGGTGGCGGCGGCGACGCGATGATCGACGCGTTCCACAACCAGGGCGGCGTCATCCGCCGGCGGGTGTCGTGGGTGAAGGCGCTGGCGTCGATCTTCACGCTCGGCACCGGCGGCTCCGGCGGCCGCGAGGGGCCGACGATGCAGATCGGTGGCGCGCTCGGCTCGCTGGTGGGCCGCGTTCTCGGCGTCGGCGTCGCCGAGCGCCGCATCCTGATGGTCGCGGGCGTCGCGGCCGGCATCGCGGCCGTGTTCCGCACCCCGCTCGGCGCCGCGCTGCTGGCGGTCGAGGTGCTGTACCGTGACGACTTCGAATCCGACGCGCTGATCCCCGCGGTCCTCGCGAGCGTCACCGCCTACTCGGTCGTCATCTCGATCTTCGGCGAGTCGACGCTGTTCGCGATCCCGGGGCACTTCCCGTTCGTGATTCGGCATCTTTGGCTGTACGGCGTGCTCGCGCTCTTGGTCTCGGTGCTGGCGAGCACGTTCCTGTCGTCGCTGCGCGGCGTGCAGCGGCTGACGGCATCGTTGTCGATCCCCGCCTGGGCCCGCCCCGGCCTCGGCGGCCTGGCGGTGGGCGTGTTCTGCGTCCCCATCATCCTGGTCGTCGGCCGCGGGCTCGCACAGCCGGGTCAGGGCCTGGGCCTGCTGGGCGGCGGCTACGGCGCCGTCCAGGTCGCGATCAGCGGCACCGATTGGCTGCCGCTCGGGTGGGCGGGCGTGGCGCTGCTGCTGTTTCTCTGTCTCGCCAAGATCGTCGCGTCGTCGCTGACGATCGGCACCGGCGGCAGCGCCGGCGACTTCGCCCCCGCGCTCGTGATCGGCGGGCTGTTCGGGGGCGCGTTCGGGCGCGCCGCGCAGATCGTGCTCGGCGATCCGAGCATCCACCCGGGCGCGTTCGCGCTGGTCGCGATGGGCACGTTCTACGGCGGCATCGCCCACACCCCGCTGTCCTCCTTGGTTCTCGTCTGCGAGCTCGCGGGCAGCTACGACCTGCTCGTCCCGCTCATGCTCGCCGAGGGCATCGCGTTCATCGCCCTCCGCAAGAAGTCGCTCTACCGCGCCCAGCTCCGCACCCAGCGCGACTCCCCCGCGCACGTCGCGGTCAAGGTCGACGTCCTGCGCGACACGCGGGTCGGCGCCATCATGCGCATGATCTCGGTCAGCGGGGTCCCTGTCCCTTCGCGCGCCCTCTCGGTCCGCGTCGACGCCGACCTGCGCACCGCCGCCGAGACATTGCTCACCCACAAGCTGCGCGAGATTCAGGTCGTCGACGCGTCAGGCACGGTGGTCGGCCTGCTCGACGAGGCCGACATATCGCGCTTCTACCTGAAGGCCGCCGACGCGAGCGCCGCCGCCCCCGCCGGCGAGCCGAGCTAGCCGCTCTCGCGCGAAGCGCGAGTCTGCGGCTACTGTCCGGATCGTAGCGGCAAACCCGCGCTTCGCGCGGGAGCCGCTAGCCAGCTAGGAGATTGTTGCAGTAAGTAGCCGCACACTCGCGCTTCGCGCGAGAGCGGCTAGCGTTCGGGGAACCCGTCACGCCCGGTGCGGAACGCGATCGAGAAGAAGTGGTTGGTGCCGAAGCCGTAGAAGTCGCCCGGGTCGTTGACCACCGGCACGCCCACGCTGTACTCGAGCAGCAGCGCGCGGCCGGTCGCGCGCGAAAGCTCGAGACCGGCGTGCAGCATCAGCAGACCTTCGCCGGTCCAGCTGCGGTCCGCGTAGGTGACACCCGGCGTGCGGTCGCCGTAGCCGAAGATCCAGTACGCGCTGTACCCGATGGCGGCGTAGGGCGTGAACCACGGCCGCAGGCTGTGGCTGGCGCTGACCGTCACCGGGATGTGAAAGATGGTGGCCGAGGGATCGGGCGCGCCGCCCACGCCGGCGGACACCGACAGCGCGGTCGCGCGGGCGGGATCGAGCAGGTTCCACTTCACGTCGCCCAGCAGGCCGATGCCGTAGAGCAGCCGGATCCCCCAGTCGATCCGATCGGTGGCGCCGTGGCGGACCATGAGATCGAGCGGGATGGCGCTCGCCCCGCCGATGTCGAAGCCGCCGCGATCGCCCAGGTACACCAGGCTCTCGCCGATCGTGGTGCGGGTCTCCCCGCGCGGCGTGGTGCGCGCGCTCTGCAGCCGGGTGATGCCACACCCGGGCGCGAGCAGGCCCGCGGACGTCGCGAGGCCGAGCGCGACGCTGAGCCGTCGCGCGCTCACTGCCCGCCGAGCGCCTGGACGATCTCGGCCTTGCTTGCGTGCTGGTCGCAGATCGCGCGCAGCTCGGCCCGCGTGGGCGGGGGGTGCGAGAACGGGGGCTGGAGCTCCGCGGTCTCCTCCACCAGCAGCGTGTAGCGGTGGGGCACGAAGCTCCCGCTCCAGCAATAGATCGGAGACACGGTCGGCTCGTGGCCCGCGACGAACTCGGCGCGCGCCACCAGCGCCTTGACGCCGACGACGGCCCAGTAGGTCATCATCTTACGCTCGTAATCGGCGAACACGGGAACGATGACGCGCGGGTCGCGGGCCACGTCCGCGTCGGTCTTCCACCCCGAGAGCCAAGCGCGCGCGGCGGCGATCGCTTTGGCCACGTCGATCTCGGCCAGCTCGTCGGCGAGTAGGCCGGTCTCGCGCGCCATCCCGACCGCGTCCGCGCCCAGGAACGCCAGCCCGTACAGCAGCGACACGCGCTCTGCGAGCTCGTCGGCGAGCGGCACGCTGCCACGCCCGCCCGACTCCAGCACGCGGTTGGTCCCGGTGAGGAAGGTCTGGCCGACGCTCGCCTGCAGGAACGTGCGCAGGAACCGGTATCCGCGCGCCGTACGCAGGTAGAAGGTCGGGAACGGCTCGGCGGGCAGCAATGGATAGATGTCGACCGGCGGTAGCGGCGCCGCCGACCCGCCCGCGCCGAACGCGAGCTGCTTGACGTGGGTCTCGCGGGTCTGGATGAGCAACGACTTGAACGTCTCTATCAGCTTCTTCTTGTAGCCGGCCGTGAGCAGCAGGTGCTGGCTCTCGGGCCCGCGCTCGGGCAAGAGCAGCGTCTCGAGCGCGTAGAGCTGGTAATCGTACCAGCCGCCGTCGGCGGCGGGCGCGAGGTCGAGGTCGCCGGAGCGCACGGCCTGGATGAGCACGTCGAGCAGGTTGGTGCCGGGCGGCGGCGGGGTCAGGCAGTACTGCTCGTCGAAGTAGTTCGAGTCCTTGCTGCGGGAGGCGGGCATGAACGCCACCGGCACGTACACGCAGGCGTTGAGGGGCTTGGTGGCGGTGAGAAAGGCGCTCTCGATCGCCGTCGGGTTGGCGAGCGCGGCCTGATTCGGCACGTAGGGGATGAGCGCGTCGACGCTGTAGCTGGTGAACGGATTGGTGAGGCCGGCGTAGACGCCCGTCACGCGCTGGTAGTCGGCGAGCAGCGTCCCGTCCTGGGACAACAAGAACGCGAGCGCGGCCAGCGCGCCGAACGATTCACCGTTGTCGCGGTTCTGGAGGAACCGGTCGCGCGTGAACACGCGCCCGAGCTCCGGCGTCCAGCTGTAGAACCCGATGGGCCGCGCGAACATCGGGTCCGCCGCAAACGCGTCCGCACGCATCTGCGCACGCGAACGCAGCCCGGCATCGATTGACGGCGCCTCGCCCGCGAGGATCTGCGCCGCGCCCACCAGCACCGACGCATCGTCGAACGCCGTCCGCGCTCCCCCGGCCGCGGCCGGGGCGAGCGTAGCCAGCCGCGCGGCGAGCGCCGTGAACAGCGCCCGCTTGCCGGCCTCGGCGTTCAGCTCGACCGCGGCGTAGAGCCCGTCGTTGAACGGCTTGAGCGTGCCGTTCACGACCTCCATCGAAGGGATCGCGTCCGCGCCGATGGCGTCGATGACCGTGAGCGCGTCGGTGCGACCGTGGAACAACCTCTTGTCGAGCACCGACTCGTCACCCTCGAACGGCACGATGTCCAGCTTGGACACGGCGACGCTCTTGTTCATCTCGATCTCGCACGTGTTCCAGTTCTGCTTGAACGCTTCCTTGACCGTGCGGGAGGCGTCGAACATCGGGTTCTTGTCCTCGATGCGATCGTCCTCGAGCTTGGCCATGCCCTCGCTCGACCTGTGCTCGATCACGTCCTCCTCGTGCCCGAGCGAGTCGAGACACCCGCCCTCCAGCGCCGCCAGCGCGACAGCCGCCAGGACACCCAGACCGCGCCGATCCCGCATCCTCATGGTTGCCGACGTCACAATTCCACCGGTTGCAAAGCATCGGCCATCCGCCAAATCCCCGCAATCACGACCACGGCGCGGCCCGATCGCGACATCATTGTCGCGCAACCAGGTCGCGGGTAGCCTCCGGCCAGCCGGGGTACTGGAAGCTAAACCCAGCGTCGAGCAAACGCCCCGGCACCACGCGCCGGCTCTTGAACACGAGCTCGGTGTCGGTGCGCAGGAACCACGCCCCGATCGCCGCCATCCAGCGCGTCGCCGGCAATCCGACGCGCACGCCCGCGGCGGCGCGTTGCTACGCGCGATCGATGGTGGTTTCCGAGGTGGTACGCTTGCCGAAGCTCTTCGCGGCCTCATCGCGGGACACGATCATGACGAAGCCCCTGGTCTCCAACGTCTCGGACACCGCGCGCTGGATGGCGGTCTACCGGGCCTGGGAAACGACGCGGCTCAACCCGCTGTTCCGCGACCCGTACGCGGAGCGCCTCGCGGGCGCACGCGGTCGCGAGATGGCGGCGGGCGTGCCGTGGTCGGCGCGCACCGGCTGGCCCATGATCGCGCGCACCAAACTGATCGACGACCTCGTGCTCGCGTGTGCCGGTGAGGGCTGCGACCGCGTGCTCAATCTCGCGGCCGGCTTCGACACCCGCCCCTACCGCCTCGCCCTCCCCGCGTCGCTGTCGTGGATCGAGGCCGACCTGCCCGAGATCATCGCCGAGAAGGACCGTGTGCTCGCCGACGAGAAGCCCGCCTGCCGGCTGGTGCGCGAAGCGGTCGACCTCGCCGACGCCGACGCGCGCGCCGCCTTCCTCGCCCGCGTGTCAGGCCCAGCGCTGCGGATGTTGGTGATCACCGAGGGCTTGCTCGCGTACCTCGAGGAGGGCGTGGTCAAGGCGCTGGCGCGCGACCTCGCAACCCGTGCCCCCGTCCGCTGGTGGATCCTGGATGCGCTCTCGCCCGCGATGGTCGACGTGATGAAGAAGGACATGTCCGCGCACTTCGCTCACGCGCCGCTTCGCTTCGCGCCCGAAAGCGGCGTCGCGTTCTTCGAGTCGCTCGGCTGGCGCGTGCGCGACGTGCACTCCATCTTCCGCGCCGCCGTCGCCTACGGGCGGGCGCCCTGGTTCATGCGCCCGTTCGCCTGGTTCCCCGACCCCGACCCGCGCAAGCCCGGCGCCGCCCGCTGGTTTGCCGTTGCCCGCCTCGAACGCAAACGCACCACCCCGTAGGTCGATGCCATGATTTGATGGCATACTCTTGCCATGCCCGTTGCCCGGCGCCGGAACTTCCACATCCCGCTCGGCGAAGATCTGCATCGACTACTTCGAATCGAAGCGGCTCGAACCGGCCGGCCGGCCACCGAGTTGGCCCGCAACGCCATCGAGTCCGCCCTGCGCGAGCGACAGCGATTTTTACTGCACGAGTCAATCGCCGAATACGCCGCCGCGGTCGCCGGCACGGAGGCGGATCTCGATCCGGTTCTCGAACGCGTGGCCAGCGAGCAGCTATCCGGACGCAAGCGACGGCGGTCTTGAAGCGGGGAGAAGTCTGGTGGGCGGATCTCGCGCCGCGCTCCGGCTCCGAGCAAGCGGGGCGCCGGCCCGTCGTCGTCGTCTCGCATGACGCGTTCAACCGAACCGAGGGATGGCGCTCGATCATCGTCGTTCCCTTGACGACATCGGTGACGCAGGCGCGACGCGGTCCCACCGCCCCATCGCTTCCGCGCGGCGCAGCCGGCCTCGCTCGCACGAGCGTGGCGCTTTGCCATCAGGTGACGACGCTTGATCGTGCGAAGCTCACCCGTCAGATCGGCACCCTGCCGTCGGCGGCAATGCTCGCGATCGAGATGGGACTCAAGGCCGCCCTCAGCATGGTGTGAGGGCGGCAACCTAGCCGAGCGCGCCGGGCGCGCGACGCCTACTTGTCCTTCTTGTTCCGGAACTCCGCGATCATCACTTCGCGGGCCTGCTTGGGCACCTCGGCGTACTTCTGGAACTCCATGGTGAACTCGCCCTTGCCCTGGGTCATCGACCGCAGATCGGTCGAGTAGCCGAACATGTCATTGAGCGGCACCTCGGCCATCGCCTGCACGAACGACTCCAGCTTCTCGGACGAGATGATGGTGCCGCGGCGCTGGTTGAGGCCGCCCATGACCCCGCCCTGGAACTCCTCGGGGAACTGGACCTCGACCCGCATGATGGGCTCGAGGATGGTGGGCTTGGCCTGCGCGTAGGCCTCGCGGAAGCCCATGAGCGCCGCGGTCCGGAACGCGATTTCGGACGAGTCGACGGGGTGCGAGGCGCCATCATTGATCGTGCACTTGACGCCGACGATGGGGAACCCGATGAGCGGCCCCTTTTTCATCGCCTCGCGGAAACCCTTGTCGCAGGCCTGGATGAACTCGCGCGGAATCGCGCCGCCCGTGATGTCGTCCTCGAACTCGTAGCCGGTCGGGTGCTCCGCCGGCAAGGGCTCGATGAAGCCCGCGACCTTGCCGTATTGCCCCGAACCGCCGGTCTGCTTCTTGTGGGTGTAGTTGAACTCCGCGCGCTGAAGAATGGCCTCGCGGTACGCGACCTGCGGCTTGCCCGAGATGACTTCGCACGCGTACTCGCGCTTCATGCGCTCGATGTAGATCTCGAGGTGCAGCTCGCCCATGCCGCTGATGATGGTCTGTGCCGACTCCTCGTCGCGCTTGACGCGGAAGGTGGGGTCTTCCTTGGTGAACCGGTTGAGCGCCTTGGAGAAGTTGGTGGCGTTGCCCTTGTCCTTGGGCGCCACCGCCAGCGAGATGACGGCGTCCGGGACGTGCATCGACGTCATCGTGTAGTTGATCGACTCGTGGGTGAACGTGTCGCCCGACGAACACTCGACGCCGAACAGCGCCACGATGTCACCCGCGGTCGTGGTGTCGACGTCGTTCATCTCGGACGAGTGCATGCGCACGAGCCGCGGCACCTTGACGCGCTTCTGGTTGGCGCTGTTGTTGACGATGAAGTCACCCTTGGTGAGCGACCCCTGATAGACGCGCATGTACGTCAGCTGCCCGTAGCGCCCATCTTCCAGCTTGAACGCGAGCCCCACGAACGGCTTCTTAGGGTCGGACTCGAGGATGACCTTCTCCTCTTTCTTGTCCTGGTCGAGCGCGATGTTGGTGACCTCCTTGGGGTTGGGGAGGTACCTGTTGACGCCGTCGAGCATCAGCTGGACACCCTTGTTCTTGTAGGCGGAGCCGATGAACACGGGGGTCATCTTGAGCGCGATGGTGACGCGGCGGATGGCGGCGTGCAGCTCGTCCTGCGTCGGGTCCTGCTCGGCCAGGAACTTGTCGGCGATGGCATCGTCGTGGTCGGCGATCGACGCGATCATGTCGTGACGCGCGGTCTTCGCCTTCTCGACCAGCTCGGCCGGGATCTCTTCCTCGCGGATGTCCTCGCCGTTGTCACCGTCGAAGTAGAAGGCCCTCATCTTGATGAGGTCGATGATGCCCTCGAAGTTGGCTTCTTCCCCGATCGGCAGCTGGATCGTGATCGTGTTGTGCCGCAGCTTCTCCTTGAGCTGGTGGGTGACGCGCGCCGGGTCGGAGCCCGCGCGGTCCAGTTTGTTGATGAACGCCAGCCGCGGCACGTTGTAGCGGCGCATCTGTCGGTCGACGGTGTACGACTGCGACTGCACGCCCGACGTCCCGCACAACACCAGCACCGCGCCGTCCAGCACGCGCAGCGCGCGCTCGACCTCGATCGTGAAGTCGACGTGGCCGGGGGTGTCGATGAGGTTGATGACGTAGCCGTCCCACTCGCAGTAGGTGGCGGCGGACTGGATGGTGATGCCCTTCTCGCGCTCGAGATCCATCGAGTCCATCTTGGCGCCGACGCCCGACTTGCCGCGGACCTCCTCGATCTTGTGGATCTTGCCCGTGTAAAAAAGGATCCGCTCGGAGAGCGTGGTCTTCCCCGAATCGATGTGGGCCGAGATGCCGATGTTGCGAACTTTGTCGAGCGAGATGGCCATGGTTCCGTCCGTTCCTTCGGTGGTAAGAGCGCGGCAGTTTAGTGAGTTTTCGCGCAGGCGCCAGCGCGAAAGCCGGCGCTGTGCTCCTACTTGACCCCGACCAGCTCCACGTCAAACACCAGCGTCGCGTTGGGAGGAATCGGCCCGCCCGGGGTGCCGCGAGCGCCGTAGGCGAGCTCGGCCGGGATGGTGAGCTGGCGCTTGCCCCCCACCTTCATGCCCTCGAGGCCCATGTCCCAGCCCTTGATGACCTTGCCGGCCCCGAGCAGGAACTCGATCGGCTGGCCCCGTTCGTAGGAGCTGTCGAACTTGGTGCCGTCGGTCAGCTTGCCCGAGTAGTGCACCGACACGATCTTCCCGTTGACGGCGACCGCCCCTTCCCCGGGCTTGCTCTCCTCGACCACTAGACCGCCCGCCATCCGCTTGGCGTTCGCCCCCGCCCGCCGCTTGCCGCACGCGGGGGTCCCCGCCAGCAACACGACCAAGAACCCGAATGAGAGCGCGAGCAAGACCCGTCCGGTGGAGGCGACCGGCTTCATGGCCGGGCACGATAACACGGCGCCGCGCGCAGCGTGGCTTTGCGCCACGCGGAGCGAACGGTGCGACGGGGGACCCAAGCGCGCGAATGCGCGATGTCCCCGATCAGGAGATCAGCAGTTCCGCGATCTTGCCGCGGCGGTCGGCCTTGCTGTTGACCTGGCGGGCGGCGAACACCTTATTGAGCGAGAACCCGTCGTCTTTGTAGAGGTCCGCGGCCGCGGACGAGTTCGAGATGATGACCTTCACCCCCCGCGCCTTGAGGCGGAGCGCCAGGCCGCGCAGCCGAAGCTGATCGTCGTTCGTGAAACCCTTGGCCGTGTACGAGGTGAAGTACGACGTCGCGGACAGCGGCACGTACGGTGGATCGAAGTAGACCAGGTCACCCCGCTTGGCGCGGTCGAGCACGTTCGCGAAGTCCTCGTGGCGGATCTCTGCGCTGGCCAGCGCGCGCTGACACGCGCGCAGGTTCTTCTCGTCGCAGATCAGGGTCCGATTGTCGCCGAACGGAACGTTGAACTCGTTCCGACTGTTGACGCGATAGAGGCCGTTGTAGCCGGTCTTGTTGAGGAAGATGAACCAGGCCGCGACCTCGGCGTCGGTCGCGCGATCGATGTCCTGCTTGCGTAGCTTGAGGAAAAACGGCCGGCTGCGCCTGTACTTCTTCAGCCGTTCAATGACCTCGTCGACGTTGTGCTTGATGCCGCGGTAGCAACGCACGAGTCGCTCGTTGGAATCTGACAGGAACGCCTTCGCCGGCTCGAGCTCGAAGAACACGGCGCCGCCACCCAGGAACGGCTCGTGGTACGCGCCGAACTCCGGCGGCACGTGTTTGCGAATGTCCGCTAGCAGCTGCCGCTTGCCGCCCGCCCACTTCAAGAACGGCCGGGGCTCCGATCGGGCGCTCACGGGCTTGCTCATCGGTCCATCCGGCGACGGAGGCACGCTATCTCTCCGCGCGCGTGAGGGCAATCAAATCGCGAAGGCAAGAAAATTTCGGCACGAAATTGCACCTACACGCAAGTTTCGATCGCGCATTTTTCTCGGGTTTTTGGCTGCATTTTTGTTTCGCTCGTCGATCTTTGTCTCTAGAGTAAGCGGCCAAAACTTGCGGGGCGGCACCCGCCGCCGGCGCGAAACATCGGCAGACGCCAGCACGGGCCACCACACACACGACAAAGGAGACTTCCATGGCGAAGGTATTGACCAAGTCCCAGATCATCCAGGCAATCGCGGACGCTCACAAAGAGAAGCTGGCGCGCAAAGACGTCGCCCGGGTTCTGGAGTCGCTCTCGGCGGTCGGATACAAGGAGCTCAAGAAGAACGGCATCTTCGTGCTCCCGGGGTTTGCCAAGTTTCTGGTGATCAAGAAGCCCGCGACCAAGGAGCGTCAGGGCATCAACCCGTTCACCAAGGAGCCGATCACGATCAAGGCCAAGCCGGCCCGCAAGGTACTGAAGGCGCGCCCGGTGAAGGCCGCCAAGGACTCGCTGGCGTAAGCGTTTCTGGTTCGCGGGAGGGTCTCACCGGCCCTCCCGCGCGCCGACTCTCGCGAGGGAGCCCCACATGGTCAGGCTCAATCGCATCTACACCAAGACCGGCGACGGGGGCGACACCCGGCTCGTCGGCGGCCAAAAGGTCCGCAAGCACGCCAAGCGGATCGAGGCCTACGGCACCATCGACGAGCTGTCTGCCGGGATTGGCCTCGCGCGCACCCTGCTCGGGCAACCCGGCGCGCCCCAAGGCGCGGACGACCTCGCTGCCATCCTGGGCCGGATCCAGAACGAGCTCTTCAACCTCGGCAGCGAGCTCGCGACCCTTCCCGACAACATCCGTCCCGGCCAGCCCGTGATCGAGGCGCGCCACGTGGCCGCGCTCGAGCACGAGATCGACGGCTGGAACGCGAATCTGCCCGAGCTCCGCAGCTTCGTGCTGCCCGGCGGCGGCATGGTCGCCGCCCAGCTTCACGTCGCGCGCACGATCTGCCGGCGCGCCGAGCGCGCCATCGTGTCGCTCATGGACAGCGAAGGCATCGGCGCGCAGGACCTCCCCTACGTGAATCGGCTCTCCGACGCGCTGTTCGTGATGAGCCGCCACGCGGCCCGCCTCTACAGCGAGCCCGAGCCCCTCTGGCATCCCGAAAAGACCTGAGAAGGTCGCCTCTAAAAACTCAGCGCGACGCCGCCGTTGATGTCGATGTGGAACGTAAACGTCGTGAAGCCGACCAGGAGGTTGGTCCCCAGCGTGACCGCGAATCCCGGCGTGAGGTCGTAGAGGAAGCCGCCGCCGCCGCCGACGAACACCGGCCCCGCCGCAACGGTGTCGACACAGACCTGGTCCTTCATCGGGCCGCACATCGCGACGCTCTCGAACTTGGCCACGTGGCGGATCTGCCCGCCACCCGCCATCCCAGTCACGTAGGGCCGGAACTCGCCCTCGGCCAGGAAGTAACTGAAACGCAGGAACGCGGCCTCGGCGTGCCAGGCGGGCGTGCAGATGCCGTCGCCGCACTCGAGCTCACCATTCGGTCCCGGCGCGGGGTGATAGGTCGACGCGCCGGTCACCAGCTGGAACCGCAGCTGCAGCGACAGCATCATGGTCGGGTCGATGAAGTAGCCGACCTCGGGCACCACGTGGGCGAGCTGGCTGGGCGCGAAGCCAGTGGGCGACACGTGGTCATTGCCGTTCACCTCGCCGACGCCACTGGTCCAGCCGACGCCGCTGCCGAAGCCCAATCCAACCAACCACGTCGCGCCGGTCTCTTCTTTGGGCGCCGGCTTGGGCTCGCGCTTCCGCCCGCCCGACAACGTGACCGACAGCGAATCTTCGGCGGTCCCCTTGCTGGCGAGCGTCTTGTCGTCGGCGCCGCTGGCTTCGATGAAGTATTCGACCGCGCTTCCCTGCGTCGCCGCCCCCGGGATCTCACCCAGCCAGGTGCCCGAGCCGGGCGGATCCTCGCGCAGCTCCTTCTCGGCGAACTCTTCGGCGCCCTCCGCCTTGAATAACAGCGTGACGCTTTTCGCGCCCAGCGCCGGGTCGACGACGACCTTGATAGGGATCGCCACCCCGCGCGTGGACGCGGCCACCGGCTCGTGCTTGATCCCAGCCCCAGCGGGCGCGGCAGGCTCGCTCTTCGCCGCGGCGATGGCCTCGTCGTAGACCTCCTGGATTTCCGGGGTGGCCAGCGACTTGTCGAGCTTGATGTCGGGCTGAATCTTCAGCGCCTTGCGAAAAGCCTGGATCGCCTCGTCCTTCTGCTTGAACCCCGCAAGCAACACGACGCCCATATGGACGTAGGTCCGCGCGGTGACCGGATGGTTTTCCAGCTGCGACTCAGCTGCCCCGTCAATCGCGCTCTGCAGCAGCTTGCGGGCCTCGTCGAAGTTGAGGTTCTGGTACTCGTCGACCGCCTTCTTGTTGATCTTGGCGAGCTTCTCCAACGCCGCGCTGTCCTGAGCATGGGCCAGGGAAAACCCAAGCGGGCCAAGAGACGGACCGACGACGGGCAGCAACAACGCCGGCAGGACGGCGAGGAGGCGGTACGGGGTCGGCATCGTGTGGCGAGGGCCCCCGCGGGTACAGGGGATGAACCGGCGAACCCCGCGGAAGTGCGGTGAATGTATCACGCCGGCAGAATCTGACGCTCGGCCGTATAATTGTCGTATGTCGATTTCCAGGTTTGTCCCGTGGATTGCCCCCGCGGTGGTGCTGTTTGGCGCGAGCGCGCTCTGGCACGGTCCGTCGAAACCCGGTTCCGGCGATAAGCCGGCCCCGTCTGCCGCGGATCACCAACCCCCCGATGCCGCTGGGCTGACCCGCCTGGTCGTGGACTTCAAGGACGACGTCTCGAACGACACTCTCGAAGCCAACGGCTACGTCGAGATCCCGGTGACCGACTACTCGCGGCAGGACCGGCTCTACCGAATGGAGTTCGCGACCGCCGGCGAGGCCGCCGCGGCACTGGCCAAGCTGTCCCACGACCCGAGCGTCGAGAGCGCCGACTACGACGTCGAGTACGCGCTGTCGCCCGACGAGCTCGCGGCCACCGCCGCGGGTGATTCGCTCGAGGCCGAGTGCCAGGCGGCAGCGGCGCCGGGCGAGGGCTTCCCCAACGACGCGTGCTTCAAGTACCAATGGCACCTGCGCCAGATCGGAATGCCCGAGGCGTGGAAGCGCGGCAACGGCAAGGGCGTGGTCGTCGCCGTGATCGACACCGGCGTCAGCCAGGTCGCGGACCTCAAGGACACCAAGTTCGTCGCGGGGTACAACTTTCTCGCCAACTCGTCCGATGCGGCGGACGATCACGGCCACGGCACCCACGTCGCGGGCACGATCGCGCAGGCGACCAACAACCGGATCGGAGTGGCGGGCGTCGCGTACGGCGCCAGCATCATGCCGCTCAAGGTGCTGTCGGCGCGCGGCTCGGGCTCGGTTGCAGGCATCGCGCAGGCGATCCGGTGGGCCGCGGACCACGGCGCCCACGTCATCAACATGAGCCTGGGCGGGCCGACGGCGATCGGCACCATGGGTAGCGCCGTGAAGTACGCGCGCGGCAAGGGCGTCGTCGTCGTCGCGGCGGCGGGCAACGACGGCCGCGGTCGCGTCGGTTACCCCGCGGCGTACCCGGGCGTGCTGGCGGTCGCGTCGACGCAGTTCGACGAAACCACCACGTTTTATTCGAACTGGGGCAAGGAGATCGACATCGCCGCGCCAGGCGGCAACACGCGCGTCGACCAGAACGGTGACGGCAAGCCCGACGGCGTCCTCCAGCACACCATCGTCCCCGGCGACACCAGCCGCACCGATTACCTGTGGTTCATGGGCACGTCGATGGCGTCGCCCCACGCGGCGGGCGTGGCGGCGCTGGTCATCGGCGCCGGCGTGAAGAAGCCGGACGCGGTCGAGCAGATCCTGCTCGATACCGCGCGGAAACCGAAGCCCAAGGCGGGCGCCGCGGATGGCCGCATCGACGACCACTACGGCGCCGGCATCATCGACGCGACCGCGGCGCTCAAGAAGTCCAAAGACGCGCGCGGCGCCGGCGAGCTCGGTCTCGCGTGCGCCGCCGCGCTCTATGGCGTCTTCATGATGCGGCGGCGTGGTCTCCCCCTCGTTCGCCTCGGTCTCGGGTTCGCCAGCGCCCTGGTGGGCGGCTCGCTGGTCCAGCAGCTCGCGGACAGCAGCGTCTTCGCCGCCGGCGCTGGCATGCTGCTCAACCCGTTGCTGTGGAGTGCCGCGGTTCCGCTGCTGCTGACCGTGCTGCTCTACGGCGTGGCCCGGCTCCGCCCGACGCTGGCGGGCCTGGGATTCGGCTTCGCCGGCGCGTTGCTGTTCGCCGCGGTCAGCCGCACGGTCGACGTCAGCTTCCTGCCCTCGTTCCTAGACCCGTTCTGGCTCGGCGCTCACGGCGTCTTCGCCGCCCTGGTCGCGACCGCCGTCATCCGTAAGAGCTAACGGCTAGCGGCCCCTCTCCCTAACCGTGTCACCCACGCTGCCGCTTCGCGGGGCGAGGGGACCGGATGTTTACGAGCCGCGTTTGAGCTCGGTGAGGACGGACTTGGCGACGGCTTTGAGGGTGTCGAACACGCCGGCGCCGCTGGTCGCGCACGCTTCGAACTCGGGGACCTTGGTCGGATTCAGGACCTCGCGCAGCTGCGTCATCGGTGCGGCGTTGGGCAGGTCGCGCTTGTTGTACTGGACGACGTAAGGGAGCTTGTCGAGGTCGTAGCCCTGCTCGGTCAGGTTGAGGCGCAGGTTCTCGAGCGACTCGATGTTCGCCTCCATACGCTCGATCTGCGAGTCGGCCACGAACACCACCCCGTCGACACCTTTCAGGATCAGCTTGCGGCTCGCGTCGTAGAACACCTGCCCCGGCACGGTGTAGAGGTGGAACCGCGTCTTGAAGCCGCGGATCTCGCCCAGCGACAGCGGCAGGAAGTCGAAGAACAACGTCCGCTCGGTTTCGGTTGCGAGCGAGATCATCTTGCCCTTCGCGTCGGGGCTGGTCTTCGCATAAATGTAGTGCAGGTTGGTGGTCTTCCCGCACAGACCCGGCCCGTAATACACGAGCTTGCAGTTGATCTCGCGCGACGAGTAGTTGATGAAGCTCAAAGGTTCACCTCGGAACCCTCAAAGGGTTCCGAACCTCCCGCGATGAGCTACGCCCGGCAGAGCCGGGCTTCGCTCGACGCGATACACGGCGGGCTCAGTCATTGAAGAGGTTGTCGATGTCGCTGTCGGTGATTTCAGTCAGAATCGACGGCTGGCTCTTGGCTGCCGCCTTTTTGGCGACCTGATCGAACAGGCGAACCATTTCGGCGGATGACTTCTTGACCCTGAGCCGGACCAGACCGAGCGACGACCGCTCGTCGAACAGCACGACCAGGATGGCGCGGCCGCCGACCAGAGTGATGTGGACGTGGGTCTTCTCGCCCTCGTGAAACTGACTGGTGAAATCCTTCTCGCGGAGGATCTTCGAGATGCCGCCCGTCGCCGCGACGTTGCCGGCGGTCAGCGACGACAACGACGTCACGTCCAGCTCGTCCACGTCGCCTGCGTCCGCGATCGGCTGACCGTCGCGGCCGATCAACAACACGGCCTTGGCGTTCGCGTCCCGGACGAGATGACCGCAGACCATCGACATCTGCTGCTGTTCCTCGGGGAACATCACTTCGGGGCCGTTCATCTCGCTCCTCTACCGGTGGACATCGGGCTCCCTGGGATACCCACGAATACTACATTTCGCGACGGCCGTCGATGGCGCGGGCCAACGTCAGCTGGTCGGCGTACTCGAGCTCGCCCCCGATGGGTACCCCGGTGGCGATCCGGGTGGTCCGAACCCCGAGGGGCCGGAGCAGCTTGGCCAGGTACACCGCCGTCGCCTCCCCCTCGATGCTGGTGCTGGTGGCGAGGATGACCTCCCGGACCGCGGCGGCCTCCTCCCTCGGACCACACCGCCTCACGAGCTCGGTCACCCGGAGGTCGTCGGGGCCGACGCCGTCGAGCGGCGACAGCACCCCGTGGAGGACGTGGTAGCGGCCGCGGTAGCCCCCCGCCCGCTCGATGGCGAGCACGTCCTGGGGCTGGGCGACCACACATACGAGGCCTCCGTCGCGGCGGGCGTCGCGGCAGATGGCGCACGGGTCGGCCTCGGTCAGGTCGCAACACACCGAGCAGGAGCGGATCTTGTTGCGGACCTCGGTGATGGCGGCGGCCAGCGCGGCGGCATCCTCGGCCGGGCCGCGCAGGATGTGGAACGCCAGCCGGGCCGCGGTCTTCTCGCCGATGCCGGGCAGCCTGCCAAGCTGCTGTACGAGGCGCGCGATGGGTGAGGCGACCATCAGGAGCCGAACAGCCCCGGCGGTAGCGGCAGGCCGCCCGTCACCCGCGCGAGGTCGGACTCGGCCAGCTCACGCGCCCGCTCGAGCGCGAGGTTGACCGCGCCGACGACCAGGTCCTCGATCATCTTCTTGTCGCCGGCAATTGCCGCGTCGATGGTCACCGACAGCACTTCGCCCTTGCCGTTGGCGGTGCAGCGGCAGAGACCGCCGCCGGTCTCGCCGACCACGGTCTTGGCGGCGAGCTCCTCGCGCACGCGCGCGACCTCGCTGCCGATGCGCTGCGCGGTCTCGAGCAGGCCCTTGAGGTCGGGGGTCGACATCAGGTCTTGATCTCCTTGAGCGACGCGCCGAACAGATCCTGGGTGCGGCGGATGACCGGATGCTGGCGGGCCTCCTGCTCGCGCGCCTTCTTGTCGGCCGACAAGGCCTCGCTCTCGACGCCGACCGCCGACTGAACCGCGGCCGCCGCCTGCGCCCCGACGGTGACGGCGAGACGAACCGACCGCCCCACCACCTCGCTGACCACGGCCTCGATTTCGGCGCGAGCCTTTTCGGCCTGATCGGCGGCGAACTTGTCGGGAAACGCGAGCGTGATGGTCGCGCCCACGAACGCGGCCACTTCGGCGTGCGCCAACTGCGCACCGAGGCGCGGCCGTTTCACTTCGAGGCCGGCGAGCACACGACGCCAGACCTCCGCCGGCGACTGATCTTCGGCCGACTCGAGCTTGGCGGCGGGCACGGGGGCGGGAGACTTCACGGCCGTCGGGGCAGCCGCTGCTGGTGCGGCAGCGGGCGTCCCCCAACTGCGCCCCTCGGACTTCGCGGGCGGCGATGGCGTCGGCGCGCTCTCCCGAGGGCCCTGTGCTTGCGGCGCAGCAGGCCGCGTCGCTCCACCCGTCAACCGTCCCTCGAGCGCCTCGAGGCGCTGCAAGAGGTCGCCGAGCGGGAGCATCGGCTCGGCGGCGCAGAGATCCACGCCCGCCATCTCGAACATGAGCCGCGGCGTCTGGGATCGCGACGCCTCGTCGAGCGCGCGGGCCCAACGATCGAACAGCACCGGGAGCAGGCCCGGCGCCGCGCGCTCTACCAGGGCCCGCGCTTCGGCCAGCTCCTCGGGCGTGGCATCGACCAGATCGCCCGGATCGGTCGCGCCGCGCGCGCCGGCGACGCGCGCGACGACCTCGAGGTCGCGCAAGAAGCCGAGGAACGCTCGGCCAAGCTCCGAGAGATCGACGCCGCGGTCGGCGGCCGCCGCCAGCAGGCGCAGGACCGCCGCGGCGTCGCGGTCGAGCACCGCGCCCGCGAGCTCGAGCAGCATCCGGCGGTCGGCGATACCCAACACCTCGGCCGTGATCTCCGCGGTGAGCTTCTCGGTGCCCACGTATGCGATCGCCTGGTCGAGCAGCGACAGCCCGTCGCGCACCGAGCCGGCGGCCTGCCGCGCCACCAGCCGGACCGCTTCGGCGGTGGCCTCGATCTTCTCGGCCTCGAGGATGCCACCCAGGTGCTGGGCCAGCCGCGCGGTCGGGATCAGCTTGAAGTCGAAGCGCTGGCAGCGGGACAGGATGGTGACCGGAATCTTGTGCGCCTCGGTGGTCGCGAACACGAACACCACGTGCGGCGGCGGCTCTTCCAGCGTCTTCAGCAACGCATTGAACGAGTGCGCCGACAGCATGTGCACTTCATCGATGATGTAGATCTTGCGGCGCGCCTGCGCAGGCAGGTAGCGCACGCCCTCCAGCACCGACTTGGTCTCCTCGACCTTGGTGTTGGAGGCGGCGTCGATCTCGATGACGTCGACGGAGCGCCCGGCGGCGACGTCTTGGCACAGGCTGCATTCGCCGCACGGCTCGGCGGTCGGGCCCTTCTCGCAGACCAGCGCCTTGGCGAGGATGCGGGCGGCGCTGGTCTTGCCTACCCCGCGCGCGCCGGTGAACAGGAACGCGTGGTGGACCCGGTTGGCGGAGATGGCGTTCGACAGCGTCCGGGCGACGTGCTCCTGGCCGACCAGCTCCGAAAACCGTTGTGGCCGGTACTTCCGCGCCAGGACCAGATACGACACCCTCGGGAATCTACTCGATAAAGGACCCTGACAGGGTCCTTTAGATCCCCCGCGGTCGAGCGCCATCGAGCGAGCTCGTCGGCGCTCACGCGACTCGGAACCCGAGCCTTGTCGAGGGGTCTCGGGTGCTTAAAGTCGTGGCCAAATGCGTCTCGACAAGCTCACCATCAAAGCTCAGGAGGCGGTGCAGGCGGCGCACGATCTCGCCGGAACCCGCGGCCACCAAGAACTGACGCCCGAGCACGTGCTGGCGGCTCTGCTCGACCAGCAGGACGGCGTCTCGTCGGCGCTGCTGCGCAAGTTGGGCGCCGACCCGGCGGCGATTCGCGAGGCGCTGGATCGGGTGCTGGACCAGCAGCCGCAGGTGCGGGGCTCGACCGCAGACCTCTACCTCGGGCGCCGGTTCAAAGAGCTCGTCGAGGAGGCGACGCGACAGTCGAAGGAGTTCAAGGACGAATACGTGTCGAGCGAGCACGTGCTGCTCGCGCTCAGCGCCAAGAACCAGGGACCCGCAAGCCAGGTGCTCAAGGACGCGGGCGTTCGCAAAGAGACCCTGCTCAAGGCGCTGGCCGAGGTGCGCGGCACCCAGCGGGTCACCGACCCCGAAGCCGAAGGCAAGTACCAGGCGCTCGCCAAGTACACGCGCGACCTGACTGAGCTCGCGCGCAACGGCAAGCTCGATCCGGTGATCGGGCGCGACGAGGAGATCCGGCGCGCGATGCAGGTGCTGTCGCGGCGGACCAAGAACAACCCGGTGCTGATCGGCGATCCGGGGGTGGGCAAGACCGCCGTGGTTGAGGGCATCGCGCAGCGGATCGCGTCGGGCGACGTCCCCGAGTCGCTCAAGGACAAGAAGATCCTGGCGCTGGACCTGGGCGCGCTGATCGCGGGAACCAAGTACCGCGGCGAGTTCGAAGATCGCCTCAAGTCGGTGCTCAAGGAGATCGAGGCGGCGGCGGGCGGCGTCATCCTGTTCATCGACGAGCTCCACACCCTGGTGGGCGCGGGGGGCGCCGAGGGCGCGGTCGACGCCGCGAACATGCTCAAGCCGGCGCTCGCGCGCGGCGATTTGCGCTGCATCGGCGCGACGACGCTGGACGAGTACCGGAAGTACATCGAGAAGGACAAGGCGCTCGAGCGGCGATTCCAGCCCGTGTACGTGGGCGAGCCGTCGGTCGAGGACACGGTCGCCATCCTGCGCGGGTTGAAAGAGCGCTACGAGGTCCACCACGGCATCCGCATCCGCGACGCGGCGCTGGTCGCGGCGTCGCGGCTGTCGGAGCGGTACATCTCGGGGCGGCAGCTGCCCGACAAGGCGATCGACTTGGTCGACGAGGCGGCGAGCCGGCTCAAGATGCAGATCGACTCGCGGCCCGACGCCATCGACGCCATCGAGCGCCGGCTGGTGTCGCTGGCGATCGAGGAGCAGGCACTGGCCAAAGAGAAGGACGAGGCCTCCGGCAAGCGCCTGGCGCAGGTCGCGGCCGAGATCGCGGAGCTGCGCGAGCGCGCCGATCAGATGAAGAGCATCTGGCAGCACGAGAAGCAGCTCATCGGCGAGCTGCGCAAGATCAAGGAAGAGGCGGAGGCGGGCAAGACCGAGGCTGAGCTCGCGCAGCGCAAGGGGGATTTGAACCGCGCGGCGGAGCTGCGCTTCGGCCGCATCCCCGAGCTCGACAAGCAGGCGCTCGCCAAATCCGCCGAGTTGAAGGAGGCGCAAAAGCACGGCTCGTTCCTGCGCGAGGAGGTGACCGAGGAGGACGTCGCCGCCGTCGTCTCCAAGTGGACCGGGATCCCGGTCGACAAGATGCTGGAGGGCGAGCAGGCGCGACTGCTCAACATGGAGACGCGGCTACACGGGCGTGTGATCGGCCAGGACGAGGCGGTGTCGGCGGTCGCCAACGCTGTCCGCCGCGCGCGCGCCGGCCTCCAGGATCCGAACCGACCGATCGGCTCGTTCATCTTTCTCGGCCCGACCGGCGTCGGCAAGACCGAGCTGGCGCGGTCGCTCGCCGACTTCCTGTTCGACGACGAGACCCACATCGTGCGCATCGACATGACCGAGTACATGGAGAAGCACGCGGTCTCGCGCCTCATCGGCGCTCCGCCCGGCTATGTCGGTTACGACCAGGGCGGGCAGCTGACCGAGGCGGTGCGGCGGCGCCCCTATTCGGTCGTGCTGTTCGACGAGATCGAGAAGGCCCACCCGGACGTGTTCAACGTGTTGCTCCAGCTGCTCGACGACGGTCGACTGACCGACGGCCAGGGGCGCACGGTCGACTTCCGCAACACGGTCGTCATCATGACCTCGAACGTCGGCAGCCAATATCTGCAGGACTGGACCGACCTCGACGCCAAGAACAAGGTGACAGCGGAGCTGCGGCGCACCTTCCGGCCCGAGTTCCTCAACCGCGTCGACGACACGGTCATCTTCCACCAGCTCGGCCGGAATGAGATCGACAGCATCGTCGATCTGCAGCTCGCGCGGCTGCGCAAACTGCTCGCCGACCGCGACCTGCACCTCGAGCTCACCCCGGAAGCGCGCACCTACCTCGCCGACCGAGGCTACGACCCGCAGTACGGCGCGCGGCCGCTCAAGCGCGCGCTCACGCGCTACCTCCAGGATCCGCTGTCGCGGCGCCTGCTCGCGGGCGAATTCCATCCCGGTGACGCGATCGTCGTTGGCGCGCCGCAGAAGCGGGCCGGAGGCGGGGACGGAGAGGAAGAGCTCACCATCACGCGCAAGCCGGAGCAGCGCGTAGCAGCCGTGTCATGATGGATTCGGATGAAAGACCTCTATAAGACGCTGGGGGTCGGGGAAGACGCGGGCGACGCAGAGATCAAGAAGGCGTACCGCAAGCTGGCGAAGGAGTTCCACCCCGATATCACCGGCGACGACAAGAAGAAGACGGAGCGCTTCAAGGAGATCAACGAAGCCTACGACGTGCTCGGCGACGCCGGGAAGCGCAAGGAGTACGACCGGCTCAAGCACGCGCCGATGCGGCCCGACGGCATGCCGGAGGGATTCGATCCGGACGCGTTCGCGCGCGCGTTCGGCGGCCAGCGGGCGACCGCGGGCGGCTTCGAGTTCGGGGGCGACGCCGACCTCGGCGACATGTTCTCGACCCTGTTCGGCCAGGGCGGGCGCTCCAACCCCTGGGGGCGCAGCGCGAGGCCCCGCCAGAACCGCGGGCCCGACATGGTCGGCCAGGTGTCGGTGAGCTTCCCGGAGGCGGCGCTCGGCACCCACCGGACCATCCGCACCGGCAGCGGCGCCCCCATCGACATCGCCATCCCGGCTGGGGTCGAGAGCGGCGGCCGGCTGCGGGTGCCGCGCAAAGGCGGCGCACCGACCGGCCCGGGCGGCAGCGCGGGTGACCTGTACCTCGACATCGACGTGCGACCGGATCCGTTTCTCCGCCGCGATGGCCTCGACATCACGCTGGAATTGCCGGTGTCGATCCCCGAGGCGGTGCTCGGCGGCAAGGTCGAGGTCCCGACCGTCGAAGGACCGGTGACGGTCACCATTCCGCCCGGCACGTCGAGCGGAGCCAAGCTGCGGCTTCGCGGCCGGGGTATCAAACAGAAAGACGGGTCGCGCGGCGACCAGATATGCCGGGTCGAAATCGTGGCCCCCAAGCTGGATCCGGAGGACAAAGAGACGCAAGGGCTGTTCGAAGAGCTCGCGCGCCGGCAGGGGAAGACGCCGGTCAGGAAGTTCTAGATTCCTTTGACCGGCCCGGAGCATCATATAGTGGAGGCCGTGACCGCATGAGCACAGACAACGCCAACGCCAAGACCCTTCCGCTGCTGTCATTGAGGAACCTCGTCCTGTTCCCGGGCGCGATGATGCCGGTGGAGATCGGCCGCGCGAGCTCGCTTCGGCTGATCGAGGCGCTCGGGGGCAAGGGCGCGCGGGTGCTGGTCGGCACCCAGAAGGACGCGGACATCGAGGAGCCAGCGGGCGCTGACCTCTACACGATCTGCGTCGAGGGCGAGGTGGTGCGGATCGTCAAGGCGGCCGAGAACCGGGTGACCGCGGTGCTGCGCGGGATCGAGCGCCGGAAAGTGACCGGGTTCGTGCAGGAGAAGCCGTACCTGGTGGCGAGCTACGAGCCGCTCACCGAGCTGCGAAAGGACCCGATCGAGATAGAGGGTCTGGGCATGGCGGTGTCGGACGTCGCCAAGCAGCTGATCGCGATCTCGCCCGACATTCCGGACGAGACCGGGCCGCAGCTGGATCAGCACAAGGATCCCGGGCGCCTCGGTGACGTGGTGTCGGCGACCGTGGATCTGTCGCCCGAGGAGCGGGCGTCGCTGCTGGTCGAGAGCGACGTCGCGGAGCGGTTGCGGCGGCTGTTGGTGCTGCTGCAGCGCAAAGTCGAGCTCATCAAGGTCAAGCAGAAGATCGACACGCAGGTGCGCGAGGAGTTCTCGAAGCACCAGCGCGAGGCGGTGCTGCGCCAGAAGCTCAAGGCGATCCAGGACGAGCTCGGCGAGGGGGAAGACGCGAGCGACCTCGACGCGTTCGACGAGAAGATCAAGGCGGCGCAGATGCCGGCCGACGTCGAGAAGACGGCGCGCAAGCAGCTGGACCGGCTCAAGCAAATGGCGCAATCGTCGGCCGAGTACACCGTCCAGCGCACCTACCTCGAATGGCTGGTCGAGCTGCCGTGGTCGAAGCGGACGCAGGACCGGCTGGATCTTGATCAGGCGCGCGAGATCCTCGACGCCGACCATTACGACCTCAAGAAGGTGAAGAAGCGCATCCTCGAGTACCTGGCGGTACGAAAGCTCGCGCCCGGGAAGAAGGGCCCGATCTTGTGCCTGGTGGGGCCGCCCGGCGTCGGCAAGACGTCGCTCGGCAAGTCAATCGCGCGCTCGCTCGGACGCGAGTTCATCCGCGTCTCCCTGGGCGGCGTCCGGGACGAGGCGGAGGTGCGGGGCCACCGACGGACGTACATCGGCGCGCTGCCGGGGCGGATCGTGCAGGGCATGCGCCGGGTCGGCAGCCGCAACCCGGTGTTCATGCTCGACGAAATCGACAAGCTGGGCGCGGACTTCCGCGGCGACCCGTCGGCGGCACTGCTGGAGGTGCTGGACCCCGAGCAGAACTCGACGTTCTCGGACCATTATCTGGAGGTCAACTTCGACCTCTCGGACGTCATCTTCATCGCGACGGCAAACATGCTGGACCCGATCCCGCCCGCGCTGCTCGACCGGATGGAGGTGCTGGAGATCCCGGGGTACACGCGCGAGGAGAAGCTCGAGATCGCGAAGCGGCACCTCGTGCCCAAGCAGGTCGCGGAGCACGGACTCGACGAGCAGCGGGTTCGCTTGAGCGACGACGCGCTGACCACCATCATCGAGCAGTACACGCGCGAGGCGGGCGTGCGTAATCTGGAGCGCGAGGTGGCGAGCGTCATCCGGGCGGTTGCGGTCAAGGTGGCCGAGAACCTGAGCTACGACCCCGACCTCACGTCCGAGATCGTCGCGGACATCTTGGGACCGCAGAAGTATTACTCCGAGGCGGCGGAGCGCACCGAGATCCCGGGGGTTGCGACCGGTCTCGCGTGGACGCCGACCGGCGGCGACATTCTCTTCATCGAGGCGTCGGCGATGTCGGGCAAGGGGACCCTCATCCTCACCGGCCAGCTCGGCGACGTCATGAAGGAGTCGGCGCGCGCGGGTCTGTCGTGGGTACGCACCCACGTCGAGGATCTGGGCATCACGGCGGACTTCGAGAAGACGGACATCCACCTGCACGTGCCCGCGGGCGGGGTGTCGAAGGACGGGCCGTCGGCGGGCGTGTCGATCACGGTGGCGCTCGTGTCGCTGCTGACCGGGCGGCGGGTGCGCGGCGACGTGGCCATGACCGGCGAGATCACGCTGCGCGGCACGGTGCTGCCGGTGGGTGGGATCAAGGAGAAGGTGCTGGCCGCGCACCGCGCGGGGATCAAGCGGATCGTGCTGCCCGAGCGGAACCGCAAGGACATCATCGACATCCCGGAGACGGTGCAAAAGGAGCTCGAGCTCGTGTTCGTGAAGAAGATCGACGAGGCGCTCGAGCTGACGCTGGAGTCGGTCCCGGTCGTCGCGCCCGAGACCGACGCGCCCGCCGCGGAAGTCACCGCGCGGGCGTAAGACGGGCGCGGCGCGTTGCGCGTCCACGTCCTCTATTTCGCGATGTTGCGCGAGCGGGTCGGGTGCGAGCGCGACACGTTCGAGCTCCCGGCGGGTGCCGACGTTCGTGCCGCACGAACGGCGATCGCGGCGCGCCACCCGGAGATCGCGGCGTCCTTGCCGCGGGTGGCGACCGCGGTCAACCAGGTGATAGCTCCGGAAACTCAGCTGCTGTGCGATGGCGACGAGATCGCGCTCATCCCACCTGTCGCCGGCGGGTCCGCTAGACTCCCGGACCAATGAGCCAAGATCCTTTCGGTTTCGGACCCCTTCCCCAACCACCGTCGAAACGGCCGATCGTCGTATTGGCGCTCCTGCTGGTCGCCTCGGGGGCGGGCAACTACTGGCTGTGGCAAGAGCGCACGAAGGCCAAGAGCGACGCCGCGTCGGCGGCAGCCAAGGTCGCGGCCGCCGAGACCGCAACCAAGGAAGCGACGCAGAAGCTGCAGGAGATCCAGGGCGACATGATCGCGCACCCGGAAAAGGCGCCGGCCCACAAGGACGACGCGAAACCGGAAGCGAAGACCGAGACCAAGGAGAACAAGGTCGAGGCCAAGGAGGCCGACGCCGACAAGGACAAGGACAAGGACAAGGACAAGGACAAGGACAAGGACAAGGACAAGGCCGACGCGAAAGACGACGCCAAGGCCGAGACCAAGCCGGCCGACGCCGAGGAGAAACCGAAGCCGGCGGCCAAGGCGAAGCCGACGGCGAAAGCGAAGGCCAAGGCCAAGGCCAAGGCCAAGGCCAGCGTCAAGAAACCGGCTGCCGCGAAGCGCAAACCGTCCACCCCCGCAGACCGTGAGCTGTAGTCGCAACGCCGGCGGTCGCGCGCTCACCGTCGGCAACAGAGATAGTGTGATTTGGAAACGACGTCTTGACGATCGCTCTCGGACACTGAGATCCGAGAGCGACGATTGGACATGGCGCTCGCGCGCGATGACACGACACGAATAGTTCGGTTCTGCCTGGCCGGAGACGGCTGGGGCTCCGCCATTTACGAAGACGAAGCCTGCGTCATCAAGCTCGTGCTCACGGGCGCGGACCGAGCCGAGAGCTGCCGGTTCGAGGGGCCGGACTTCGAGACCGCGCTCCGGCAGGCGGTCGCCTCGGGCGTGCTCAAGGCGAGCTGCGTCGAGAAGCAGATCGCGTTCATGGCGCGCCCGGCCGCGGCCGACACGCCCAAGCCCGCCCGGGAGCCGTCGTATGGAAACGAGGCTTCCAAGAACGCGCTGTTCCCGGCGGTGGCCGCGCTGATCAGCGCTCTCGTCCACGAGACTCAGCGCGAGCGGGGAATCTCGTCGCTCTACTCCGCATCGGCTGGGCGGCTGTTCGGGCGCGAGCTAGCCGAGCAGTGGCGCGCGACCGATCGGCGGCGCGAGGAGCTGGGGGCGTTCCGGGATCGGCCGGCCGGGAAGCTGCCGAGCGGGATCGTGCGCCGGCTTGGGGATGCGAGCGAAATGGTGGACGCGATAGCCTCGGCGCGCACCCGGGTCGAACACCTGCGGACGATCCCGACGGAGATCATCGAGACCTATTCCCAGATGAACAGCGAGATCCTCCGGATCGTGGACGACGTGGCGTCGCTGGTGGTGGAGCCGATCCAGCGCCCGGCGGTGCTGGCTTGGACGGCGCTCTTGCACGCCAAGGAGAAGACCGGCATCGAGCGCGCGCAGTTGGCGAGCGCGTTCGAGCGCGACCGCTACTTCGAGGGCCAGTATCAGGCTGTGTTGGGGCTCATCGCCGCGCGGCAGAGTTACCTGCACCTGTTCGCGGTCGCGGCACCGCCGCCCGCGGGCCGGCTGATGCGCGAGCGGATGGAGGCCGGCGTCGCGGGTGACGTGGAGCGGATGGAACGCATCGCGCTCACCTGCCGCGACGGCGGCTTCGGCGTCGATCCCGTCGCATGGTTCGCCGCCATCAGCCGCCAAGTCGATCTGCTTGGCGAGGTGGAGGCCACGGTTCGCGCCTCCCTCGCCGGCTGAACCGTGGCCCCAGAGTCCGATCGATCGCGTGAGCGGGGGGCGCGGGACCCTCCCAGGGTCCCGATCGATCGCGTGAGCTGGCGCGAGCTTGGTCGCGCGAGCTCGTCGCGGGGGGCGCGGGACCCTCCCAGGGTCCCGATCAAAACACGAACGGGACGTCGACCTGCACCACTTTGTAGTGGGCGTCGCTGTTCGGGCTGTCGAGGGCCTGGGCGTAGGAGATGCCGGGGCGGAGCCAGGTGCTGCCGAGCTTGAAGTGAAAGCGCGGGCCGACCGCGAACGTCACGGCGTCCATGTTGGGCGACGGGATGTCCGACTTGGCGCCCATCACGATGCGCGACGGCGTCGACAGCCAGCGCTGGTAGCGGATCTCGCCGCCGAGCGAGAGCACCGGGAGCACGAAGTAGCCGGCGTGCAGGCCCATCGTCGAGTTGGTGCGGGTTGCGTCGGGCGAAATGCCGGTCATGTCGTTGCCGCGCACGCGGATGAGCTCGAGCACCGTCGCTTCCGCCTGCACAGTCAACTTGTGATCGATGTACGCGAATCCGGCGCCCAGGATCGCGGTCATGTAGTTGACCGCAAACATGGCGTTGTCCATCGCGGAGCGGGCCGGGATGCCGGCCGCGTTCGCGGCCGCGGCGGCGGGGTCGGGCGTCGAGCCGCCGCCCATGCCGACGGGGAGGGTCGCGCCCAGGAAGCCAGCGAGCCGAAAGCTGCCTGCGATCTTGGTCGAATACGCGGCGCCCACGATCGGGTTGACGAACGAGGTCCCGTCGGGGGTAGTGCCGGGCGCGCCGTTCTGCACGAAACCCAGGCGGACGAGCACGCCGAAGCTCGGTGACAACTTGTAGCTGCCGAGCAGCGTGGTGGCAACCGTGCTCCCCGAGCCCATCGCGTTGTCGTAAAAGGCGACCGCGGTGTCCGAGCGGAGCACGTTGCCGACAGTGACGGGACGGAGCTGCCACGGCAGCGAATACGGCGGCGGCGGCGGCGCGGGCGGTGGCGCAGGCGGCGCGGCGGGAACCGACGCGGTCGCGGCCGGCATGCCGGCGGGTTCCGCGGACGGCGCTGGCGCGGCGGCGGGTTCCGCGGACGGCGGCGGCGCGGCGGCGGGTTCCGCGGCAACCGGGTCCTCGGCACGTGCCGCGCCGGCGAGCGCGAGCGTCCCGGAAACTACGAGCACACAGGTTCGAATGGCTTTGTTGATCACGATCGTTCTCCCTTGCTTGTCATTTAGGCGGCCAACTGGTGCGTCTGACCTTCGAGGAAACCGATCAGACGTTCGCGGAACGTGTAGTAGTCGGGGTGCTCGATGACCGCGGCGCGGTTGCGCGGGCGCGGGAACGGAACCTCGACGATGCCGCCCAGCTTGGCGGCTGGGCCGTTGGTCATCATCGCGATGCGGTCTGAGAGGAACAGCGCCTCGTCGACGTCGTGGGTGACCATCAGCGCCGTCTTCTTGTTGGCCGACCACACGTCGACCAGCACCTCTTGCAGCTCGAAGCGCGTGAGCGAGTCGAGCATCCCGAACGGCTCGTCGAGCAGCAGGACCTTGGGGTCGAGCGCGAACGCGCGCGCGATGCCCACGCGCTGCCGCATGCCCGACGACAGCTCGGTGGGCTTCTTGTGCATGGCCGCGCCCAGGCCCACCGCCTCGAGCATCTGGGTAACGATCGCTTCGCGTTCCCTGCGGGGCGCGCCGGGCTTCACCTGATCGACGCCGAGCATCACATTGTCGAACGCGGTCATCCAGGGCAGCAGGCAGGGCGCCTGGAACACAACGCCGCGGTCCGGACCCGGGCCAGGGATCTCGCGGTTGTCGACCAGCACGCCGCCCGAGCTCGAGGGCAAGAGACCGGCGGCGATCGACAGCAGCGTGGACTTGCCGCAACCCGAGTGGCCGATGAGACACACGAACTCGCCCTTGCGGATGCGCAGGTCGAAGTTCTCGACGATGACCGCGTTGCCCTTCGCAGACGGGTAGGTCTTGGTGACGCGCGAGAACTCGAGATAGCGCTCGTCGAGCCGATTCATGCCGCCACCGTTTCCGAGGATTCGGGGGAACGCGTGAGCGTAGGCGGGCTTTGCCCGCCGGAGCTCGTCGCGGGAGGCTCGGAACCCCTTGGGGGTTCCGAGTAAGAATGGATGCGGCGACGGCCCGGGCCGAGAAGGTATTCGATGACCTGGTTGCGCACCGCCTTGAACTGGGGGTCGTGGTTCATCGCCTTGCGGTCGCGCGGCCGGGGGATCGTGATGTCGATGGCGGGTCCCAGCGTCGCGCCCGGCCCCATCGACAGCGGGATGATGCGATCGGCGAGCAGGATGCCCTCGTCCACGTCGTTGGTGATCAGCAGGACGGTCTTGCGGCTCGCCTGCCAGATTCGGCTGATCTCGTCTTGCAGCGTCGCGCGCGTCAGCGCGTCGAGCGCGCCGAGGGGCTCGTCCATCAGCAGCACCTCGGGATCCACCGCGAGCGCGCGGGCGAGCGCGACGCGCTGGCGCATCCCGCCCGACAGCTCGGACGGACGTTTGTCGCGGGCGGCGGCCAGGTTGACCAGCGCGAGGTACTCGTCGGCGTGCTTGTGCTTGCGCTCGGGTGTCCAGCTCGCGAAGGTCTGGTCGACGGCGAGCAGCACGTTGGCGTGCGCTGTCAGCCAGGGGAGCAGCGAGTAGTTCTGGAACACGACGCCGCGGTCGGCGCCAGGTCCCTTCACCGGACGGCCGTCGAGGGTGACGGTTCCGGCGTCGGGCGCGGTCAGGCCGGCCACCATGTTGATGAGCGTGGTCTTGCCCGCGCCCGAGTAGCCGACGATGGCCACGAACTCGCCGCGCTCGATCGTGAGGTTGATGTCGCGCAACACCTCGGTGCGCTCGGAGGACGACCCTGAGCTACCAGGCCCGTAACCCTTGCTGACGCCGCGGAGCTCGAGGAACGCCGTCGCCGTCGCGGCAGTCGCCGTCATCTAGGCCGCCACCTGGAGCCGTCGCTCCACCGCGCTCATCAGCCGGTCGAGCACGAACCCGACGATGCCGATGGTCAGGATGCACAGGATGATGTGCTCGTAGATGAGGCTGTTGTATTCCTGCCAGAGGAAGCCGCCGATGCCGGGGCTGCCGGTGAGCATCTCGACCGCGACGATCACCAGCCACGCGATGCCAAGGCTCAGCCGAAACCCCGTGAACATGTAAGGCAGCGTCGCGGGCAGCAGGACCTTGAAGAAGGTCTTGCGGGGCGACAGCTGCAACACGCGGGCGACGTTGAGGTAGTCCTGCGGGATCGAGCGCACGCCGAGCGCGGTGTTCAGCACCGTCGGCCACATCGCGCAGATCGCGATCGTGAACAGCGCGGCCGGCGCCGACTTCTCGAACAGCACGAGGCCGAGCGGCAACCACGCCAGCGGCGACACCGGTCGCAGCACCTGGATGATGGGGTCGAAGCTCTTCGCGAACAGCTTGGAGCGGCCGAGGATGAAGCCGAGCGGCGTGCCCACCAGGATCGCGAGCAGGTAACCCTTGGCGACCAGGAATAGCGAGTACCAGGCGAACCGCCCGACGCCCTGGTCGAGCTCGCCTCGCTTGGCGAACGGCTCGACCACGAACGGCTTGGCGACCTCCCAAGTCTTGCTGGGCGACGGCAGGTTCTTCGACCAGGTGGCGCTGCTGGCCGCCCACAACCCCAGCAGCAGCACCACCCCGACGAGCGGCAGCAACAGCGCCTGGATGTCCAGGCGAGCGAGCTTCTTGGTCATTGACATTGGTGTTTGTCTCTTCAGCTCTTGAGGTTCTTGACCGAGAACGACTGCGCGTACTCGTCGGGCTTCGCGGGATCGAACGTCACCCCGTCGAACAGCTTCTCGGGCTTGTTGTCGAGGCCGCCGTGCTTGACGCCGATCTCCTTCATCGCCGCCTCGTAGATGTCGTGGCGCATGACCTGTTTGGCGACGCCCTTGTAGTCGGGCGCGCTCGGCACCATTCCCCAGCGCCGGAACTGGGTCAGCCACCACACCGCGTACTTGGGCTGCGGGAAGTTGCAGTTGCGCGAGCTGAAGATCATGTAGTTCGGGTCTTCCTTCTTGCGGCCATCGCCGAAGTCGTAGTGACCCTGCATGCGGCCGAGGATCAACTCCTTGGGGCAATTGATGTAGGTCGCCTTGGACACGAGCTCCGCCTGCTCGGGACGATTCTTCATGTCGTCGAGCCACACGCTCGCCTCGTGCAGCGCCTTGCACACCGCCTTGACGGTCTTCGGGTTCTTGTCGGCGAACTCGGCGAGGAAGGCGCAGACCTTCTCGGGGTGGTCCTTCCAGATGTCCTGGGTGTTGATCGCGGTGTAGCCGATGCCGTCGGCGATGCTGCGCGCGTTCCAGGGCTCGCCGACGCAGAAGCCGTCCATCTTGCCCACCTTCATGTTCGCCACCATCTGCGGCGGCGGCACGACGATCAGCGACACGTCCTTGTCGGGGTTGATGCCGCCTGCGGCCAGCCAGTAGCGCATCCACATCGCGTGGGTGCCGGGCGGGAACGTCATCGCGAAGGTCAGTGGCGTGCCCTTGGCCTTCGCCTCCATCGCGAGCGGCAGCATCGCCTTGGGGTCGGCTTGCACCTTGCCCTTGAACGTGTTCGCGAGCGTGATCGACTGCCCGTTGCGGTTGAGCATCCACGGGATGACCATCGGCTTCTTGGGCGAGCCGAGCAGGCCCATCGTCGACGCGATCGGCATGCCGATCAGCATGTGCGTCGCCTGGATGTCGCCGTTCGACAGCGAGTCGCGGATCGCGGCCCAGCTCGCCCCCTTCACCACCGTCGAGTTGATGCCGTACTTCTTGAACAACCCCTTCTCGTGCGCGATGACGATGGGCGAGTTGTCGGTGAGCGCGATGATCCCGAACCGCAGGTCGGGCGTCTCGGGCGCCTCGGCGGCGGCCCATGACACGCGACTCGAAAGCAGGCGGGAGCCGGCGAGCAGGGCGGCGGCGCCACCGACGAATTTGCGGCGAGAAAGCTTCAGGGGACGTTTGGTCTTCATGTAGGCCATTGTGCTCGGCGCGTATTTCGGAGGCTTTTCGGCGATAGCGCATCACGGTTAAACCTGCGATGCGGCGAACCTGACGTACCCGTTACCTCGCGTTGGCAAATCACCCGCCTTGGCGGGGTTGGCGCGCGCTCTGTCAAGAACACGTAACCAACCGGTCAAGGCCGGGACCGCGACGAATTAACTCGTCGTCGACAATCGCGAGAAGCAGGCGACATCGACGCGGCGGTATTCAAGAAGCATGTCGACCGCCCCCGCGTCCCCCAAGTCTCCGCTCCGCGTCCTCGCCCTCTCGACCACCGCCTTCACGCTGCTGTTCGCCGTGTGGCTGATGTTTGGCGTGCTGGGTGTGCCGATCAAAAAGGAGCTGCACCTCGACACGGTTCAGTTCGCCTGGCTGGGCGCGATCGCGGTGCTCAGCGGTTCGATCTGGCGGCTGCCGCTCGGCATCCTCGCCGACCGCGTTGGCGGGCGTTCGCTGTTCGTGGCGTTGCTGTTGGTGTCGGCGATTCCGACGTATCTGGTCTCGCATGCAACGACGTTCAAAGAGCTGCTCGCGTGCGCGTTCTTCTTCGGGCTCGGCGGCAACGCGTTTTCGATCGGCATCGCGTGGAACGCGGCGTGGGCGGACAAGCAACGGCAAGGGTTCGCGCTGGGCGTGTTCGGCGCCGGCAACGTGGGCGCGTCGATCACCAAGCTGGCCGCGCCGGGGCTGATCGCGCTGCTCGGCAGCTGGCGCGTGGTGCCGCAGATCTACGCCGCGCTGCTGGTGGTGATGGCGCTGGTGTTGTGGGGGATCGCGCCCTCGCCCGACCGTCGGCCGGGCTCGGGCCGGCCGCTCCGCGCGATGCTGGCCCCACTGCGCGATCTGCGCACGTGGCGGTTCGGGCTCTACTACGTGGTCGTGTTCGGCGCCTACGTCGCGCTGTCGCTGTGGCTGCCGGCGTACTACACCAAGGTGTACGGGATGCCGCTCGCCAAGGCGGCGTTGCTGACCGCGGCGTTCATCTTCCCCGCCAGCCTGCTGCGGCCGGTCGGTGGTTGGCTGTCGGACAAGTTCGGGCCGCGGCCGGTGACGTACGCGGTGTTCGTCGCGATGTTGCTCGCGTGCGTACCGCTCGCTTTGCCGAGGGGCGCGTTCGGCGTTCACGTCGGACCGGTGGCGTTCTTCTGGCTGGTCGAGGTGCTTGGCATCGGCATGGGCCTGGGCAAAGCGTCGGTCTACAAGTACATCCCCGACTACTTCCCGGCGGACGTCGGCGCGACCGGCGGCCTGGTCGGCACGCTGGGCGCCCTCGGCGGGTTCGTGCTGCCGCTCGCGTTCGGCTACCTCGAGACCTCGACCGGCCGGCCCGAGAGCTGCTTTCAGGTGATGCTGTGTCTCGTGCTCGCGTGTCTGGTCTGGCTGCACGCGGTGGTCAGCGGCCTCCGCCGTGGCAAGCGCCTGCGCTTCCGGTCGATCGAGCTCGAGGTCGGTAACGACCGCGCGGGCGCCGGCGCCTAGCCGCTCTCGCGCGAAGCGCGAGTGTGCGGCTACTTACTGCAACAATCTCCTAGTACTACTGTGTTAGTAAACACGGGTGGCTCCGCAGGCGTGACAGCACGCGAGATGCCGTGCGAGTAGCCTCGCAATCATTTTGCGAAGGGATGCGATCGACGCCGGATTGTGGCGTTCAGGCC